>ENA-ORPF01002799-ORPF01002799.1-human-gut-metagenome-genome-assembly--contig:-NODE-2799-length-11232-cov-4.979064_pt1 | contig 11232 bp, 8 predicted proteins | sample MGYA00242140_ERZ509070 | MGnify/ENA primary metagenome ERZ509070 (study PRJEB26280, sample SAMEA2338713) | human gut metagenome | biome: human gut; feature: human-associated habitat; material: faeces... | reverse complement strand
CCTCGACCTCTACTACGATCTCTCGCTCAACTACAACCGCACCTTCGGCCGCCACAACGTGACGGGCCTGGTGCTCTTCAACCGGCAGGAGCAGGACAAGGGGTCGGATTTCCCCTACTACAACGAAGCCATCGTGGCGCGTGCCACCTACGATTTCGCCCACAAGTATCTCGTCGAGGTCAACATGGGTTACACCGGTTCGGAGCGTTTCGCCCCGGGCAACCGCTTCGGTTTCTTCCCCTCGGGCGCCGTGGGATGGGTGGTTTCGGAGGAGCGTTTCTTCGAGCCGCTGAAACCGTGGTTCAGCAAGCTGAAACTCCGCTATTCGCAGGGTTTGGTCGGCAGCGATTACGCCAACAACCGCTGGCTCTACATGAGCGAATTTTCGAAGGACTCCAACGGCAACATCGTCGAGGACAAGATCGCCAACAGTTCGGTGCAGTGGGAGCAGGCCATGAAACGCGACCTGGGTATCGAGATGAGCTTCTTCCGGGACGAACTTCACCTGAGCGTGGACCTCTTCGACGAGAAGCGCGACAAGATGCTTATTTCGGTGGACAACACGACCCCGATGTGGATCGGCAATACCTCGAAAGAACTCAACAAGGGTAAGATCAAAAAGCACGGCATCGAGCTGGAACTCTCTTACCGCAGGCAGTTGAACAAGGATTGGACGATCTTCCTGGGCGGTAACTTCTCGTTCAACGAGAACCGCATCCTCTACGCCGACGACGCCCTCTACGCCGCCATCGAGGCACGTCAGGTGCGCCCGGGCCTGTGCAAGACCGCCGGTCTGAAGCTGGTGTACAGCCCCCTGAACGGCTCCGGTCTGGTGCCGGTCACCCGGGTGCTTCATGACATCGGCATTGACGACATCACCATTGTCCCCGAGCAGCAGTACCCAGACGGCAACTTCCCCACCTGCCCCTATCCCAACCCGGAGATTTTCGAGGCTCTGCGGCTGGGTCTGGAGCTGGCCGAGAAGACCGGCGCCGATCTGATGCTGGCCACCGACCCCGACGCCGACCGGGTGGGCATTGCCATCCGCTGCCCCGACGGCTCCTACGAGCTGGTCTCCGGCAACGAGGTGGGCGTGCTGCTGCTGGACTACATCTGTCAGGGCCGCATTGAAAAAGGCACCCTGCCCAAGCGCCCCGTGGCGGTAAAGTCTCTGGTCTCCACTCCCCTCGCGGACATCGTGGCCGCGGATTACGGCGTGGAAATGCGCAACGTTCTCACCGGCTTCAAGTGGATTGGCGACCAGATCGCCAAGCTGGAGGCCGCCGGTGAGGTGGATCGCTTCATTCTGGGCTTCGAGGAATCCTACGGCTACCTTGCAGGCCCTTACGTCCGGGACAAGGACGCCATTATCGGCTCCATGCTGATCTGTGAAATGGCGGCCTACTACCGTTTCATCGGCTCGTCCATCAAGGCGCGGCTGGAAGCCATTTACGCAAAATACGGCCGGTATCTGAACAAGGTGAACTCCTTTGAGTTCCCCGGCCTGTCCGGCATGGACAAGATGGCCGGTATCATGGCCTCCCTGCGGGAGAAGCCCCCTGTAGAGATTGGCGGCTACAAGGTGACCAAAATCACCGACTACCAGAACACCACTCAGACCGGCCTGCCCGCCGCCAATGTGCTGGTGTACAATCTGGAAGGCGGCGCGACGGTCATCGTCCGCCCCTCCGGCACCGAGCCGAAGATCAAGACCTATTTCACCACTCTGGGCAAAGATCTGGCGGAAGCCGAAGCACAGGAAAAGGTTCTCGCCGACGCTTTGAAGCCTATTCTCGCGTAATTCCGTTCAAAAAAGGCAAGCCGAAAAACGGCTTGCCTTTTTTGAACATTGTACATTACTCGATGATCTGGATCCAGCCTTTGGGGGCTTCCAGACGACCCATCTGGATGCCGGTAAGGGTATCGTAAAGCTTCTGGATGGTGAGGCCCATACCCACGTAGTGAATTTCCTTGCCGTGATCCACAATGGTGCCCACAGGGGAGATGACCGCCGCCGTGCCGCACAGGCCGCACTCGGCAAATTCGCCGATCTCTGCCAACTCCACGGGGCGCTCCTCCACCTCCATGCCGAGATAATCCCTCGCCACCTGCAGCAGGCTGCGCCGGGTGATGGAGGGGAGAATGGTGTCGGACTTGGGGGTGACCAGCTTGCCGTCCTTGGTGACGAAAATCACGTTGGCGCCGCCGGTCTCCTCAATGTGGGTGCGGGTGGCGGAGTCCACGTAGACGTTCTCGTCAAAGCCCTTCTCGTGGGCGTCCACAATGTTGTAAAGGCTCATGGCGTAGTTTAAGCCCGCCTTGACGTCGCCGGTGCCCTTGGGCGCCGCCCGGTCAAGATCGGAGATGCGCAGCTTCAGGGGCTTGATGCCGCCCTTGAAATAGGGGCCGACCGGGGTGACGAACACCCGGAACTGATACTCCGTCGCGGGCTTGACGCCGATGATGGCGTCGCTGCCGAACATGAACGGACGGACGTACAGCGTCGCGCCGGAGCCGTAGGGCGGCACCCACTGGGAGTTTGCGCGGACGGTCTCCACTACGGCCTGCACGAACCTGTCCTCGGGGAACACGGGCATTTTCAGGCGGCGGCAGGAACTGGCCATCCGCTGGGCGTTCAGGTCAGGGCGGAAGCAGACGATGCGTCCATCCTCGGTGGTGTAGGCTTTCAGCCCCTCAAAGCAGGTCTGGGCGTATTGCAGAACGCAGGCGCACTCGCTCATGGTAATGGTGGCCTGATCGGTCAGGCAGCCGTCATCCCACTGGCCGTTTCGGAAATTGGAGACATAGCGCATGTCGGTCTGGACGTAGCCAAATCCCAGATTGCCCCAGTCAATATCTTTTCTTTCCATTGTAAACACCTCTCTGAAATTTTATTTCCCAATTCTAGCACCGCAGGAGGCGCAAGTCAAGCATTTGGCGCGGAAAAAAGTATCTCATACAGGGACATTTGTCTTTTTCAGAGGAACCCACAAAAACCGCCCCTTCTTCCCCCCTTTTTCCTGCGAAAAACTCCAAAAGGGACTTGTATTCAATATGGTAAAGTGGTAAAGTATAGGAAAGCACCCCAGAAGAAAGGACTCCGTGTTATGGATATCGTTCGACATCCCGGTGAAGATCTGTTTTTCGAGGCCATTCTGTCCCTGCGGACGTTGGAGGACTGCCGCCTGTTTTTTGAGGACGTGGCCACCATCAAGGAATTGCAGGCCATGTCCCAGCGGTTCCGGGTCGCCTGCCTGCTGGACAGCGGCGAAAACTATATCGAAGTCTCGGAATCCACCGGTGCCAGCTCGGCTACCATCAGCCGGGTCAACCGGTGCCTCGTATATGGCGGCGGCTACCGGACGGCGCTGGACAGGCTCAAGGAATCGGGAGTCCTCCCGGAAGGCGAAGAAAAATAAAACAGGGTACACCCCTTGGCTCTCCCTCTGGGAGAGCTGTCACCGAAGGTGACTGAGAGGGCTTTTTCCCTGTTTTCCCTCTCCGTCTTCGCTTCGCTCAACCGCCTCTCCCAGAAAGAGCAAGGGGGCAGTTCAATCGCGCCCCTATGCCCAAAAGCCCCGCCGTTTTCGGGTGTATCCATGTCCATTTTTCCCAATTGACAACCACTCCTGCCCATGCTATAATTTAACGGATAAGTTCAGCGGCTCATCCCGCCCGTCTTGCCGCTTTTCCGGCAGGGCGTTTTTTATGAGAAAGGAGATCAGCATGACGGATATGACGAAAGCCAAGGTTTACGCTGCTTCTTTGGGGTCCGTATTTTCCGAAGGGGTTTGTTTCTCCCTTTTCGCCCCCGGTCTTTCCGGGTTCGATTCTTCTGAATATGTTATTTTTCCCGGCTTTTGTGACGTGCATGTGCATTTCAGAGAGCCGGGTTTTTCTTATAAGGAGACCATCGCCACAGGCAGCCGGGCAGCCGCCCGGGGCGGCTATACCGCGGTCTGCACCATGCCCAACCTGAACCCGGTGCCGGACAGTGTGGAGAATCTTGGGGTTCAGCGCCGTCTCATCGAGGAAACCGCCTGCATTCACGTCTACCCCTACGGTGCCATCACAATCGGCGAACAGGGCGAAGCGCTTTCCGACCTGGAGGGCATGGCGCCCGACGTAGTGGGGTTTTCCGACGACGGCCGGGGCGTGCAGAGTGACGACCTGATGCGGCAGGCCATGCTTCGTGCAAAAGCCCTCGGGAAGCCCATTGTCGCCCACTGCGAGGTCAACTCGCTCTTGCGGGGCGGGTACATCCACGACGGTGATTATGCCAAAGCCCATGGCCATCGGGGCATCTGCTCCGAAAGCGAATGGGGGCAAATTGCCCGGGATTTGCAGCTGGTAAAAGAAACCGGCTGTGCCTACCACGTCTGCCACGTCTCCGCCAAGGAAAGCGTGGCGCTCATCCGCAAGGCCAAGGCCGAGGGACTGGACGTGACCTGCGAGACCGGCCCCCACTATCTGGTGATGGACGACAGCGACCTGCAGGAGGACGGCCGTTTCAAAATGAACCCGCCCCTGCGAGAAAAGGAAGACCGGGAGGCCCTGATTCATGGAATTCTGGACGGCACCATCGACATGATCGCCACCGACCACGCCCCCCACTCCGCCGAGGAAAAATCCTGCGGCCTGGAAAAAAGCGCCTTCGGCATTGTGGGCATTGAGACCGCTTTTCCGATTTTGTATACCTGTCTGGTAAAACCGGGCATTCTAAGCCTGAACAAACTATTGGAGCTTTTGTGCGTCAATCCCCGCAGACGCTTCGGTCTTCCTCTGGGGACAGACTACAGCATCTGGGACTTGAACGCCGCATACGCCATCGACCCGAAGGACTTTCTTTCCAAGGGCAGAGCCACGCCCTTCGCGGGCTGGCAGGTCAATGGAAAGTGCATCGCCACCATCTGTGACGGAAAGCTGGTATACGCCGCTCCGGAAACCCATACTGCCAAATAACGAGAGGAGAAACACCATGGCAAAAAGAACCGACATCAAGAAAATTCTCATCATTGGCTCCGGCCCCATCGTCATCGGTCAGGCTGCTGAGTTTGACTACGCCGGGACGCAGGCCTGTCTTGCCCTGAAAGAAGAGGGCTACGAGGTGGTGCTGTGCAACTCCAACCCCGCCACCATCATGACCGACACCACCATTGCAGACAAGGTGTACATGGAGCCCCTGACCCTGGAATACATTGCAAAGATTATTCGTTACGAGCGCCCCGATGCCATCGTTCCCGGCATCGGCGGTCAGACCGGACTCAACCTTGCGATGCAGCTCGCGAAGAAAGGCGTTCTCAAGGAGTGCGAGATAGAGCTGCTCGGCACGGATGCCGAGAGCATTGAGCGCGCCGAGGACAGAGAGCTGTTCAAAGAGCTCTGCGAGAGCATCGGCGAGCCGATAGTCCCCTCGCAGATAACCTACAGCATCGAAGAGGGTCTTGAGGCGGCGGAGAAGATAGGCTATCCCGTTATCCTGCGCCCCGCATTCACGCTCGGCGGAACGGGCGGCGGATTTGCCTATGACCCCGACGAGATGCGCGACATGATGAAGAACGCGCTTGCGCTCTCGCCCGTGCATCAGGTGCTCGTCGAAAAGAGCATAAAGGGCTACAAAGAGATAGAATACGAAGTGATACGCGACGCGAACGACACCGCTATCACCGTCTGTAATATGGAAAACCTCGACCCCGTCGGCATTCATACCGGCGACTCGATAGTCGTCGCGCCCAGCCAGACGCTGACGAATAAAGAATATCAGATGCTCAGGGATTCCGCGCTCAAAATTATCCGCGCCCTGGGAGTAAAGGGCGGCTGCAACGTTCAGTTTGCGCTCGACCCCCATTCGTTCCGCTACTATGTTATTGAGGTCAACCCCAGAGTTTCGCGCTCGTCCGCCCTCGCTTCAAAGGCGAGCGGATATCCGATAGCGCGCGTCTCGGCGAAGATAGCGGTCGGCATGGATCTGCATGAGATACAGCTTGCAAATACCCCTGCCTGCTTCGAGCCCTCGCTCGACTATGTCGTGACCAAGATGCCGCGCTTCCCGTTTGATAAGTTCCCCGCCGCGCACAACACGCTTTCGACCCAGATGAAGGCGACCGGTGAGGTCATGAGCGTCGGACGCACTTTTGAAGAGAGCCTGCTCAAGGCGATACGCTCGCTCGAGGAGAGCAAGAACCACCTGCATATGGAGAAGTTCGACTCGGCGCATATGAGCGTTGACGAGCTGCTCGAATATATCAAAGAGGGCACGGACGACCGTCTCTATGCAATATCCCAGCTGATGTGGATGGGCGTTGACCCGTCGCTTATCTGCGATATAACGCATATAGATATGTTCTTCCTCGACAAGATAAAGAAGATAGTCGATTTCGAGAAGGAGATGGAGGCGAATCCCGGCTCCGACATTCTTCTGCGCGAGGCAAAGCGCCTCGGCTTCTCCGATTCGTATATCGCCGAGCTCTGGAAAGAGAGCGAGGACAGCATATATGAGCGCAGATGCAAAGAGGATATCTTCCCGACATACAAGATGATCGACACCTGTGCGAGCGAGTTCGACAGCTATGTGCCCTATTTCTACTCGACCTACGCGAGCGAGAACGAGTCCGTTGTGTCGGACAAAAAGAAGATAATAGTCTTAGGTTCCGGTCCTATCCGTATAGGACAGGGCGTTGAGTTCGACTATTCGACCGTCCACGCCGTCCATGCCATTCAGCAGCTCGGCTATGAGGCGATAGTAATCAACAACAACCCCGAGACCGTTTCGACCGACTATACCACTGCCGACAAGCTCTATTTCGAGCCCCTGACGACAGAGGATGTTATGAATATAGTCCATCTTGAAAAGCCGGAGGGCGTTATAGTCACCCTCGGCGGTCAGACTGCCGTCAACCTCGCGGCTCCGCTTGCAAGGCGCGGCGTGAAGATAATCGGCACCGACTGCGACGCCATTGAGCGCGCCGAGAACAGGGACGCGTTTGACGCTGTTATAAAATCTCTCGGCATCCCGAACCCGAAAGGCGAGGCTGTTACGGATATCGAGACCGGTGCGGCTGTTGCCGCGCGCATAGGCTATCCCGTGCTTGTGCGCCCGAGCTTCGTGCTCGGCGGCAGAGCGATGGAGATAGTCGCTAACGAGACTATGCTCAGAAAATATCTCAAGAACGCCGTTGAGGTCGATGAAGACAAGCCCGTGCTCATAGATAAATATCTTATGGGCAAGGAAGTTGAGATAGACGCCATCTGCGACGGCAGCGAGGTGTTCATCCCCGGCATAATGGAGCTCGTCGAGCGTACCGGCGTCCACTCGGGCGACAGCACGAGCGTGTATCCGCCGTTCTCTATTTCGCAGAAGGTCAGAGACACGATAGCCGAATACACCACAAAGCTCGGACTCGGCATAGGCATAGTCGGTCTGTTCAATATACAGTTTATAGTTGACAGCGACGAGAGCGTCTATGTTATCGAGGTCAACCCCCGCGCTTCGCGAAGCGTGCCGTTCCTTTCAAAGTCCACCGACTGCAACCTTGTCCGCATCGCGACAAAGGTCATGCTCGGCCAGAGCCTGCGCGACCAGGGCATAACCGATATGCGCCTGCCCGACGGCAAGCGCTGGTATGTCAAAGCCCCGGCGTTCTCGTTCGAGAAGCTGACCGGCATGGATGCATATCTCTCACCCGAGATGAAATCGACCGGCGAAGCGATAGGCTATGACAAGCGCCTGAACCGTGCGCTCTACAAGGCTCTTCAGGCGTCCGGAGTCAAGATGAAAGAATACGGTACTGTAATAGTCACCCTTGCCGATGAAGATAAAGAAGAGGCTCTGCCGCTCGTCAAGCGCTTCTATCACCTCGGCTTCAATATCGAGGCGACCGCCGGAACCGCGGCGTTCCTCAAAAAGCACGGCATACGCACCCGCGTACGCGGCAAGCTCAGCGAGGGCAGCACCGAGATTCTCGATTCCATCCGCGCGGGCTATGTCAGCTATGTTATAAACACGCGTGCCATTCTCTCCGGCGTCCACTTTGAGGACGGCGTTGAGATCCGCCGCTGTGCCGTCCAGAACGGCGTGACGATATTCACCTCCCTCGACACCGTGAAGATAGTCCTCGATGTTCTCGAAGAGATAACCCCCGAGATATCGACCATAAACGGCGACGGCGAGAACTGATTTCAACAACCCTTAATTATATTAAAAGACCTCCCCGAGCGGGAGGTCTTTTGCTTTTGCTGAAAATAAACCGCCGCACGGCACGAACCGACGGCGGATTGATATTTTAATTTACGCCTTGCCCTTTTGCAGCAGCACTCTCAGAGGTCCTTCAAAGACGAGCTGATTGATAAAAAACGCCTTTATGTCGTTCGGACTGCAAATCTTTTTCCTGCGCCCTGCGGAGAGCGAGGTCTGTTCTCTTATCGTGCGCGAGACGAAGCCGACGCAGGTGTCGCGCCCGCGCTGCTTCGGGATTATCCGCAGATAGAGCAGTGCAAGCCCGATGTAGCTGTACTTATATTCGTCGGCGTTCGAGGTCATGTGCTTTATGATGCGCTCTACATTGCGGAGCTCCGCCTCCGTTACGGGCAGAGCGAACAGCGCGCAGGGGACATCCGTGCCTTTATAAGTCGGGTGGAGGTCGAAGTCCTCGGTCATGAATCCGCGCTTGCCTGTGAAGCTGAAAAATTTCGGGTAGTGTTCGTCCGTGCTTATCGACATGTGGGAGTATTCCCAAAGCCCTATTCTTTTTATAGTTCGCGAGACCTTATCCGGATAGTCGGTGAGCATAATATAGACGGTGCGGTCTTTTCTGTTCATTCGGCATACTCCCCCTTGTAATATTTTTTAGTATATGCTAACATTATAAACAACTAAAGTTGTCTAATCAAGAAACTGTTTTACAAATTGGTAAGATAAACGACTAAATAGAAAAAGAGGCGTTTAAATGGTGAATAAAAATGATCTTAGATATATCAAAACGGAGCGGCTGATAGTACATACATATATCGATCTGCGCCTGCGCGACCCGTCACCTGTCAAGGTCAGCGACCTGTGCCGGGAGGCGCTGATAAACAAAACGACATTCTATTCCCACTATGACACCATGGAGAGCCTGCATCGGCACATCTGCCGCGAGACCGTCGCCGATATCCTCGGCCGCTGCGACTGCGCCCGGATGGCGTTCAGTGATACATACGCCTTTGTTTCAGAGCTCGTCGGCGCGATATCGCGCGAAGAGCGGCTCATCCGCGCGCTCTACGGCGACGATATAGCTTCACTGCTCAACGATGCGGAGGAGGCTCTTTTCAGAATCTATCTGCATGACGACGACGAGCCGGAGCGCAAAGAAAAAATAATCTTCTGCATCGGCGGAACATCAAGATTATTGCTCATGAACCCGGACGAGCACGGCATCCGCGCGGCGTCGGAGCTCATACGCACCGTCTTTAATCTCAACGAAAACAGAACATAAAAATCTTCAGCGCCGAGGTCACAAATTGTTTACAAACATATTGTTGACAATCGGCGCGCATATATGTATAATGTGTAGCGTGCTACACTTAATATTGCTTAAAACAGCTTTGCGGAAAGGAGATCGCTATGGAGCATATCGGATATTTTTTCAAGCGTATAGATAACCGTTTGAAGTCGAACGCCGATGCAGGACTCGGCAAGCACGGGCTGACTTTTGCGCAGTCGCGGATCATAAGATTTCTCGCCGAGCGCGGAGGTCAGACAACCCAGAAAGAGATAGAAGACTACGCCCATGTCTCACACCCGACGATTGTCGGCATAGTCACACGCATGGAGCAGAGCGGCTTTCTCAGCACCTGCACCGACCCGTCGGACAAGAGAAACAAGGTCGTGCGGCTGACCGATAAGGCGAAAGACATCAATCTCGAGATACGCCGTTCGATTGATAACGGCGAGCGGGCGATGCTCAAATCGTTCAGCGAAGAAGAAGTCGAACAGCTCCGCAGATATCTCATAAGGATATGCGATAACCTTGATATTGACAGCAGCCCCGGCTGCAAACCGGAAAGTGGAGCAAAGAAAGAAAAGAGGGAGTGAGAATATGATAAAAACTTTGTTGAAGAGCATGCGCCAATACAAAAAAGTATCATGGGCGACTATCTTTTTCTCCGCGTTTGAAGTCGTGTTCGAGATAGTTATCCCGCTTTGTATGTCGGGTCTTATCGACAACGGCATCGAGGGCGGCGTGATGTCCATGGTCTGGAAATACGGTCTTGCGCTGCTATTCCTCGCGGTGTTCCAGATGGTGACGGGAATGCTTGCGGCGTTCCTCGGCTCGCGCGCGTCCGCCGGGTTCGGCGCGAATCTGCGCAGCGATATGTATGATAATGTTCAGACCTTCGCATTCTCGAACATCGACAAATTCTCGACCGCGTCGATAGTCACGAGACTGACGACGGATGTCACAAATATTCAGAACGCCTATCAGATGCTCATAAGAATAGCAATACGCGGACCGGTTATGCTGATTTTCGCCATGATAGTCTCATTCAGAATCGACAGCCAGATTTCGCTTATGTTCATTGCGATTATACCTGTCCTTGCGGCTCTGCTCGTGCTGATAATCATCAAGGTGCACCCCGTGTTCAAGCGCGTTTTCCACACCTACGATGAGCTCAACAACGTCGTTCAGGAGAATGTGCGCGGCATAAGAGTCGTCAAGTCCTTCAATCAGGAGGATCACGAGATAAGCAAGTTCGAGAAGATATCCGAGAAGATATACAAAGACTTCGCAAAAGCGGAGCGCCTTATTGCGCTCAACTCGCCTATCATGCAGGTCTGCATGTATACCTGCATGATACTCATCTCATGGCTCGGCGCAAAGGCGGTCATCGCCAGCGGCAACAACGCAGCACTCGGTCTGACCACCGGCTCGCTCACCGCGCTGTTCACCTACGCCATGCAGATACTCATGAGCCTCATGATGCTCTCCATGGTCTTTGCCATGATGATAATCGCGAGCTCTTCCGCTCAGCGTATAGCTGAGATACTCAACGAAAAGACCGATATCTCGAACCCCGCGAACCCCGTTCTCGAAGTCAAAGACGGCGAGATAGATTATAAAAATGTCAATTTTGCCTATGCTTCAAAGGCGGACACCAAGGTGCTCGACAATGTCAACGTGCATATAGCCTCCGGCGAGACGGTCGGCATAATCGGTGCGACCGGCTCCGCGAAATCCACATTTATCTCGCTTA
>ENA-ORPF01002798-ORPF01002798.1-human-gut-metagenome-genome-assembly--contig:-NODE-2798-length-11233-cov-3.480945_pt1 | contig 11233 bp, 10 predicted proteins | sample MGYA00242140_ERZ509070 | MGnify/ENA primary metagenome ERZ509070 (study PRJEB26280, sample SAMEA2338713) | human gut metagenome | biome: human gut; feature: human-associated habitat; material: faeces... | reverse complement strand
ATTAGACATAAACAAATCCTCCGCATGGTCTAAGCCATACGGAGGATTAACTATTTTACGGACACCCGTCTATTCAGCCGGACGTTTTTTCACTTGTCATTTTAGAAGCTCGTCGATCGCGCGGTAAAGCTCGGAGAGCGTCTCCTCGTCATTTTGCTGGATGGCGGCGGTGACGCAGGTCTCCATGTGGTTGCGCAAAATCTGGCGGCTGGTCGAGCGGATGGCGGACTCCACCGCGGCGAGCTGGATCAGCACCTCGGAGCAGTCACGGTCGTCCTCCACCATCTTTTTGATGGATTCGAGGTGTCCGATGGCGCGCGCAAGGCGGTTGCTGATCTTTTTCGTCTGCTCGGGGTCATGGACATGCCCGTGCACATGGGAGTGCCCGTGGCTGTGCTCATGGACGTGTTCGTGCTCGATCATGGCATTCTCCTTTAGAACTTCAGCTCGCCAATGCTCGCTTCCACGGCGCGGATATACGCGCGGTCGATGATCTGCTGGGCGACGGCCTCGAGATATGGCGTGAGGGGCATGTCGTTGTCCATCTCGGGCACCTTGCTGCGGAGCAGGTCGTAGATAGCCTGCGTGCCCTTGGCGCAGCGCTTATCCTCATAGCAGTCGAGCGCCTGACCGTCGCAGATGAGCTCGGCGGCGAGGATATACTTGGCAAGGTGCATCGAGTCATAGGCCTTCTTGGCGGCGTTGTAGCCCATGTTGACATAGTCCTCCTGGTTGGCGCAGGTGGTCAGGTTGTCGACCACGGCGGGGTGCGCAAGGATGCGCAGCTCGCCCTGAAGACCCGCGGAGGCGTACTGGATCATCATGAGACCGTTGTTGAAGTCGGCGTTCTTGTTGAGGAACGCCGGCAGCTCGCTCACCAAGCTGTTGAGCAGGCGGTCGATGCGGCTGTTGCTCATTTTGCACAGATCCGTGATCGCGATGCAGAGGTTGTCGGACGCCATACCAGCATAGGTGCCGTCGGCATTGCAGCCCATCAGCGCGACCGCACCGCCGTCCTCTTCATCGAAGATGAGCGGGTTGTCGACGGACGAGTTGAGCTCGATAGCGAGCGTCGCCTGCGCGTCCTTGACGGCCTTTTTGACCGGGCCGTGGAGCTGTGGCATGCAGCGGATGGACAGCGCGTCCTGCACGCGGTGGCCGCGGTAGCGCTCAAGCATGGGGCTGTCCTTCAAAATGGCGCGGATGTTGGCCGCGGTGTTGATCTGGTCGGGGTGCGGGCGCACGGCCATCAGGCGCTCGTCCATAGCCATCAGCGTACCCTTGAGTACCTCGAGCGTGAAAGAACCCGCGATATCCGCCGTCAGGCTGAGCGTCTGCGCGTCATAGATCGCAAGCGACGCGAACGCGGTGACGGACGTGGTGCCGGAGAGCAGGATAAGGCCTTCTTTGGAAGAAAGCACGACGGGCTTGAGTCCCGCGCGCTTGAGCGCCTCTGCGCCGTCAAGCGTTTCGCCCTGATGGGTGGCCCTGCCCTCGCCGATCATCACCATGCCGATGTGGCCCTCGAGCGTCAGATAGCCGACAGAGCCATGACCGGGGACGATGGGGCTGATGCCCGCGTTGAGCATGTCGCGGATCAGCGCGAGCGTTTCAAGACGGATGCCCGTATGGCCGGAGCCGAAGTGGCAGAGCATGACAAACATCATTGCGCGCGTGCACTCCTCGGCGATGGGCTCGCCGACGGCGCAGGTGTGGGCGTAGATGTTGTTGCGCTGGATCGTCTCGCGGTCCTTTTCGGGGATGAACTTCTTCCAGTTGTCACCAAGGCCCGTGGTCAGACCATAGATGGCCTTGCCCTCGTGGCTGAAGCGGTCGACATGGGCGCGGCAGTGGTTGACGCGCTCTTCATATTCTTTGGAAAACGCGACCTTCGCGCCAAAGCGCGCGACACTGACGAGGTCGTTGATGGTGGCGGTGCCGCCAAGCGTAACAGTGTTCATATCGGATCGTACCTCTTAAAATGTGGGTTTCGCTTTCTTACAGGGAGCTGTCGGTCTTGTAGCCGTCGGCCTCGATGGCGATGTAGCGCACCTTTTTGCCCATCTCCATCTCGCCGTAGAACGCGACGTAGTACGGGCGGTAGAAGGGACGGTAGGATGCGACCTCCATCGAGGTGATGATGTGGCCCGAGTGGCGGCGCATGATGCGCATGGCGACACGCTTGGCCTGGGCGATGATCTTCTCTTTGTCGAAGGTGGAATCCTGGCACATGTCAGGATCGAGGTCGGCTTCGTAAAGCGGTAACGGCTGCTCGTGGTAGCTCGCCGTGCAGCGCGTGCCCTCGACGATCATGCAGATCTTCTGCGAGTTGCCGCCCATCTGGCCCCTGCGGGTGAAAAAGCGCTCCACAAGGCCGGGCTTGAAATAGGCGTCGAACACGACTTCAAAGCTCTGCAAATAGAGCTGCTTCATCGTGATCTTGCCGCCGCCGTACATGGCCTTGCCAATCAGGTTGCCGCCGCCGCGGGCCTTGACAAAGGCCTCGGAGTCGGTCATTTTCTTTTGGGTGATTAAAACGTCCACTGTGCGGGAACCTCCTTGAAACGGAATGGGAGAGTAAAAAAAGCAAATACGAGAAAGACAGATTCCGAGGGGGAATCAGACTACCTTTTCATCATACGCCAACGCTGGGGGAATGACAAGCCGCTTTTTTGCGAAAGAAACAGCCGCTTGCCGGTTCATGCCACTTTTGTGCATAACGCAGAAACGCTTGAGCGTTTGGCATGAAAAGATTATACTAAGTTACCGTTGAAAAAAGCGTTGAATCCGTTGGGCGGCCGCATGGCGAAGCGGGCGGCAATGCGCTGCGGATTCAACGATAATTCGTCGGCGAAGCATTATGATAAAATAAGAATGCTTCATAGCATCGTTGTATCATTGCTGTGGAGGGCGGAGGATAGCGCCCCCGAAAAGGCAATGCAGATAAAATAAGAAATCAGGCAAGCAATAAAAAGAGGAGATAGCAATATGTCTTTACTGACCAGCAAGCTGAGCGACGAAGATCGCAAGAAAGCGCACGAGCTTTTTGGAGTGCCCGAGCAGTTCGACGAAGTGGCCGACCTGATGGTGCACGAGGAGGAATGGCAGGTCATTCTTCTGATGGGCAAGGAGCCCATGACGGAAAAGGAGCTGCGTAAGCTCATGGAGAAGAACCGGCTGGCCGCGTCGCCCTACGTGCTCATCAACCGCATGTACTCCCGCAACGTACTCAACAAGGTCACGGATGCGGACGAGCCGACCTGGAAGATCAGCGACTTCTACAGCCGCTATTCCTACTATGCGCAGTTTGAGTACTATGAGTTCGGCTGTCTGCCGAGAGAGCTCATCGAGGCGCTCTACGACTGGCAGACAGAGATTTATCAGTCGATCTATCTGCCGCAAGTGAGGGCCAAGGTCGCCGGTGAGGGCGTCTATGTCCACAACCAGACGTATCTGACGCTCGAGGAGTTCGATAAGATCATCGACGGGCATCACGGCAGCATCCATCTTGTGCCCTGCAACTGCAAGAGCCAGAAGTATTTCCACGACCGCAAGCTCAATGTGTGCGTCAACATGAACGACGGGCCGAACAGCGCGGTCGACCGCGGCATGGGCGAGCCCATCAGCCCTGAGGACATGAAAAAGAAGGTGCGCGAGTTCAACGCCAGCGGCCTCATGCAGAACGGCGAGGACGGCTTCATCTGCAACTGCGACGGTCTGTGCTGCTTCCCGATGCAGATGGCCTATAAGGCCGGCTCCCGCCTGATCTATCCCGAATCCAACTGGAAGATTGACTGGCACGAGGACGAGTGCGTCAACTGCGGCAAGTGCACGAAGATTTGCAACTTCGGTGCGTTCTACAAGGACGACAACCGCAAGGTGCACTACGATGTGGACAAGTGCTGGGGCTGCACCATCTGCGCGCCCAACTGCCCGAAGCACGCTATCCACCTGCTGCCGAGAGAGCAGAAGGCCTGAGAGAAGCACTAAGGCACTACGCAATAGCATTTTGGCCGGACGGTACCCTAAAAGTGGCCGCCCGGCCTTTTTCTTGCTTTGCGCGGGAAATGGAGAGAGGAAGTCAGCACCATGGCACTTATCAAAGTTCTGATCATCTTTGTGGTGATCCTCGCCCTGCTTAACAAACGCCTGCCCCTTTATCTTGCGATGATTTTCGGCTCACTCCTGATGATCGTGATGTTCCGCCTGCCGCTCGCCACGGCGGGGCAGACGGCGCTGCACACGCTCACGGGCTGGGACGTCTGGTCAGTGAACATTGCGATGTACGTGATCTCGGTGCTCGTCTACGAGCTTGACCTGCGCCATCGGTTCGAGGATGCACAGCGGGCGATGAATGGACTAATGCACGACCCGAGGCTCAACACGTCGCTTGCCTGCATGTTCATCGGCCTGATGCAGGGCCCCGCCACCGTGACGATCTGCGGCGGCATGGTGGACACGATGGCGGGCGACCACCTCAAAAACGATGAAAAGGCGGCGGTCGCCACGTACCTCCGCCACATTCCCGAGGCTATGGTGCCGACGTTCACGGGCGTTATCGTGGCGTGCAGCATCAGCGGCATTTCCATTTCATCTTTTTTCGTATGGATGATCCCGATGGCATTGCTGACGCTTCTGGCAATTTACCTTGTCTATCTGCACCGCGTGCCGCGCACAGTCGGCGAGACGGGACGCAGCAAGAAAGAGTGCGTGCGTCTGCTCTTGCGGAGCTTGTGGTCGCTGCTGCTGGCAATCGCGGTGATCATCGTGTTTTTCGCTGCCGACGTGGGCCGTCGTGGCGGTCGTCGCGGCTGTCAACGCGCTGGTCGAAAAATTCTCCGCGCAGGAGGTGCGCGATGCGCTCGTCAAGGGCTTTGACCTAAAGTCGCTGCTCGGTATTACGATGACGTATGTCTTCAAGGACCTTTTGATCCTTGGCGGCGTGATCGACGTGCTGCCGACGTATTTTGAGCATTTACCCATTCCGGCATTTCTGGTGCTTGTGATTCTGTACGCGTTCGGCACGCTGGTCGCGGGATCGAGCGCCGCGGCCGCGGCCTTTATCCCGCTGGCCTACACCATGATCCCGAACGGCGGCGCATTTCTGCTGGCGCTGCTGATGAGCGTCAGCTTCGCCTCGAGTCAGCTGAGCCCCACGCACATCTGCACGGCGATCATCTCGGACTATTTCGGCGTCACATTTTTCGCCACGGTCAAAAAGCTCCTGCCGCTGTTTCTGCTCACCGTTCTCATCGCCTGCGGCTATTACATGCTGCTGACGGCGGTATTCTGAAGAAAACAAACAAGGCCTGTGCCAAGCAGCACAGGCATTGATCGATTTGCTGTAAAGGGAAAATCAAAGGGAAAACAGAGCAAAAAATGCAGACCCTTTCCCCTAAACGGAGATTTCGGACGATTTTCAGAGAAAACCGGGATTTGAAAAACACAAAAATGCGACTAATTTAATATAAAAAGAAAGGATTCCAAACATTTCTGTTTGAAATCCTAACTTCTGGAGGTGACACCCAGATTTGAACTGCTCGGGCGTCTTTCCTGTGGTGCGCGGTCTTGCTCTCACGCCTTGTTTTTCAAGGCTTTTGTGTTATTGCGTGGTATGCGCTGGCGGCGTCAAATCATCGGTGTTGGAGAAAAAATAGGAGGAAATTTTGCAGCCGCAAAAGAGCCTTTGCAGCTCGCTGCGTGGGGAAAAATTTTCCTGTGTGTGGGGGCCTGCGGTTTTCGCCGTGAGGGAGTCAAACTTTCCGAAGTGGGGGAGGGGGCAAGGATACCGGCGCGCGCAGCCGTGCGCCCAAGGCTGGATGGTTTACGGGCGTCGCTCGCCATTTTTTCAGCTCTTTTTTCGCTTAATTTTCGCAGCCTTTGCGCTCGCGTTGATCGCGGGCGGGAAACGCGACCCCGCGCGCCCGTGTGGTACCGTGCGCGTACCCCCTCGGCTTTTTTCGCTCGTCGTCGGAAATGGCGGCGCTCTCGGTTTGCCTGCCTTCTTTCTCTCCCCCTCCGCCAGAGGGGGGATAATTTCTCACGCTCGCGCGGCTCTTGCCGTCATGATAGCCCGCCGCGGCCGTTTGCGCAAGGTCTCTGTGCAAATTTCTCCACTGCCTGTTCTAAAGTTATATTCTACTACAAGTGGGGAAACAGAGATTCAGAGTTCCCCTGTTGCTTTGGATTCAGCAGCCGAGATCGCGCGTGATCATAGCGGCGCGGAATTGGTACTTGATATATAACAATAGCTGCCAAACTCGCTTACGCGCTCCTCTTTCTCCAGAATGTGGCAGCCGAGCGGCACGGTAAGCGACGCATCGTTGTCAACGTACTCGCTGCGCACAATAGGCTTTTCGAGGTTGCGGCTTGCTGTCCACATCTGCGTCCCCACAGGCCGCTGCTCTACGCTCTCCTTGGTGATGTAGCGGGCAAGCTGCTCGTAGTCATACGTCCCGATATACTCGAAGTCTACAACGTCGCCATACGGCCACAAACTACGTACCGTCTCCATATCGTCACCGGCAGCGTTTATCACGATATGGTGATGCAGCCGCCCTCCGCCGTGCTTGCCTTCGGTAGCGTATATGTACTTGAGTGTCTGACCTCGCGCCTTCCTGTGCTCCTGCAAGTGCTTAAGAAAGTTGCGTACGTTCTTGATCGCACCGGCGCGCTTGGCGGGTAGATTCTCGTCACGGTAAGTCAGCGTCACAAAGAGATCGCGCGGGCCGAAGTTCGCGGCCAGCAGCATTTCCAGCTTCACGCGCGCCGCCTTGTCGTTCATAGCCTTCTGTGCAGCGGTCGTCATGCGTGACTTGACTGCACGCACGCGCGGGCCGTCCTGCGGCTCCGGCGCGGTGTATATGATTGTTTTGACAAGCCGCCCCGCAATGATCGTCTTTTTCCGTTTCGCCATATATGCCCCTTTCAATGGAGATGGGAACGCCTCCGGCTGTTCGCCGGAGGCTTTTTCTATGCTGTTAAATCATCAATTTTCAATGCCGAACTCAGGCATTGCCTCGGAAGGAATACAAAAATCCTGCATCATGTCCGGCCCTCCTGCTGCGTCTTTGCGGGATGCTATTAAGTACGCTTGTGCAAGCACGGAGGGCGAAAACGACCACCCAAGAGCATCTGAGACCATCCGTGCATTTTCACCGTCGACTGTCTGCGGGCTATCCATGCCGCTAATGAAGAATCCCAACGGTTCGCCTGCTGGCAGATTGCGGCGGGACGCCACGACTTTACACGGGTCAAACGGCTTGTGACTGCCAAAGGTCAAAACAGCATCCTCATATACCTTTCGAACAGTATCGTCCCTTGCGCGTTGCAGTGTGCCGCGCTCGAAGCGCTGTGACACTTTGAAAGAGATATATATTGATTTTCCTGCTAAAGATTGCTATCTTTATTTAGAGAAACGTTTATAAAAACTGTTATTGTGATTCCTTCGGAATACGACTATGCTTTTTATAAACGAACCGCAGATGCTTTGAGAATTATTTGAGGAATAATATGCAGATATTGGTAAGGGATATTTTTCGGCTTCAATCTTTACAGACGGCTCACCTGATCGCTGGGAGAGAAGGAATTCTTCGGCCTCTTTGCGGCGGAACGATTCTGGAAATGACAGAGTTGGGGAGGGACAATGCCTCGGAATTACTGTCGTTTTCCTTTAAACCTCAGGAAATAATGATAACAGCTCTCTACAATGTAAAAAACGATGTGGAAAGTCAGTGTGACGTGATCCGCGCGCTCAACAAACTGAATGCGGCCGGGCTGATTGTGTTTTATTACGGACTCGTGGTGCAAAAATTCGATCAGAGAGTGCTTGATTTGTGTGATGAGCTGAATTTTCCGCTTGTTGTCCTCAACTATAATGACAATAAGCACATTTCTTATGCCGATGTACTCAATGATGTGCTTTCATTGAATCGCTATGAGAACGATTCCTTCTTTCGCTCGATCATCAGTTCCATGTGGAAAACAAAGGACAGTGGCGGGAGCATACAGGAGGTGCTTTCCCAAATTGCAAATCAGGGGGAACTGGATATTGTCATCATTGACACGCTTGCTCAGAACGCACTGTGTTCCACCATGTCGGGCAATCGTCTCAATACCTTTCTGAACAACGAGCTCTCGCGCTTGCCGTTCGATGCTTCGCGCTTTGAACTGCTGATCGACGAAACAAAATACTGCGGACGACATTATTATACGGATTATCTTGAGTTGTCCGTCCTGTTTGTTCTCAGCCAGAGACGGAAGCGGGTGGATATCGATTCTCTATTCACGTGTACCAAGCTTTGCCTGGATCTATGGAGACACGCCTTGGTGTCAACGCGCGGCGGCAATATCATCAATGCCATTATACGAGGTGATTGGCAGCAGGCGCACAGCGATTTGGGGTATTATCGGCATGGCGATGCTGAACAATGGAACTTCCTGATTTGCAGCAGGGCTCCGTCGCTGCCGCTGATGCATGAGGTTAAGTCTCTGCTTCAAAGTGAAGGGATCGCCTTTATAAACGGCGGATATGAGCAACTCGAAATTCTGATATTCAACCGTGCGCCGGATCCGGATGCTGAAGCGCTGAACGCCTTGGTGTTATCCGCTCAAGCGGCTCAAGATCCGGCCGGACACTTTGCCTGTGCTACCAATATATCCGGAGAGAGTGAACTTTTTTCCTTGGTCAGTGAGACAGCCAAGGAATGGGCGTTCACCTGTTCACTTTATAAAAACCGTTACTGCATGGGGCGCTTTGAATTGATCGAAGCGATCGCCTGCAAGCAGGATCTGAGAAATGAAGCAGCCATTGACCGGGCACGGCAAATACTTGACCCGCTGATCGAATACGACAGACGGCGTGAAGGGGTGCTGTTGGAAACCCTGCAGATATATCTGATCGATTGCGATTGCAGCTACAAACAAACTGCGGCGCTGACTTATACGCATCAAAATACGGTGCAGTACCGCGTTCGCAAAGCGATGTCTCTTTTGGGCGGAAATTTTGAGCAGGCCGCAGCCTTGAGTGCAGTTTTTCACGCGATCTGCCTCTATCGGCAAGATCCACAAATGTTCTCGTAATTACACTACCATGATAAAGCAAAAATGTTTTGAAAACAAAACGCGACCTGGTTTTTTGTTTTCAAAACATTTTTTTATTATTTCAAGCATGCTACCATAATATCACCTTCAATTGATGCCATCTATGATCTTCGGTTGGTCAATTGAAAAGTCTGAGAACACGGAGGAGAAGATTTATGAGTAATCCCGGAAGCGAAACCAATTATGTAAATGACTATGCAACCATACCGGTTCCCCTGGATCAACGCAGATCATCCTTTTCACTGGCAATGGTTCTGGTCGGCAGCATCATTTGCCTCAGTTCGATTTACGTTGGAGCAAGTTTCGTCGGCCAGCTTTCGTTGTCTGAGGTCGTTACCGCTTGTCTGGTCGGTAATGCAGTTCTGTCTGTGCTTGGCGGCCTGTTGAGCTATATTGGCACCAAAACCGGTGTCGGTATTGCAATGCTGATGCGCCAATCCTTTGGCGTCCTTGGTAATTACATCATCGCTGTGCTGACAGCAATCGTTGAACTGGGTTGGTTTGGCTATCAGTGCGGCTTTTTTGGCTCCACGATCCACGCCATGTTTCCCAATGCCGGATTTATCACCGAGCCTGTGGTCGCCGGTATCTGGGGCGGCCTGCTGATGATGACAACGGCTTTCATCGGCTACAAAGGTCTTGAACTGCTCAGCAACATCGCTTCTCCGCTTATCCTTCTCACGTGTGTTGTTGCGTGCGGTTTGGCTGCGACCCGTGTCGGCGGCATGGAACAGTTCAACCAGATCACGCTGGCGCACACTGGCAGTATGTCCACCGCGGTCGGAATCGTTTCCGTTATCGGAGCATATGCCATGGGTGCAGTTTTGCAGCCTGACCTGACCCGCTATGGTAAAAAATGTAGCGACAGTGTTATCGGTGCCGTTTTCGGATTCATCATCGCCAATTCCTTCGTCATTATTGCCGGATTCTTTATCTGCACTGTTGCTGATACCAGTGATGTGGCAGTTGCTTTGCTGAATATTCTCGGCTCTTGGTCGCTGCTGCTGCTGATCCTTGCCCAGTGGACCACCAATGACAACAACCTCTATTATTCCTCCCTTGCAGCTGTCGTTGCTGTTCCGAAATGGAAGAAGAAGTATGTCGTAATTACATTTGGTATTATTGCGACTGTGGCCGGCGCGCTCGGTATTGTAAACTATTTTACCACATGGCTGAGCATCCTCGGCACTGCGATCCCTCCGGTGGCCGGCATCCTCATTGTCGACTATTTCTGCGTAAAGCACCAATCCTATCGGTTCGGTGCTGGTGTTAAACACCGCTTCTGCTCCATCCCTGCACTGGTTAGCTGGGCCATCGGCTGCCTTGTAGGATATACCGTTACCTGGGGCATCGCGGCGATCAACAGCATGGTTGTTACCGCGATTATCTATATCGCTTTGTTTATGCTTTTCAAAAACGACACCAATCGCCTGTACTTTGGCGGCGAATATGTCGAGAACGCACGCGGTGAATTGGAAAAACTGTAACCAGTGTCAATATAATAACTAAAAGGAGAAGAAAAATGGCTACTATGTATCTGGAAAATCAGCAGATGGCTGAAGACTTCGTTCGCGGATGCACGTTTATGGGCACAGGCGGCGGCGGCCTGCCTGCAAACGGACTGCAGTCCCTGATGAGTGAGATCAACAAGGGGACCAAGGTCGGTTGGGTCGATATGAGCGAGATCCCCGACGATGCGATGACGGCCTGCCCCTTCCTGATGGGATCTATTGCCCCTCATACGCCTGAGGTCGAAGCGGAGATGGCAGACTTTGGTTTCACTGACCCTGTATATCCTGAGAAGGAGCAGCTGGCCAAGGCTATTCAGTATCTCGGAAAGTTTTGCGACACGAAGATCGACGCGGTCGTACCCATCGAGCTGGGCGGCGCCAATACGCCCGGTGGTGTAACTGCGGGCATTATCAGCGGTGCTGTTTGTGTCGACGGTGATTATACCGGCCGCGCGATCCCTGAGATCCAGCAGACCACGCCGTATCTGCACGGCAAAACCCTCTGGCCCGTTGCGTCTGTTGATGCCTATAACGATATTTCCTATATCGAAAACGCAAAGAACTACCGCATCGTGGAGCGAATCGGCAAGAAAATTGCCGAAAGTGCCTATGGCCTTGTC
>ENA-ORPF01002796-ORPF01002796.1-human-gut-metagenome-genome-assembly--contig:-NODE-2796-length-11244-cov-2.667799_pt1 | contig 11244 bp, 9 predicted proteins | sample MGYA00242140_ERZ509070 | MGnify/ENA primary metagenome ERZ509070 (study PRJEB26280, sample SAMEA2338713) | human gut metagenome | biome: human gut; feature: human-associated habitat; material: faeces... | reverse complement strand
AAAATTTGCTTTCAGCAAATGGGCTGATGATTGTAATGCATCAAAGATGCATTGCCCCTACATATCAAGTTTTCATAGAAAACTTGACACTATCCTTGAATGTCAGCTTTCTTATTTCGATCCACCATTTTTCTTATAATCACGCAAAGGTGCGATCTTTATATGCTTTTTTACATATTTATTAACACCCTGCACAAGACCGTCCGCAAGCACTTCCAGTTTCCTGTCACTGTGGTCCGAGCACTGATTGCCGAGTTCCATATCGACAGAAGGAATCGTACTGTAGGAGGTTTGTGTCAAATCAATTGCCGTGGCACCGGTTCCACTGATTTTCACTCCGTTGGAACGGAGGCCTTTGACCAACGCAGCTCCCAATGCCTCGTGCTGTTCCCAATAAGATGACACCGGCTTTTTCTTCTTTAATCCCTTAGGCACAGAAATTGCAAAAGCGCCTTTATCGTAACGAAGTCCGTCGCTGTCCCAATGCAATGCAATATGACAATCTGCCACATTATTGCAGATGACTGTGCGGGCAACATTGTCCAGCTGAACATCTTTCCCGTCGCGGACCATTAACACATCATACCCTTCTGCCAGAAGTTTCTTTTTAAGGATCTTTGCCATGCGAAGTGTCACATCGCGTTCCGCGGTTCCATCACGAAAAGTCATACCATCCGATACCGCCACTGCCTGAATGGCCCCCGCTTGTGTCGTTCCTCCCGTCAATTTCGGAGACCCATCCGGATGGCAAAGCGTCTTTACGGAGGAACCACCCTTTGTTCCATGCCCTGCATTCACTGCAATCACAATATCTTTCCGGTTCTTTTTAGCGGTATACATGACTGCATAGCCAGAAGTGATTTTGGCATGGTCAGCATATTTCCATGAAGAATCCAGATAAATTTTTTGCTTATTTTTATAAAAGGAAGATGTTTCTGTTGTTTTTGCAGCTTCCTTTTTTGTGGCTTTTTTAGCTGCTGCCTGCACATTTACATCTCCACAAGATGCTGTCAGAATAAGAGCCATCACCATAAGAAATGTTATCATTTTTCTATCTATTTTACGTTTCATATTTTTCTCCATGACATTTGAACATTAGTCCATGCAAAATTTGCTTTCAACAAATGGGCTGACGCGAGTTTCCAATTTCATTATAATTTAGCACTCCATAAAAAACAAGAATCATTGCATTTCACTTTTTACAGGCGTATCATTACTATGGTGTAAATTTTAAGGAGGAAAGAATTATGAAACTAAAAACCAAACAAATCACTGTTACTGCCATTATGCTTGCCATCTGCATCATAAGCCAGTTTTTTAAGAATTTAAGTGTATATATCACCGGACCAGTTATCAATGCCGCGCTGATCCTGACTGCAATTTATGCCGGACTTGCCTGCGGTATCATTCTGAGTATTATCACACCAATCACTTCTTTTTTCATTACCGGAATGCCTGTTATGGCAGCTGTCCCTGCCCTGTTTCCATGTATCATAATTGGAAATGTCATTCTCGTTGTTATGGTCGCATTGCTTCGAAATAAGTTCGGAAAGACAGCCGGACTTCCGGTCTCAATCGGTATCGGAGCCATATTAAAAGCTTTGTTCATGGGGTTTTTGATTTCTCTTCTTATTTTGCCGAACATGTTACCGGTAAAAATGCAGCCGATGCTCCATGCACTGCAATTGCAGTTTTCTGTCACACAGCTGATTACCGCACTCATTGGTGGCGTATATGCAGTTATCATTTATGCAATATTGCAAAAAACATCACTTAAGGAACAGGTATAAGGATGAAATCATTTTATATTTTCTATTCCACATTTTTCAATGCCTGATCCATCGGAATCTTCTTGATTCTCTGGAAATCAAAGATCATAACAATCAGATACCCAATCAGTACAAATCCAAACATCTTTGCACAGCCCAATGGCTTTATGCGGAATGCGAACCATCCACTGTATGAGAACAGCATAATTCTCCATGCCGCATTCATAACAAGGATTCCTAAAATTACGCTGACCGCATCGGAAATAATTACCACAATACTCGTGGAAAGCAGATACAGACTGGCAATTTCTTTGTTCTCATATCCCAAAATCTTGGTCATGGAAATTGCATTCTCATTCTTTTCAATGATCAGCTTTGTCAGAAGATAAATCATGACTGCTGCCAGAAGAATGCATAAAATCTGGAAATAGGTCATATACGAACCCATGGAATGATCAAGCTGATCTGCCATTTTGGTAATATCATGTATCGTGATTGTTGTTGCGATATTGTCCTCATCAATATCCATGATTTCGCTGTCCGAAAGGAATCCGCTAAACGCATTCTCTTTGAGATCAAACACCTTTCCATAGTTATCGATGGACATAAAGACGGCAAGACTCTGGGATTTATGATAGAGTCCCGCAACTTTAAATTTGTAGGTCTTGTTCTCATATTTCTCATCCAATGATACAGTATCACCAACACTGATTCCATATTTATCCGCAAAAGATGCCGAGATGTAAACCTCGTTCTTTTTCAACGAATTCAGCTTTTTGATTTTTACATACTTACTGTCTTTTTCAATTCCATAAACAGAAATCTCCTCATTCAATGCATCGCTCTTTTTCTCCAGCGAAGTCATGTCGAATTTTTCTGCCTCTTTGTTATCCGTTGTGATCAGGTTGTTGTCTTCATCCTCGTATGACTTCAGTACATACTGGTACTTGGCGAACATCATTCCGTCTGTATTATTCTTGTAGTAATCAAGTGTATCCGGCATTCCTACTGCCATCGCAAGCATGACCATAATAAAGAAAATACCCACAAAAAGAATCAGATAATTCGCTACATTCTGGAACATGATACGCAGACGGAAACGGCTTAAGAATTTCCATCTTGGCAGACGCATGGCCTTTTTGTTCTTTGTCTTTTTCAGATCATGGCGTAAGAACTGCAACGGTGTGTGCTGCATCATCCGCACAATGACAATCAGGTTGACCACAAGCATCAGAATTACCGGAATCAGCGTTGTCTTGAAAAAGGCATCCGGATTCCAGATTGTATAATATGTCGGCAGACTATAACTGTTATAATACATGGACACTACCACATTTTTGAATACTGTGTATCCCAAAATATTTCCCACAATCGCCGCCAGAAGCGTTACGATCACCGGCATGGAAAGATAATGTCGTATAAGTTCTCCCTTCGTATAACCGGAAGCGCGCAGTGTTCCGATGGCAGAAGCTTCTTTTGCAATGGTATTGCTGATCGTAACAGCAAAGATAAAAGCGATAATTACAATCAGAATATCCAAAAGTACGCCACCCATCGCTTTATCCGATCCCATATCATCGGTTGCAAAATTGATTGCCGGATTGCCATATTTTGGTGTATAATCTTCCAATTCGTTGTCCGCAACTACCACCTGTGTCAGCAGAGCACTCATGAAATTGTCGGACTGTATTTTTTCCTGTGCATCATCTTCCGGCTCGTTTTCATACTTCCATGCATATGTATAATGCACACTCTTATGAAGACGGTCAAAGCCCTCTGGTGTGACCATTGCCACATCAAATTTCAAAGCATCAAACATCAGATCTGTCGTTTTCTCATGTAATGTAGAATAATTGACATATGCCAACAGACCAACGATCTTATAGGTTTCTCCGCTGATGGTGATTGTATCTCCAACTGTGACACCTACATTGTCTGCATGCATACGGTCAATGGCGATTTCGTCTTTTGTCTGTGGAAAACTTCCTTTTAACAGGCATGCCAGGTTGATATCTTCTGTCTGTGGAAAGACACGGATCGTACCATCCTTTTTGCCATCGTTATTGTAATCTTCCTCCTCGTTTCGGAAGAAATTCTCATACACGGTTGTCTTTGTTGCCTTAAAGTCCGGATCATTTAATTCATACTTTTCTTCGGCATCGGCATATTTGTCTTCGATCTTATCCTGTGCTTTCTTCCATGCCTCATCATAGGCTTTGTCGTAAGCGTCTGTGTACGCACTGCTGTATGCCTTATCGTAAGCATTCTTGTATGTACCATCCGCCTTTGCCTGTTTTACAGCGGCCGGCAGCATCGCTGCGACGGTCTGCTCATCCATTCCCTGTGCTACAAGTGTCTGTTTTACCTGTGCAGAGAACTGAGCATCAAACTTGCTTTTGAACTTTTCATCGAAAGTGGATTTAAATTTCTTTGGAAATTTTTTATCCAGCTTCTTTTTTGCTTCGTCCAGATAATACTGCTTTACATCTGCTTTCTCTCCGGTTTCAATTGCAGACAGCAATGCATCATCCGCCTGCTTTTTCAACTCGAAATGTCCATCTTCCTGTTTGTACTCTTTTACGCCGTCCGCAGCAGACTTCAACATACTCTCATTTGCGACATACATACCAGACACAAAACCAATCGTAAGCACGAGGAATAAAAATACAACAAGATATTTCTTCCAGTCTCCGATCAATTCTTTCGGTATTCGCTTGATCAGGGGATTTCTCACTTTTTTCTTACTCATAACTGCCCCCTTACCACTCAAGTTCATCTGCAGAGATTTTGTTTGTATTAATATTGTTATGACGCACCGCTCCGTCACGGAGCTTGATTACGTGATCTGCCATGTTTTTGATTGCCTCATTATGTGTAACCATGATAATGGTATTGCCATATTTCTTGTTTACATCCTCAATCAGCTTTAAAATTTCCTTCGAAGTATTGTAGTCCAAAGCTCCTGTCGGCTCATCACACAACAGAATGTCCGGATTCTTTACAATGGCACGGCCAATAGAGACACGCTGCTGCTGTCCACCGGAAAGCTGGTTCGGCAACTTGTATCTGTGCTCGTAAAGTCCCAGTGTATGAAGCAGGTCGTCAATATCCAGCGCATTGTCTGACAGATAAGCTCCTACCTCAATATTCTCTTTTACATTGAGGTTTGCGATGAGATTGTACGTCTGGAACACATAACCCAGATGCTTTCTGCGGTACTGTGTGAGCTTTTTCTCGCTCATATCCTCCAGCTTATCTCCATTGATATTGATGTAACCACTGTCCGCATTATCAATACCTCCAATGATGTTCAATAATGTGGATTTTCCGGAACCGGATGGTCCTAAAAGCACACAGAACTCACCTTTTGCGACAGAGAAATTCATACCGCGAAGAACCTCCTGACGCGTCTCACCGCTTCCAAACCCTTTCTTTAAATCTACGATCTCCAAAAACTTTCTTTCTTCTTCTGACATAGTTACTCCCTTTCCTTTTTAGTTTTACTCGCCACACTATTATTAGTTCCTTCTAACCCATAGTTCTTTTTTTAGGTCTCCCGCTCTTCGCGAAAGACCTATGATTTTACCAGACCATACCAGCCTGCCAGCAGATATTTTACTCCCTTTTCTGCAAACTGAAGTGCTTCCTCCTCGTTGTCAATATGTGTCACCATAAATATGAACATATCAATCTGCGAATGTGACATCCAATGGACAACGCTTTTCTCCACCATCGGAACACCATATGCCTGACACATTGCCTCACAGATAAATGCATTGTGCTCATCCATCTGATCCACCAGACGATCCGGCATATGTTCCATGCTCGATCCCTGAGATTTCATCAACACCAGAAGCACTTCATCCCGATAGGTATACAGCTCATGCACAATCTGCGCCATCGATTCAAAATCGCTGCTTTCATCGTGCTCGGTTACCCTACCGCTTTTCATTTCCTGCACTTCAAAGGAAAAATGCTCACGAATAATTACATTGAGCCGATCCATAAAATCGCCAACCACTTCACAGAACAAATCGTCTTTGTCCTGAAAGAAGAAGTACAATGCTCCGGTTGTAACACCCGCTTTCTGGCAGATACTGCGAAGAGATGCTCCCTGAAAGCCTTTTTCCATAAATTCTTTCTTGGCGCATTTCATAAGTTGGGTCTTCGTCTTGCTGTCATGTATCTTCTTTTCTGCCATTGTGTTCTCCCTGGAACCGTAAATATTCAGTTCCCTGTAAATAAAAATGCAACATAACGTTGTTATGTTAGATAACACCGTTATGTTACATCTTAATTTCCGATATGTCAACCTATATATTTATATTTGTTTATTGTTGTTTTTTCTTATGTTTATCATAAGCGGCAAACATGCCGGCAAGCAATGTTCCTGAAATAGAATGCCAGGTACAGGAAACAGCACAGATGATAGCGGATTCCGGTGTTGCAGAAAACTGCGCGGTTGTTGTGGCAAGATTTGTTGCCAATCCAGCATTCTGCATACCAACTTCGATAGCAATTGTTCTCTTCTTTGCTGTGTTCATGCCAACAAGCTTTCCTGCACCATAACCAAGCAGATAACCCAGCCCATTATGAAGAAATACCGCAATGAAAATGACAGCACCTGACTGGAAGAATTTATCGCCCTGTGAGGAAACAACACCACCTACAACACAAGCCAATCCTAATACCGCAACTCCTGGCATTACTTTCTGTATCTCGCTAAAGGTTTTCTTTTTGCCGAGCAAATAATTCAGAAGAAATCCAAGCGCAACCGGAAGAATCACGGTTTCAACAATGGAAATCAACATTGGCAACGCCTTGATGGAAATATTTGCTCCGCTCGCCAACAGAGAAACCATAAGCGGTGTCATAATCGGAGAAAGAATTGTTGATACTGTTGTCATTCCTACAGAAAAAGCCACATCCCCGCCACAAAGATAGGACATGATGTTGGATGACACACCACCCGGGCAACATCCTACCAGAATTAATCCAAGGGCAATGCCATCCGGAAGGTGCAATGCCTTTGTCAATGCAAACGCCAGAAACGGCATAATCAGATACTGTGCCAATGCACCTACACAAATATCAAATGGTCTCTGTGCCAGAATCTTAAAATCTTCTGTAGTCAAAGTCAGTCCCATACTAAACATAATTACACCGATAATGATGGATTGACAGGTAAACTTGTTAGAAACCGGATCCGTAAACAATTGATGGTTTACCCATCCCATCATGCCCGGAACGATAAATGTTACAATCGCAATGGCTATTACCACCACAGATGTGTAATCCGATAAAAATTTACTGAATTTTTGTAATGCTTTCATTACATTTCCTCCTTTTTGTTCACAAAAAAGTCCCTTCCCAGAATAAACTGGAAAGGGACGAATAAAATCCGCGATACCACCCTAATTCCACAGAAAATCTCTGTGACACTTCACATACCAACATATGCTATCCCATAACGGAGGAGACCGGCGAAGTTTACTTGCAACTAACTGCTTTCAGCCCGCTTCTTAGAGAGGATAATCAATATCCGATTATTGTCTGTTCGCACCAGCCACAGACTCTCTGCAAATAATCATGGCTACGATTTTGTTCTCATCAACGAATTTTGGTGAACTATATTTTCTTTTCTTTTGCTATTATAGCCCCATGTACAAATATGTCAAGGTTAATTTTTCGAATTTTTTAAACCTCTTTCTTCTTATCTCTCGAGTATTTTTGAAGAATATTCTCAATAATCTCTCTCAAAATGCTGATAGTCCTTAGAATGCGTCCAATCGCCACCCCAGGTAAATCCATACTTTGTAAAAAGCTTATAGCACAAATCATCATGATCGATTTTGTATGGAAAATCCTTGCTACGGTCTACATATGCCGTAGCATTGGCTGGTTCAATGGACAATTTTCCATCTACCGTCTTCACATACGGATTGTACAGCGTATTGATATCCACAGCCATACCCAGACCATGTTTTGAGATCTTTGTGGTGTGGGAGATGAACCGGAAGTTAAATGCTGAAGAATTATTATGGCTCATGGATTCCTCATCATCGGCATTGTACGCATCTACCAATTCCACTTTTTCAATTGGATAGTCCGCCTGATACAATTCCTCAAAGATGGCAAGCACATCATCTGCAATGGCTTTGTTTACAACCAGCTCGCCTTCCTTTGTCTGTCCGTCAAATCCCATATGCAGGACATGAACATATCGAAGCTCGTCCCGCGGCACTGTGCAATCTGCTTTGTACGACTTTCCCTGCATCTTTTCAAAAATGTCATCCGGAATTTTGGAAATGTAGAAATCCGATGTCTTCTGTGTTTCTGTATTTACGGCAGCCTCTGTAATCTCTGTTGTCTCGCTAATCTCTGTAGCCTCTTTCTGCAGACTTGTTTCCTTCTTCACTTCGACTTTCTTTTCGGCAACGTCAACTTTCTCTGTTTTCCTGGAATTCTTTTCGTTATTATCCTGATTCTTTACAAAACGGTTTCCTGCCACTACTGCAATGGCTGCCAGCAAAATCGTGGCCGTAATTATGATTCCTTTATGTTTTCTCAACACGATCTCCTTCTTTTTCACTCATCGATTCATTGAGCACTATTGAACTTATCTATAAACGCTTCGATCTCATTCACATGATCCGAAAACAACACATGTCCCATATGTTCTTCCCATAAAAATCCAGCCTGTTCCATTTTCTTTAACATCTCTTGTAACGGTGCATAAAAACTGTTTCGATTGAACAAAATGCATGGTTTCTGAAATACACCAATTTTCGTAAGTGTTATTGCCTCTGAAATTTCATCGAGCGTTCCGATACCTCCCGGCAAAGCGATAAACACATCTGCGAGATCCAGCATTTTTTGCTTTCTCTCGCTCATATTTGTTGTCGTAATCAACTTAGTTACATATGGTTGCGGGCGTGACTTAATAAACTCCACATTCCCCGGAATCACACCAATGACCTCGCTGCCTGCCGCATGAACTTCCTTTGCAACAGCTCCCATCAATCCGGATTCTCCACCGCCATATACAAGTGTATGTTTGCCTTTTCCAATCCATTGTCCCAGTTCTCTGGCGGCTTTTGTATATTCCTCATTGTTTCCAAAATCAGAACCACAATATACTGCTATCTTCATGTGCACTCCTTTACTTAACTGCATAAGAATAAATATAAATAGCAGTCCCTTTGGTTTTGTTTCCTGCCCACCATACTTTTCCTTGCGAATAAACCGGCATTCTGCTTGGGGTCAGATAAGCGGAAGAGGCAAGTTTCTTCGTCTTCTGTATCACATTTCCTTTGGCATCAACAACAATTGCATACACGCCCTGATAACTGTATTTTTTATAACGTTCAAACAAAATCACATAATTTTCCGCATCTGTAGCTACAACCTGCGGATTTTCGATGGTATATGTTTTGTCATAATTTGTGAGCCATTTTACACCATAATCCGTTACATTTTCATCACCATTTTTTCCACTTAAGCCACTGCGCGTGCCGGATGTAATATATCCATTCGCTGTGGTTAGATCCGCATTCGGGTCAAAAATCTGAATAAACAACTGCTGATTTTCCTTTTTGGCCTTGCTGCTCAAAGACGGTGCTGATATCGCCACCATAGCCGCGTTATGTACATCTCCCGTCGCAATACCACCCATGCGGGCAAAGTTATCATTTACCTCATACATGTCATAACGGTCAAATGCACCTTTGCTGATCCAGAATGAGAAAATATTTTGTGAATCACATGTCCATGTTTTCGATGCCTCGTCCGAATATGTATTATCATAAATGATTTCCCAGTCATCCGGAAAATCTGTATTGTTGATTAGATCATCACTTATTCCATCACCGGTTCCCGGCATCTTTAACTCTGAAACGGTAAATGCGCGGTCATAACAATCGCCCTCACTGGCAAGAAGAAATCCTTCTCCCCACGGAACCACACGCTGCGCAAAGGAATGGGAATTATAGTATCTTTCCACACTTTCCTTCTGCATCGTCTTCCGGTTCACAAGAAAAAGTGAATTGCTCTGATGACCACTATACATTTTTCTCGCATAGTTGACAGCAACATAATCACCATTTACTGCAATATCACAATTTCCTCCATCAAAAGGAGTTTGGGTATAAAAACTATCACCATAATAATACGCCAGACTCGAGGAACCATTGTCCCCCACACTTGCAAGAAGCTTTCCATTGGCGTCATACTTGGAAACAAAAATCGTTTTTGTCTCTGTATTATTTGTTTTATTTGTCTTTCCCGTAACTACATAAAAATTTCCGTCAGAATCGCATGTAACATCGCCAAAAACAGAGGATTTCTTCTTCAATGTAATCGTCTTTTTGACAGGCTTTCCATTTTTTGTCTTCACAATTACAATGTTGCTCTTTGTATTATATGCAATGCACACATTGCCCTGATTATCCAAAAACTGCGTGCCATCCGATACGCCATCCCAGTTCGCATACGCTCCTTTTGCAGTTGCAATATTGTGCTTTTGATTTGTTTTTTGTACCTTAAGTGTTGCTGCTTCCGGACTTACCACGGAGGTCATCAAAACTCCACAGATTGCCAGACATGCAATACTTCTCATCCCTGTATATTTTCTCATTTCATAACTCCTTTTTATTATATGGAACGCATCGCAAGATGCATTGCTCTTTTACTATACTCTTCCAAACGGATAACCTTACCATCTCACTATTCTATTCTATTCCATTCTACTCCACCGCAAGCCCTTCCTCCCGGATCACCTGCACCATCTCATCCACATACTTCGCGCACAACTCATCACTCTGTGCCTCAACCATCACACGAATCACCGGCTCCGTACCGCTCTCACGCAGAAGGATTCTTCCATCCTCGCCCAAAGCAACGCTGATCCGCTCCTTCTCTGCCTGCACACGCGCATTGCCGGTAACCGCAGCCTTATCCTCAACCTTCACATTCTTCAAAAGCTGTGGGTACATCTGCATCCCCTTGCACAGCGTGCCGAGACTCCGCTTCTTCTCCAGGATCACCTCCATCAGCATCAATGCGGTGAGGATTCCATCCCCGGTTGTCGCATGCTTACTGAAAATGATATGTCCGGACTGCTCTCCACCGAGCACATATCCGTTGGCAACCATCGCCTCATTGACATACTTATCGCCAACCGTGGTCACACATACCTCGATGCCCTCCCGCTTCATTGCTTTGAACAATCTCATGTTGGACATGATCGTGGCAACCACCGTATTATTCTGCAGACGACCACATTCCTTCAGATACTTCCCGCAGACATACAGGATATAATCCCCGTGCACTTCCATACCGTTCTCATCCACGGCAATACACCGATCCACATCCCATATTGATGTTGATACCGTCCGGCTCATTGCCAACCACATATGTTTTGGTACCAAGCGCATCAAACACACTCTTTGCAATATTAAACGTACTTCCGTTGGAA
>ENA-ORPF01002795-ORPF01002795.1-human-gut-metagenome-genome-assembly--contig:-NODE-2795-length-11245-cov-10.681948_pt1 | contig 11245 bp, 18 predicted proteins | sample MGYA00242140_ERZ509070 | MGnify/ENA primary metagenome ERZ509070 (study PRJEB26280, sample SAMEA2338713) | human gut metagenome | biome: human gut; feature: human-associated habitat; material: faeces... | reverse complement strand
TGATGAATTGCCGCAGTTTTGGAACGTTTTAAAGGGCGATATGAGCCTTGTGGGAACAAGACCGCCTACGGTTGACGAGTTTGAAAAATATGAGAGCCACCACAAGCGCAGGCTTTCAATGAAGCCCGGCATTACAGGCAAATGGCAGGTATCAGGCAGAAGCGACATTCAGGATTTTGAAGAGGTTGTTAAACTCGACTGTGAATATATCGACGAGTGGTCGCCGTTTCTTGATATTCAAATTCTGTTTAAAACAGTCGGCGTTGTGCTCACCCACAAGGGCGCAGAATAGATTATAAATTAACAAGAGTAAGGTTTTATTATGAAAATTGCTATGTTCGGTCACAAAAGAATACCGTCAAGAGAGGGCGGTGTTGAAATAGTTGTAGAAGAACTTGCAAAAAGAGAAGCGGCACTCGGCAATGACGTTATTGTTTATAACAGAAAAGGTCACCACGTATCGGGCAGCAAATTTGATGTTGATAACGACTGCATTAACTTAAAAAATGTCAAGATTAAAACTGTTTTTACCTTTCAAAACAGCAAACTAAATGCAATAGTTTATAGTTTTCTGTCTGCGATAAGGGTAAGCTTTTCAAGATGTGACGTTGTTCATATCCATGCAGAAGGTCCTGCCTTTTTCTGTTGGATACCAAAACTTTTTGGCAAGCGTGTAATCTGCACTATCCACGGTTTGGACTGGGATCGCGAGAAGTGGCGCGGAAGCGTTGCATCCAAGTTCATTCGTGGCGGCGAAAAGAATGCTGTGAAATATGCGGACGAGATCATTGTTCTAAGCAAAGACGTGCAGAAGTATTTCTTGGAGACCTACGGAAGGGAGACACATTTTATCCCTAATGGTGTCAATCGGCCAGAGGTTCGGGAAGCAAAGCTGATCACGGATCATTTTGGATTGGAGAAAGATTCCTACATATTATTTCTCGGTCGTCTGGTGCCAGAAAAGGGTATTCGATATCTGGTTGAGGCCTTCAAGAATGTCAAGACGGATAAAAAGCTGGTTATCGCAGGCGGCTCTAGTGATACGGATTCCTTTATGGAGGAATTGAAAGAACTGGCGAAGGGTGACGATCGGATCTATTATGTCATGCTACCGATGATTTGAATATTTGTAACGAGATTAAGAAAGAGTTTAACAATGAGCATGCACTATCCGGTATTCTGCTATAACGGCCAGTTTCGGCGTGGGGCAGATGGAACACCGCTGACCTACATGCTGCATGGGCATATCCACAAGTCGGAAGATCAGGTGCTGGTGGATCGGTTCAGTACAGAGACCAGAGCTATGATGCGGAAAAGTGCCCATCAGGAAACAGCGCAGCCGGTGCCGTGCCAGATGATCAACTGCTTCTGTATGTATTCGGATTACACACCGCTGACGCTGGAAGAGTGGGTGGAGTGTGATCAAAGACGGCGCGACAAAGCTGACAGGTAAGGGACGTTGCTCCGTACATTAGACGGATTTTCGCCTGATTTTATGAGTGATGGACGCCGCCAATGATGGCGGGAGCTGGAATTTTGTCGCAAGAAGCACTTCAAACAATCGGAAAATTGTCGCGGCCAAATGCACTGTGGGATAAAGATGAGGGAGAGGTATTCCTTTTGAACAAGATTTATGAAGATTACATAAGAGAAAAGGTACATGAGCAACTAATCGGAATGGCAAAGCGAATGTTGGAGGATGACATTCTTTCGCTTGAAAAGATTGCGGAGTATTCCGGTTTGGAGCTGGCAGAAGCAGAGAATTTGTAAAATATGAAAAGACTTAGAGAAGATGTTGCTATATTGACTAAAAATAAGAAAACACCAAAACTTAAACAAAAAACTTGATTAAAACTGAACAATGGGGTATACTAAACGTGGAGGTGTTTTAGATGAAGTTGCTGCGTGTCAAGGCGAGTCATTTTAAGAATTGCCAGGATGATACGGTTATTGATTTGGTCGCTAAGTCGAAAAAGACGACAGAAGACAAGGAATATGAGCTTCAGGAAATTGCTGAAGGCTTGTATGTGTACAGCATTGGAGCGTTTGTCGGAAAAAATGCTTCCGGTAAAACAACTGCACTAGAACTGCTGGATTGTTGCTATGATATTTTGGGCAAGTTTAGTCTGGAGAACAAGCACTATTCCTATGAGGGAATCAAACTAGAAATTATCTTTTTCCATGAAGGGTATGTATATAAATATGCAACAGAACTGAAAGCAGATCCAACATTAGCAAATCGAGCAACTTTTTCTAATCAGCATATCTACAAGAAAAAGTATTATAAAACTAAGCTGAGTTCGTTGTATACCGAGGACTTTGTTGAGCAAAAAAATCTAGGAGAGTTACCGGAAGATACGGCAAGCACTTTTTTTGTCTTAAAGAAAAAGCGAGTATCAGCTATTTTCTTCGGTAGCGATGGTATGGGAGCGGACACATACCAGATGGCATTCCGGCTGCTCAAAACCTATCATATACCAGATGAAATGCTTTCTGCGATTATTCGTATCTTTGATAGTAATATTCAAAGCATTCAGATGCTTGACGAACATAACTATCGTGTCAACATCTGCAATCAGGAAAAGCTTCTGTCGGACAAGGAACTTCTATATATGTTGTCCAGCGGAACGACAAAAGGTATCATCCTTTACACATTGGTTGTAGCTTCTCTCCAACAGGGGTTCGATTTGCTTATCGATGAGGCAGAGGCACATTTTCATAAGACACTTGTCGAAAATATGCTGAGTCTCTATATGGATAAAACAGTGAACAGACACGGGGCAACGCTGCTGTTTTCGACACATTATTGTGAAGTTTTAGATTTGTTTAACCGACAGGATAATATCTGGGTGTGTCAGTCAAGCGATAAGATTGCCATTAAGAATATGTATGAGTGTTTTGAGGTGAGATCTGGTTTGCTTAAGAGCAAGCGTTTTTATAATAACGCTTTCCAAACGGCGGTAAACTATGATGAACTCATGAATCTGAAAAGGAAGTTGATGAAATGAAGCTGTTGATCATGTGCGAGGGACCTAACGAGCTCAAAATCATCAACATCCTGCTGGAAAATCAAAAGCTGAAATTTACATCAGATGATTTGCTGGGCTTGGTCCCGTATCATGCACGTCAAATAAAATCCTCTGCTGCAGTTAAGGCGGCGTTGAACTTGTATCCAGATGAGGTACATGTACTGCGTATTGGCGATGGTCAAAATGAGAAACTGGAAATACCGTCTGCATACAAAGATAAAATAACGCTGGTTGAAAAGTATTGTACAAAGCCTGAGTTGGAGATGCTGCTCATTATATCTGAAGATTTAGCTGATGAGTATGAAAAAGTGAAATCCAAAACAAAACCAAAGACTTTTGCAAAAGCGAATATTCGATGCGGAAAAAGAAGATATGATAATAGTACAGCGTTCTACGAGGAGTACTTTGGTCAGAATTGCGAAAAGTTGGTTGCTGCTATAAAAGCGTATAAACAACACAATGGCTCACACAAGAAAGATGAACATTACTTGGCGGAGCTCTTGAAGTAATTATGTGAAGTGAGAGGCAGATGAAATGGCGGGTGGCCTTAAGTTGTTTGATTACAGAATGACGGAAAAAGAGCACATTCTGGCAGAGACCATAATCGAGATGACAGACAAGTCGGAACTTTTCCGTACTGGCCTTGAACATTTTGACTGGTCTGAGATAAAAGTTATCCCTACTGGAGATAGACCACACGATTTCAGCTATACCCTGAAACAAGAAGCTTGGATTGAATTGATTGATGCTGTCGCGGCGTACATTAAACTGAATCCGTCTGGAGAATGGCTGTCATCGGACAGCAGAACATATTACAAGGAAAATGGATTCCGTTATACGGATAGCCAGAAGAAAAAATTTTTGAAGACAGTAAGCGGTGGACTAACTGATTATATGTCAGACTGGTGGGAATGGACAAAAGACGGAAGGCCAGAGAATGTTTTATTTTTAAAGCGGTAATTTTATCATTTGAAAACGGGCAATCGTAGTATAGTGCAAATATAAGAAGTACTTTTCTATAAAAAATGAACAAGAGAAATGGAATGAAATCATAAATGGAAAATCTTTTCCAAGAAGAGTGTACATTATCAAAAGATAGTGTAGAAAGGTATGGTATTGCAATGAAAAAGCATGCACAAGAATGGGTTGCCGAAATTGAGCAGATGTTTATGGATAGCCTGTTTTTGTGGTAAAGTATAAGTACAATGAAAAACCAGATGAGGAATACATCGATTTGGCTCCGATTCTCAAAAATTTATATGTTGAAGTAGATAAGTTCTTGAATCCTATTATAATAATAGCAATCATTCTGGCTTCTATTTCGCGCTATCGACGTTTCTCTTGATTTGATAATCAAACAAATATAATGAATCTCTGGAGTGGGGAACTATGTATATTCAAAAAGTCAAACTTCAAAACTTTAGATCTTTTGGTGATGAAGGCATTTGCTTTTTATTCAATAAGGGAATCAATGCTGTGATTGGTGAGAATAACAACGGGAAAACGGCCTTGATAGATGCCATCCGAATTGCGTTTTCCTGTGTCCTATATAAAAAAGATATTTTCTTCAGCAAAACTGACTTTCATGTGAATGCGGCTGGAGAAAGAGCCGCATTTGCACAAATCGATGTGTACTTGAAAGATGTTCCTCAGAACTTGATAGAAATTTGGGATCCCATACAGCCTGATTGTGGAGAATTCCATGTTGTTTTCACATTGGAGAAGACCGCTGCAGGTACAGACAAGGTTAAGTATAGAGCGTGGGGTGGAAAGTGCGAAGGAAATCTGTTGTCTTCGGATACGCTTGAAGCTATTAATCTTGACTATTTAAGTGCATTGAGAGATGCCTCGAGCGAAATGAAACCTTCGCGTAACAGTAAACTTGCAGAACTGCTTGAGACCATCGCAAAGGAACCCAAAGATAAAGAGGCTTTGGTTGATAAATTGAGAACCGCAAATCAAGAAATCCTTCAAACAGAATCTTTAGGGAAAACAAAACAGGTTATTAACGAAAATCTTTTCTCTATCGAACAGGATCTAATGTATCAGAAGGTCGATTTGGGCCTTGTTGAACCAAGATTTGAATCTATTACGGCATCTCTGAGAACATGGATTGTTCCACGTTGGTGTTTCATGGGAGAAGACCATCAAAAATATGCCCAAGTAAGAGCTTTGGAATCTTCCGACAAATATAAAGCGTATATCCATGACCAAGAGTGTGGTCTGTATATCGATGTTGATTCCTTAATTGCTAAAAAAGAAGACTTAGATGATTCCTTGAAGGATGCCTTGGTGGGTTTGAAAAAGTATTCCTTTGAAATTTTTCAAAATGGGTTGGGATATAATAATCTTCTATTTATTTCGGCTGTTTTAGGGGATATGTCTTTTGAAAAAAGCGGTATCTATGAGAATGTGTTCTTGGTGGAGGAACCAGAGGCACATTTACATCCTCAATTGCAAGAATTGATTCTAAACTTCTTTATGAAAAATGTGCAGCAACATGAGAATATACAGGTTATTATGACTTCGCATTCTCCAACCATGGTTTCCAAAATTGGAACTAAGAATATCAATTTGATATATGAAAGCCAGCACAAGTTATATAATTATCCGCTGGTTAACTCATCCTTAACAGATGAGGAAAACGACTATTTAGAGAAATATCTGGATGTTACAAAATCTCAGCTTTTCTTTGCTAAAGGTGTGATTTTTGTTGAAGGAATTAGCGAGGCAATTTTAATTCCTGAGTTTGCAAAGCTGATCAATCGGCCACTAGATATGTACGCTGTAGAGCTTGTGAATATAAATGGTGTCGGATTTGCGCCATTCGCCAAAATGATAAAGGTCCCTGGTAAAAGCAGTGGATTTGCAAAAGCTTCAATTATTACAGATGATGATCGTTGTTCAAATAAAAACGAGCCAACATATATTTCTAAAGATTTAGATTATGATGATGATTTAACAGGGATAATTGATAAAATTGATCACGGGACGCCATCGACCAGATTTAACTCTATCACTGCTTTATGTGGTGACAATGTTGTAAAATGTTTCGGGGCAGTAAAAACATTTGAATATGCATTGGCGTTGGAACCGAATAATATTGAATATTTACTAGACGCAATATCTACGGTATATCCAGAAGCTGGACCTAAATTAAGAAAAAAAGTGAATGCGGAAGCCAGTCAGCAGCTCAAAGCGCTAATGATTTGGCTCTTTGTCCGTTCGAGAAACTCTGCAAAAGCACAAGTAGCGCAGGCTTTAGGACGCATACTGCAAAAGCAACATCAGGATGATAAAAATGGAGTGACATCACCTTTTGTGGTTCCCAAATACATAAAAGACGCAATCTATAACGTGACGCGAAGGTTGTCTGGTGCAGAGGAATAGCTATGTTTGATTTTACTACAGAACAGGTTGAATTTCTCGAGTCTTCAGGTAAAGTAGTATTGCATGCCTGCCCGGGGAGCGGAAAAACGACAATAGTTGCACGAAAACTGGCTAACTATTTACAATGTTGGAATCGACCTCATCAAGGAATAGCGGTTCTTTCGTTTACTAATGTTGCCAGTGACGAAATCCGTCACCAAGCGACTGAAATGCTTCCTGAAGGATACTGCGTTGATGACCCTCATTTTATAGGGACACTGGATAGCTTCATCGACAATTTTATTTTTTTGAGGTTTGGGTATTTATTGCAGAAAAAACCTAAAAGACCAGTAATTACATCGCCTGATGTTGTTAATTCGTATCAATTCTGGAGAAAAAGTTGTTACACAAATTGCTTGTCACATATCGGTGATTTTAGATGGAATTCAAATGGAAAATTAACTAAGAACGGAAAAGATATAATCTGCACTGGAACGCAGCAATATGCCCCTCCGTGTATCCAGTTCAAAAAGAGATTACTAGAAAAAGGCCTATTCTTTCAAGACGAAGTTTCAGGACTGGCATGTATTCTCCTGGAAAGGTATCCTGAAATCGCAAAAAGCATTGCGTTAAGATTTCCTGTTATTATTTTGGACGAGGCACAGGATACTTCAGAAGAACAAATGAGGATATTGGATTTACTGTGTGCAGCAGGTTTGGAATCAATGTATATTGTAGGGGATCCAGATCAAGCAATTTATGAATGGCGAAATGCAAATCCAGAATCATTTCTGGAAAAGATGCATGACTCAGAATGGACACAGTTGGTTTTATCTGAGAATTTTAGAAGTTCGCAAATGATATGCAATGCTGGATGAACTATACAGCAACGCTTACATCTACACGCTGCCGTCTGATCTGGAAGGAATGCCATTAAGTCTGCTGGAAGCAATGAGCTATGGAAACTGCTGTCTGGTTTCCGACATTCCAGAGTGCACAGAGGTTGTGGAAGATAAGGCATTGATTTTTAAAAAGTCAGATGTAGAGGACTTGCAAGAAAAACTGCAAGATGCCTGTGACCATCCTGAAATGGTTATGAAAATGTAAAACTGATGAAAATTTATCGGGGAGAAAAGAATGTGGAACAAATTTCTTCATAACCCACTTCATATTGTCAAAGATTATGAGCTGAGAAAACTGCTTTGGCAATCGGGGGGTGGCACAGCGGTTTGTAAAAAATATCTGAAGTTCAGAGATACCGCTCCTGAAAAGCTGACGTTTCCAGAAACCCAAGTAGATGAACCTATTTGGTTATTCTGGAATACAGGGCTGGATAAGGCACCTGAGATAGTAAGGACTTGCTATCAATCTGTAAAAAAATATGCCGGCAGACAAGTTGTTTTGCTTACGGAAAAAAATGTGCAGCTGGAAGAAGATACTGTGGTATAGCGGAAAGATAGCGTTCATTTTTTCGATCTGTAATCGCCAGAGATTTATTCAGCGTGTGCAAGTCCATAAGAATCTGATGCTCCAGATAATGCCCCAGAGCGTACCCGCACACCATCTGCTTTGTCTGCGAATCAAGATGACTGTTGATAAGAATCAATGGCTTATCAAAGTGGAGTGAAAGAAAACCCAGCACATCTTTGAAGCGAGGTGTTTCAAGGATGTCCAGGCTGCAGCTTCGCGCAATCCGTTTGATGTTGCGGGTGCCGGTATTTTGGACGAGGTCATTGGCTGCTTGGTAAATAAGAATGGAATCCATAATGTGCTCTCCTTTCGAGGATGGCATAGTGAATGGAACGGAATTTTACAGGCTCAATATTCGGTTCTTTTCTCGTTCTTGCTCGCGGTACTTAAAATAGGCTTTGTGCATTTCATACATGATGCCGTCCATATCCTGCGCGGTCAACTCTCCGCTGGCAAAAAGCTCAGTAAGCTCGAATGCGAGATGCTGGGCTTCTATTTTACCCTTTTTTCCGTAGGTTGCTGCAGCGCGTTCAATAAATAAAGACTGATCCGGTTGTATGTAGGTCAGAGGCACATGGAATATATCGGCCATTTTTTCAAGTATTTCAACATTGCGAGGGTAGCGACCATCACGTTCCCATCCGATGACTGTTCGTTTGCTGACACCCAGACACTTTGCCAATTCGTCCTGTGTTAAGGAATGCTTCTTTCGTAAATCACGAACTTTCTCTCCAAATTTCATGTTTGCAACCTTTCTATGGAGCAGTTATCGTACTGTAACAATGTGCAACGGAATTTGTAAATATTCAATTCAGAATGTGCAATAATATTTCACATTTTCCTCTTGACACCGCGACACTACTTGAATATAATTATGCTATATTCTTTCAACTTTTATGGCTATTATACTGGAAATTGCGTAAATATGCAAGTGAAAAAGGTGAAATTCAAGAAAAGTTCAGAAGAGTCCATTAAGTTGAAACGGAATGAACAAAAAGGTGAAATTCAAACCATAAAAAGGAGGCCGTGAAAAAGATGAGTAATGGAGAACATGAGATCCGCACTCCGAAGGGATTGCGGATTGGAAATCGCAGTGTCGTTGATGGGAAAAATATGCTTCAGATCAAGCGTGGAGGCTGTGAAGATTACATTTCTGCTGAATCTCTGGTGGAGCGCATTCACGGTCTGCCCGTGAAGAGTATCGAGTTTATCACAGAGGAGGATCAGCGAAAAGACGCCTGAAGCAGAATCCTTCATCGGACACTGAGAGTGCAAAGGTGGAAGTTTAGGCGGCACTTAGTTAGCCGACCAGCTCCATCAGATGTTCTTTTGGGTCTACAATACAATATCTGTTTGTTTAGAGCGATACCGTAGCAATATGTGATATTGGCCGGAACAGAATGAGCGAAAGCAGCGCAGAAGTGCGCCTGCAAGTAGTTCATCCTGTTCCGGCCTTTTTTGTTTTTCAAAAAAATTTTTAAAACTGTATTCCAAAATGCCCCTGCGGATTCCTATTAGTATAGGGACTTCCCAAAAGTAGAAAGCAGCAAGAGGAATCTTAGATTCCCGTTTTAAAAAACGGGTGAATCTGAGACGATTTCTGCTGCTTTTTTCAGTTCACCCGGAGCCGAACGGCAGAAAGGTGGACAAAATGCTTACATTGAAAAAGGTCAAAGAACTGGTAGAACATCGTTGTACTGTGGATTGTACGCCTACTTGCGTTGCCAGTGATTGCGCTGCTGTATGCGGCGGGATTTGTACTTAATCTTCTGTATGGTATCTGCGGCAGTATTGGTATGATTCTTGCCGGGCTGGGCGGCTTTGCGGCTTTCCTTGCACTGTTAGATGGCAGCTATGCACAGGCGGCAGCTTCGGCGCTTGTGGCGCTGCTGTTATGCCCGTTTGCAGCACCGATGCTGCTATCGCTGGCAGGAAGTGCCTTGATTGTCACTGCAGCAGCATTATTTGCTTGGCTGTTCTGAAAACAGAATATGACGATGAACCGCTGTCGGCTGCACAGCGGTTTTTCTTTTTCAGATAGCATTCAAGAAGTTATAAAGTCGGGATAGTAATGGAAGAAACTGAAATTGAAGATTATTTTGCCGATTACTTTGCTAAACTTTCGCACACTCTTGCGAGGTGCGGCAATGAATGGTATAATCATAATAAAGTATACGCAGGAGGGCGTCATGGCTGTTTCGTATAACCGTTTATGGAAACTATTAGTCGATAGAAAAATGAGCAAAGCCGATTTGCGGAAAGCCTCCGGCGTTGCACCGAACACAATGACTAAACTCCGCAGAGATGAAGAAGTCACGCTTACAGTCCTTGGAAAAATATGTAGCACACTTAATGTCGATTACGGTGACATTATGGAGTATATAGACGAAAGGGATGACGAAGAACATGACCCCGGAAGAAAAGGCGCGTCTTGCGATTGATGAAGAGCTGAATCAATCCGGCTGGGTGATTTAAAACATGAAACGGCTGAATCTCTCCGCTTCTCTTGGTGTGGCTGTTCGTGAGTTCCCCACCAGTACGGGTGAGGTCGATTATGCCCTTTTTGTTGATGGTAAGCCCGTGGGCGTAGTCGAAGCCAAGCGCGAAGAAGCCGGAGAGCATATCACGGACGTGGAAGTGCAGTCGGGCCGCTATGCCAACAGCACCTTCAAATGGATAAAGAACGAGTATGCCATTCGGTTTGCCTATGAAGCAACGGACAAAATCATTCGTTTTACCGATTATAAGGACATCAAGTATCGTTCCAGAACAGTATTCTCGTTCCACCGCCCGGAAACGCTGCGGGATTTGCTAAGGCAGCCCGATACCATTCGGAACAATATGAAGCACTTCCCGCCGCTGGACACCAACGGCTTCCGTAAGTGCCAGATTAACGCCATCAACAACTTGGATCAGTCCTTCGCGGATAACCGCCCCAAGGCACTGGTACAGATGGCAACAGGTGCGGGCAAGACCTTTACCGCGATAACGGCTGCTTACCGTCTGCTGAAGTATGGCAATGTTTTGAAATCAGGGATGAGGTAGAAAGGAAAGTTCCATGACAAAAGATGAAGTAAAAAAACTCAGGATGAACAGTCCGGAATCACTACAGTTTTTAAATAATGCTACAAAATTTTATAATTTAATGATGATGTATCGTTGTGCTATTCGGGAGATACAAACTAAACTTGAGGTTTTGGATGATGAATTTTCAGTTGAGAACAATCGAAATCCTATTTCTTTTATAAAAACAAGAATTAAGAAGCCCAATAGTATTTACGATAAACTGCAGAAGATGGGATATGAATTTACAACAGAAAATATACAGACATATCTCAATGATGTAGCAGGCGTTCGAATAGTTTGTGCGTTTATTG
>ENA-ORPF01002787-ORPF01002787.1-human-gut-metagenome-genome-assembly--contig:-NODE-2787-length-11272-cov-2.734956_pt1 | contig 11272 bp, 8 predicted proteins | sample MGYA00242140_ERZ509070 | MGnify/ENA primary metagenome ERZ509070 (study PRJEB26280, sample SAMEA2338713) | human gut metagenome | biome: human gut; feature: human-associated habitat; material: faeces... | reverse complement strand
ACCTTATCGTAACAGCCACTCCGGCACGCAAGTATTATATCCGCAAAGAATGGATACAGCCGGGATGTTTCATTGCCGCAATCGGGGCGGACAGTCCCGGCAAGCAGGAACTGGATCCGCGCTTGGTCGCTTCTTCCGTCGTTGTCACCGACATTAAGGTGCAGGCATGCCGGGTGGGGGAATCACAACACGCCATATCCCAGGGGCTGATGGGTAAGGAGTCCATCTATGCAGAATTGGGGGAAATCGTCACAGGCCGGAAAATATGCCCCGCCTCTCCCGAATCAATCATTATCTATGATTCTACAGGCACAGCACTCCAGGACATCAGCGTCGGAGTGGCAATCGTTAAAAAATTGAAGTCAAAGCACTGTAACAGAATCTGTTTTTAGAAAAAAACGCTGTTTTTTCTGGACAATAATTCCAATTTTCCGTGTCCTGAACAACACTTTTTCCGATACTTTTCTGTTTCTGTTATCTATTAATTTTTAATTGTTTATATGATTTGTGATTTTTAGGTTTCAACAATTGATTCCGTTCGTTTTCAAGGTCTGCCGTATCCAGAAAAAACGAGTGTTTTAAATTGTCGTTAAACCTTAAAAACTCATGAAAAAGAAACAACTTTACGGACGGGGAGTCCCTATGCTCTGCATAGCCTGCCAACTCACAGTGGCTCCTCTGTTTTTTTCAAGTCGTGTGCAGGCAGTCCCGGTCGCTCCGACCCTCCTGACGACCGCACAAACACAAGAGATGAGGACAATCAAAGGGATTGTCAGAGATGTCAACAACCAGCCATTGCCCGGAGCGACCATCCGGATTAAGGGTACCTCTACAGGCGTGGTGTCGGATGTGGACGGGAATTATACCATTACCGTACCCGATGACCCGAATACTACCCTGCTCGTGTCGTTTGTCGGCATGAAACCCCAGGAGCAGAAAATTGGCAAATCGACGGCACTGAATTTCATCCTCGAAGAGGATGCCACCGTCTTGGATCAGGTGGTGGTGAACGGAGTATTTGAACGTAAGGCTAACACTTTCACCGGTTCGGTGAGGACTATCGGGAAAGATGACCTGAAGCGCGTGGGGAACTCTAATGTGTTGCAGTCGTTGAAGAACCTGGATCCTTCCATCATGTTTTTCGACAACATGTCTTTAGGTTCGGATCCGAACGCTATGCCTGAAATGGTGTTACGCGGCAAGTCCTCCATTAATATGGAAGATGTGGATCTGAAGGCGACCTACCAGAACGACCCGAATGCGCCTTTGTTCGTGCTGGACGGTTTCGAGACCTCCCTCCAGAATATCATGGACCTTGATATGGATAGGGTGGAAAGTTTGACCATTCTGAAAGATGCTTCGGCAAAGGCCATTTATGGTTCGAAAGCAGCCAATGGTGTGATTGTCATTGAATTGAAGAAGAATCCGTCCGGAGACTTGCGCGTCACTTACAATGGAAGCATGGAAATCGAGGCTCCGGACCTCAGTTCGTACGATTTGTGCAATGCTGCGGAAAAACTGGAGGTGGAACAGGCTTTCGGGATGTTCAACGATCCGGGAGCCGATTTCGAATCACAGCGCATGATGATTAAAATGTATAACCAACGCCAGTCGGCCGTCAAATCGGGAATCAACACGGATTGGATATCCAAGCCGTTGCGGTTGGGTGTGGGCAACAAGCATAGCCTTTCTGTGGAATTGGGCGACAAGGCATTACAGGCCATCGTCGATTTGTCTTACCAGAACATCAAGGGGGTTATGAAAGGTTCGGATCGTACAAACATCTCCGGAGCAATCTCCCTGTTGTACAGGCATCAGAATTTTCTGTTCAGAAACCAGTTGACTATCACTTCCAACGAAGCGCACGACTCCAAGTACGGGACTTTCGATGAATACACCAAACTCAACCCTTATTACACACCCTACGATCAATACGGTCATTTGACCGACAACATCGTCCCTTCTTTGGATCCGGGAAACAGTGTCACGGTGAATGCATGGTATGAGGATATTGAATTTGAGGCGAATCCCCTGTACAATGCACAGTTGAACACACTCTTACAGGACAAATACGTCGACATCACCAATAATTTCGAACTACAATGGTTTGTCATGACCGGCCTGAAGGCTACAGCCCGTTTCGGACTTACAGAACAACGCAGCAGGAGCGACGAGTTTTATCCGTCGGATCATCTGAAATTCGCCTCCTACAGTACCGACCGTCTGACGGAAAAGGGGAGCTACGACCTGGAAAACGGCGAACAACATTCCTTGAGCGGTAAATTCGACGTACAATATAACAAGAATTTCCTGAGTGTGCATGACATTTTTGTCAATGCAGGTTTTGATCTGTCGCGCAAACAGTCTTCCACCAATCTGCAACAGGCAGAAGGCTTTCCGAGCGACAAGATGACCGACATTATCTTTGCCCGGCAATATCTGAAAGATGCCAAGCCCAAAGGGACGGAGGAGACTGTAAAGGATTTCGGTTATTATCTGTCGGCAAACTATTCCTATGACAATCGTCTGAACTTCGACGCCACTTTCCGTCAGAGCGCATCCAGCATGTACGGAGCCAACAGTCGTTGGGGGAAATTCTGGAGTGTGGGAGGAAGCTGGAACATACACAACGAGAGCTGGATGGAAGGTTCCAACATCACCCAACTGCGTCTGAGGGCGACGACAGGCTCGACCGGTTCCCAAAGCTCGGCAGCTTATAACGCATTGGCCTCATACGAATATTTCCTTGACAAGACATACGGAGGCCAGTTGGGAGCGCAATTGCTGAACATGCGCAACGAGGATTTGAAGTGGCAGGAGAAAGTGGAGCAGAACTATGGTTTTGACTTCAATTATAAAAACCGTTATTCGTTTACTTTCGAATACTACCATTCCATTACAAACAATGCGGTGAACCCTCTGAGCCTGGCTCCGTCTACCGGTTTCACCACCGTTCAGGAAAACGTCGGAAAAGTATTGAACCGGGGGTTCGACCTACGTGCCGGAGCGACCGTATGGCAACAGCCGGCAGACCGTTCCTATCTGTCGTTCTCCCTTATGATATCGCGCAACAAAAACATCCTGAAGGAAATATCCGAAGCCATGCGTTCCTATAACGAACAGCAGGAGGAACTGGCCACTGAAGGTAATGTACCTGTCCAGAAATATTACGACGGTGTTTCCATGGATGCCATCTGGGCGATGCCTTCCTTAGGGATAGACCCGGCCAATGGCCGCGAAATCTATATCGCGAAAGACGAGAACGGCAATCCTTACCGGACCTATACTTACGATGCGGCCCAGCAGGTCATCTGCGGTGATGAACTACCCAAATTCCAGGGGAATGCCGGTGTCAATTTCGAGTACAAAGGATTCGGCATCAATGCTGTACTGACTTATCAGTACGGGGCCAAAATGTATAACCAGACATTGGTTGACAAAGTGGAAAACGCCGACATGAAATATAACGTGGACCGACGCATCTATACCGACCGTTGGCGCAAACCGGGAGATATCGCCTTGTACAAAGCAATCAGCGAAGAAGTGTATGTGTCCGAAAAGCAGCAGTTCGCTTCAGAGAAGACATATCCTACCTCCCGTTTTGTGCAGAAACGGAACGAATTGAAGATATCCTCCCTGCAACTGTCATACGACTTCTTCCGTCATGACTTTGTGAAGAAAATCGGTCTTGAAAGGATTCTGCTGCGGTTCAATGCAAACGACCTTTTCACCTTTTCAAGCATCGACATTGAGCGGGGAACCTCCTATCCTTTCGCCAGAACGTTCAATTTCTCCTTAAATGTGACCTTATAACACCGAGAACCATGAAAAAGAATATCATATATAGTTTGTCATTGTTCCTGCTCCTTTCCCTGTCGGCCTGCAACCAATGGCTGGAAGTGGAGCCTAAAACGGAAATCAAGAGTGACAAGATGTTTGAGAATGAAACCGGCTTCAGAGATGCCCTGATCGGATGCTACATGATGATGGCGGATTCCACCCTTTACGGGCGGGAATCCACTGTCTGCTTTTTTGATGTGCTGGCACAGCAGTATGACATGGCCACGAACAATCCTTACAACAATCTCAAGCAGTACCGTTATGAAAGCTATACCGGGACCATCGACGGTATCTGGCAAAAAACCTACCGCATCATCGCCAACCTGAACGCGCTGCTCGAAGTGAGCGACGAAAAAAAGGCCATACTGCATCCCACCACTTACGGCATCATCAAAGGAGAAGCCATCGGTCTGCGGGCTTTCCTGCACTTTGAACTGCTGCGCATATTCGGCTGGGGAAATCTGGAGAACCAGCCTTCCAACCTGGACAAACTTTCCATCCCTTACGTGACGGAGTATAGCAAGGTGCTCACCAAACAATCTACCGTAAAAGAAGTACTGGGATACATTCACCGGGATCTTGCGGAAGCGGATTCACTGCTGAACTACTGGGATTCTTACGGAACTGCAATCAAAGGAGATGACTATGAGATGGATGAGAACGATCTCTTTTTCAAGGAACGGAAGAGCCGTTTCAATTACTATGCGGTCAAAGCAACGGAAGCGCGTGTGTGTATGTGGGAGGGGAAATACAAGGAGGCTCTGGAGGCCATTGAGGAACTGTTCATGAAGAAGCAGGTTATCCCTTGGGTGGATCCTGAATCAAGTGTGCATGTGGAAGAAAAAATGAGGGATTTGTCGTTTACCGCCGAGCACATCTTTTATCTGGAAGTGAACCAGTTATATAAGACACTCCGTCCTTATGCAGAGCAGTACAAGATAAACGCGGACTTTTCCAGCACTGACAATGAAAAGGTGTTCTATACTACCAAGACCAAGGGGGAAAGCCTTTATGAAATCGCCGATGGGACAGGCGTGTCGGATATCCGGTATATGCGGTGGTTTAACAAGACGGAAGCAAAAGCCTGGACTTTTCTGAAATTCTACGAACCGGCAGATTCAGAATCCAGGGCAAAAAACAAGATGCCCTTGATGCGCAAACCGGAGATGTACTATTATGCGGCGGAGTGCTATAACAACCTGAACAATCCCCAAAAGGCAGTCGACGCACTGAACGCCGTGCGGGTGGCCAGAGGCATCCTATATGAGAAAAACCTGCCCGCCTCCTTGAGCAAAGAGGAAATCAGCCGGGAAATACAGAAAGAATGGCAAAAGGAGTTTGCAGGAGAAGGGCAATTGTTCTTCTATTACAAACGATTGGGGCTGAACATTCCCAATGCCTCCTTAGGTGCCGGCGATGCCTTGTTTGTTCTACCCCTGCCCGAAACGGAAGTTGAAATAGGAGGACGTGAAGATTATGGCAATAGTATCAATAAATAACACAAGAACGGCTATGAGAAATTTTATTTTTCAGTCAATCATCATAGCTTCCGCCTTGTTTGCAGGGGTCTCCTGCTCCAAGGAGAAGGTGACGCTGTATACGGAAGCTCCGGGAATCTACTTCAACGGATTCTCCACCACTTATAATTTTACGGAACATCCTGAAAACGTGGAAATCGGATGTGACACTGTCAATATCCCTTTCCTCATTACCGGGAGTGCGATAGATAAAGAGCGTGTGATTAAGGTGAGGTTGTCACCGGAGGATACGATTACAGCCGAGGAGAGTATGTATGAACTCCTGTCGGGGAGTGTCCCCGCAGGAAGTTATCAGGGCCAGTTGCAGGTGAAAATAAACTACAGTCCGTTGCTGGACGATTCCGTCTATGTGACCAGACTGCGGGTGGTGGCCACGGAAGATTTTCCTGTCACGGATTTGAACGGGAGGGTTTTCAGCCTGTATATCACCAATAAAATCGGACGACCGGCCAATTGGAGTCAATTAAATAACTATTTTGGAGAGTATTCCGACTCATGGTACCGTTTCATTTTAGATGCAACCGGGCTTCCCTCCCTCCCCTATTGGTCTCCCAGAGGCAGTGCGGATCCGAACAATCCCGATCCGGAACGCTGGACCATGACCGGTACAGAGGTAAAAGCCTACGCCGCTTTGGTGAAAGAAAAACTGACCGAATACAACAATGAGCATCCCGGCAACCCGTTGAAGCATGAAGACGGAGAATATAAGGGACAGCCGGTCACCATGCCTTAAATCATCACCTAAAAACTCAAAGTCATGAAGATAAAAACATTACTTGTAGCCCTATTGGGAAGCCTGTTTTTGGCTTCCTGTTTCGAGGACGACTCTTCCTTGAACTATAAACTGATGAACCCGATTGTCATCGATCTGGGTGATGAACCGACCACCTATAAAGTTTTCGCATTCGACACCTTGGAGATAAAGCCGATTACTTACAAAGAAGGCGTGCCGGACGCAGATCTCTCGTTCAAATGGACCCTGGAAGGCAATACCATTATTCCTAAAGTCATCGATTCCACCATGACCCTGAAATACATGGTCAATGTCAGTGCGCAAAACAATGCCTACAAACTGGTGTATGAAGTGAGGGACAATACCACGGACATCATCCAGGAACAAGTGTTCGATGTGACGGTGATGAGTCCGTTCGGGAGCGGTCTGATCGTGTGTGACACAAAAGACGAGATGACTTCCGATGTGTCGCTGATCATGGCATACAATTTCACCGATAGCTATCACAAAGAACAGGATACGGTGATGCGGAATCTGTTTTCGAGTGTCAATGGTCGGAAAATCAATGGAGTTGCGACAGCCGTCCGTTCTACCACTTATCAGGTCAACCGTTCGCTGACCATCGGGACCGACCACACTTTGGACCGGGTGGACCCTTTCAATTATTCCTATATCGACGGCAACGGCGACATGTTTGTCATCAATCCCGGCCAGTACAATGTGACTACCATTGGCTATGATCCGCAAATAGGGGCAGAACTTCTTGCCATTACCGGCAAAATCTATCCGAGGAGCATGCAACAAGACAACAAGGTGTATTCCTATTATCTTCAGACCAGCGATATGTCCGACTATTACATGGGCATTTTCTACCGTCCGGCCTGGGAAAATGGAATCGGGTTTGACGAGAAAAACGGACGCTTGTTGGAATTTGACAGCGACGACCAGTTGAAAGTGTTCAACAGTGCCAAGCTTCCCGCCGACGCCCCTTTCGATCAAAACAAACTGCAGGGTTTTACCTGCCTGGCCATGTTTTCCGGTGACGACAGCCAGATGCACATCATCCTGAAAGAAAAAGACCCGAAAACAGGGAAGGCCAAGACCAACGGGAAAATCTATTCGTATATAACTTTACGGACTTATGACCCTGAGACTGATAATGGGAAACCATTGAAAATTATCGACCTGAACAGTTTTCCCGAGATTCAGGACGCACGCTTTTTTGAGGGGACGGAAACCCAGAATGTCATTTATTATGCCACTTCCACCAAAATCTATTCCATCAACCTGGCTATCGCCAATCCTCTTGTGACCCTTGAATATACGGCGCCCGAAGGAGAGGAAATCACTTCCATGATGGCATGGAAAGAATATCAGGGAAAAGTGGACTACACCAATCCCAATCCGAACGCGGATGCCGACGATAAGGTGATATAGGTAAGCAACAACAACCGTATGATTGTATTGTCGACCTACAATCCCTCAAGCCGGGAAGGGTTCGTCAGGACTGTCGCCATCGCCACCCTGGGTACGGGCACTTTGGAGAAGAACCGGGAACTGCACGGCGAGTTCGGAGGATTCGGCCGCATTACAGCCACCAATATACAGAAAGCGTTCTAAAAACACAGAATCATGAGACATACACTATATTTATCAATTCTCGTATTGTCGTTAGTGACGGCATGTACTAAAGAAGCCGATATGAACATAGCAAAAGAGTCGGAACATACTGTCAAGAAGAATCTGTTCCGGGTAACCAGGATAGAAGGACACAATGACCATTGGGGTGATTACATTTGGATTATAAATTACAACAAGGAGCAGATAGAGAGTGCTTTCCACATTGATACAGAGGGGGACACCATTGGCAACTTCGGGATATCCAACAACTCGGATATCAATTATGAAATCGAAGTCAATGATTGGATTCCCAAGATTGACAGCGATTCCATCAGTCGTTTGGACCAATTTCTGAAAAATAAGTACGGGGCAGGGAATTACAGTCTGAAAGACAGCATCCCGCTCGTTGGGAGGGTTTTGTATAGCCAGAAGGTCGATCTGTATGAGGACGGACGGATCAAACGGCAAAGCGTCGTGCATTACACCCCGAGGGAAGATGTGGGTACAGGCGAGGACTTTGACAACTCCTATCTGAAAACTTACAGGACAATCAATACCTATGAATACAATGAAAACAGCAATATCTGCATCAACCGGATTTATCATGACGTTTACGACCCGGAAGACATCCATCAGGAAACCTACGAACGCACCTTGTATAAATATGAAACATTATATGACGGCGACAGAATCACTTCCATCCTTTATATGACAGCCCCTGCCGGAGAGAACTGGATTGAACAGGACCGTTATTCCTTCACCTATTCCGGTAATCTGTTGCAATCCGTCAAAAGCAACGGCAGAACCCTTGAATTCACATACAACGGAACGGTTCCTGCCACCGTCACTGACGGGGAAACACAATATACCTACAAATTCGACGGAAATGGAAATGTGACGGAAATAAACGACGGACAAGGAAATTTCATGAAAATAACCTATGAGTCCGGGCACGGAAATTTCAGTGTCTTCACCCCTGTTATTGACCAAATGTTAGGGAAACCTTTCATCAAGTAAAAAACAGAAAAAGGGATTGCCGGAACATGTTTTGGCAATCCCTATAAATACACTATTTGTTTAACCTAGCAAAATTAATGATTATAAAAACAAATTTGCGAAAAATGATTCTATGGACAATTGCTTTGCTCGCAATCAGTATTATGACGACAAGTTCTGTAAACCCCGGTTATGATGAATTTGGTAATGACATTAATGAATGTTTGGAAGATCCTTGTCCAGAAGGCTATACATGTATGAATTTGCCAGGAAGTTTTTTGTGAGAAGCTCCAGATGGTGAAATTATCGAAGGAGATGGAGATTCTAGTAGTAAAGGTTATAAAGTGCATGATGGTGATTGTAGTTTCAGCGCATCTATAGATGCAGATGGTTATGTGACTATTTTTGGGATTAGAAAATTTGTAGGTCTCAATGCAAAGGGAGTATATAAAAAAACATTTTATGGAGTCAGAAGAGATTGTGAATTGAATGGCACTTTTTTATGTAAACCTCACACTTGTGCAAAATTTTGGTTAGATATGAAATAATAATTTGTGAAGTCGGGAGATTCCCGACTTCAATTATGGTCAAAATGCTATGATTATGTCTAATATAAAATATTGCATTAGGATAGGAATTTTGTTTTTAGCCGGTATTATCGTTTTCGGTTGTAATGAAGACAGACAGAATGAAAAGGATTCCGATATATTTCAAATCAATATTCCTCTGACATCCGAGGATAAACCCTTATTTGCCGATTCGCTGTTTTGTGGGAAAGAAATAGTGCCCCTGGAAACAACTCCGGAATGCCTGATTTCCAAAATTGACAAACTGGAAATTGCGGATGATAAACTGTATCTGTTGGATGACGAACAGAATTTTATATTCATTTTCAGTAGACAAGGAAAATTTATAAACAAAATCGACGATATTGGCAGAGGACCGGAGGAATATTACGAACTGTCTGATTTTCATATTGACGACAGCCTGATATACGTTACAGTAGGGAGCGGAAGAAACAAGGTTATGTGCTATGATCTGAACGGTCTTTACCAAAAGTCATTTGCAACAGGATATCCTACTCAAAGAATTACGACCGATTCGAATTATATCTATGTCTATTACAATTTTTGGAACCGGAACCGATATAATGTGGGGGTATATGACAAAAAAGAAAACAGATTGGTCAAATGTTATAAACAGTTTCCTAAACAGCAAGAAGGGGTCGGTAACAATACACGTTGTTGGACAAGTTGTAATAACAAGGTGTATGCATCATTTCCATACGAATATAACATCTATGAATTAACTCCTGACACTTGCCGTATCATTGCAAGTATTGATTATGGGAAAAAATACATGTTTCCTGAAAAATGGTACACTTATTCCTCACAACAGACCCAAGATTATATAGAAAAAACGGGAGGTTTTTTGAATTCTCCAATTGTACCTGATAGTAGAAATCTTTTTGTTACTTCACAAAGAAGTGTCTTCAGTTTCATACACAATCATAATATCAATTTGTGTATTATTGAAAATAAAACAAAAGACTTTCAATTCGGCGTGCCATGGCCTAATAAATATTATTGGAATATTCATGGAAGTTCTCCTATTTACATGACTGATGAGTATATGGTAAATTTTATAGAAGCATCATTTCTTGTTTCCTATCGGGAACAAGAAGGAAAAATACCTGAGCTGACTCAAGAATGGGAATTAAATATCAAGGAAGAAGATAACCCTTGTCTTTATTTTTATAAATTGAAGAATTGAGTATGAAAAATACCGAAAAAATAACAGTAAACCGCTAAAAGTCCTGTTTTATTTATAGCTTTGTCTGGTAATCATACCTTTAAAATTCATTTTATGAAATATTTTTTCATGCTATTTGTTTGCCTGACGTTAAGTCATTTCGGTTATACCCAAAATGACGATCGGGGTTATATCGTAAAAGTGGGTGATAAAGCACCCGACATTACTATCACTTATACGGACGGAACCCGGAAAAAGCTATCCGATTTCCGCGGTAAAATCGTCATGTTACAATTTACAGCCAGTTGGTGCGGAGTATGCCGTAAGGAAATGCCTTTTATTGAAAAAGACATCTGGCAGAAACATAAGGACAATGCTTCCTTTGCGCTTTATGGAATTGACCGTGACGAGCCGCTGGAACGAGTGAAAGCCTTTGCCAAGCAGACAGGAGTGACTTATCCGTTAGGGCTTGATCCGGGAGCAGATATTTTTGCCAAATATGCGGAACGCAATGCCGGAATCACCCGTAACGTGCTGATAGATAAGGAAGGTAAAATCGTGATGATGACCCGCTTGTATAATGAAGAGGAGTTTGCTTCTCTTTGTAAGAAAATAGATGAACTGCTGAAGTGATGAAGAAGTTCTTATGTTTGATTTTGTGTGGCTTGTTGTGCTTCCCTTCGGGAATGACGGGAAAAAAGAAGGGGCATTATGAACCGCTGTTTGGAAAGAAATATGCGTCGTATGCGGTAACTTCCAGCTCGTTGCAAGGAGCCACTTTCTATCTTGTCAG
>ENA-ORPF01002785-ORPF01002785.1-human-gut-metagenome-genome-assembly--contig:-NODE-2785-length-11276-cov-7.213528_pt1 | contig 11276 bp, 9 predicted proteins | sample MGYA00242140_ERZ509070 | MGnify/ENA primary metagenome ERZ509070 (study PRJEB26280, sample SAMEA2338713) | human gut metagenome | biome: human gut; feature: human-associated habitat; material: faeces... | reverse complement strand
CCCGCCGCAGAAGTTCCGGAAACGGAAGGACTGCGGCGGTTTTCTTTTTGCAGCTTGTTGGATACATCTGCTTGTAAAAAACTTACAAATATATTAGTTCACATTTGGCAGTCCAAAACCGAATGCGCACGCAAAACGACCGATTTTCGCACGCATCTTGCGAAATACGGTCACTCTGATAAAATAATGACAAAGAACAGAAAGCAACAAAAAATCACTGTACCACAGCAAAAACAGGAAGAATCGGATGCGTAGTATTGCAAAGCTCATGAAGGACTGGCAGTTCACCGGCCCGAACGGCGTTACCACCGCCGTAGAGCTGCCCCATACATGGAACGCCAGGGACGGTCAGGACGGCGGCAACGATTACTGGCGGGGCTGCTGCACCTACTGCACCCGCTTTGCAGCACCGGTGGTGTACGACCCGGCACAGCAGCAGGTATGGTTGCAATTTGAGGGCGTCAACGCCAGCGCCGCCGTGCTGCTGAACGGTCAGCAGCTCTGCACCCATGACGGCGGCTACTCCACCTTCCGGGCAGAGGTCACGGAACTGCTGCAGGCAGAAAACCAGCTCACGGTACGGGTGGACAACAGCGTCAACGACCGCGTTTACCCCCAGAAAGCGGACTTCACCTTCTACGGCGGCATCTACCGGGATGTGAGCCTGCTGGTGGTGAACAAAAACCACATCGCACTGGGACACTTTGGCGATACCGGCGTGAAGATCACCCCCACCCTGAAAGAGGGCAGCGCCGACATCCGGGTGGAAACACTGGTGGAAGGCAGCGGCACCGTGACGGTGGAGCTGCTGGACGCCGAGGGCCGCACCGTTGCAAAGGGCGAGGGCGAAAATGCTTCCCTCCATCTGGATGCTCCCCACCTGTGGAACGGCATCAAAGACCCCTACCTGTACACCTGTGTGGTTCGTCTGCTGCAGGATGGCCAGCCGGTGGACGAAGTGACCACCCGGGTGGGCCTGCGCAGCTTCTCTGTGGATGCTATGTGTGCAGCGTACCCTTCTTCCTGCTCACCGTCCGCACCAGCCAGAAGGAGGGCCAGAAGGCCAGCCTGATGAAGTACGTCAGCGTGGCACTGGTGTGCTATGTGGGCGTGCTGGTGCTGCTGCTGCTCTGGGGCCGCGGCGATGCCTTCACCCTGTCCATTCTGGGCGAGAACGGCCTTTCCATCAATCTGTACACCATCCTGTTCATCGCCTTCTTCGGCATCGGCTACGGGGCCTACTACGCCACCGCCGATATGCCCATCCCCATGGTGGCCGACTGCTCCGACTACGAGACCTACCGCAGCGGCAAGTATATCCCCGGCATCATGGGCACCCTGTTCAGTCTGGTGGACAAGCTGGTGTCCAGCCTGTCCGCCACCGTGGTGGGCATTGCGGTCAGCTTTGTGGGCCTGCAGAGCCTGCCCACCCAGTATGACCCCTACACCCCGGGCATGAACTGGGTGGTCATCGTGCTGTTCTGCATCATCCCCATGGTGGCATGGGCGGCTACCCTCATCGCCATGAAGGGCTACACCCTGACCGGTGCCAAGATGAAGGAGATTCAGGCTGTCAATGCCTGCCGCCGCGATGCAGTGGCCAAGGGCGTGAAGCTGGAAGAGGCCATGGACAAGTGGCAGACCATGGATCAGCTGCCGGCGGAATACCGGAGCTGAGGCCCTGCGCGAAGCATCTCTCATTGTGGACGGCTGCCTGAACAAAAGCAGCCGTCCATTTTGTATGCCGGGAAAAGCTTTGAAAAAACTGTTGTGTTTCCCGGCGGCGCAGAGTATAATAAAATCATTCTAAGCGGTTCTTTTGTTGTTTCCGGTTTCCGGCACCTGCACAGCAGCGGCTGCACTGCAAGCCCGGCCTGTCTCCCCAAAACAGGCGCAAAACGCTGTGCAAGCAATGGAAAGGAAGACTGTGAGCATGAAAAATATCCTGTGCTATGGCGATAGCAATACCTTCGGCTTTACCCTGCACGGCGGACGCCACCCTTATGACGTGCGCTGGACCGGGCGGCTGCAGCTGGCCCTTGGCCCGGCGTACCGGGTCATTGAGGAGGGCTGCGGCGGCCGCACCACTGTGTTTGAAGACCCCATCGATCTGGGCCGCAATGGCCGCACCAGTCTGCCGGTGTGCCTTGCCAGCCACAACCCACTGGATCTGGTCATCCTGATGCTGGGCACCAACGATATGAAGCACTACTTCCAGAACAATGCCTGGAGCATCGGGCAGGGAGTGGCCCAGCTGCTGCACCTGATCCAGACCTATCCCTATGCGCCCAATTATTCTGCCCCGAAGGTGCTGGTGGTCTCGCCCATCCATATCGGGCCGGATGTGGCACACAGCCCCTTCGGCAGCTTCCAGCCGGAAGCCATTGAGATCTCTAAAGGTCTTGCGGCAGAGATACGGCGTGCAGCAGAGCAGGCGGGCTGTGCATTCTTTGACGCCGCCGCCGTGGCGGGCCCCTGCGACGAGGACTCCATCCACATGGACGCCGCAAACCACGCAGCGCTGGCCCGGGCACTGGAGCCGCTGGTCCACCAACTGCTGGACTGAGAAACCGTTTTCGGAGAGATGCCTATGCCGACCAAGGAAAACAGCAGCCTGCCGCTGCTCATCAGCCCGCGGCTGGAGGGCGAGAACAACCGTGAATATGCCTACCGCGTGCTGCGGCAGAACATCATCACGCTGCAGTTCGCGCCGGGCCAGACCCTGAGCGAGGCAGAACTGAGCGAAAAGCTGGAAATGAGCCGTACCCCGGTGCATGAGGCTGTGATGATGCTCAAGAACGAGTGGCTCGTGGATGTGCAGGCCCAGCGCGGCAGCAGCGTTTCCATGATCCGCGTGGACTACCTGCGCGAAGGCTTCAATATGCGGCTGATGCTGGAAGCCAGCATCATGCAGCAGCTGGCGGGCCGTCTGACCATGCAGCAGCTCAAGCCGTTTGCCGCCTGCATCGAGGCGCAGGCCAAAGTGGCCAACAGCGGCAACTATGAGACCCCCGGGCAGGAGTTCGTCTCGCTGGACAACGACTTTCATCAGCTGCTGTACCACTATGGCGGTTACGACCGCGCATGGCAGGCTGTGCACAACGTCACCTCGCACTACGACCGGGTGCGCTACATGACCAATGCGGTCATCCGACAGGATGAGAACCGTGTGGTGGAAGAGCACCGCCGCTTTTACAACTACCTCATGCTTGGCATTCCGCCCACGGTGGACATCCGTCAGGAGATGGAGGAGCATCTGGGGCATTTCCGCGATGGATTCCAGCAGCTGCTGGAAAAGTTCCCGGATTTCTTCGAGTGATATATCATAACAGGTCAAGACCCGTCAGCAGAGCTGTATCCGCTGGCGGGTCTTTTTTGCTTCACGATATAAAAAGTGCGAGCTCACGCTTTTTAAGCAGTCTTGGAACAAAAAAGGCCCTCGCATCCGCCAGGAAATCACGTTCGATATATCAATCAATGCCGTGTATTTTCCGAGAAAATCAGCCTTTGACTCCGTGAAAAAAGGCTTATTTTTGTGCATTATGCTCTATTTTCGCAGAAAATATTCGGTTTGAGAGAATATGTGTTTTCTATTGACGAATCTATTGAAATGAACTAATATATCATTAAAGAGACGGTCATCCCGTCAAAGCGAGATCACCGCCCGGCGTGGGGGCCGGGGTCGGGGTTGCCGTTTCCGGGGTGGCCGTGGGGGCAGTTTCCGGGGTAGAGGTTTCCGGCGTAGCGGTTTCACCCGTTGCGGTTTCCGCCGTTGCCGCCTGGCTCAAAGGTTCCTCCCCGCTGAAAAACCGCAGAATATCCCCCAGCACCGGGATGTCCAGCAGCGTTTCCACAAAGCTGGTCCGTGGGGTCTGACGGGTGCTTTCCGCATAGGCGGGCGCTGCTGTTGCCACACACAGGCAAAGCGCCGCACACAATGCCAGCATACGCATGTTTGTTTGCTTCATGTAAGTGTTCCCCTTTTTTACATCTTTGGCTGTTCTGTAAAATCAAAAAAGCCGGGGCGTGCCGGTTTTGAACCCGCACTGCTCCGGCTTTGGTGCCCGATGATTACTTTACGGTCTTTTTGATTTTGGATGCGCTGTAGGTCTTCATCACGCTGGCGGAAAGGTTATTTTCCATCTCGGCGCCCTCTGCATAGAACTCGTCCTGCAAAGCATCGCTCTTCATAGCGTCCAGCAGATTATAGCGGCTCACAAAATCATCCACCGTGCCCTGCTCCATGGGGTCCAGGCTGCGCACGATCATGTAGCTCATGCCAAGGTCGGCCACCGTCCAGTTGCCGGTACCGGCTGCTTTTACCGCATCGGTAATGCTGTTGCCGCCGTCATTGGTGTTGTAGCTGGACAGGTCCGAAGGCGTAAACAGACCGCTGCCGGTGTAATACAGTGCCTGGGTTGCTTCCACGCTGCTGCCCAGTGCGGTAAAGGCCTGCGGCACATAGGTCATTGCAGCACTGTACAGGGCAGATTCGCTGGTAGCCGCGGCCAAGTCATCACGGCACTGGTTGGCCAGGGCTTCAATCTCGGCTTTCTGGTCGTCGCTGGCAAAGGTATAAGTGCTCTGGTCAAATAGCGGCAGCTGGACCAGCTCCAGGTAGTAGCAATCGTTGTTGATGTAATCGGCATATTCCTGCTCGGTGACCGGGCTGCTGCCGTTTTCGCCGTAGATCAGCTTCAGGCAGGCATCTGCCTTTTTGCTGTTCAGCTGGTACTTTTCCAAGGTTGCCTTGGAAATGCCGTTTGCTGCGTACAGATCGCTGTTATTCTCCCACTGGGTATCGGCGGTCTTGGCGGCTTCGGCGGTAGCGGCTTCGTCCAGTGTGCCGCCCAGCTCGTCAAACTTCTTTTCCACTGCTGCGTAATACTGCAGGCTGCGCAAGGTCAGGCGGGCAACGTAATCTGCGCCGTCGGTGGTAACTTCCTCGCCGTTAATGGTGCCGGTGCACTCAGCTTTCAGCACGGCTTTCACGTTGCTGGCGGTTTCGCCGGTGGCAAGCTTTGCTGCGCCGGAAGCGGTGTTGTAGGCGTTATACTGGGCCAGCAGGTAGATGCCGGCCGGGATATCAACGCCGCCAATGCTGCCCACGCTGGCCGGGGTGGACATGGCACAGCCCGTTACGCCCAGCAGCAGCATGACTGCCAGAGCCAGACTGATGAATTTTTGTTTCATGTTGTGGGGTCTCCTTACTATACTTTCAATTTGCCGCGCGGGCACCACCCGCAAATGGCAATGTAAAAACATTATACCGCGTTTGACCGCCCATTGCAAGCACGGTGTGGGGGCAAAATCGCCCGCCAAGCAACAAAAAAACAGGGCAGTCGTCCCAAAATGGCCAACCGCCCTGTTCTGTTTTTCCTTATTCCTGCCTCCGGGGCTGAAAGCCAGCCCGCCGGGCAGCTGAATTTACTGGCGCAGTGCCTGGATTACACAGTCCAGGTCATGTTCGTCCTCACAGACGATCTTGACCGGATGGCTGTAGTCCAGACTCATCATACCGAGAATGCTCTTTGCATCAGCAATGCTGCCCTTCATGTCATGCACGCCGACCTCATTGTAACACTTGGCAGCGGCAGACACGATTCCCTGTACTTCTGCGAAGTTGGAAACCTTGACTTGTCTTACCATAATAATGACCTCCATAAATAAAACCCGGCACAGGCCATCATGCCTGCGCGGTAAGGGCGGAACCCACATCTTCTTTCCCTTACAGCTGCATTATAGCATAATTCTATCCGGCGTACCTATGTTAGATTCATTGTTGCCATTTTTTCATCGGGATGCACAAAAGACAAATTTGTTCATGTTCCGCTTTGTACAGGCTGCCAAAGTTTTTTCGCTTTATTCACGAATTTTCTTTATTTTTTGACTTTTCTGATTTCAGTTTTTGTCTTTTCAACTTTGTATTTTAACGGTTTTTGTTCCTGTTTTGGCAGGTTGCACATTCAAACTGTCCATTTGGCTTTTCCTTCCGGCAACATAATTCCATGCTCTGCCGAAAAGTGCTGATTTTTGCGGTTTTCGGCCAGGTTTTCAGCTCTGGGGCACGCCTTTCATGGTCAGGGCAATGCGCTTTTTGGCTGTATCCACGCTCAGTACCTTGACCTGCACCACATCGCCCACTTTCAGCGCATCTCTCGGGTTCTTGATAAACTTATCACTGATCTGGGAAACATGCACCAGTCCGTCCTGATGCACGCCGATATCTACAAATGCGCCAAAGTCAATCACATTGCGCACGGTACCTTTCAGCTCCATGCCGGGCTTCAGGTCCTCCAGCCCCATCACATCGCTGCGCAGCAGGGGTTTGGGCAGGCTGTCGCGCACATCGCGCCCCGGCTTGCACAGCTCGGACACAATATCCATCAGGGTGGGTTCGCCCACGCCAAGTGCTTCGCACAGGGCTTTGGTGCCGCAGTTCTTCACCCGTACCGGCAGGCTCTGCATCGCGTCCGTTCCGATCTCTTTGGCGTCACAGCCGCAGGCTTCCAGCAGGCCCTTGGCGGCGGGGTAGCTTTCGGGGTGGACGGCGGTTGCATCCAGCGGGTTCTTGGCACCCGGCAGGCGCAAAAAGCCTGCGCACTGTTCAAATGCCTTGGGGCCAAGGCCCTTGACCTTTTTCAGCTGCGCACGGGAGGTAAACGCACCCTCCTCCTCACGCCAAGCCACAATATTTTTAGCGGTAGCGTTGGTAATGCCGGCCACACGGGCCAGCAGCGGGGCGGACGCCGTGTTCAGATCCACGCCAACGCTGTTCACGCAGTCTTCCACCACACCGTCCAGCGTTTCGTTCAGGCGCTTCTGGGGCATATCATGCTGGTACTGGCCCACGCCCACGGCCTTGGGGTCAATTTTAACCAGTTCGGCCAGCGGGTCCTGCAAGCGGCGCGCAATGGAAACCGCGCTGCGCAGGTTGACATCATACTGCGGGAACTCCTCCGCCGCCAGCTTGGACGCCGAATACACCGAAGCACCGGCTTCACTGACGACCATATATTGCAGGTGCAGCCCCTTTTCCTCGGCCAGTTCACGGATTACGGCGGCGGCAAACTCCTCGGTTTCATGCCCGGCGGTGCCGTTGCCGATGGCCATGACCTCCACCTCGTTTTTCAGCACCATGCTCTTGATGGTTTTCTTGGCCTGATCCACCCGCTTGAATTCCGGCACCGGGTATACCACGTTGGTATCCAGCACCTTGCCGGTGGGGTCCACCACGGCAACCTTGCAGCCCATGCGGTAGCCGGGGTCCAGGCCCATCACGGTTTTGCCGCGGATGGGCGGCTGCAGCAGCAGCTGGCGCAGATTCTCGCCAAACACAGTGATGGCACCCTCGGCGGCCTTGGCGGTCAGTTCGGCGCGCAGTTCGTTTTCCAGGCTGGGGTGGATCAGGCGGCTGTAGGCATCCAGAGCGGCTTCTTCCACCAGCTGGGCGCTGGCACCGCCGGTCTTTTTGCGGGCGAACATCCAGGCCACAATGCCCCCGGCGCGCTCGGCTTCCACGGCAATGCTCACCTTCAAAAAGCCTTCCCGCTCGCCGCGGTCCAGGGCCAGAATACGGTGGCCAGGGATTTTGGCGACAGGCTCGGTATAATCATAATACTGGGTGTATACGCTGTCTTCGTCCTTAGCTTTTACGCTTTTGACCATGCCGAACGCATGGTAGTAGCGGCGCAGCTCGGCGCGGCAGTGAGCGTCATCGCTGATGGTTTCGGCAATGATATCTTGTGCCCCGGCCAGAGCGGCTGCTGCATCGGGGACTTCCTCGTTCAGGTAGTCGTTGGCGGCTGTCTGCGGGTCAAAGTTAGCATCCTGCTTCAAGGTAGCATCGGCCAGCGGCTGCAGGCCGCGAGCGCGGGCGATGCTGGCGCGGGTCTTGCGCTTGGGCTTATACGGACGATAGATATCCTCCACCTCGGCCAGTGTTTTGGCACCAGCCAAAGCGGCCTGCAGTTCCGGCGTCATGGCGTTCTGCGCTTCAATGGAGCCGGTCACTTCTTCTTTACGCTTATCCAATCCGCGCAGGTATTCCAGGCGGTCGCCCAAGTTGCGCAGCACCTGGTCATCCATAGAGCCGGTAGCTTCTTTGCGGTAGCGGGCAATAAATGGGATGGTGTTCCCGGCATCGATCAGGTCAATGGCACCCTGTACGTTTTTCAGGCTCAGGTTCAGTTCCTGCGCCAGCTGTTCGGCATGGTTCGGCATCTTTGTTCTCACTTTCTGTTTTACGAGGAATTTTCCACGCGGGATTTTCCAGCCTTTTTTGAAAAAAAGGCTTCGGCGAAAAAACTTTAATACTTTAATATATAAATTATAGTAGATAGTTAAAAATCAGCTGTAGGGCGGGATGTTGTGCCATGATTCCACATATCGGGCTGTATCCGGGTATATCACCCCATCATATGCCACACACCCGCATGCGCACAATGTGCGCCCCTACGGTCTCCATCGGGATAAAACGCAATTTTCCGCCCCCGACTACATCCTAAGGCAATACCGCATAATTCTAAGTGCCGATACGGCGAGCGAGATACGGCAGATGCTAAGCCAAAAGCGCAGATAATACTTTGTGTATTATCGAGCATTTTGGCAACGCAGATGCCGTGCCGCAGCCGCCGGAGCGGTGCTTAAGCCGTAAGGCGGGAATTATGCGGTGTTGCCCTAAATTTGACCGTGCACACTCCCAACGGTTTGGCGGGGCATCATTTACCCCACACTGCTCTCTTCCCGGCGCTTTTTCCGGTGCAATACTGCCACCCACACGGCATACACCACAATAGCGCCGGCGCTGACGGCAACGCTCTGCCGCAGACCGGCCGTGTGGTAGGTGAACACGATCTCGCTGTGGCCCGCCGGGGCGGCAACCGCCATCAGGCCGTTGTCCACTTTCTCCACCTCCGCCGGCACACCGTTCACGGTTGCGGTAAAACCATCGTCATAGGGCACGCTGAACAGTACCAGATTTTCGGCTTCCAGATCCGCCTGCGCGGTAAAGCCGGTGCGCGTTGCGGTAAAGCTTGTCACAGCGCTTTCCCGCCGGGCCGTACAGTCCTGCACATAATCCTCATAGCTGATGTTATTTTTCTCATCATCCGTCAGGTTCTGCATCATCTGGCCGTACCGTTCCACCTGTTCATCGGTCAGCAGCAGGGCTTTCATCAGTACATTGCCCGCGTTGGTATCGCTCACCGTTTCAAAGTTCTCTTCCGTAATATAGGAATCATAGGTAAAGCCCATCGGCACCCAGTTCTCGTTCTCGTAAATCAGGTAGCTTGTGGTGCTTGAAACAAGGTTCCAGCCTTCCAGCTTTTCTTTTTCCCAATCCTCAACTTTTTCTTTCGGCACAAGGGTATACCGCACGCTCAGCAGACCGCGCAGGGCATACAGGCTGGCTTCCGGCTTGGAGTTCACATCCCGCTTAACGCCCACCGTAGGGTAAAATTCCAGAATGCTGGGTGCTACCGTGGAGTTAAAGAACTGGATGCAGCTTTTGTCCAGCCACAGACCAAGGTTGTTATAACTGTCGTAAGCGTCCAGCCGGTAAAAGACATCGTCCGGCAGAACGGCGTTCAGCTCCGGGGCTTCGCGCCAGGTCTGCTGCACATAGTCTGCATCGTGGTACCACTGGCCGTATTTGGTGATGGAAAGGTGTACCTGCCCATACACAAAGCTGAACCCCAGCACCACAGCCAGCACCGCCGCCGGGAACCGTGCCGCCAGCTGCCTGCGGTAATGCAGCAGCAGCCAGAACAGCCCCACGCCCAACATGCTGACCAGCAAAATGCCCCAGTAGCGCAGCGGTTCCTCCACCACGCCAATGGTGGTGGTGCCGTCTTTTTCATTGGGCACCAGCGCAAAGGCAATGCTGCTCAAGGTACACAGCGCCACAAGGCCCAGCGCGCGGCGGTACTCGGTTTCGCACAGGTTGGCTTTTTGCAGCGTCATAGCCGTGGCGGCGCAGAGCACCAAAACCGGCATATAATACCAGCGCGCATAATAGCTGGAATTGAGGGCATAGAACATGCTGTTCAGCACCGGCACAAAGGCGCAGATAAGGCACACTTTCATGATGCGTGCAAAGGGGTGGCGCCGCCGCACGCGGCAGAACACCAGCCCGCCCGCAATTCCCACCACCGGCAGGTAGACGGTCATGCTGGTGTGCTTTAAGATGCCCTCCTGGAACAGGTCTTTCAGGTAGGGGGCATCCGGCATCAAAAAAGCGCTGTAAAAAATGGCAAGGTACTGCTGGGCGCTGCCGTATACAAGGTAGCCGTACCCATTGAATGGATCGATTGTGCGCGGGTTCTGCACCAGCGAAAGTGCCGCCGGAACCAGCAGCGCACAGCCCATGCAGCAGCCCAGCACCGTCTGGAACGCCAGCGCCCCAAACAGGCGCAGGTTCAGCTTGTACCGGCCGCCCGCCACCATGCAGACAAAATAAATAATCAAAAACACGGCCTGCCCGGCAAAAAAGAAATAGTTGTTGAGCAGGTTGACCGCAACCCAAAACGGGAATGCACCGTGCCTGCGGTCCAGCACGGCGTCATCCAGCGCTTTGAGCATGTAGGGGAACAGCGCCACAACGTCCAAAAAGTGGTTAAAGAACACGTTGTACACCGTAAAGCCGGAGAACGCATACAGACACGCACCCACCATGCTCCAGCGCTCGTCTTTTACCCAGCGGCGCATCCACAGGTAAGCCCCGCCGCCCGCCACAGCAAATTTAAGGCAGAGCATTGGCACCATGGCCCAGGGCGTCCACCGATAGGGCAGCAGCAGGGTGAGCCAGAAAAACGGGCTGCCGCACAGATAAAAGCTGTAGGAGTTCACAAACCCGCTGCCCAGGTCCGTTGCCCAGCTGAAACTGCCCCCCTGCTTAACAAAATTGTTGGCATAGGAATAAAAGGAAATCTGCTGGTCGTTAAAGTCCCCGGCGTAGTGGAAAAAGTCGCCGTTCAGGCCATCAATGATGCAGTGGGGCAAAAACAGCGCCGCCGCCACCGCAAAGCAAAGCCAGAACACCTGCCAATACCGTGACCGCCCGCCTGTTTTGCGCTCCAAAAGCTTGCCGCCAATCTTCAATGCAATTCCCTCCTTTGAAGGGATGTGATATACTTTATAATTAGAAATGAGAAATGAGGAATTAGCAATGAGCAATTATCTGCCATTCTTTGGCTCCTCGTATTTTATGGCAATACCGCATAATTCTAAGTGCCGATACGGCGAGCGAGGTACGGCAGATGCCAAGCCAAAAGCGC
>ENA-ORPF01002774-ORPF01002774.1-human-gut-metagenome-genome-assembly--contig:-NODE-2774-length-11326-cov-2.848816_pt1 | contig 11326 bp, 8 predicted proteins | sample MGYA00242140_ERZ509070 | MGnify/ENA primary metagenome ERZ509070 (study PRJEB26280, sample SAMEA2338713) | human gut metagenome | biome: human gut; feature: human-associated habitat; material: faeces... | reverse complement strand
CCAGGAATTCCTTCGTCACCATATAGCCATTCTCCAGGGAGTAATCTTCCAAATCACTCCTCATAGGCAGGATCAGTTCTTCTCTTACTTCTATTCCGTTATCTTTCAACGCCTTTTTATAGCCCTCCAGACGCAGCTTACCGATGGAAGCATCCGTTTTGCGGGCACAGAGGATTGCAATATCCTTATGTCCGTTCTTGCACAGATAGTCCACCATCTTGTAGCTTTCCTTGGTATCATCCACCGCTACGGAGGAATAGGTGTTGCGGCTGAAGCCCTTGGGTAGCATTCCCGTGGTACTTAAGATAAACGGCACATGAAGCTGTGCCAGCTTTTCCTCACTGTGCACCAGATAACCGCCGAGGAAGATAATGCCGCGAAGTCTTTTTTCCTTGACCAGCTTCAGTGCCACTTCCACTTCGTCCTCGTCATAGTCTACATGCTGCAATACCATGGCGTAAGATTTTTCCTTGATCTCTTCTTCCAATACCTTGATCATCTGGCTGAAGAAAGAGTTGTTAATACCTTTGACCAGTACTGCAATTGCCTTGGCATCCTGACGTTTCAGGTTTCTGGCACTGTTGTTGGGTACGTAGTTATTCTCTTTGATCACCCGCATGATCATTTCCTTGGTCTCAGGATTGATGTCCGGGTGGTTATTTATGGCACGGGATACCGTGCTGACACCGACACCGCAGATTCTTGCGATGTCTTTGATCGTGATTTCCTCCATGGAGCGCAAACCTTTCCAAGCCTACAGACCTATCTGCCGTACAGCTTCGTCATACTGCGGATCCGTCCTGCAAGCTCCTTTGTAAAATCTCCGTTCCCCATTCTCCACTTCCAGTTGATGCCCAGTGTGGAAGGAATGTTGATGCGGGCCTCCGATCCCAGTCCAAGATAATCCTGCATGGGAATGATCGCCAGATCCGCTACGCTGGACATTGCGGCACGCACAAATTCCCAGGGAAGCTGCTCTCTGGGAATCGGCTCTCCGTCCGCATTTTTCAGACGCAGATAGTCGTCACAGAGCTTTTTGTCAGCTCCCTTCAAGGTGTCATACCACCCCATCACAGTATCATTATCATGAGTTCCCGTATATACCACGCAATTATGTGTATAATTATGCGGCAGATAATCACTTTCCTCACGGGAATCAAATGCAAACTGCAAAATTTTCATACCTGGATAACCGGATTTCTTCACTAATTCTATCACAGATGGTGTTAAAAAGCCAAGATCTTCTGCAATAACTTCTTTTTCTCCCAATTTTTCCTTCATGGAACGGAAAATATCATATCCCGGGCCATGTTCCCAGTGGCCGTGCTCCGCAGTGGGTTCCCCATAGGGAATCGCATAATAAGCATCGAATCCACGAAAATGATCGATACGTACCACATCATAGCGTTCAAAGCAGGCTGCCAGCCGCTGCATCCACCAGGCATAACCGGTCTCCTTGTGATGTTCCCAGTTATACAGAGGATTGCCCCACAGCTGTCCGGTGACGGAAAACGCATCGGGAGGGCATCCCGCCACTGCTACCGGCTCACAATTCTCATCGAACTGGAACAGCTCCGGATTCGCCCAGGCATCTGAGCTGTCAAATGCCACATAAATGGGAATATCCCCAATAATCTTGATGCCGTTATCGTTGGCATAGGTCTTTAGTTTCTCCCACTGTACCTGGAACAGATACTGCTGGAACTGGTAAAACATAATCTCTTTCGCATATTTTCTGCGATATTTGTCCATGGCAGCCGGGGTTCTTAGCTTGATATCCTCTTCCCAGGCTGCCCAGCAGATGCCGCGGAAACCATCCTTGATGGCCATATAAAGTGCATAATCCTCCAGCCAGTATGCATTCTTCTGTACAAACTCCTGAAATCTCGCATCTTCTTCAATATGACTGTTATCAAACGCTTCCTTCAACAGGCGGAAACGGCTCTTATAGATTTTGCCGTAATCCACGGAATGGATATCCGTGCCGAAGTCATAGGTATTGCACTGCTCTGTGGTCACATAGCCTCTCGCCACCAGATCCTCGGGATCAATAAAGTAGGGATTACCCGCAAAAGTGGAAAAAGACTGGTACGGAGAATCTCCATAGCTGGTGGGTCCTAATGGCAGAATCTGCCAGTAGGCCTGACCGGCTTCTTTTAATCTGTCAATAAATTTATATGCTTCCTTGGAAAAGCAGCCGATTCCGTAGCGGGACGGCAGGCTGCTCACCGGCAGTAATATTCCGCTTTTTCTCATATTAATAACCCTATCTTTCTATTTTTTAGCCCTTAACTGCACCGGCTACCACGCCCTCGATAATGTACTTCTGACAGGTCAGATAGAAGACGATAATAGGAATCACGGACAGTACCAGCAGTGCCATCATGGCACCCAGATCCTTTGCACCGTAAGAACCTACCAGGTATTGTACTACAACCGGTATGGTCTTGTAATTAGTACTCAGGCCGATCACCAGATAAGGCAGCAGATAGTCGTTCCAGATCCACATGGCATTCAGGATGGCTACGGTGATGGCAGTCGGCTTTAAGATTGGCATTACGACACCAAAGAAGGTCTGCAAAGGGTTGCAGCCGTCGATCATGGCTGCCTCTTCGATGTCCAGCGGAATCGATTTGATGAATCCACAGAACATGAACACGGACAGGCCGGAACCAAATCCCAGATACAGCAACACCATTCCGGGAGGGTTGTTCAGGTGGGTCATATTAGCCAGCTTAGACATAGTGAACATTACCATCTGGAAAGGCACGATCATGGAAAATACGAACATGTAATACAGCACGTTGGTCACGCCGGTTTTCACTCTGGTCAGATAGTACGCAGTCATGGAAGTGAACAGAATGATCGCTGCCACGGAAAATACAGTGATAAATGCAGACCACCCGAAAGCTGTGAAAAAACCGGTTTTTTCAATACCGTTCACATAGTTGGTCAATCCCACAAAGGTCTCTGCGGTAGGCAGTGCAAACGGATTGTTGCTGATGAACAGTTTTCCCTTAAAGGAGTTGATCAGCACGAAGAAAATAGGTGTTAAAAATGCAACTACCAGCAGACACAGGATACAAAATATGATCACATTGGAAGTTTTTTTCTTAGTCATTATTGTTCTACCTCCTTACGTCTGGTAAGTACCAGCTGTCCCAGGGCTATGACTGCCACAACGATGAAGAACAGTACTGCTTTTGCCTGACCGACACCTTCGTAACCGTTTCTGCCGTAGAAAGTATTGTAAATATCCAGAGCCAGCATTGCGGTCTTTTTGCTGGGAGCACCGGCAGTCAGCGCCAGGTTCTGGTCAAAGAGCTTGAAACTGTTGGATACAGTAAGGAACAAACATATAGTAATAGATGGCATAACCATCGGAATTTTCACTTTGAATAAAGTCTGTAACGAAGTAGCTCCGTCAATCTGTGCTGCTTCGATCAGGTCTGTAGGTACATTCTGCAGTCCTGCTACATAAATGATCATCATATAACCGATCATCTGCCAGTTCATCAGGATAACCAATCCCCAGAAACCATAGGTAGGATTAGCTACCAGTGTGGTCTCATATTTCAACAATACCGCATTGATCATCTGCTGCCAGATATAACCCAGGATGATACCACCGATCAGGTTCGGCATGAAGAATACGGTACGGAACAGGTTGGTTCCTTTGATCTTTCTGGTCAGCGCCAGTGCCAGAATGAACGCAAATACATTAATGGTAATGATGGATACAACAGAAAACTTTAAGGTAAAACCGAATGCGTTGACAAAATCTTTGTCCGCAAAAATTTTGATATAATTTTCCAGGCCTACAAATTGTGCATTTGTAATCGTTTTAAATTTGCAAAAGGACAGATATACGCCCATAACAAACGGTATGATAAATGCAAAGGAAAATGCGATCAATGTAGGCAGTACAAAAATGGGAAAATATCGTTTTAATGTCTTTTGCATAAGCCTTCTCCTATTAATTCCTTTTTACATGATATTCCGGGTTTTACAAACACGGGGGCCGTGGTACCACCACCGCCCCCTGTGTCTGAAGTTATATAAGATGGATAACGATTCAGAATAGTTATAAGCTGAGATCAATTAGTTAGCTGCGGTTGCGGCCTTTTCAGCTGCCCATTCGTCAACTACTTTTGTCTTTACAGCGTCCCAGTCGATGGAACCGGAAGCATACTCCAGAAGAGCTGCACCGAAGTCATCCTTGAACTGCTGGCTGGGGAAGGAAGTGAAGTTCCAGGATACAGATGTCTTGGAGGTATCTGCCATGTAACGAAGAACTTCCTGTGCCAGAGGATCGGTGGGCTTTTCATCATCGCTGAAGGTATCGAAAGGAGCAATGAAGCCAAGGTCATTGGTTACTGCTGCCTTACCGGTTTCAGAAGAGAACAGCCATTCAACGAATGCGATAGATGCTGCCTGATCCTCAGCAGAAGCTTCCTTGTTGATGCAGAAGAAGTTCTCAGTACCGGTGCACAGTCCCTGGTTCTCTTCACCTTCAACGCCGGTATAAATAGGAAGGAACTTAACATCCTCAGCCTTAACAGTGTTACCGTCTACGCCATTGATCTGGCTCCAACCCCAGTTACCGTTCTGTACCATTGCTGCCTGACCCAGAGCGAACTCAGCCATGGAGTCGTCTACAGACTTGCTTCCCAGCAGACCGGGTGCTGTGCAGGAGTTGTTGATGTACAGATCAAAAATGTTCTTGAAGTTATCGGAGTAAGTGAACTCCAGGTTATCGGTATCGGTGATACCCTTGTCCTTGAACTCGTAGTATACAGGGATGTTAGCCAGATGAGTCTGCCATCTCCAGTCTTCACCGGGAGTCAGGGATGTGGAAGCGAATACGCCTTCAATACCCAGTTCATCTTTCTTAGCCTGCATATCTTCTACAACCTCTTTTAACTTAGCGAAGTTGTTGATCTCATCCATACTTGCTGCCTTAGCACCATCCAGTGCGAAGTACTTCTGCATGATAGCGTCGTTATAAATGATACCGTAACCCTCTACTACGTAAGGGATTCCGTATACACCACCGTCTTCACCGGTGATTGCCAGGCTCTTATCCATTAACCAGCTGTACAGGTCTGTATCCTTTAAGTCTGCACAGTAGTCTTTCCAGTTCTGATAACCGATAGGTCCGTTGATCTGGAACAGGGTAGGTGCTTCCTTGTTAGCGATCTCAGACATCAGGGTCTGCTCGTAGGTACCGCTTGCTGCAGTTACAACCTTTACAGGAACACCGGTCTCCTCGGTATATTCCTTAGCCAGCTTCTGCCATACTTCGTCAACTTCAGGTTTGAAGTTCAGATAGTATACAGAGCCTGCTGCCTCTGCGGTCTTCTCTGCGGTCTTCTCTGCCGCCTCGGTAGTTGTTGCTGCGTCCGTCTTGTTGTCGGTAGCAGGGGTGGTTGCTGTTGCATTGTCAGCATTTCCGCAACCGGTCAGCATGGAAGCTGCCATTACTGCACAAAGTAAAACACTTGCCAGTTTCTTCTTCATAATCTTACCTCTCCTTTTTTGTTGGAACGGGAACCCTTCATAATTCTTGCTATACTCCCGTCAGGTTGTCGGAAACGGTTTCGGTATTGTTCCCGGTAACGTTTCCGTTGCTGTAATTAGAAAATAGCACATTCACGAACTGGTTGCAAGTGCTTTTCTGTAAATCCCTGGAAGTTTGTATATTGTTCTCAAAATACTTCTCACAGTTTTGTGCATTTTCACAATGACTTTATAATTCTTCTGCCGCTTATATTCTTTTTTCAAATAATTAACCCCTCGAGCGGACTGTCTCCTACCCGATTTTTATACTTTGTACACCATCTCGCTTAAAAGCTCGATGATGTACATTCGCCAGGTACAGATTCTTGTGCAAGCACAAATCTGTACCTGGCTCATCGTATACACAAAAAGAGGTGCCGCCTCATCCTTCTGCAGCACCTCCCGGGTTCTTTTTTCTATTTTATTTTTACAGATACTTTTTCCAGCCTTCCGGCAGATATTTTGCCGTGCTGCGGAGCATATCCCTTACCAGCTCTTCCACCTGTTCTCTGGAAGCTCTTCCTTTCACCTGCGGATCCTCCAGGAATGCTTCCACCACCAGATCAAAATCACACAGAATAGCTGCTTTCAGAATCCGCTCATGGTTTGCCACATGGGGATCCACCAGCTCCTTGATCTGCTCCGGAAGCTCTCCGGCATACAACGGGCGGATGGCATCTCTCTCGAATACCGCATTGGTCTCTACAACCGCACTTTCCGGCAGATTGGCAATCTGATGTCCGGTATTGGGAATATTGACATTGCTGATCTTGCGGGTCAGTCCGCAGAGTGCCTTGATCAGCTGGATACCTTCCTCCCCGGTAGGCTTCAACTCGATCTCTTCCTCACCGGCTGCCAGTCTCGCGCTCTTTGCCAGACGTTCCTGCAGATCCTTCTTTCTCCAGTCTACGGTAGTCAGACCGAATTTCCATCTCTTTACCGTCTCGGGATCTTTCAGGTAACTGTCACCCACACCGGGCATGAATTCCACCAGATGCCTGTCGCCTGCTGCTGCGATCAGACCATATTTGCGGAACAGATCAAATTTCACAATATGGGCACACTCGAAAGTAGAGTTCGCCCAGTTTTTATCTGCTTCTTTGTAGCCGTCTTCCTTATGCTCCTCGGTATATTTCCGGTAAATGGGGAACAGATCGATTCCCTTATAGGAAGCATAGTCAAACCAGGTGAAATGGTTGATACCCAGTACATTGACCTGAATATCCTCACGTTTCACATCCTTAAGCCCCATGGTCTCTTCCAGAATACCCTTTAACACTTTCTGGGTACCGAATACTTCATGGCAGCATCCAAAAGCTTTGATCTCCGGAAAAACATAGTACAAAGTCTTCACGCACAGGGACATGGGGTTGGTGTAATTAATGACCCAGGCTTTCGGTGCATATGCCCTGATGGCCTGTGCGATCTCCACATACATGGGAATCGTACGCAGTGCTCTCATGGCACCGCCGGGGCCTGCGGTATCTCCTACAGACTGATAGATTCCCAGTCGTTCCGGCATATGTACATCCACAGCCATCTCATCAAAAGTTCCCGGCAGAATAGAGATCACGATGAAATCCGCACCGGTCAATGCGGACTGTAAGCTGTCAGAAACAGTATAGTTCCATTTGCCCACCACATCCTCTCTTGCAGAAAGTCTGTTGCCGATGATCTCATTGTGTTTTGCCGCCTCCGCATCAATATCATACAGGCGGATGGTTCCGGACAGTTCTTCATCCATGGCCAGATCCGTCATAAATGTCCATGCCCATCCTCTGGAACCACCGCCAATATAGGCGATCTGTAAATCTTTTACCTTTCCGTCTGCATACTCCATTTTTGTATCCTCCTTATGTGTTTCCGGTCCTTGGGATCCTCTGCTCCATCGGCCCGTACTGCCTTCTCTATATTGCACATTATAGCCTATGGCTGTATAATAATCTTGCTATTATTTGCGTATTTTTTGCCATTTTCGTACTATATTGACTTTTGTTTTTATACAAGCCCATAGATTTGTAATATAGCCTGCGCATACTATTTTTCAGAATGCAGTCTAATATAGCACTAATATAGCATAGGAAAAAGGAGATCACTATTATGTTTGAAACAGGGGATTTTCAGACACCGGCTCCACCGGAATCAGGCGTTGCAGACAATGCTGTTGCTTCGACGCCTCAGGATCACTGGCTCTATAATGAGCTTGCAGACGGATTCCACATCGACCGTGTTGTGCGGGACTATAATTATTCCATGGATATCCGTCACATTCACGAAGAATACGAGATTTATTATCTTTTAGAGGGGGAACGGTATTATTTTATCAACCAGCAGACCTATCTGGTCACCCCGGGAACGCTGGTCTTCATTGACAAGGAGCAGATCCACCGCACCGGTATGGCTTCCGCCGGACCACATCACGACCGGATCGTTTTAGGAATCATGGAAGAACCTTTTTCTTCCTTTCTGTCATCTTTCGGAGGATTGCAGCTACAGAGTTTTTTCACGGAGCAGGGCAGTATTCTGACACTGCCAGAAGAAATGCGCCCCTATATCCAGTCTCTGTTGCAGGACATTGCCTCTGAGCTGATCCACAAAAAGCCCGGCTATCTTCTGGCCGCCATGACGAAGCTGGCAGAATTTTTCATTGCCGTGCTGCGCTTGCAGCCCGAGGGTCCCGTTGTCTCATCCCCGGCCAGACATTCGAACCCGAAGTATCAAAAGGTCGATGAAGTGGCGCACTATATTGTAGAACATTGTACTGAGCGGATCTCTCTGGAGGATCTCGCTGGGCGGTTCTATATCAACAAATTTTACCTGAGCCGTATTTTCAAAGAAGTCACCAGTTTCACCATCAACGATTACCTGAATGTCAACCGCATCAAAAAAGCCCACCGGCTCCTTCTGGAAACGGATGACAGCATCACTTCCATTGCGGAACAGTTGGGCTATGAAAATATTACTTATTTTGAACGGGTGTTTAAAAAATACCGGAATATGACACCGTTAAAATACCGGAATTATTATCGGTCGGAGACGGAGTGACCTATGAATCTGCAGCTGTCTGAACGTATACTCCTTGTCTGCTTCATGATAAGTCGCTCTACAACAGATCACTCAGTCGTGCAAACTGCTCCAGTGTCAGTGCCTCACCTCTTACGGTAGGGGACAGGCCCATCTGTGCCAGGGCTGCTGCCGCGGATTCCTTGGTGATGCCTGGGAGGCCCGCATTTCCCAGACCATTCACCAGGGTCTTACGGCGCTGGTTGAAGGAAGCCCGGATCAGGGCGAACATCTTCTTCTCATCCTTCACCTGTACCGGCGGTTCTTCGTAGCGGGTCAGGCGGATGACCGCGCTGCCGGACTCGGTTTTGATATAAGCTTTCACTTTTATCAGCTTGTCGCGCGCCGACGCGCCGCCGAACACGGTATCGCGTCCGGTCTCGTTCTCGCACTGCGCGGTGTAGCTGCCGGTGAACCAATCCTTGCCGTTGTTCTCGCGCTTGCCGATAAGCCTGGCGCTGTTCGTCACATCGGACATTTTGAACGCGCCGCGCAGATCGTCAAAGTATCTGTCCGCGCGTTTGAGCTGCATACTGCCGCGGCTCATGCACGCCGTGAGCGAGAGCATTAGAGCAAGAGTCAGCAGAACAGCCGCTGCTCTTTTCATTATTCTCTCTCCTTTGCGCCGCTGACTATCTTATAATAGGCGTTGGAGGTGACGCGGTAAATAAGAGTATAGAACAGCGCGAACACGACGAAGCACACAAGAGTTGTCACGGCGAAGAGGACGGGGTTGTTGAAGTTGAAGGCGAGTAATATTCTGCGGATTATTATAGACGCGAATATCATATGCAGACCCGCTCCCGCGAGAGGCAGGAAGAATACCGTGAGCAGCTGGGAATTGATGCTCTTTCTTATCTCTTTCTTCGTCATGCCGACCTTCTGCATTATCTCAAAGCGCGACTGATCTTCGTAACCCTCAGAAACCTGCTTATAGTAGATTATCAGCACAGCCGCGAAGATGAACACGACCGAGAGCATGACTCCGAGATAGAACAGCGAGCCGAAGGCAGAATAATAATCATCCCTGCCGACATTGCGGCTGTCTATCGAGAATGTCATCATATTGCCGTAAGACGACATTGCCGGTTTTGTCGCGTCGATATAGTCATTGCACAGCGCTCTCTCGCCGGCGGTATCGAGATCGGTATCGAAAAATCTGAAATACTTATAGTTGACGGTGCGCACCCCGTTGTGGTTTTCGGGCTTTGCAAAATCCGTGGCTGCACTTTTGAAGTCGGGCACGAAAATATATATCGAGGACGCGATATTTACGGCGGAGTCGCCGTCAATGAGGAAGCTGTCGGCTGTCTTTTTGACTTTGTAGGTCTTGCCGTCGCCGAGAGTCACGGTGTCATATTTATACTTCATTCTGTAGCCATAGACTATGACCTCATCAGGCGCGAGGGTTTCGTTCGTGCCCATGACGGCGTTGTAGTCCTCTATCGGCACGACATCGAAGCAGGTATACGCATTCGAGTTTGAACCGATTGCTACGCCCGTGCCGCCTGCGATCAGCTTGCCGCCGTCGGAAATCGTGCCGACAGTCACAACGGATCTGTAGGACGCAAAATTTGAGGCGTTCGCCTTATGCGAAGCGGCAAGGGAATCGACGCCTGCGGCGACTTTTTCGATATTGCCGTCATCGAGTCCGTCGATAGTATCAAAGCCTGTCGAGAGCACGATATCGCGCGGATAGCGGGTGTTGATGCTGTCCTCAGTGCCGAAGAGCAGGCAGGTGGTCGAGGATATCATGACGAGCACCATTGTTGCGAGCACGCAGACGGACGCGAGTCCCGCGCCGTTTCTCTTCATTCTGTAGGTCATTGAAGAGACGGAGATGAAATGATTCGGCTTATAATAATAGGTCTTGCGCTTTTGCAGGAAGCGGCAGAGAAGCACCGAGCCGAATATCATCAGAAGATAAGTGCCGATGATGACCATTATGACCGCGATGAAAAACACAAGTATCGCGCTCAGAGGCTCTGTTATCACAACGGCGGTAATATATGCGCCGATGAGCAAAACTGCGCCGATGATGCCGAGAAGCGGGTTAGCTTTCGGCGGCTTCTCGCCGAGGTTTTCACTCCTTATCAAAGTCACCGCGCTCGCGCCCATTATCTGGCGCACGGAGTTGATGAAGAGGAGCAGGAAGATAACAGCGAAAACGCCGACGGTCAGCAATATTGCAGTCGGAGAGACATGGAAAACATAGCTGATATCAGTGCCACCTATCGCCTTGACGAGTCCGAGTTCGGCAAGCTTCGAGAGCGCGACGCCGAGCACAAGACCGCAGAAGAGCGATATGGCAGAAGTTATCAGGCTCTCCCAAAAGAGCAGGATGCTGATATTCTTTTTGTCCATGCCGAGGATGTTATAGAGTCCGAACTCTTTCTTCCTGCGTCGGATAAGAAACGAATTTGTATAGAAAAGAAAGATGCAGGCGAATATGGCGATGACCCAGCCGCCGAGCATGAGCACGATGCTGACCGTACCCTCGCCGAATGTGCCCTTGAGCGACTCGCCGTAGCGCAGGAAGATGACGATATAATACATCATTATCATGCCTATCTGCGTTAAAATATACGGCAGATAGAGGCGCTTGTTCTTTCTTATCCCATCAAACGCGAGGCGCGGATAGAAAAACTTTTTCATTTGCGCTCACCGCCTGTCGCAAGCAGAGTCAGGGTCTCGGATATCTTCT
>ENA-ORPF01002772-ORPF01002772.1-human-gut-metagenome-genome-assembly--contig:-NODE-2772-length-11330-cov-3.940399_pt1 | contig 11330 bp, 10 predicted proteins | sample MGYA00242140_ERZ509070 | MGnify/ENA primary metagenome ERZ509070 (study PRJEB26280, sample SAMEA2338713) | human gut metagenome | biome: human gut; feature: human-associated habitat; material: faeces... | reverse complement strand
CTCCATCGTCGGCGGTGCATTTGACCCGCAGGCCTTCACCGGCGGTGCCATCGGCAGCATCTTCCTCAGTATGCAGAAGGGCGTTTCCCGCGGCATCTTCTCCAATGAGGCCGGTCTCGGTACCGCCTCCATCGCCCATGCGGGCGCCGAGGTCAACGACCCGGTGCAGCAGGGACTGTTCGGCGTCTTTGAGGTATTTGTGGATACCATCATCATCTGCACCTTTACGGCTCTTGTTATCCTGTGCAGTGGTGTGCCCATCACCTACGGTGCGGCGGCCGGCGCGGAGCTGACCATCAGCGGCTTTACCAGCACCTACGGCAACTGGATCACCATCTTTACCGCCGTGGCGATGTGCTGCTTTGCCTTTACCACCATCCTGGGCTGGGGCCTGTACGGCGCCCGCTGCAGCGAATATCTCTTCGGCGAAAAGGTCATCAAGCCCTTTATGGTCATCTATTCGCTGGTTGCCATCATCGGTGCTACGGTCAAGCTGGACCTCCTGTGGAGCATCGCCGAGACCTTCAACGGCATGATGGCCATCCCCAACCTCATCGCAGTGGCGCTGCTTTCCCCGGTGGTCATCCGCCTGACCAAGGAGTACTTCACCCGCCCCAAGGAAAGCCCCCTGTGCAAATAAACCGTTTTCATTGGATTTTTCCTTTAGAAAGGGCAGTGCTGCGGCACTGTCCTTTTTAATGTGCGAAAATGTGCGCGGCAAGCGAAAAACCGCCGGGATTTGACCGGTTTATCCCGTTCCCCAAGCCAACAAAAAAGACGCCCGAAACATAAAAGCAATCGTCCCTCCGCAAGGAGGGGGAAGTGTGAAGGGGGAACCATTGCGGTTCCCCCTTTGCGTAATACCAGGGCACAGGGCGCCCCGCTGCACGGGGCAGGTGTTCCCCAAGCCAACAAAAATGACAGTCTTTTTGCAAAAAGTTTTGCCGAGGCTATCAAGGAAAGCCTTGATCATTGCCGGAGTAATTCCCCCGACCGGAAGATCCCCGAAATGGTCAACACACCTTCGGAACGGAGACTGATAGCCGCGGACTGTGTTGGGCGCAAGCTCTCCCCAGGATTGCTTCAACTGCTCTGCATAAAAGCGATACACTCTCGTTTTGTCCGTGCCGGCTTCTGCTTTGTTCTTTGTGCTGCACCAAGGGCAGCATACCCAGTCCTGGTGTAATTCTCTTTTGCAGGTCTTACAAATCATAATGATCACTCCTTATAAAGTTGTGCGGCTAATTATAAGGAGACTGTCATTTTTCGTCAATTAACTCGTAAAACAAAACATATCCCCGGCAGCAAGGTTGCACAACAAAATGGTAGGGCCGGTTCAATTCCGGATGCCGGGGTCCTTCACTGGCCACCCATAGGAGTGGCCCAATCTCTCTCTCTTTTGGAGGAGGGCCAGACAGTGGCCCTCCTTCCAAAGGCGAGAAAGCCAAAAGAAAGGGGCGGGACTATGTTATTTGAGGTTCTATTTGAAAAGAAGGTAAGAGCGACCACTGAACATCCGGAGTGTATCCCGGAAAGGAACACACTCCGGGAAATGGAGGGTGCGGGATATGCCTTCCGTGTAAACGGGAAGCGCTGCAAGGCAAAAGATGTAGCTGCCGTTACACAGGGATAATTATTGTTGTTCAAGTTGAACAGTAAGGAAATTACAGCGAACACATACAAGAAGGAGACCACCATGAAAAGGCACAAAAAGGTTCTGTTTGAGCAGATTAAGGAAGAACAACAGAGCAAGCGAAAAAAGAAACCTTCTGCGGCATACTACTTTGCAACAGATGCTGTTTGGAATATCTTAAAAGTTGTGCTGGTGGTGGTCGGATCCCTCGTTCTTTCGGTGGCGGTGTCGGTCATTGCCACAGCCATCAATAACGGCCAGGCGCCGGATGCAGCAGTATTATCATTCTGGGTTAAGATAAAGGAATTCTTTCATTCGCTATTCGGGAGGGGGATGACATGAATTTAATATACTATAACAGCTTTGCGGAGCATATGAGAAAAACCTACACATCGGACTGCAGCATCTATTTGGAAAGCCGTGGTGTGATGGAATTGATGGCCGGGGCAGAGCTCCCGGAACAGCTGCTGGAGCAGTACCTTGGGTACATCGGGCCAAAGTACATCGTTTCGGAAAGCCGGCTGCCGCTGATGGGAACGGAGAATGCTTTTTCTCGATTTGTTTTCTGCACCAAAGCGGGGCAGAGGAGATTGCTTGTTGTGCTTTCGACAGAACGCCGTGAGGCTTATGAGGGAGATATTACAGCAGAGATAATCAAAGATATTCGAGAGTTTAGAGAGGGGGTGGAGAAATGAGTGTTAAAGTAGTGGTTGCCGTCGGAAACAGGAAAATCGAACGGTGTATCGCCAGAATGGAAGCGATAGATGTTTTGACAACGGTGCGGAAAAGGGAGGCTGTTCTGGATGCGGTTATCAATTACAATCCCCATGCCGTAATTCTTTCAAGGGAATTAAGCGGCAAAACGGAAATGACGGATGTGATCCAGCGCTGCAGGAATCTGAAGGAACAGTGCCGGATTGTATTCATTTATGGGGAAGTCGATGCGGAATACAAGTATTTTTCTGATTTTCTGGTGCGGCAGGGGATCTACAACATCCTTACCGGTGCGGTTGATGAGGATCGGCTGGAGGATGCAATCGAACGCACATACACCGCGGAGGATGTTGTGGGGTATCAAGCGGGACCGGAAGAGGACCGGGAGCCCATACCGAAGCCTATTCCGGAGGTGCGGCCGGTAGCGGCACCGGAGCAGGAAAAAGAGCTGGAAATACTGCTGGTGGAAAAAATCGTCGAACGAGAAACGATCCAAACCAAGGTGCTTGGTAATGTTGTGATAGGGGTGGCAGCGCTTTACCCGCACGGCGGCAGCACGCACACGGCATTGGAGCTGGCGGCCTGCCTGCACCGGCTTAAAAAGGATGTTGGCGTGTTGACCGACCGGGAGGTTTTTCGTCGAGCCAAAGATTATTATTTGCTCAAAGAGAGCAACGGCTGCATTGTGCTGGAGGGGATCTCGATCTATACCGATGAAGCCCAGGCGTTGGGCTGCCACCGGGTGGTGATCCGGGACCTGGGGAGATTGAACGGCCACAACACCGAACAGTTTTTGAAGGCCAGCTGCAAACTGTTGGTGTGCGGGGTGTCGGCGTGGGAGATCGACGCCTTGACGGATTATCTGCGCGGCAACAAGTATGCAGATACGATTGAGTACCTTTTATGGCCGGCAAATGAAGCACAGGCAAAGTCTTATATTAAGAACCTGCGGCAAGGGAAGTGCCGGGGCTATGCCGTTGCCTATAACCCCGATCCATTGATAAAGAATACAGAGAACACAAAGATGTTCCAAAAGCTGCTGCAGCCGCTGATGGATACAATATAGTGTGTACCGTTTCTTTATTCACATTAGCGGAAATGCTTTTCAAATGAGTAATTCCGGGAATGCTAATTGAAATAAGGCGAGGATTGGCCACTTGTTATTCCAAATTTGCTTGACAAATTGAAATAAGGGGAATATGATTAAGTTAGTATTCTGATCTTGGAAAGGGAGTGAAAGGAAAATGAACGATCGTGCCGGTTACTGGAAGACAAACCTATCCGGAGAAATGGCGTACCAATCATTCGCACCTTCTCCCCTGCCGCCGACGCCGCCCATCGAGATAAGCGAGGATATTCTTGAACAGCTGATTAAGGCGAATTCGCAGCTGGCCATCCTGGAGAGCGTGGCAACACGCATTCCCGATGTCGGTTTGTTTGTCTCCATGTATGTGAGAAAAGAAGCGCTCATGTCCTCTCAAATCGAAGGAACACAGGCCACCCTGGAGGATGTTCTCGATCCGCTGATCGAAGACAATACAAACCGTAATGTTGCAGATGTTGTCAATTACATCAAGGCAACCGAGTATGCCATTAGGAGACTCCATGAGCTCCCGCTCTGCAATCGCTTGCTCAAGGAGACCCATGCAATCCTTATGGAGGGCGTCCGGGGGCAGGAAAAGAACCCGGGAGAATTCAGGTGTTCTCAAAATTGGATTGGCGGGAAAGGCAGCACGCTGCGGAATGCAAAATACATTCCTCCATCTCCCGATGACATGACGGAGGCGATGTCCGATCTGGAAAAATACATCAATGCCGATGATAGATTGGATGGCTTGATTCGTGCTGCACTGATCCACTACCAGTTTGAAACGATACACCCCTTTTTGGATGGCAATGGGCGCATAGGACGCCTGCTTATCACTTTATTCCTGATGGAGAAAAAGATCTTAACTACCCCGGCTCTATATATCTCATACTTCTTAAAAAAGAACCGTGTGGAGTACTATGATCGCATGACCGAGGTGCGGAGCAAGGGAAACTATGAGCAATGGGTAAAGTTCTTCCTGCAGGCCATTGCCGAATCGGCGAAAGATGCCATAGCGGCCATCGATGAGCTGACGGCCCTGCATGATAAGAATGTTGACCTTGTTGCCGGAATGGGGCGTGCTTCCAAAAATGCGATGCTCGTGTTTCGGTACCTGGAAGCAAACCCAATCATCGAAATCGGAAAAACCGCAGAAGCATTGGGGATTACCTTCGGGACCGCTTCCAATGTAGTAGAAAGGCTTTCCTCTGCAGGAATTTTGGAACAAACCACGACCGGCAGGAGAAACAGAACCTTTGCCTATAAGGACTATCTTGCTATTCTCCGCAAAGGCACATGATGAAAAGCCCCCCATTGAGGGGCTTTTCTGTTGCCCTTTTTCCAATAACATGATAAACTAAAGTCAGAGAAGACATAAAAAGAACAGGAGGTATTTACCATGAAGAGACTTATTGCAGTGATCCTGATTGTTATGCTGCTGCTTTGCTGCGCAGCTTGCGGCAAGAATGTTCCTGATATCGAGGATGAGCAGCACGGTACGAATGAACCGATGGGAAAGGAAGAGAACCCCGGGGAGGAAACCGGAACCACCGAGGTTACCCCGCCGGTTGAGGAGCAGAACCCCACAGACCCCGGTGAAGAGGCAAAAGAACCGGAAGGCGCCAAGGAACCGGAAGAGGCGAAAGAGCCGCAGACGCCTGCCAAGGAGCCAGAAAACAAACAGCAGCAGAACCCCGGCCAGCAGCAGGGGCAGACCCAGACCGGCCCCAAGGATGGGGACACAAAGATTGAGAACGGGCAGAAGTATGTTTACAACAAGTATTTCGGCTGGATCGAAGATCATACCGGTGAAGGTGGGGGAGCAACCGTTTGGGATGGTCCCAGCGAGCTTTCCGGCAACAAGGTCGGCGTTATGTAATTCCAAAGACAACCGAATACCGGGTGAGCAAGCAGTCGCAGTAATGCGGCTGCTTTTCTATATCTCAAAATGAAAAGGAGACAGAAAGCATGAGGAAACGCATTTTATCAGCCCTGCTGGCTGTGATGTTTCTCTTTACCGGTTTGCCCGGCACAGCCTGGGCGGTCGGTGAGGGCAACATGGAGGCCGGCGGCGGCCAGACCGAGACCGTGACGGGAGACAGCTTCTGGAACGGCGATTGGGGCATCCGCTTCTGCGTGGTCGATGTGGCCAGTCAGACGGTGGTTTCCGCTACCTATGATGCATCCAATCGAAACAGTGGGTTTGAGGACTACCATCATTATGGAAAAACAAACAAATTTGATTATCGCAACGGTGCTTCTCTTGTCATTCAAAAGGGGCTTTACAGTTGGAACACTCCACCCGTATCCATCCCCACCATTGTCCGCACAAGCGGTGCGCCGGATATCAAGGCGATCAAGGATTACTTTACCGATGAGACGGTCATCCGCTGGATCGGGGATGTGACCGGAATGGCATATGATACCCTGATCAGCGGTGACTACAAGCTGTTTATCGAACCGATTTTGTACTATACCTTTGATAGTCAAAAGTACGCGATGACCGCAACCGAGGCGGCGCTGTTTGACCGGGCTATCAATGGTTTGCTGCTGCGCACCATGGGTAACGCTACCCACCAGCAGCTGCCGCTGTCCCTCTATCTGGAGAAGAGCGACCTGGGCTTCTCCAAATGGTCCGGCGCCAAGACCGGCATCCAGAACGATACCAATATCATCAACTATCTCGGCATGGGTATTGTCAGCTTCATCCCGGAGGAGGAGCCCGAGCCCGGGACCGGCGGCGATGGCGACGGCCCTACCGTCCCGATTTCCTTCCGAAAGACCGACCCGGAGAGATTTAATGCAGCCAATTACAATACTGGGCTTATTACCTTTGCTCCGGCATCCTCCAATTCAGCTGCTTTCGATAATATCTCCGGAGCTGTGATCGAGATCTCCGGCGATGGCACAGGCGCAGGAACCTACGAGCTGCCGTGTACGGTTGAACTGGGGGAAGGCACCTTTACCGTGAGAGAGGTCGCACCTCCCTATGGGTATCTCCTCAATGACGCATGGAGCGCAGAGATCACCGTGGAGGTGGAAAAGGACGGGGAGGGGAAACCCGTTGAGGGAGCCGAAGCAGAGGCGACCATTACCGTGTCCGGCGGCGGAGGCACCGACGGCACCTCCTACGCATCGGTTGAAGATTATCGGCAGCGCGGTCAGCTGACCGTTACCAAGGTCGATAATGAGACGATTTCCCTCAACCACGGCAACTACCGCACTCCGCAGGGGGATGCTACCTTTGTCGGTGCCGTATTCGAGCTGCGGGCAGCCAAGGACATCTACCTGCCCTCCACCTGGATCAAGATCTACAGCGAGGGTGACCTGGTTGCAACTGCAGTGACCGGCAACGACGGCAGCTTTACCATCAACGGTATCGAGCAGGGTGTCTATACCCTGCAGGAGATCACGCCGAGCGACGGCTATGTGTTCCAAGGCACCAAGGCGCGTGGGCAGATCTACACCATCACCAATGCCTATACCGGCAGCGGAACCAACATCCTTTCCTTTGATGACAAAGCCGCGGGTGATACCGGCAATAAGAACCAGTACGCCAACACCGTTATAAAGGCGGATCTGACCCTTACAAAGTTTAACGAAAACCGTACCGTTGAGAACGAGATGGACGGCAACGCCTATGAGATGAATAAGCAGCCTGCAGAGGGCGTTTACTTTGCGGTGTACCTGAACAGCAAGGCGGCCGCCGGCGGCAATCCCATCTATTCCACCACCGATGACCCGGTGGGGGACGGCACCTCCGGCAGCGCATCTACCGCCGGTTGGGGGTATCTCGACCTTGTGAACCATAACTTCTATTCTCCGCTGCCTGATGAATGGTTTAAGCAGAGGGATCTGGATGCCAATAATCCGCTGCCTAACGGCAATCCCAGCGTAGAGAAGGGGAGAGCGGAGGAAACCGACCTTGCAAGGATCTCCATGAAGGACCTTTACATGGTTCTGCGGACCGACAGCACCGGCCGGGCGTCGACCCTTGACCCGTCCACTGTGGTTTACTGCAGTTGGGGTGAGCTGGGCAACTCCGCAGCAAACGGCACCGCAGGCATCGACTATCGGCTGCCTTACGGCTTATACACCATAATCGAGCTGAACCCCTACGAGGGGCGCGAGCCGGACATGTTTGAGGTATTTATAGGCCGTGACCCGGAGGCAGAGCCTGCGACCGCACCCACGGAGACCAAGAGCGGGTCCGGCGAGGACTATCCCTATACATCCGGCTGGTACGATTTCAATTACAACTACATTCTGGAGAACAAGACCCTCAAGCAGACCGTTACTGTCCGCAAGACCGATGCACAGTCCGGTAAGACGATCCCGGCAGCCAACACGACCTATCGCATTTGGAGCTGGGACAACATTTCTGCCAATGGGGCAACCGAGCATCCGCTGCGGCCCTATACCAGGAAGATCGTCGCGGGGGACGGTACTGTAACGGCGGACACCGTTGTACCGCCTACTGTTTCGATGGATTACAGTAGCCTCACCATCGCCCCGGGAGAGAGTGCTGCGGCACCGGAGCTTTCCCTTGATTTCGTTGGCCCGGCAGCGGTTGTTCTCAAGGATGGAACAAAGGCGATCAGCTGGACAGCGGCAGAGCAGGCGGCGATCAAGACCGACTTCGCCAATGCTTACGCTGTTTACATCGCCGACGCCGGTGTGGCCAAGGCGGAGCAGAAGACCGATGGCAGCTGGTCGATAATCGGTGTGGCTGCCGGCACAACCAAATATAGCGTAAGGCTGCCCGGTGGGCAAGCCATCACCGGGACGGTGAAAGTAGCTGACGGTGGCTACAAACACCCACCTGAACAATCTGATTAAATACATTACCCGGGTCGATAAAACGGATGGCAGGGTTTTTGTCAGTGCGGCGGGCTGCCGGGTCGAAACTGCAATAAAAGACTTTAAGAAAATACGGGAGATTTCCGAAAAACAAAGGGGGCTTGTCGCCCATCAGCTGGTCCGTTCCTTTCCGGCCGGAGAGGTGGATCCGGAGCAGGCGCAGCAGATGGCCGAGGAGCTTGCGGCAAGAATGCTGCCCGGGTATCAGTATATTGTTTGCACCCATGTTGACCGGGATCATATCCATACCCATATCGTCTTTAATTCCGTAAGCTATCTTACCGGGGAGAAATATCACAACAACAAAAAGTCATTGCGGATCATGCGGGGGGAAAGTGACAATCTCTGCCGGAAGTACGGGCTTTCCGTAATAGCGCCAAGCGCCCGCAGCGGGCTGGACCGGCGAACACTGGAGGCAGCGCGGCAGGGCGGCAGTTGGAAGGTGCAGTTGGCCATTACTCTTGATGATCTCGTTGACCGGGTAACATCCCTGCCGGAGCTGCAGGAGGAGCTGCAGAAGGCCGGCTTTAATATTGAACGGTGGACAGAACGAGATGCCACGGTCCGCAAGGAAGGGGAGGTAAAAGCAATCCGGCTTTCGACTCTTGCCAAGCAGTTTGGATGGCAGTACTCTATGTCAGCGCTGCAGCGGCGGCTGATGGGCGAAGAGATAGAGCTGCCGGAGCCATCCGAACCGGCAGCATCGGCCGAAGCAAGTGAATGGCGCCGATACCAGGCATGGGCCTTTGAGCAACGCCCGGCCTCATTGAAAATGAAGCGGCAAGCCAACCTGTTGGCACAGTCGGTCTGGTATAACAAGGACCCCGCACGGGCAGCAGCCAAGGCACTTACGCTGCTGGCGCTGCAGCACCGGGATAGGAAAATAGGGAAAGCCATCGGGGAGCTCATCGGCCGGGCAACGGTCCTTCGCCGGGAGGCGCCGTTAAGCGAAGGCCAGATGTGCGGCAACATGGATTACCGGACGCTGACCGGGGCACCAGGTAAGAACATTTCTGTCCGGCTGCCGGCAGCGGAATTGATCAAGCTGCAAACGGCGGAGTTCTTCTTTGCCGCTCGGCTGCAAAAGAACGGGACGGCCGATGTGACATTTAAGGAACCGGATATAGAAAAAGCGTCTGTGCTGCTCGGTATCAGCATAAAGGAGTTGCTGGACCCGGCAGTTTCCAGAAACGCTTGGGGGACGCAGGCGGACATTATGGAGGAGCTGCGGGAGTTGGCCAAAGAAAAGCGCTCCCGCATCTGGCGGATGCCGGTTTCGTCGGCCGAGGTACGGCAGCTGCAACAGGCCGGAGTGACGGTGGCTTTTTGGCGGAAGAAAACGGCGGTTGGAATGTATGATGCCTGCTTTATGGAGGAGGACCTCCTGAAGGTCTGTACCGTCTGCGGAAAAGACTATGCGGCAGAACGGCAAAAGCGAATAGCACAGGATGCCAGAGCAGACTATGCCAGGCTGAAGGCCGACGCCGGCCGGAAGGGCGATAGGATTATTTATCGTGTGGTGGATGAGATGCTGTATCTGCAGCTCCGGCAGTCTGAACTGCCAATGGCTGCGTTCCCAAAGGACGCCGCTTACAATGTGGCTTTTATGGAAAGCAAGCTGAAACGATACGAACAAATCCTGCGGGAGGCCTCGATGCAGCAGGAGCAGCAGCGAAGGAGCGGACTTCATAACGGAGGCCGGGAAAACTAATACGAGCAGCAATTCCTATCACGCAAAAGGCGCCCCGGCAAAAGCAGAGGCGCCTGATTGCTATGGATTAAAAGTTATGGGACTCTTTGTTGTTCCCCGTGCATACTCCGGTTACGGTACAATATGCGCGGAAACTACTTGTGGAAGTATTGCCATACTTATCGGATACGGTGTACGGCTGCACAATGGATGCCTTATCATTTGCGGAATTAGAATTGTGGGCGGTTAAATTACCCAATGCATATGCACTATTGGGTTCGCCTTGCTGAAAAGCAGGGCGCATGTTTTCCGATTTTACATATGCAGAGGAACCAGTATAGCAGAATGACGGATTTATTTGCAAAGTACAAACCATAGTGCCGCTTCTATACCATGTATGAGTTAATCTTATAGACGCCGTTTGTTCAGATGTGGGTATCGCTGACATGGAATTAGGGACAAATTCTTTAGTGTAGACTGTTTCTACGCAGCAAAAGCCGTTATCGGTTTTTACAACCATAGCAGAAAGCAGTCTATAAGATGGATCCTGCTGCTGGGAAATTGTCATTTCAATAAGATTATTCTGGGAACCGGAAGAAACCACAGCAGCCTGGGCGAAAGAGCAGCACACCACTACGAAAGCCATGAGGAAGCAGACTACCTTTTTCATTCAAGACACTCCTTTTCGTTTTTATAAATTGTTTTCGACATGTCCCCTCTATTGACTTACCTCTTTTCGAGTTCTTTTTTCGTTTATCATATCGAGCACGAAAAAACATGCCTAAAAAGTGAGAGGCCCTAAAGATAGTGCCTCTCACCCATAAAAGCCCTATTGGAGCTAAAAATCTTTTACCATTCCCATAAGGAAAACAGGGTGGCCGGAACGCATGTCCACAGTAACCTCCATAGGAGGATTACAATACTCCGCAGCTTCTCCGGTCATTGGAGCAATCGCCAGTATAGTGACTTCCATCTCGAAAGTGCCATCAGCATTATCTTTATACCCGGTTAGTGCGGCCTTTGCGGTAGGGGTAAGGGTAGTGCCTCTTGAGTAAATGTTGCAATACCCTTTTGACTCATCATAACTGCCGGCTTCAACTTCCGAAACCCTCCGCAAATAATCTGCATCCACTCCAAAATACCACTCTGCAAATTGCTCCAGAGCATCAGCTTTTATCCACTTGCGTGTGGCATCAGCGTAGGGGATATCAAGATCGTGTTCTATGCAGTAATACCGCAGCGCCTCAATAAGATCGGAAATGTAGACCGAGGAGGAGTCCCAAAAAGAAATACTATCCCTAAAGCTGACCCAGACATCAAAAGCCTCCTGGACCTGTTCATTGGGG
>ENA-ORPF01002752-ORPF01002752.1-human-gut-metagenome-genome-assembly--contig:-NODE-2752-length-11390-cov-10.677018_pt1 | contig 11390 bp, 10 predicted proteins | sample MGYA00242140_ERZ509070 | MGnify/ENA primary metagenome ERZ509070 (study PRJEB26280, sample SAMEA2338713) | human gut metagenome | biome: human gut; feature: human-associated habitat; material: faeces... | reverse complement strand
CACCTTCCTGCAGCAGGTCCATGACCTGAATACTGGTGTCGGAATCGAGCGCGCCGGTCGGCTCATCGGCAAGCAGAATTTCCGGGTCATTGAGGAAGTTGCCGTTGGCAAGGTGTTCTTCAACTGGATCTTTGGCTTCGGGGGCAAGGTGCGCATCAAAGCTCCGGCGGACGTAAAAGAGCAGTACCGGCAGATGGTGGAGAATGCGGCGAAGGTTCTTTGACGTATAGGAGGTTTCCCATGACAGAAGAAAAAAAAAGCCCCGCTGCCGGTGGTGCAATCTGGCTAACCCCCTCTATGTCCGCTATCACGATGAGGAGTGGGGCGTTCCGTGCCACGATGACCACGCTCTGTATGAGCTGCTGATTCTGGAATCCTTTCAGGCGGGCTTGAGCTGGGAGACGGTGCTGAACAAGCGGGCGCGGTTCCGGGAGGTCTACGACGGCTTTGACCTGGACAAGGTCTGCGCTTACGGCGAGGAAAAGATTGCCCGGCTGCTCTCTGACGAGGGCATCATCCGCAACCGGCTGAAAATCCGGGCCAGTGTCAAAAACAGCCGTATCTTCCGGGACATTCAGGAAGAGTACGGCAGCTTTGAAAAGTATATCTGGGGCTGGACAGACGGCAAGGTCATCTACGAAAATGACCCCGCCGTTACCACCGGCCCGCTGTCCGACGCCATTTCCCAAGACCTGAAAAAGCGGGGCATGACCTTCGTTGGCTCCACCATCATCTACGCCTATTTGCAGGCCATCGGCGTCATCAATGCCCACAGCGACGACTGCTGGCTGCATGGCGGGAATGGCTAAACAGTTCGAAGAAAATAATTATGCCCCATTATACCCTTGATTTCGCGAGTATAATGGGGCATAATTCTACATAGAATAGTATCTCGCAGGAGGTGCGCTATGGAGTTATCTGAGATGCAGGCACGTGCGGCGGAGCTGGAACAGCTGATTGCTGATCTGCCAGCCGGTTCCATTACGAAGAAAACCGTCAACGGTAAGGACTATTTCTACCACCGTTGGACGGAGAACAAAAAGCGGCGGGAGAAGTATATTCCTGCTGACGAATTGGAGAATTTCCGTGCTCAGATCGAGCGGCGGAAGGCGCTGGAACAGGAGCTGAAAGCGCTGAAAAAGCAGCTGCCCAAGGCGAAATCTGCGAACCTTTCCGCGTTTACCACCAATGTCCGCACCGGCGAGGCGCTGCGTTCCTTTGCGGCATCTGTTCGCGGCTATCGCAGGCGCGAGTGCTTCCGGCAGCTGCACGACTTTGTCTACGGGGAGCCGCAGGACAAGGTGTTCATTCTCTACGGCCTGCGCCGAACGGGGAAAACCACCATGATCCGCCAGATTTTTGCGGAGATGAACGACGCAGAGCTTGTTGCGGCAGGAGTATCGCCCGATCTTGTACGCCTTTCCGTAGGTCTTGAAAATGCCGACGATCTCATTGCCGACCTTGCTCAGGCTCTCGAATCGGTTTGATTTATAAAAGGGCACATACAATAAAAAGGATTTATACCAATTGAAAAAGAGGACAGAACATTCAGGTTTCTGTCCTCTTTGCATACTTTTTGCTTGGCATGGTTACATTTGTTATCTGATAATTAAAAAATTCTATTTTTAAGTCCGAACCGAAATCAGATAGTTGCGACTATATTGGCGAACGTTCAAAAAAGCCTTCCGGAAAGCAGGATTTTTATGAAAAACAATGAAATTATTCAATATTATGATTATTTGATGCGTCTTGCGATGTCAAAATGCAATTCGCAACCCGATGCGGAAGACCTTGTGGGGGAGACAATGCTTGCGGCTTTTGCGAGTATACACAGAGGCTGTAAAATAGAGCACCCGAAAACATGGCTTGCCAATACGCTCTGCCATAAGCACAATGATAGTCTTCGTAAAAAATACCGTACTCCCGTTAAAGTATGTTTTGACGAGGGCGTGGATATTCCGGAAGTCAATACCGTCCTTTTTCTGCGACCCACGGAGTCGTTGACGATTTTCTTGCAGCAGCTGGGACGTGGCCTGCGTCTATCCGAGGACAAGGAATGCCTGACCGTGCTGGACTTCATCGGTCAGGCAAATAGAAAATACAATTTTGAGGATAAGTTTGCGGCGCTGCTGTCGAATACCACCCGCAGCGTGAGCCGGGAGATCAAGGACGGTTTTGTGTCCGTCCCCAAGGGCTGCTATATCCAGCTGGAGAAGAGGGCGGCCAAATACATTTTGGAGAATATCCGCGCATTCTATGGCAATACGGCTGGGTTGGTGGCTCGTGCAGCCTCCTTCACGGAGGACAGCGGGCTGGAGTTGACGCTCAAAAATTTCTTGGATTACTACCATCTTGACCCACGGGCGATCTACAAGTTTTCCTCCTTCTCTCGCATTTGCGCCAGAGCGGATGCCATCGAGGACTTTTCGGAGCCGCTGGAGGACATCCTGACCAAAGCGTTTGCAAAGCTTGCTGTGGCTGATTCCCGCCGCTGGATTTCGTTCCTGTTGGATGTTCTTCCGCGTTTGGACAACCTTGATTTTGCAGCGCTTCCGGATGCGGAAAAGCGGATGATGCAGATGTTCTATGTCACCGTCTGGGGCAACGTGGTGGAGGACTGGGACGACGAAGAGGTGCTTTTAGTAACCTCTATGCCCTGTCTGACAGCACGGTTCTGCTCGGTGAGCTCTTGGAGCTGCTGCGTTATCGCTTCGAGCAGATCGACTTCATTGACGAGCCGGTTGATCTGGGCTTTGACTGTCCTCTGGATCTGCATTGCACCTATACCCGCGACCAGCTCTTGGTGGCGCTGGACTTTATGAAGCCGTCCACCGTTCGTGAGGGCGTGAAGTGGCTGCCGGAGAAAAACATCGACGTGTTCTTTGTGACGCTAAACAAGGCGGACAAGGACTATTCGCCAACCACCATGTACAACGATTATTCCATCAATGAGAGCTTGTTCCATTGGCAGAGCCAGAGCACCACGGCGGAGAATTCGCCCACCGGTCAACGCTATATCCACCATAAGGAACGCGGCAGTAAGGTACTGCTGTTTGTCCGTGAGTTTAAGGCAGACCGTATGACCGGCGGTGCGGAGGCGTACACCTATCTGGGCACGGCGAACTACGTGAAGCACACAGGCAGCAGGCCGATGAATATCACCTGGCAGCTGGACCGCCCAATCCCGGCGAAGTTCTTGAAGAAGACGAATAAGTTGGTAGTGGGATAAGGAGGAGCGTATGACTGAACTTGAAAAAATAGAACGGGCAAAAATGTATATGGACAAGCTGGCAAACGGCATCAATCCCATCGATGGCACCATGGCACCAGACGATGATCTTATCAACAATGTCCGGTTATCACGTTGCTTTTTCTTCGTATCTGACGTACTGCGGCAGGTAATTGAAAATGGCGGGACAAAGTCGGCTGTGAATGAGAAACTTAAAAAGCTTCCTCTTGAAATCCCTATGGAGAAAAGAAGTCAGTTTGCCTATTCCGAGGTGCCTATTCCGGCCAGCGAAATTGCCAAGCGGATAAACGCTCTGGCTGATAATGACACTATGCAAAAACTTACCTATTCTGGAATTCTCACATGGCTCACGGAAATTGGAATGATGGAATGCGCGCTCACACCAGACGGAAAGCGTACGAAAAGGCCAACGAAAATTGGCGAAGAAACCGGCATTTCCGTGGAAGAACGAACGAGCAGCAACGGACCCTATCAGGTTGTCGTTTACAACAATGCCGCGCAGCATTTTATCATAGACAATCTGGATGCAATTCTCACAGCAGAGAATATGCAGACAGAGATGCAAGGCGCTCCATGGACGAAAGATCATGATGACTGCCTCATTGACCTATATAAGAAGTCCGTACCAGTGAGTGAGATGGCCATTACCCTAAAGCGTAGCACATCGGCAGTACGAGGAAGACTGAAAAAGCTTGGATTTGACGCATAGTTTACTTTGCAATGCCACAAGGAGGACACAGATATGGCCTTAATTCGTTGCCCAGAGTGTGGAAATTCAATTTCCGACAGAGCTGAAAAATGCCCTCACTGTGGGCTGCCAGCATCATACTTTTCCTCTTTGAGTAAGAATACTCCGCACATGAAAGAGACGGGACTGGATTACAAAAATCTGCAAAACGTCCTGATTTCTTTCGAACGAGACCACGCACAGTTGTTTTCGGCAGAACACTATATTTCGCACAGAGATGCACAGAGGCTGCGGGATACATATGGAAAATACAACGAGAGTCTAAGCAATAAGCTTATTTTTCAATATGTCTGCAATAACGCTGCGGCGATACGAGTTGATATCGATTTGCTGCGCCGCTTTTTGCGTCAGATGCAATCTTTGAATAGAGATATTACAGCGCATAACACAACATATGTGGACCGTGCACTGGAGCGGGATAAAGACTATTTTGACAATATCCTAAAACAGATCGACCCCAATATTCAACTGGACGAAGAACAGCGCCGTGCAGTAATTACCGATGATGACTACTGCCTGTTGGTAGCTGGTGCAGGTGCGGGAAAAACTACAACGATGGCTGCAAAGGTCAAGTATCTGGTTGAGAAAAAGAATATAGATCCGGGAGAGATCATTGTGATCTCCTATACGAACAAGGCGATTGGAGAACTGCGTGATCGAATCAATAAGGGGCTAGGTATTCCGGCGAAGATCTGCACCTTTCATGCGTTTGCGTATGATATTGTGAAACAGTTTTCGGAAGAACCGCCTGAGATCAATTTTTCTTCCCAGCAGATTATTTTTGATATGCTGGAAAAGTCGATTTTTCACAACAAGCAGCTCATGCGCAATCTGGTTTTGTTCTTGGGATATTACTTTGATCTGTCCGAGGATGTTTTCAAATTTACGGACCTGAATCAATACCATCTTTACAAAGCGGCGCAGGACTTTGAAACACTAAAAAGCGGGCTGGGCGAATACATCAAAAAAGTCGAACAGCAGCGCACAAAAAAGACTCGGACCATAACGGGAGAATACCTGCGTTCCATGCAGGAAGTGCAAATTGCAAACTTTCTGTATCTGAACGGACTGGATTATGAGTATGAAAGAGTGTATCCCTTTGGATCACCTTCTCGTAACAAAAAATACACGCCCGATTTCTATATTTCGCAGGGGGAGCATAGCGTTTGGCTGGAGCACTATGCACTTAGTGAGAGCGGCTATAACAGTCTGTTTACTCCGCAACAGCGGCAGCGTTATCTCCGTGCCATTAGTGATAAGCGCCGTCTTCATAAGGCAAATAAAACTACATTACTGGAAACATGGTCCGTCTATACGGATCGGCGTCCTCTTCTGGACCATCTGAAAGAAGTGCTTGAAAATGAGGGCTTTATTCTAAAGCCTCGTAATTTGGAAGAAGTCTATAAGAAGATTGTAGAAACCGGGAAAGACAAGTACATTTATAAGCTGATCATCTTTATGATGAAGTTTATTGAGCAATACAAAACAACCGGTTATGACGATGGCGGCTTCGCTATTTTGCGAGAAAGAACAGACAATCCGAGAACGCTTCTGTTTCTTGATATTGCCGAACAGGTGTATCACCATTATCAATCTGTGCTGAAACAACGCAATCAGATAGACTTTGCAGACATGATAAATGATGCACACTTCTATTTGCAGGAGATTGAGCGGCAGAATGTCACGCTCCCTTACAAGTACATCATCATTGATGAGTTCCAAGACATTGCTCGTCAGAGATTCAATCTAACGAAAAGGCTATCTCAAATTACGCAGGCGAAGGTTGTCGCGGTCGGTGATGACTGGCAGTCGATATATGCGTTTTCTGGCTCTGATATTACGCTATTTACTCGTTTCCTGGAGCTTATGGGGGCTGGAACGGAGTTGAAGATTACTCATACCTACCGTAATTCGCAGGAGCTTATCGATATTGCTGGAGGCTTTGTACAAAGAAATACTTCGCAAATCCGAAAGCAGTTGATTTCTCCGAAGCATCTTGAGAACCCGATTGTTCTTGAAGTTTTCGATGATAGCATCAAACCTATGGAGCGACTTGCAGATACCATCGAGCATATCATTGGTGAGATTCTATCTGAGTACGGCGAGCAGAGTTCGATTTTGTTGATTGGACGATACAATTATGACATGTACAAGCTGTACCGAACGAATCGGTTCAGCGAATTGCCGGGCGGTGCGATCAGGAGTGAAAAATACCCAAATGCAAAGATCACCTTTATGACAGCGCATAGTTCCAAGGGCCTTGGGTACGACAACGTAATTTTGATCAATATGTTCGAAGGAAAATTCGGGTTCCCGTGCCAGATAGAAGATGATCCTATTATTAAACTCGTTACATATGAGGACAATAGTATGCCCTTTGCAGAAGAGCGGCGATTGTTTTATGTGGCGATGACACGGACAAAAAACAGGGTATATATTGCGGCCCCTAAAACAAAACCATCCAGATTTCTTGTAGAGCTCATTAAAGATTTCAACATTCCGCATAATGATGAGATCAATATGCAAGTGGTGGACCTGTTTAACCTGCGTTGTCCTATATGCGGTTTCCCGCTAAAGTATGAGTTTAATAAAAACTACGGCTTGAATCTCTGGATATGCACAAATGAGGCAGAGCTTTGCGACTTCATGACCAATGACAAGACGCACATGCATGACATTTTGAAATGTCCTAAATGTACAGATGGTTATTTGATCGTCAAAAAGAACCCGAAGAATGGTGACATATTCTATGGCTGCACCAACTATTTTAACGAAGAAAGAAAGTGCACCTATATGGTGCCGTTAGAGAGCGGCAGCAAAAACGATCAATAAAGCAATAATCTTTGCGATATATCGTATGATGTTTAAATACCACGAGCGCATATGGGCAAGAAAAGTGAGCAAGGATAGACTTTCCTTGTAGTGTTTGTAGTAACATGCTATACCCATTATACCCTTGATTTTGAGGGTATAATGGGGTATAATTCTGCATAGAATAGTATCTCACAGGAGGTGCGCTATGGACTTATCCGAAATGCAAACCCGTTCGGCAGAGTTGGAACAGCAAATTTCTGCTTTGCCTGCTGGCTCTGTTACGAAGAAAACCGTCAGCGGCAAGGACTATTTCTACCATCGTTGGACAGAAAACAAGAAGCGGCGGGAGAAGTATATTCCTGCGGATGAATTGGAGAATTTCCGCACCCAAATCGAGCGACGAAAGGTGCTGGAGCAGAAACTGAAAGCGCTGAAGAAGCAGCTCCCCAAAACAAAAGCGATAGACACTTCTATCTTTACAACAAATATCCGCACTGGCGAGGCGCTGCGTTCATTTGCGGCACCTGTCCGTGACTATCGCAAGCGTGAGTGCTTCCGGCAGCTGTATGATTTTGTCTACGGCGTGCCGCAGGACAAGGTGTTCATTCTTTACGGCCTGCGCCGGACAGGAAAAACCACGATGATTCGCCAGATTTTTGCGGAGATGAGCGATGCAGAACTGGCGAAAGCGGCGTTCATTCAGATCACAGCAAAAGATAAGCTGGCAAATGTGAACCGTGACCTCAAACAGTTGGAAGCGCAGGGTTTCCGCCATGTGTTCCTGGATGAAGTAACACTGATGGAGGATTTCATCGAGGGCGCAGCGCTGTTCTCTGACGTGTTCGCAGCTTGTGGTATGAAGATCGTGCTCTCCGGCACGGACTCGCTGGGCTTCCTCTTTACAGAGGACGAGCAGCTTTACGACCGCTGCATCCTGCTGCACACCACATTCATCCCTTACCGCGAGTTTGAATCTGTCCTCGGCGTTCACGGCATCGACGAGTATATCCGCTACGGCGGCACCATGAGTCTCGGTGGTGTCCACTACAATGAGACCTCCACTTTCGCCAGCAAGGAAAGCGCTGACGAGTATGTGGATACGGCCATCGCCCGCAACATCCAGCACTCTCTGCGCTGCTATCAGTACGAGGGCCATTTCCGCCATCTGCGGGACTTGTACGACAAAAATGAACTGACCAGTGCCATTAACCGTGTGGTGGAGGATATCAACCACCGCTTCACGCTGGAGGTGCTGACGCAGGATTGGAAGTCCCACGACCTTGGCATTTCCGCCAGCAACCTGCGCCGGGATCGGAAGAACCCGACGGACATCCTCGACCGCATCGACCTTGCGCTTGTCACCGACAGCCTGCGGAAGCTGCTGGAGATCCGCAACAGGGCAGAGCAGACCGTGGCGCTGGACGATGTTCACGCGGCGGAGATCAAGGAGTATCTGGACTTGCTGGACTTAACGCGGGAGATCGACGTGCTGCACCTGCCGGATGTCAGCACGAAATCCAGCCGCACGGTGATTGCACAGCCGGGACTCCGCTATGCGCAGGCGGATGCGCTGATCCGCAGCCTGCTGCTGGATGAGACGTTCAGTGCGTTGTCTCTGGCAGAGCGTACAGCCGTGCAGCAGCGCATCCTGACCGAGATCAAAGGGCGGATGTTGGAGGACATCGTCCTGCTGGAAACCAAGCTGGCAAACCCCAAGAAGCAGGTGTTCGTCCTGCAATTCCCCGTAGGCGAGTTTGATATGGTGGTGTTTGACCCGGAGGCAGGCTCCTGCCGGATTTTCGAGATCAAGCACAGCGAGGAAGCTGTTCCGCAGCAGTATCGCCATCTGATCGACGAGCAAAAATGCGCCCAGACCGAGCACCGCTACGGCCCGATCACCGGAAAATTCGTTCTTTACCGTGGAAAAAGCCAAGAGGTAGATGGTATTCAGTATCAGAATGTGGAAGAATATCTGCGAAGCCTTGCGTAATGAAACCGCTGTTCCGAGCGAAAAATCGGAGCGGCGGTTTTTCATAGGCTCCAAATCAGGTAGACTTGCGATGATAGTAGCAAGGTAACGTTATGGCGAGATTCCGGGCCAGAAACTGCATTAGAGTAGGGGTAAAATGGCGGTACATTTGCGAGGGACAGAGCGGGGGCTTATAATATGTGTACCACCTGAAAAAACAAATTGGAGGGACACATATGGAAATCACCTATACGCTCGTCGGAGACTATTATCGCCCCAACCTGGTTGCACCGGAAAGCCCCAAGGTAGGCCGTTGGGGAATGCTGCGGTTCAACTATTTAAGGAAACATCAGGAGGCACTTTATACCATCATGCTTATGGAGAACACGCTGAACCACCATCTGGAAGAAATTGACCGTCAGGCGCAGGAAATGGAACAGCAGCTTATTTCTCAGCTGGCCCAGCGGGAGGGCGTTACCGAGAAGATGAAAGCGGAAAATCAAATGGAATGGGTTGCCCGGATGAACAGCATTCGGAATCGGGTAGACGAAATTGTTTTGAGCGAACTGATTGATACCTAGAAAGAACATATAGCAAAACCGCCATGGTGTGTACTGATTTTGTCAGTCGCACCGTGGCGGTTTTGTCATTTCTTACAAAAATAATTTATTTTCAGAAATCATATTAGAAAACGGCCCGCCTCGATGGCTACTTAAGTGAGGGGAAAAATATTTTGGGAAAACACACTAACAAAACCTCATTTTTGCCGCGATAGGTGAAGGAGTAATATCTCACGGTGCTTCGTCGAATTTTACAAAAATCAATTATTCCCCGAAACATGTAAAAAATCGACCTGTTTCGTGGGCTCAATATATGAGGGAATTTGTGCAGGCTTTATGAAATTGAAAAAATCTTGAGAAACACCTTTACTTTTGCCCATTCTGGATGCCTACCAAGTGAGGGGGTATTTGAGTAGCTTACATGAAAAATATTTGAAAGCATGTAAACTTTTGGCCTACTTCAATGCCTACTACATGAGAGGTATCTCTGGCCCGAAAATATTTTTTGCAAAACACCCTCACAAAACCCCGTTTTCGCCGCGATAAGTGAAGGGGTATTGCCCTTCCCCATGTACCTTGACATTTTTCATACTCATTCATCTGATACATTCTCCCCCACCTGAGCCGGGAGGCCGTGCGCCATGTCTCCGCTGATTGTCCGGCCATTGAATGACGCAGACGGATACGAAGTAATCAGCGGCCACCGCAGACTACACGCAGCACAAAGAGCAGGGCTTTCCAAAGTCCCTGCCCTTGTCTATGAAATCAGCCGGGAAGAGGCAGCCGTTATGCTTGTGGACAGCAATTTGCACCGGGAGCATATTCTGCCCCGTGAAAAAGCATTCGCCTATAGACTGAAAGCAGATGCTCTGAACCACAGAGGAGAACGGACGGATTTAACTTCGGGCCAACTTGGCCCAAAGTTGCGCTCGGATGAAATGATTGCGGAAGAAAGTGGAGAAAGTCGCAAGCAAGTACAACGCTACATCCGTCTGACCTACCTGATTCCGGAACTGCTTCAGCTTGTCGATGACGGCAAAATCGCCCTCACACCCGCTGTAGAACTGAGCTACCTCCCGGAAAAAGCCCAGACCTACCTCTTGGAAGAAATACGTCGCAACGACTGCACTCCATCCCTATCTCAAGCGATCCGCATGAAGAAGCTGTACCAGACCGGAAGCCTATCCCCAGAGGACATTTCCACTATCATGCAGGAGGAGAAGGCCAACCAGCAGGAAAAAGTCAGCTTCAAGACCGGCGACCTTCGTAAATTCTTCCCGAAAAGCTACAGTGCGGCCCAGATGCAGGAGACGATTCTGAAGCTGCTCTCCGAGTATCAGCGCAAGCGGCAACGGGCTGCGGAAAGATGAAGCGGGGGTGGACATATGGTGTTTCGAGGTGAGTGCGGATGAATGAGGTACAGTGGGACGTTCTGGATGCTTTATTGCAGATGCTTTTGGGCAAGGGCTTGATTTCAAGGACGGTTTACGACAAATCCCATGAAAAGATTCTTGGCACCTTGGACTTTCCACCTTTCTTCTGGGATAATGAGGCTGGAAAGGAGGATGTATATGGAAGTACGGAAAATTCGTGCTGAAATGCGCATGGGCAGGTCCTTTTATGACCTGCCCCTGCGGGTGACGTTCTATGCCCGGGTATCTACAGACCAGGATGAACAAATCAATTCCTTGGAAAATCAGGTGCAGTATTATACGGAGCTGATTCAGAGTAAACCCAATTGGAGATTTGTGCCGGGGTATGTGGATGAGGGGATTTCCGGTGGCTCTACGAAAAAGCGGGACAATTTTAACCGAATGATTCGGGATGCCAAGGCAGGGATGTTCGACTTCATCATCACCAAGGAGATTTCCCGGTTCTCCAGATCGACCCTGGACAGCATCAAATATACCCAAGAGCTGCTGGATTACAATGTGGGGGTGTTCTTTCAGAACGATAATATCAACACTCTGGACACGGACAGCGAGTTCCGGCTGGTGATTATGGCGGGTGTTGCTCAGGATGAAATCCGGAAGCTGTCGGAACGGCTGA
>ENA-ORPF01002751-ORPF01002751.1-human-gut-metagenome-genome-assembly--contig:-NODE-2751-length-11397-cov-4.713719_pt1 | contig 11397 bp, 7 predicted proteins | sample MGYA00242140_ERZ509070 | MGnify/ENA primary metagenome ERZ509070 (study PRJEB26280, sample SAMEA2338713) | human gut metagenome | biome: human gut; feature: human-associated habitat; material: faeces... | reverse complement strand
GGCTGTTGGGCTGCTCATAGATCTCTGTGGGCGTGCCCTGCTGGCAGATGACGCCGTCCTTCATGATGACCACCCGGTCGGAGATGGCCATGGCCTCGGACTGGTCATGGGTGACATAAAGGGAGGTGATGCCCAGCCGTTTCTGAAGGGCCCGGAGCTCGTCCCGCATGCTCTCCCGCAGCTTGGCGTCCAAGTTGGACAGGGGCTCGTCAAACAACAGCACGCTGGGCTCAATGACCACGGCGCGGGCCAGGGCCACCCGCTGTTGCTGTCCGCCGGAGAGCTGGTTGGGGAACCGGCGCTCCATACCGGTCAGCTGCATCAGCTCCATGACGGCGTTGGTGCGGCGGACCACCTCATCCTGGGAGACCTTGGCCACTTTTAGACCGTAGGCCACGTTCTCCCAGATGTTCAGATGGGGGAACAGAGCGTAGCTCTGGAACACCATGGAGATGCCCCGCTTGTTGGGGGGGATCTTGGCTACGTCTCGGTCTCCGATGAACACGTTGCCGCTGGTGGGATACTCAAAACCGGAGATCATCCGCAGGGTGGTGGTCTTGCCGCAGCCGGAGGGGCCCAGCAGGGTGACAAACGCGTTATTTTCAATGACCAGATTCAGGTCGTCCACACCATAGAACTTGCCCCAGCGCTTGGTGATATGCTCTAATCTGATTTCAGGCATGATTTAACCTCCGATTCCTTTATCCAGGCTTGCGCCGGTGACTTTGTTGACAAGGGTGTTGCACACCAGAATGGTGATGATGAGGATCAGGTTGATGCCGCTGGAGAAGGCATACAGGCCCATTTCATCGAAGTAATCCAGCGTGGTGGACAGGATGAAGCCCTGTACGCACAGCAGCATGAACAGGCTCAGCTCCCGCAGGCAGGTCATGAAGGGCAGCAGATAGCCGCTGATGATGGAGGATTTCTGGATGGGGATGATGATGCGGGTCATGCGCTTGATCCATGGGATGTCCTGAATGATGGCGGCTTCCTCGATCTCGCCGGACAGCTGCAGCATGGAGTTCAGGGAACTGCGGCTGGCGAAGGGGATGTACTTGATGGTGCCCACGATGATCAGCAGGGTGTAGGTGTTAAACAGGTTCAGCTTCTCCGTGGAGAACAGAATGAAGAAGGCCGCGCCGACTGCCAGCGAGGGCATCAGGTATGGCAGGAAGGCCATTGAGTTGACATAATTCGCCCATTTGCTTCGCCGGTTCTTGGACACCGCGTAGCCAACCAGCGTGCCGATGGTGCCCGCCAGCAGTGCGCAGCACACGCTGACAAAGATGGTACCCCGGAAGGCGTGCCAGATGGTCTCGTTGTGCAGGATGCCCTTCTGGCCGTACATACCGTTCTCGGTGACGTTTTCGCTGGTGACCCACCACTTGGCGGTCAGGTTGCTGGTATCGCCGGTGTACAGGAAGGAGTAGTCGCCGGGGTTGGGCAGGAACGTCTCGAAGGCGAAGGAGACGATGGGGAAAATGCTGGTGAAGAAGGTCAGAATGACCAAAATCACGGCGATGATGTACTTGCCGGATTTACCCAGATTGATCTTGGAGATCTGACCGGATTTGCCGGTGACGGTGGTGTAGTTCTTCCGGCTGGTGAGAGACAGCTGATTCAGCATCATGATGGCCACGCCGAAGATCATCATGATGATGGCAAGGATGCTGGCTTCGCCGGTATACTTGGAGTTCATGGAGACGTACTTGGTGGACAGGGTGCTGAGGCCCAGATAATGGGGCACGGGGTAGGAACCCATGGCGCTGCCGAAGACCAGCAGAATGGTGGACAGAATGGCGGGCTTGACCATGGGCAGGGTGATGCGGGTCATGATCTTCCACCTGGGGGTGTCCAGAATGGTGGCGGCTTCCTCAAGGTTCGCGTCCATGTTGCGGAAAATGCCGCCGATAAGAATGTAGGCAAAGGGGGCGTAGTGCAGGCCCAGCACCACCATACTGGGGAACAGACCCTTGCACCACCACATGGGCATTTCGATGCCGAACAGGGCTGCGAGAAGACCGTTGGAGGTGCCGGTGACGGCGTTGGAGTTAAAAAGGTTCTGCCACACCACGGCCAGCGTCCACTGTGGCATGATATAGGGGAAAATAAAGATGGAACTGATGTACTTGCGCCATGCCATGTTGGTGCGGGTGACGAGGAAGGCCACAATGCCACCGAACAGAATGGACACGATGCAGGTGCCCACTGCCAGCAGGAGGGTGTTCAGCAGGGGCGTCCACAGGTTGGTTTTTGCCATCCGGCTGGTAAAGAGGTCGATGTAGTTGACGAGGGTATAGCCGGACACCTGCCCGGTCAGGTGGGCATCGATGGTGCCGGGGTGAATTTTCAGGGTGTCCTGAATGATGGCCAAAATGGGGGCGACAGTGGTAACGGTAAAGACAATGCCCATCAGCAGCAGGATCACGTTATAGGGCTTGGAAAAGAAGGTTTTCGTCTTGTTCAGCCCGATGGTGAGGCGGCTGGCGGGGGGATTGGCGGTTGTTTTCATGGAACCTCCTTCCGGAAAGGGAAGCGCCTCCGGATCGATTGTTGGGCAGATCCAGAGGCGCCGTCTTTGTTACTTGACTGAAATTTTTCTGGAATTTAGCCTGCGCTGTACTTGGTCAGCATTTCGATCCAGCTGCCTACGGTGAAGGCAACGGAAGCGCAGTACTCGGGATCTTCCAGAACCAGCTTGCCGTCGGTGGTCCACCAGTCGTAGCCCCGGTCGTTCTTGGCCTCGTAGACGCTGACGCCGTCCACGTAACCGCCGGTCTGATGGTGACGGGTGTTTTCGGTAGCCTCAGCAACCTTGGGGTTGGAGGAGTAGCCGCCCATGTCCTTGCCCCAGGCGGAGAAGCCGTCCTCGGTGCAGGTCATGTAGGCGATGAAGGCACAGGCAGTCCAGGGCAGGGGGCTGTTATCGGTGACGAACAGATAGTGACAGTAGCCATAGCCGCCGAGACCGGTGTAGCCATCCTGATAAGCAGCAACCTTGATGTTGTTCTTGGAAACGGTGTCGGACTCCTCAACGGAGCGCAGCTTGGAATAAACCAAGAGACCGAATTGATCGGTAGCGGATTTGGAAACCAGAGTATTGCAGATGGGACCATCGTCGGTCTGGGCATTGTAGCTGCCGACCCACAGCTTGATCCAGGCCAGGCCGTACTTGGCGTTCTCGGTCAGACCGAGGTTCGCAGCTTCGGAAGCCATGGCATCGATGGTGGGCTGGAAGTAGGCCTGCTCCTCGGCGGAGAGCGCCTCGAAGGCGGTCTTGAGGGCGGTGGAATAATCGTCACGGGTGAGCATGTACAGGAAGTTCTTGCCCACGATCTCGGAGTCGATATCCATGAACAGACCATGCTCGCCTTCCGCTACGAAGTCCCAAACGTTATCATAGGACTTTTCGCCGGTGCAGTTATACATAAATACCTTATTGAGGGTCTGCAGGGGCAGATAGCCTTCATAGGCATCGGCGGTGGTGTTGTTGGCGTCAGCCCAATCCTTGGGGATGAAGGTATCCAGGATGCCGGTCTGAACCATCTTGGACTCAATCTGGTTGCCGTCCTGAATCAGAGTCATGGCAAAGGTGCCGGTGCTCTTGAGGGAGTCAGCGGTCAACTGGTCGAAAATCTTGTTGTTCTTGGGCTGCTGCCACTCGAACTCCATGTTGTAGCTGGGGTCGATGGACTGCAGATATTCAATGAACAGCGGCAGGGCGCTCTTGCCGCGGCTGGAGTTGCCGACGCCGTAGAACATCTTGCCGTTGGACTCCTCGATAGCCTTCTTGGCCAATTCTTCAAGGGTCATGCCTTCGGCTTCCTTGATGATCTGCTGGGTCGCAGTCAAATTTTCGGGCTCTGCAGCGGGCGTTTCCTCTGCGGGAGCCTCGGGCGTCTCGGTGGTTTCAGCGGGTTCGGTCGTCTGGGTGTCTTCTGCGGGAGCGGTCGTGTCAGCCGGGGTCGTCGCCGGAGCGGCGGCGCAGGCAGCCATGGACAGAACCATCACAGCAGCCAGCAGAAGCGCAAGCATCTTCTTCATTCTGATATTCCTCCTGATAAAATTTGAATTCGTGCAGCAGCTAACGGGAGTTCTGCATCGTATGCTCTCATTTTACGGTGTTTCTGCACAAAAGAACAGTGGACAAATCTGCGATTATTTGTGATTCTCTGCGATAATTTTAAAAATTCAATGAAAACCGAGCCGGATATGTGTTATAATCAGGGCAAAATAATAGAGAATTTTGTTCTCGCTGCTACAGGACACGGAAACTATGAAACACATACGCATTCTGATATTATGTATAGCATTCGCTCTTCTGACCGGCTGCGCGCCCGCCGCACAGGATACAGCCGCCTACGCGCCGGATGAATCGGAGCGTCTCGTTCTGTACACCTCGCACAAAAAAGAGGTCTGGTGGCCGATCGTCAAGGAATTTGAATCGCGCACCGGAATCTGGGTCGAGGTCGTACAGGGCGGCACAAACGAACTGCTTGAGCAGCTGCAAAAGGAGCAGGACGCACCACGGGCCGACGTGATGTTCGGCGGCGGCGTCGAGAGTCTCGAAGCCTGCCGGGCGTTGTTTGAGCCCTACGTCTGCCGCGGCGCGGAGCAGATTTTGCCGCAGTACCGTGCGCAGGACAGCAGCTGGACGCCGTTTTCCTCGCTTCCGGTCGTGCTGGTCTACAATCCGAAGCTGCTGTCCTCCGGACAGCTCAGCTGCTGGGCTGATCTTCTCGACCCTGCGCTGCGCGGGCAGATCGCCTTTGCCGATCCATCCGTCTCCGGCTCGAGCTATACCGCGCTCGTGACGATGCTCTGCGCGCTGGGCGGCGACGCGGATGAGGTGCTGCAAACATTTGCGGAAAACCTGGACGGAAAGCTCCTGTCCGGTTCAGGTGCGATCATTTCCGCCGTTGCAAACGGCGAAGCGCTCGTCGGCATCACGCTGGAGGAGACCGCGCGCAAGCGCATTGCTGCTGGGGACGGGATCGCCATGGTCTACCCCGCAGACGGCACAAGCTGCGTACCGGACGGCTGCGCCGCGCTGAAGGGCGCGCCGCACCCCGACAACGCAAAGCTGTTTCTCGATTTTGCCGTCAGCTACGACGTGCAGCAGCTGCTGCAGTCTGATTTTTACCGCCGCCCGGTGCGCAGCGACGTGAGTCCTGCCAGCAAACTGCCGGAACTATCCGCCATTCGTCAGGTCGCGTATGACGTAAGCTGGGCAAGCGAGCACCGCGAAGCAATTCTGATGAGTTGGGCCTTTTATCTCGGGACGGAGGCGGAACAATGAAGCGGCTTCACTTTTCCTCCTTCCGTCAGCGGCTGAACGCGGCGTTTCTGGCCGTGTCTCTGGTGCCGATGCTGTTGTGCTCCGGTCTGCTGCTGCAGATTTTCCGCCTGCGCATGACGTCGAACGCCCAGCAGACGGCCCAACAGCAGCTGTCCGCCTCCTGCGAGGCGCTTGATACGCTGCACAGCGGCTTTTTGCAGACAGCCGCATCCCTGCAGCACAATCCACTCGTTGCACAGGCGCTGTTTGACGCAGAAGCGGAGGACACGGCGGTCTACAGCCAGCTGTTCGACGCTACAGAGTCCGTGCGCAGCTTTGCACGCTTTGACCTTTACGATATCAGCGGCCGCTGGCGCTATTCGACACAGACAGCGCCCGAAATCCGGTCGCTGCCGACCAACTGGGGCCTTTTATACGAGGCGGCCTGCGCCGGAACTGGTGTTCTGGTGTGCAGCGCGGCAGAAGATCCGGCCGACACAGACGAGCCGCTTCTGCACGCTGCGATGCTCCTGACCGACCGCTACGGCGCGCCGGTCGGATATCTCACCATCGGTATGCTGGAAACGCAGCTGCAGACACTGCTCGGCGGCACAGCTGGTGCGCAGAACGAACTTCTTCTGCTCGACGCGCGCTGGCGTCCGGTCTACTGTACGCAGCCGGCACAGACCCAGAGCCTCGCCGACGCGCTGCGCGGGCAGCTTTTGTCCGGCAAGGCGCTCACCGGTCTGTCTGCCGACGTTTCCTATACCGTGCGGCAGCATACCGAAACCGGTCTGTATCTCATCCTGCAGCAGCCGCAGCCGCTCAGCGCCGGAACACTCCGGCTTTTGTACTCGGTGAGCGTGCTGTGCGCGCTGGTCTGCATCATTTTAAGCGTCGTACTCAGCCTGCAGCTAAGCCGGCAGGTCTTCCAACCGATCGGCAGACTGCATCACGCCATCCGGCAGGTCGGGAAAAATAATCTGGACGTGCAGGTTCCCGTTCCCGCCGGCCGGCATGACGAATTGGGCGAATTGGCACAGCAGTTCAACACCATGGTCGTCGCCCTCCGGCACAACCAGCAGGCACTGTTGGAAAACCAGCGCGCACTTAACCGCGCGCAGATCCGCATGCTGCAGGCGCAGCTAAACCCGCATTTTCTGTGCAACACGCTCGACACCATGAAGTGGATCAGCAAAATCAATCAAGTGCCGCAGGTGGCGCTGATGTCAACGAATCTTGCCGATATCCTTCGCTTCTGCATCACGCCGGACGAATTTGTCCCCCTGCGGCGGGAGTTGGAGATTTTGAGCCGGTACGTCGAGATTCAGCGCATCCGCCTGTCGGAAAGCTTCTCATACACGGAAGCCGTGCCGGAGGCGCTTCTTTCGTGCATGGTTCCGAAAATGCTCCTGCAGCCGCTGGCAGAGAATGCCATTCTGCACGGCCTTTCCGGTGTAGAACACGGTGAACTCTCCGTCACGGCCGTGCTTGCGGAGCAGGACGTGCTCGAGATCCGCGTCCGGGACAACGGCTGCGGCTTCCCGCCGGACCTTCTGGGGCCTTACAGACCGCCGGAAACGCAGACGGGACATCTGGGACTATTAAATGTAGACACGATCCTGCGCAAGCATTACGGCGACGCGTTCGGTCTGCGTCTTGAAAATCCGGAGGGCGGCGGCGCCTGTATTCTTGCGCGCCTGCCCGCGAAGGGAGGGCCCGGCGTATGATGCGGGTAATGGTTGTAGAGGATGAGGAAATGATCCGCAAGGGTATCGTCATGGCAGTAGACTGGGCGGCGCTGGACTGCATCGTGGTCGGCGAAGCCGCCAACGGCGAACAGGCCCTTGCCGTCGCGGAGGACTGCCAGCCGACGCTTATCATCACGGATCTCAAAATGCCGAAGATGGACGGGCTGGAGATGGTGCGGCGGCTGCGCGAAGCAGGCAGCCGCGCGTATGTCATCATTCTGACCGCCTACGATTCGTTCGCCTACGCGCAGACGGCCATCCGTCTGGGCGCGGTGGACTTTCTGCTGAAGCCTTTTCATGACGGCGATCTGGAAAACGCCGTTCTGGCGCTGCAAAAGCGCATCGCCGCACAAACCGCACCGCAGCCAGAGCCGCTTCCCGGCGTGAAGCCCGGCCCCAAGAGCCGCTATGTGCGCGAGGCAATGGTGTACCTTGAGCAAAACTGCGGCAGCGGCGATCTGTCCGTCGGGCAGGCGGCAGCGCAGCTGGGACTGAGCGAAGGACATCTGAGCCACCTGTTCAAAAAGGAAACGGATATGACGCTCGGCGCGTATCTTACGCGCTGCCGCATCCAGAAGGCTATGGCGTTGCTGCGCGAGGGAAAGCTGAAAGTCTACGAGGTTGCGGAGGCCTGCGGCTACCGCGATATTGCATATTTTTCCGGCACCTTCAAAAAAATCACCGGCAAAAGCCCTTCTGACTATCAGGACGCGCGCGGATAGCTTGACAAATCCCGCGTCTGCAGATAGAATGTAGACCCTTCCATGCGGACAGCTTCCGCAGGGGAGCGTTCTATCACAAGCAAGGAGATACTATTATGAAAAAGAATCAGATTCTTGCCCTGCTGCTGGCAGCGGTGATGCTGCTGGCCGTGCTGACCGGCTGCGCCGCAAAGGCAGAGCCTGCGCAGGATGAACCCGCCCAGACCGAGACGGTCCCGGAAACGGAAGAGGCCGCCCCTGCAGAGGAAGAACCGGCTCCCGCCGAGAAACCGGAAGCAGAGGACACCGCCTCCACGGTTACCCTGACCGATATGACCGGTCGCAAGATCACGCTGGACGCGCCCGCAGAGCGCGTCGTCGCGCTGACTGCCGCTGACTGCGAAATTCTCTACGCGCTGGGCGCGGGCGATCTGCTGGTCGGCCGCGGCGAATACTGCGACTATCCGGCGGAGGTTCTGGATGTTCCGTCTGTTCAGTCCGGCTATGAGACGAATATTGAGCAGATCATCGCGCTTGAGCCGCAGGTGCTTCTCATGAGCACCATGGCCCAGACTGAAGAGCAGGTGCAGCAGCTGGAGGCTGCCGGCATCCACGTTGTCGTGAGCGATGCACAGGACATCGAGGGCACCTATACCGCCATTAACATGATCGGCACGCTGACCGGCAAGCAGGCCGAAGCCGCCTCCATCGTCGAGAGCATGCAGGAAACTTTTGACGAGATCAAGGCAAATGCCGGAGACGGCACGAAGACCGTTTATTTTGAGGTTTCCCCGCTGCAGTATGGTCTCTGGACGGCAGGCTCCGGCACGTTCATGGACGAGATCGCCAATATGTTGGGCCTGACCAACTGCTTTGCCGACGTGACCGGCTGGGGCGAGATCTCCGAGGAGCAGGTGCTTGAGCGCAATCCGGATTATATCGTGACCATTTCCATGTACTATGGCGAAGGCCCGACGCCGGAAGAGGAAATTCTCTCCCGCACCGGCTGGGAGAACGTCACGGCTGTCAAAGACGGCAAGATTCTGAACCTGCAGAACAACGAACTGTCCCGTCCGGGCCCGCGTCTTGCTGATGGCGCGAAGGCCATGTATGACTTTGTCTACGGCGAATAAGTTAGACTCACAAACAGGAGGCACAGCATGCGCCGGTATCACGAAACGTTCAGACTCTGGGAATACCTGCTCTTTACGCTCGTGACGCTGGCCGTGCTGTGCCTCTGCGTCTGTGTAGGAAGCGTCCGCATTCCCCTCTCGGATACACTTTCCTATTTTGCGGCAAAACTCACGGGCGATGCGTTGCCCGCAGGCCTCGTTTCTTCCATCCTTCCCATCCGCCTGCCGCGCGTTTTATGCGTGGCGCTGACGGGAACGGCTTTGTCTCTGGCCGGTGCGGCGATGCAGGGACTTCTCAAGAATCCGCTGGCCGACGGCTCGACGCTCGGTGTCTCATCCGGCGCGTCGCTCGGTGCGGTCATCGCCATTGCTTTCGGCGTGACGCTGCCGAGTCTGCCCTTTGCAGGGACAATGGGCACGGCGATCATCTTTGCATTCGCCTCGCTCCTTGTCATTCTCGGCCTTTCCTATAAGCTTGACCGTTCACTCTCAACGAACACGATCATCCTGATCGGCGTGATCTTCTCCATGTTCGTCTCCAGCATTATGAGCGTCATTATCACGTTTGCCGCCGATAAGGTGCAGCGCATCACGTTCTGGACAATGGGCTCCCTGCGCGGCAGCACCTATCAGAATGCCGCTGTTCTGGCGCTTGCGCTTTTGTTCTGCGGCACGGTCATCCTGCTGCATGCACAGATTCTGAACGCCTTTGCCGTCGGCGAGGACAACGCCCGGCAGATCGGCGTAGATGTGAAGCGGGCCAAGCTTATGCTGCTCATCATGGTTTCGGTCCTCATCGGCGTGTGCGTGTCCGTCGGGGGAACGATCGGCTTTGTCGGCCTTGTCACGCCGCACATGGTGCGCATGCTGGTTGGCCCGAACCACAAGCGGCTGCTCCCGGCGTCGATGTTCGGCGGAGCCGTCTTTCTGATGCTGGCCGATCTTATCGCGCGCATCCTGCTGAATCCGCTGGAACTGCCCATCGGCGTCGTTACAAGCTTCGTGGGCGCGATTGTATTCGTTGTCATCTTCTATCAGTCGAGAAAGGAGCATTGACATGCCGATGCTGGAGACCAACCGCCTTTCCGTGCGGTATGGAACCAAAACGATCGTCGATTCGCTCTCCTTCTCCGTTTCTGAGGGACAGTGGCTCATGATCGTCGGCCCGAACGGGGCCGGAAAATCCACTGCGCTCTCCGCCATTACGCAGGGCGCACCATATACCGGCAGCGTCCTGTTTGAAGGACAGGATGTAAAAAAAATGAAGTCCGCACTCCGCGCACAGGCCATCGGCGTCTTGTCGCAGAACCACTTCGTCGGCTACGGCTTTACCGTCGAGGAAGTCGTGCGGCTTGGCCGTTTTGCCTATTCCGGCGGCCTGCTCGGCCGCAGCCAGACCGAAGACGCGAAGCATGTCGAGCACGCACTAACCCTGACCGGCATGCAGGACAAACGCCAGCAGTCGGTTCTTACGCTCTCCGGCGGCGAACTGCAGCGCACGTTTCTCGCACAGGTTCTGGCGCAGGATCCGAAGCTGCTGCTGCTCGACGAACCGACGAACCATCTCGATCTCATCTACCAGAAGCAAATCTTCGCCCTGATTGGCAAGTGGCTGCAAACGCCGGGCCGCGCGGTTGTGAGCGTGGTGCATGATCTGTCGCTCGCCCGGGCTTTCGGCACGGACGCCCTCCTGATGGACCATGGCCGTCGAATTGCCCTTGGGCAGGCGAAAGAGGTCCTGTCGCCTGCAAACCTTGACCAGATCTATGGCATGGACGTCGCCGCCTGGATGCGCAGCCTGTACAGCCAGTGGATTGCGCCGTAATTCCCTGCGCAAGCAGCAAAAACCCGTCTTCCCTGTTGGGAAGGCGGGTTTTATATTTGGAATTACTTCTTATCCGCTGCAGCGGCGAGTTCCTTGAGCGCGTCCTTGCGGGAGAGGTTGACGCGGCCCTTCTCGTCGATCTCAGTAACCTTGACCCAGGTCATGTCGCCGATGTTGAGCACGTCCTCAACCTTCTCGACACGGCGGTTTTCCAGCTTGGAGATGTGGATCATGCCGTCCTTGCCAGGAGCGAGTTCAACGAACGCACCGATGGGCAGGATGCGGACGACCTTGCCGTAGTACAGCTTGCCGACCTCGGGCACGAAGCAGATATCGTCGATCATCTTCTTTGCCGCGTCGCAGGAGGCAGCATCGGGAGAGGCAATATGGATGGTGCCGTCGTCGTCAATATCGACCTGCGCGCCGGATTCAGCGACGATCTTCTGGATCATGGAGCCGCCCTTGCCAATGACCTCGCGGATCTTATCCACGTCGATCTTCATAGTGAGCATCTTGGGTGCGAATTCGGAGACATGGTCGCGCGGTTTGGCGATGCAGGGGATCATGATCTCATTCAGGATCTCCAGGCGGGCCTTGCGGCAGCGCTCGAGCGCGTCGGCAATGATCTCCATGGTCAGGCCGTCGTTCTTGAGGTCCATCTGGATGGCGGTGATGCCCTTCTTGGTGCCGGCCACCTTGAAGTCCA
>ENA-ORPF01002746-ORPF01002746.1-human-gut-metagenome-genome-assembly--contig:-NODE-2746-length-11407-cov-2.185870_pt1 | contig 11407 bp, 20 predicted proteins | sample MGYA00242140_ERZ509070 | MGnify/ENA primary metagenome ERZ509070 (study PRJEB26280, sample SAMEA2338713) | human gut metagenome | biome: human gut; feature: human-associated habitat; material: faeces... | reverse complement strand
TTCATCAGCAATCTGTTTTTCAGTTTTGCCGAGCCGCTGAAGCTCTTCAACGCGAGCAAGAAAGTCGCCGCCATGTTGGTAAGGGTTATCACCGGAACCCCACGGATAGCGCCCAGAGCGCCGTTTGACGCCATAGTGCATCAGAATATCTTCCTCTACGAGGTCCATAGCTTAACCCTCCTCTTCTCTAATTTTGTTGATGACCTTATCGGCTGTGATGATCCTGTCCATGATTGGCAGAATATCCTCAACAGTCGGCTTATGGTACAGAATTTGGTCGTGTTGGTAGATACGCAGTTCCATTTCAATGTCGGCTGGACGAATATGATACTCCAAACAGAACAGAGCGGCATAGACCTCCAACTGTTCAATGTGAGCATCAATTTCTCCGGTCTTCAAATCATGGATGCGAAGAAAATTATTTCGGAAACAAATCGCATCGGTCGTTCCGAAACAGTTCGGGGAATAGTAGAGGATCTGTTCCGGCGTCATCTTATAACCGATAGCGTCATTCACATACATGTTCAGAGTCTTCTGAGACTTGGGAAGTTTCTGCCCCAAAAGAATACACTGAGCGGCGAATGCGTGAAGAACCGTTCCCTTCTGCGTCGCCAGATAATTGGCATAAGCATCAGCAATCTTCTCTTCACTGTAATTGATCCAGTGATACTTACTTGCACCAAGGAAGGCGTGCTGACCTTCAAGGTTGGAATGCCTGTTGAAGTTCATTCAATACCTCCTCTTTATTTTCCGGACACACAAAGCGAGAGAATGACATATCGTTCATCTTCTCGACATAGTAGTCCTGATTTGGGCGCTTCTTAGCTGTCGCAGACCTCTTGCATTCGAGGGAGGCCCACTTCTCGCCATAAAGAATCAACAGATCGGGAAGTCCCTGAATTTGGTCCATCTTGAAAATCATGCATCCAGGGAACAACGCTTTCAATGACTCGATTAAACGGTCTTGAAATCCGCTCTCAAGTCTGGAACTTCTGGCCACGAAATGACCTCCTTTCGACAAAAAATAAAATGGAGAGAGGGAAATGTGTAACACATCTCTCTCTTCTCCATAAAAGACCCTGTTTTTTCTGCGGAAGCCAAAAAGGGCATAAAAAAGCCGAGACACCTTTTCAAGCGTCTCGGTCAAATATCCAGAGGGTCAGCTATTATTTCGCAGATACCGAATGAGTATCCAAATCAGCCACAGACCTCCTGTGCAGAAAGTAAGTATCACATCGAGGATCAGTCCGCCAGTGCTACGCTTTCCGTTACATTTACTCATGCTGTCCGTCCTTTCTCATAAATCCGTTATGTTGTCATCATCAATGTTGTTGCTTTCTTTCAGTGCGATGTTACCTCCAAGACTCGAAGCCAAAGCCGCGACAATGGCAGCCGCCGATAACTCCAATGAGCTTCAAACGGTTCCTCGATTTTTCAGAGTCCTTATCAGCTACCGCTGCGGCAACTTCCTGCATCTGATCGAGAATATAAGTCTTCTGCTCAAATGTCAGGTCGTCGTTGTCCAGCATTTTTTCAAGAGAATCCATCACGCGGTTATACATATCGTAACAACTGCGCATACTCTCTCGATCGTCTTCCATCGCTTCCTGGATGACGCTGCGGTACTCTTTCAAAACATCAAGTGAAGTCGAAGCGAAGTTCGGAAATTGCTCAAGAGCTTTCTTTGCAACATCGGGGTTCATCTTCGGAACCATTGTCGCAAAAGCAATGACTTTTTCTTTTGTCAAATGTCTGAAATCTGGAATATCCAGTTTCTTAAGAACTTGCTGTTCAGTGTAAGGCCGTGCCACGCTCCGTCCTCCCCTCGTAAGAGTGCAAATAAAAAAGGTGCGCCCCAACTAAGAGACGCACCCTGCAAAAGCGCATCTCTCATTGCTGCGACACAATCCTCTTACCACCACTATGGGTATAACGAGTTAAGAGAGAAACACTTGTTGCCAAGTAATTCTCCCATAGTGAAGCGGATAAGAAGATTTAATTGTGTCGCAAGATCAGTATAACACACTTGCACGCGAAAAGGAAGCGAGAGTTTTTTAAGGAAAATCAGGCTTTGGCCAAAAACCCACTTTTTCTCGCCACTTATATATATTTTTTACATTTTTTCTTCACACTAATTAAAGAAAAAAGTGGGAAAGTGGGCAGAAAGCCCGCAAAGCCTTGTGTACCAACGGTTTCAGCCCGCCCACTTTTCAAATAAAACCGGGCAAAAACCCACTTTTTTTGGCCAGAACCGGGGCAAATTCACGCAGTTTTGCTAAAATGCTCTCCTCATATAGGGGAGATTCTTCGGAGTTATTGGAATATACTGATATGGTGTGAACGGTTTGTGCAAATGCTTTTTCTGAAGAGACAGGCCGTACTTTTTCGGCGTAACGCCATTGCGTTTGGGCCAGAGTGCTGGATCATTGTTGATTGCCTCAAGAACTTCTGAAAGTTTCTCGAATGGCATGAGGATCTGTTGCCATGCCTCCGCTAATTTTTCACACATATCCTCGAACTCATCAAAAGAAAACATTTTTCTACCTCCATATCCGTCCGGACCGTTTGTCGATTAGAACGACACGACCTTCGATCTCGAAGTCCGCCAAGTCACACACATCCTTGATAGACCTGAGCAACTTCTTAAAGCGAAGCTCCTCGATTTCAAGGTTCATCATGGCCTGGTAGGCTGTCGGATCTGAGTAGCCCTCCGAGTTTTTTCGGTCGCTCATTGGTCACCTCTTTCTTTCTCCCATTTTTCAAGATCACAGCCGATCTCTTTCAGCTTGTAGGTACAGAGCCAGACATCATCGCCCTGTTCCATCTCATAACGACGGATCAAAGCCTCGATACCGCGGGAGAAGTTGTCATAGAATTTTTTAAGCCTCTTGTTGCCGAAGCCGAGCTGTTCACGCAGCTCCCACAGAACCAGAGCGTCGATCTCTCGGATATGCTTTCGATCGTACTCTGCGAGCTGTCGCTGTATCTCCATGTCCATAGCCTTTTTCTCGGCAGCGGACATTACGGCTCCGAACACCCTTTTTCCGGCTTTCTTTACTTTCATGAACGGGTCCTCCCATGATCCAGTTTTCTTTTGCGAAGAACATCGGAACTCCGAAGAAAAGAGAAAGGAGAAGGACCGTACCATCCCTCTCCAAAATAACAACCGGCAAAGATGCCAGCACCATCAATACCGCATAGATCTTGTTGCGGATCAGTTCGCGCTTCCACATAATCATTACTCCTTTATCAGTACGATGTTGACGGAATGAACCAGATATATAGTTCCGTCAATTTTTACCTGAATCTGATCGCCGTCATCATAGTCTTTCCAGCTCTCGATTTTCCCGCTGATGACTGAACCATCGGGAAGCGCCAGGATAGCATTGTCATAGCTGAATGTCGTGTCGATGACTTGTCTGTTACAACCCGTCAGGAACATCAGCATCATGGCGACAACGAGGAGGATCGCCGCAAGCATACAAAGCGCTCTCTTAGCTTTCATCTTACTTATCCTCCCCAACAGTATAGATAGGCTTGTCATACTCGTACAGAGTCGCATGACTCTCATCCGGTGTATCCATCTCCAACACAGTCATGATGGCATAGTTTGCGAGATCAAGCAGCGTATCACGAATGGACTCATCCGTAACTTGCTGCTGGTCGCGGTCATTGCAGGAAAGGCGGGACAGGGTCTTGAAGCGGGAGAACTTATCCCCCAAACGGATACGGGCCATAGCGAGACCTTCCTCGACGAAAGTGGTATGGAAGCTGTCACCATAGTCGTGGTTTTTGCGTGCGTAGAGCTCGTTCAGCCCATCGCAGATTTCCTTATGTCTCAGAACTTTTTCGTTCATTGTGCTCCTCCTTAGTCTTTCATAGGCGACAGGCCAAGTCGTGTCCGGTAGTCATTGTGAGAGATCAGACCGCTGGCTCTCATGTTGCGGAGTGTCTCCTCGTCCGGCCACGGGAAGACCGAAACAGAAACACCGCCATCAGGCGAAATATAAATGGACACAGAGCGGTCACGAGCCGCCATTGCTTCATCAATGATTGAGTGGATTTTTTTCTCATCCATTTTCACAAGTTCCTTTCAAATATCATTTGCTCTGCGATGCAGACTATGGTCGGCATCAAAGCCATCGGGATAGCGGGCGCGGAGCTTATCAATGTTCATCTGGAAGATGGTCTCCAAATCATAGCCGATAGCTTCTGCGCTGATGGCCAGATACCATGCGACATCGCCAAGTTCTTTTGCCATGTGTTCGCTATCGAAAGCGTGGCCCTGGTAAAGATGCTTTTTGAGAATATCAATGCACTCTCCGGCTTCGCCGTTCAGACCCATCAGGCCGTTGAGAATACGAGGGTATTCCTTAGACATTCCGGATGCGGTCCGAAGTGCTTCTTTCTGGTACTCATTAGGTGTCATAGTATTCACACTCCTGAAAAATATAAAAAGAGAAGAGCCTGTGTTTCCACAAGCCCTTCCCTCTGGGTAGAGATTAGAATTTCAGCTTTTCGTTGATCTTCGCGATTTGCTTCTCAGCCTTTTTCTGAATCTCGGTGTTCCCGGCTGCGATTGCCAGGTCAAGGATTTCCTGCCAGTCTTCTAACTGGTCAAGCAGCATACCCTTATACTGGTTATCTGTCATACCCACAGAATCACCACCATCCAGAAGGTGAGAATCGTTGCGTTCAGCCATAGCCTAACAACCTCCTTCCATAATAGGCGATGTACTTTTTGCGCATGATTTCTTTTTTTATGATTGTATCATAACAGCCGGAGTTGTGTCAAACGGCAGTGCCAGTAATCAACGCAGAATAAGGCAGACTTTCAATCCGGTCACAAAGTGTATGCCATTCATCGAGCTTGTGATGCCGACGGGATTTGTAGATATTGGCCAGAACCTCATAGTTCAGCATGACCGTCCGCTTCTGGTTGTAGGAACTGGGGAGAAGCTGGATCATCTGCCACCAAATATCCTTGGCGGGGAGGCCGGTGTATTCCTCAGTCTTCGTCGCTGCAAGATATTTTTCGCGATAGTGATTTAGCACATCAATCGTCATGCCAAGGACTTCCATGGGCCCCGTATCTCTGTGATCGGTTCCTCCGATTTCAATACGGACATCGAGGTCATCAACCAGATGCTCGTGACTGAAGTCATCCAGTGTAAACTCCTTTGCTGCGATTTTGTGCATCGTAGAGCAGGAGTTGGCGACCGTACCGACCTTATAGGTGTCGAACTCTTTCCGCCAGTACAGCGGGGCGGTGATGTCGAGATAGACGGTAATCATCCGCATGAACTTGCGATGATCCGTACCAGCGTTGCGGAGGGCCATCATGAGTTGCTTATCGTTGGGGCCAATGCAGAAATTTTGCTGGCATTCTCCGCAACATTTTTCTTTCCCATAAGGACATTCTGGGCCGCTATCACTCTTCTCCCATGAGTTCTTAGGGTTCCTCATGCCTCGAATGGCGTGTTCCCAACCGAGAACTTCAGCGTTTTCAATCTTCAGCATTTGCTTCTCCTTTCCTTAATGCCTCATGGTGCTTTGCCATCTCACAAAGTATCGCGTTCTCCTCATCACAGAATTTGATAGAAGACGGATCAACACGACGAACGCCGTCTTCGAATTCAACAATTCCAAAAACCTGCCCGTTTTGTCCGCCAGGATGACCTCCACGAAGAGGGCTTGCGTCGACAACCTTGCTCCACTGCTCCCAACGGTGAAAATATCCGAGCTTACCATTGACTTCGCAAAGGCGCGTCGGAAACTCAACATTCATTTTAATTCCAGCCATTACAAACCTTCTTTCTGTTGGCCGCGAAGAACCTCAATGCAGTAGCAGTCAACCGTAGCAGCTTCGACATTCATAGCAGAGAGCATCATCTGAAGCTCGTCTATGAGATACTTCTCGCTCTTACCAAGGCCGCCAATTGCGAGAAGACGGATGTAGTTCGTCACCGTGATAGGAACAGGAATTTTCTTACCCATCTGAGCAGCGAGCAACTGAATGTACTTGGCCATCGGATAGGTAGCCACAACGATGGTGGCGCCGGTCTTTTCAGACATTTCGATGAGCATGGTTGTTTTGCCACTTTGCCGTTCGCCGATATAAATTGTGCTCATTTGGAAGTCTCCTTCCTCGTTCGTGCCAAGACCTTCTTTGCCTGAGAAGTGGAGCCAAAGACTCGCTTCGTAACAGCAGCACAGAACCCGGCATAGGGATCATTGTGGTCACCATCGCCACAAGAAACGATAGTCTTGGTTCCGTCGAGCCAGAACACGATAGTTTTAGGACCACTGAAAATGACCTGCTTTACGCCGAGCGATGCCCTGGGGACTCCGAAAGTGAAGTTGAGGAAAGCCTTAGCCAGAGCCGCCGGAATGATTGCATCGTTGCGCTTCGGCGCATCAAAGAGTGAAGGTGTCACATTCTCTTTCTTGAACCAGAAGAGGCCGTATTTGCTTGCATGGTTTTTAAGGCCGGCAAACTCCACTCCGACCCGATCATCTGTAAACTTTTTAATGATGCCGAGTTTCCCAGTGTATTTACCACCGTACTCGTCACCGGATTTAATGCTGACTATTGTATCAATGGGGATCATATTTCTTTCTCCTTTCAAATATCAGTGGTTACTTTTTGTCGATCCTGTTGGCTTTCCGCTCCTCGTACTCAGCATGCTCGATGCGAACCATGCCGTCCGGACCATCTTTGAAATATCCATTCAGATCAACGACCTCGCCATTAGGAAGAATAAGCTGGAGATAGCCGACGGTATCGAAGTCGCCATTTTTCTCATCGGTCAGAAACTCTTCGACGATGATCTTGAACTTCTTGTCCGCCGGGAAGTACGGAAGCGTAATCGGATACATCTTGTCGATAAGGCGAGTACCGAAGCCGTTTCTGAACGGAATATCAGGGCTTTCTTTGTTGATGAGCTGAACACGGTTGACATCCGAGTAAGTGACCGTACCGTCCTCGGCGACATCCTTAAACAGGCTGCTCATGCGCTTGCACTGGAAGTGCTGGATAGGATCGTTCTCACCAAACTCGACCTTAGTCCAAATATCAGGATCGTCCTCAATGGGGGTAAGGCATTTGCCGTCGATGAGGCGGTTCAGGATGCTCTTGGTGATCTGAATGCTCACACCGGAGTGGCCGTCGCGTTCCAAAGACCGATACGCTCTGAGGGCACTCTCATAGCACGCAACACCGTAATCCCAGTCGTCTTTATCTTCGGCACTTTCGCGTTCTTTCTGAGAAGCAATAGCAACTTCACGAGCCGCCCAATCACTCTCGTCATCCGTAAGGGACAGTACCCGCTCGACACCCTTATCGGTATGGCCGTCCCACTCAGGGGCAGTGGCCACCTCTTTGCAGTGGAACAGGTCCCAGTCCTTGTCCTCGTAATGATAGGTATAGGGCCCCTTTGGCGTGTCGATGCCAACGATGAACCAGCCTCCTCCAAAGGGAGCCTCGCCATCCGAATGCTTGTGGGATTTCCAGGCAAGCGTCGGGAAGGTATTCACCAGAGCTGCGAAGAGGATGAGCCGCTGATGATAGAGGGAATTGAAAGTGTGGAACCCGTCGGAGAATTCTCCAATATCCTTCTCGGACATAGGCACTGCGCGATCATCCCAATACTCGTTGGCGAAGATTTTCCGGCAGTCCGTCCCAAATGCTTTTGTGATTTCGGGCAGATTCTCATTGACAGCATCGAGGTGGATACCCTGCTCTTTGCAGAACGAAAGTGCCTTTTCCAAAGGTTCGCCGACGCGGTTCGTCCAAAGAATGATTTTGGCGCCAGCCTCCTGTTCGGCCTTAACCTTGGCGATGTTTTTTTCAATCGGCGCACCGATCTCAGGCCATTTGTTTTCAACCAAAGTGCCATCGAAGTCGACAGCAATAATTTTTGCGTTATCCATGATTTCTCCTTTTCATGTCATGCAGCTTTCGGCATCGGTGCAGTAGACCACCCAACAAAGCGACCCTCATTGAAGTTCTTCTTCTCCTTGAGTGCCTTGCTGATCGCCAGATCAATGCCGGAAAAGCTCTTTAGATGGAAGTAATAAAGGTCACTGAATGGCGTCGTCAGACGGTCAATCCGTCCGGAAGCCTGAACCATGACCTTATAGGAATAGTTCTGCGAGTAGAAGATGATCGTATCAGTGGTAATGCAGTTCCAGCCCTCGCAGCCGGCCGTGTACTGCACAAGATAGACCCATTTGTCGCCGGTCGGGATCTCTTGATGCTTGTGACCGTTCCATTCAGCGACTTCAGTCCCATCGGGGTAACCAAGATTTTTGAGAATATCAAGCTCGTAGTCGAAATTGTAGAAGATGATGACTTTAGGGTGATCTTCCATGATCTCCAGCACGGCCACGCTTCGGGACTCGTCCGAATTTACCACGCGGCGCCAGTTCATACAAAGCTCAGAAGCCGTTTCAATAGGACGGTCTTCCCAAGGGTTCCAGCGGTTTCGAGAAATATCTTTGTAGAGCGGAATGTTGTAGGAAACAGGCACATCCTGATGATGCGATGTGGTGTGCCGCTCGAACTCCATCGTCACGAGAATGCGATTGCGCAGACGGATCAGCCGTCCGGTGTTTAGGTATCGGTCAACCTTTGGATACTTCGACCTCCAGTCATAAACCACATGCTGGTCGATGAAATCGGTCTTGTTCCGGTAGAACCCATTTGCGATGAAGACGGGGATATAATCCTGCCAGGTATCCCCGGGGGTAGCGGAGAGCAAGATCCATTTATTCACCTTGGCGATTTTCAGGAATGCTTTTGTCCAAGCCCCGTAACCGACGACACGCTGCTCGTCAAATATAAAGAAACTGTTTTTTACATCTTTGTACTTGCCGATGTTGTTCCACGAGTCGATGACGACCTTGTTCTTGTAGTAATTGCAGTCCTCATGGGTGGAGAGCAGGAATGGAGCCAACTCGTTCTCCCATTCACAGGTATCGCGCTTGCGTGCCGTGGTGATGATGTAAATATCAAGCGGATTTTTCATCGGCGCATCAGGAATATCGAGGTTTCCGCCTTGCTGAAGATAGTAATAGGCGAGAGCAGTTCTGGATTTACCGGAACCGACCCCGCCGCATAGAATGCAACCGTTCTTCATTTTTTCAAGGGCGCTGCGCTGATGATCGTACAGACTGATACTCATGACTTAGCCATCCCGATTAACGCTTCAATATCTGAAAGAGTCAGCTCAAGGTCACTCCAGTCATAGTCCTCATATCCGTCCTCTCCAAGATCTCTTGTCGGAGATACCATTACGGTTGCCGCATAAGCTTCAGGGCAATTCAGCGGATACTCAACACTGATTTCGGTGTGAACAGCATCAGGATAGAGGCCTTCGAGCCATTCTTTTGGCGCGATAAAGTAGAGAGTCATCGTCTCGTACTCATCGCTTTTGTATTGGTCTTCGAGAATGACTTTTTTCGTGTCAAAATCTTTAATGGTCATCGCTTTAACGCTCCTCTCGCAAAATATCCATCATTTGACTGACAACTCGACGAGTATGCCAAACATCGCTAAAGTACATGGGCGTAAACCAGTAGTTCTCCAAAGAGTCACCATTTCTGATCGGATCGGTAAGAGAATTGCCGACCTTGACGAATCCGGCGACGCCGAGGAGCGATAACTGAATATAGCACATGAGCGCGACTGTCTCCTCGATGTCCTGAGCCGAGAAGAGAATATGGTTCTGGAAGTTAAAGCCGGCCTTTTCAAGGTCGTTCCGTGCTACATTGGCAGCAGCTATCAAAGTTACACCACCTCCGCAGCAATCATCGTGAACGGTGATAAAGCCGCTTTTTTCGACCTGTTCCGCAACATTACCCATTGTCGCAAGCGCCATGAAGTGACAAACATTATAAGGAGTAAATATCTGCTTAAGTTCGTCGCTTCCGAGCCTCATCCGCATATAGACTTCACCAAGAAAGTCCTGGTCCGGATTTTTCTCCAACGCGACCGTCATTTCGGCAAGAAGCTCCGGGAATAACGCCTGCTCTTCTTTGCGGTACTTGGCGATGGCTTTCAGATAACGGTCTTCTCGCTCATCATAATGTGTCTTATCAACAGCATTGGAGAATGCGCAGGCCGTCATCAGAACGAAGTCCTTCCAAATGTCCCACGGTCGATTTCGCTCGGACACGAGCTTGTTGAATGTCTCGATGAAATACTTCTTGTCGTCCGTCCTTGGCGAGGAAGCTTTTTTCGGAGCTGGCTTTTGTGACTCTTTTTGCTGATTTGCTGAAATATCAATTTTCGGTATCTCAGGCGGAATGAACGGCTTTGGCTCATACTTTGGGAGCGACTTAGCCGGTTTCGCCTTATGAACCGCTTTCTTCTTTTTCTTAGGTTTCCAGAAAGGCATTGGGTTCTCCTTTCAAAAAGTTAAAGGGACGCCGGCTACCTCCTAACCAGCGTCCCCTACAATACTTTTATTCCTGCGGATACTCGCTCGCAGCATACTTCTCGGCGAACTCATCCTCCTCAATGGTGACATACATCGTCTTGAGGTAGGCCTTCACACCGCTCTTCTCGTTCTTGGTGCCCTCCTGGATGATCCAGTTATAGGGGCGGATGATGAGATCCACATTGCTGATCTCGGCAAAGTCGAGAGCGCCGATGGACTCCTCATCGAGAGGCGTCTGCTTGCGGCGGGTGACCATGACGACCTTGGGCGGGAAGTTCTTGAAGCTCACCGCGACCTGGAGATAGTGGCGAGGCTCGTCACCTTCCTCACGGGGAGGCATCACGCGGATATTCCAGCCGTCTTCGATCAGACGCTGAGCATCGTTGTGGTCCTCGATGATAACGCAGAAATTGCGATCACCGGCGCGGTTGTACTTGTCCTCCTTACCGGAAAAGTTCCGGAAGATAATGCGGGCGTTTTCGATGATGATGTTGTCAGTAGCTTTACGACTCATGATTAAGACTCCTCTCAACTGTTAAAATGGATAGTGAAATGGACTGTAATGAACTTGTTCCCGAGCTTCCTGGTGTGCCAGTTCCTCTTTTTCAATGCAGAGGGTGCAGATGTTTTTCATAGGCTGCGGCTTCTTTTTCCACCGATAAATATTCTCGCAGTTTCTCAATCCACATCGCCTGCAAGTAAACCAACGAGCACCGTCTTTGGTGAAGTTTTTCTCCATGGAATTACCTCACATCAAACGGTGTACTGTCTTCTTCGTGGGGTTCGCCGGGGCTGAACCAAGGCGGCGTGTCAGAAACATACGGGTCTTCAGAAACGAACCACTCGAAATCGCCATACTTGGAAATATCGGTGGCCGCAGCATCAACGAGAGCATCATAGTATCTCCGGTCAATACAGTCTTCCTTTCCGAGAATTTTGACCATCTCAGATTCCATCCATAGATA
>ENA-ORPF01002742-ORPF01002742.1-human-gut-metagenome-genome-assembly--contig:-NODE-2742-length-11421-cov-2.993929_pt1 | contig 11421 bp, 10 predicted proteins | sample MGYA00242140_ERZ509070 | MGnify/ENA primary metagenome ERZ509070 (study PRJEB26280, sample SAMEA2338713) | human gut metagenome | biome: human gut; feature: human-associated habitat; material: faeces... | reverse complement strand
CCATGGTGTTTCTGGCGCAGAAGATTCGCCGCAAGTTCTCCGGCTCGCCCACTATCGTGATCCTGACCGACCGCGACGAACTGAACACACAGATCAGCGACACCTTCGAAAACTGTGGTATTCTTGGAAAAGCAAAAGCAAGCCAGTTTATTGCGTCCAGCGGCGACGACCTGATCGATAAACTGAAAGGCAACCCGAGCTTCATCTTTACGCTGATCCAGAAGTTCAACAAGACGGATGTGGAGCCAATCTATCCCGACCACGATATTGTCATCATGTCGGACGAAGCCCACCGTAGTCAGTACGGCATCTTTGCAGACAATATGGTTCGCCTTCTGCCCACGGCGTCCCGCATCGGTTTTACGGGAACTCCGCTACTGTCCAGCGATAACATCACCGAGCGCACCTTCGGCGGCTACATATCTGTGTATGACTTCAAGCGAGCTGTAGAGGATGGTGCAACTGTGCCGCTGTACTACGAAAACCGCGGCGAGAAAATTCTGGATGTGAAAGACAACCCGGAAATTACAGACCGCATTCTGGATGCCATTGAGCAGGCAGATTTGGATGTAGATCAGCAGGACAAGCTGGAAGCAGAGTTTGCAAAAGAAATCCACCTACTGACGGCGACTCCGCGTCTGGAATCCATTGCCCGAGATTTTGTCGGTCATTACTCTGACCTGTGGACAAGCGGCAAGGCTATGTTTGTCTGCCTGAACAAGGTGACCTGTGTGCGGATGTATGATCTGGCGCAGAAATACTGGGCTGCTGAAATTGAAGCGCTGAAAACCAGCATCAAGCACGCCACGCAGCAGGAGACACAGGAGCTGGAACGCAAGCTGCAATGGATGCAGGAAACGGAAATGGCTGTAGTCGTCAGTCAGGAGCAAAATGAGATCCAGACCTTCCAAAAGTGGGGTCTGGATATCAAGACGCACCGCGAAAAAATGGAAAAGCGGGAGTTGGACAAGGAATTCAAAGATCCTGCCAACCCGCTCCGGGTCGTGTTTGTCTGCGCCATGTGGCTCACCGGGTTTGACGTCAAGTGCCTGTCCTGCCTGTATCTGGACAAGCCGCTGAAAGCCCATACGCTGATGCAGACCATTGCCCGCGCCAACCGCGTGGCAGAAGGGAAAAGCAACGGCCTGATCATTGACTACATCGGCATCGTCAAGGCGCTTCGGAAGGCGCTGGCTGATTATACTGCCAATGTGAACGGAACCGGTGGAGCCGATCCTACGGTGGACAAGGGGCAGCTGATTTCCCGTATTCTGGAGACCATCGCAGCGGCAGAGAACTTTCTTGCAGAGCGTGACTTCTCTCTGCAAACGCTGGTCGGTGCAAAGGATTTTGAAAAGCTACAGCTGATTCAAACGGCGGCCAATGCGGTATCCTCCACTATTGAGGAAAAGAAAACCTTCCAGACTAACGCCGCTGAGCTCATTCGGTTGATGAAATATGCCGATCGCGGGGATATTGCACCAGAAGTGCGCACGCGATATGAGGCAATTACCGCCATCTACGGCGAACTGAAGAAAAAACGAAAAACAGCCTCTAATGTGGATTTGATGGTGGAGATCAACAATATCATCAGCGAGTACGTCCATGTGGAAGATGCCGCTTCTGGAATGGTTCTTTCCAGACAGTTTGACATCAGCCAGATCGACTTTGATTTACTGCGCCGCGAGTTTGCCAAGACAAAGAAAAAGAATCTGGTAATGAAAGACCTCGCAGAACTGATCCGCAGTCGATTGGATTCCATGTTGTTGAATAATCCCGATCGCATCATATATCATGAACGCTATCAGCAGATCATTGAGGACTATAACAGCCAGCAGGATCGCGCAACGATTGAGAAAACCTTTGATGAACTGATGCAGATTGTAAAAGACATGGATCAGGAAGAACGACGGTATGTCCGTGAGGGTTTCTCCAGCGACGAGGAGTTGTCTCTTTATGATATGCTGTTCTCTGAGAACCTCTCTAAGCAGGATATTCGGAAAATCAAGGCTGTGGCGGTTGAACTTCTGCAAAAAGTGAAAAGCAAAATTGCCGAACTCGACCATTGGACAGACAAGCAAGAGACTCGCTCGATCGTATACAATTTGATTCGTGATGACCTATGGAGCGAATTGCCTGCCTGCTACGATGAACCGAGTATTTCCGTATATCTTCAGCGAATTTATGAATATGTCTATAAGCGTTATAAAGAGGTCGCATAAAAATGATGCAGTATTGACGTAGATTCCAATAAAAGGAGAGAATGAATTGATTCGACAGTACGGTGTGGTTATCTATTCAGGCGACCTCTAAAGATTGTAAATTATTTCTGCATAAGAAAAGCACAAACTCCGGTTATTTCTTCCGAGAGTTCGTGCTTTTTTCTTATACGCTGATCCGCACTATGTACCGCACCGCCTGCATATGTCCCTCCATGATCCGGTTATTTCTTGTAAATCTCGCGGTTCGTATGGGGCACACGTTCTTGACCATCTGGCCGCCGACGGAGCCGGCTTCGCGGGAGGTCAGGTCGCCGTTATAGCCGTTCTTCAGGTTGACGCCGACCTCAGAGGCGGCTTCCATCTTGAACTTGTCCATGGCTTCACGGGCTTCCGGGATGTTGATGTTGGAAGAATTACGGTTCGTCATGTTTCTGCATCTCCTTACTTGTTTTGGGGAAATCCGTTTTGATTTCCTTCAACCGTAGTTTGACCCGATGCAGGCTTGTTATGAATGGGAATTCGCGGGTCAGCTTCCATGGAATTTTTTGAAACAGCATTTGTGTCGGAAGCAGCACTTCCCTGCTCACGATCTCCGGCGAACTGACAGACGGCGCAAAACTCGGCGGCGGCATCTCCGCTTCGTACCCCATGCTGCTTGCGGGCAGCACGCAGGATTACAGCGCGTATTTCACCCCGGATGATCCGGACGCTTTCGTACTCTTCTCCGGCAGTGCGCTGACTCTATGCGCAAAGCCTTCGGCCACGCTTGAGGGCGACACGCTGACCGTCTCGACCAGCAGCAATTACAAGCCCGATGCGTTTGTACTGTTTGTGGCAGAGTATGACGCGGACGGCCGGCTGCTTGCCGTGCACAGTGAGAATATCACGCCCGAATCCGGCACATATACCTTCAAGGTGCAGCTTGGCGCGAAAATCAAATGCTTCCTGCTGCGCACCGACACCTACGCTCCGCTGTTCGGGACATTCTCACCCAACGCATAACACCATAAAAACCCGGCGGATGGGGGTTCCATCCGCCGGGCTTTTGTGTGCACCTTATACGCCGCTGGCGCCGTAGTTGGACAGAACGCGGGCAGATGGGTCTTTCACATCGCAGCCCTTCCATGCTTTGTTCGGCATCCAGAAATCCTTGACCATTTTGGCCTGACCGGGATAGTATTTTTCAAAAATATCGCGGTACAGGAGACTTTCTTTTGTAAACGGCTTTGCAAATTCGTATTTCGCGCAGCCCTCCGCAAACGCTTCGTCCGAATAGAGGCTTTCGGCATAGTCCTTCAGATCATCGACCATCGAATGGCCGACAGCGTCGGAGAAAGCCGCCTTCTGCCGCCAGAGGATATCGTCGGGCAGGATATGATCGTCCGCAAATGCCTTGCGCAGCAGATATTTTCCCATATCATAGGTGTTCATTTTCAGTTCTGGGCGGATGGACATGACGTATCGGACGAAATCCAGATCGCCGAACGGCACTCTTGCTTCGAGCGAGTTGACAGAAATGCAGCGGTCTGCGCGCAGGACATCGTACATATACAGTTCATCGACACGCTTCTTCGCCTCCTGCTGGAACGCTTCGGCACTGGGGGCAAAGTCTGTGTACTTATAGCCGAACAGTTCATCGGAAATTTCGCCGGTCATCAGGACACGCACGTCCGTCTGCTCATGGATGGCCTTGCAGCACAGGTACATGCCCATACTGGCGCGGATGGTCGTGATGTCATACGTTCCGAGCAGTGCGATGACCTCTTCGAGGGAATCGAGCACCTGCTGCCGCGTCATGGTGACCTCGGTATGCTCCGCGCCGATGAAATCAGCGGTTTCCTTCGCGTATTTCAGGTCGATGGGGTCTAAATCCATGCCGATGGCGAATGTGCGGATCTTTTTGCCGAGAAGCTTGGCCGAGATCGCGCAGACAAGGCTGGAATCGAGGCCGCCGGAGAGCAGAAATCCGAGTGGTGCGTCCGCGTCAAGCCGCTTTTCCACGGCGGAAATCAGCTTTTCGCGGATTTTCTTCGTGACGGTGTCAAGATCGTCATCCGAATAACGTGTAACGGTGGTCAGATCAGCGTAGCGGACGAATTTGCCGTCCTTATAATAGTGCCCCGGCGGGAACGGGAAGACGTGCGCGCAGAGGCCGACGAGATTCTTCGCTTCACTGGCGAAGATGATAGAGCCGTCGGCAAGATAGCCGTAAAACAGCGGGCGGATGCCGATGGGGTCGCGCGCGGCGACAAGGGAATCGGACGCGGAATCATAGATAATCATGGCAAATTCCGCATCAAGCCCGGCAAACATGTCGGTGCCGTATTCCTGCCACAAGGGGAGAATGATCTCGCAGTCGGAATCGGATGCAAACACATAGCCCTTGGCCTCGAGTGCCTTTTTGACCGGGCGGAAGCCGTACAGTTCACCGTTGCACACGGCCATATCACCGCCGCGATGGAACGGCTGCATGCCCTCGGGATGCAGACCCATGATGGCCAGCCTATGGAAGCCCAGCATGCCGCTGCCTGCGGGTTCGAGCCGCGTATCGTCCGGGCCGCGGGATTTCGTTTTTTCAAAATACGGGAGAACCTGTTCCTTTTTGAGACTGGGGGACGTAAAACCAAGAATTGCGCACATAAAAAGCACCTCCGAATCATTTGCGCAGCATTGCCTAAAATAAATTTTAGGACGAATTGCTGCCGATCCGCGGTGCCACCTAACTTACTGGAATACCCAGTCTCTTTTCCGGGACTCTGACAAGCCCCTGCGCTTTAACGCCGCGCTGCGCGTCTTCCCTACTGTGGTCTTTTCCGGTTCAGGTTGCTGCTAAGAAGTGTTCGTTCACGAAGGCGTTGGCGCCGGGATCCCAGCATCCCCGGCTCTCTGTGGCCATGTCCCGCGTTACTTTTCTTCCTCATTGCATTTGGCGATATTCTTTTATTGAGTGAAGCTTTAAATGATAAAGCAATTTTACACCCGGCGGCCTGTTTCGTCAAGCGTGCAGGTTTGACAAAATACATACCCGCCGGTTCTTCATTTTTGTGCGATCTGAATTGCCGCAATGCGCGCAGCAAATTCCGTGATGCGCGCGTCTATCCCCGCCACCGTCCGGACAGAGCCGGGGTCGTGCGCCGTCTGCATGAGGCAGAATTTCGGCGGCAGGATGGCCGTTTTGTTCAGGCACATCGCGCCCAGCAGCTGCCGCGCAACGATATCGCTGCCGGAATAACCGGAAACAACAATGCCATACAGATATTTCTGATACAGATCCTGCTTGACAAGCAGATTGGTCAAGCGGTTGAACAGCGCCATGATATTGGCACTGACTGCGTCATTATAATTCGGGCACAGGAACAGCATCGCGTCGCAGGCGCTGATGGCGGGCAATACCTCATCGGAGATGCTTCCGCCGTAGAAGCATCGGCTCTGCGCGGCAAAGTGCAGGCAGGCTTCATAGGAGCAGCCCCGGCAGTCATGGATGGAACCGTTTTGCAGAGAGATGGTCTTTGTCTCGAACGTGGCCGGCAGATGCGCGAGCACCTGCTTGCCGAGCCAGACCGTATTGGAGCGCATGTTGTCCGACGCGTGGAGCATGAGAAGCTTTGGCCGGTCAAAGCTTGGCAGTTCAAATTGCAAAAGCCGCTGCGCCAGCTGCGCCAGCTGATGCGCATAGGTCTGCTCCCAACTTAAGTGCAGGAGCCCTGCTTGGATATGCTGGTTATAAAGAGAGCCTGTCCCCTCAACGAGCGGCTTGCCAGGGAACGCACAGCCCGCCAGATTTGCCGCAAGAACCAGTTCCCGCGCAGCCTGCTTCGTATAAAGTTCCCCCGCCCCATCGATAATTACGCCGCCGAGGCAGCCGTTCAGGCAATCCGGATACTTCCGGAACGTCCGCAGCAGGCCAAAAAACGTCTCATCCGGACCGTATTCGTCCAGCGCGGCTGCAAAAAGCAGCCGACGCCCCGCCGCCGAGGCGATCTGCTCCGGCGAAAGTTCTTTCACACGGATTCCAGCCAGCGCCTGCGGCCAATACGCACCAACGTCAGTTCCTGTTCCATGTCAGTATCTGAACGCCTCCAATGCGGCATGTGTTTTTTGTAATTCCCCCAGAAGCGCGGGGGCAATCTTCTCCCGAACAAGGCTGACGCCGAACGGCGTCATGCGGCTGCGGCAGCCAAAATATGCGCCGCCGAGCGGAACCGCACCAAAGTGCTCCTGTCCGCGCACGAGCCGCAGAATGCTCACCGCGGCGGAGGACAGTGCAGGCGCCAGATATGGCTTGAAGCCAAGTTCCCGCACGCGCAGGTTTGCTGTGCGGGTCTTTTCGGTCAACTCCGCGGAGAGGGTCGCATCGTAGTCCGGGCCGCAGCTGTTTGCACAGATAAGTCCCTGTCCGTGCGGTCCGTAAACACGCAGCGTTTCCTCGCTTACGCCCAACTGCCGCGCGTAATACGCGCAGCGCGCAGCCATTACGCCGAGGCCGAAGCCCTGTACCTGCTCGGGAAGCAGCCCGGAAAAATCATACTCCCCTGCCTCATTCTGATTACTTTGCAGGAAAACAGAACGGGAAAGATGATCGACCGGGTCGGATATCTGGCAGAACAGGCCGGTAAAACCGACGCTTCGCGCCATACGGGCATACGCGCCCACCATGGTCCGGTTGGCCTCGTACTGCGCCATGCGTACGTCCTGCACAGTCGTATCCAGTCCGGGCACGCCGCGCGAGGCCGTAAACGCAAACAAGTCGCAGACAAACAGGTCTTTTTCCTCGCATATCACGACCTTTGGCAGCAGCTGGCCGTCCGGCGAAAGTACCTGGTTCAGTTCCAGTTCATAGCGGGCACACTGGGCCTTGTTGGGGTCAAAGATCTGGATTTTAGAAAACTCATGTCCCAGCAGCTTCAGCGCCAGCAGCGCCGTGCCGCCCACGTCGCCAAGGCCGACGAGTGTCAGGACAAGACCGGTTTTTTTCTGCCTATGCCACGTCTCCAGCACAGCGAATGCGTTTTGGAAACGAACATTCAGAACCCCCGCCCCATGCACACGCACAAAATCGGCCAGTTCACCGAAGGCCGGACTGCACGGTGTCAGGCAGCGGACTGTCTCAAGCTCGGAAAGTTCATCCAGATCATGGATATAAAATAATCCGCGCGATTGCAGCGGGTCGCGCCGCACGAGAAACACCAGCGGTGCGAACACAGTGCCGCACGGCTGCGCATCCCGCGGAAAGAGCGCTTCGTCATCTGCACCGAGACAGAATGAACGCCATTGCTTCAGAATCATTTAATAAATCAACTCCCGCTTCGGTATCTGAATAAAGCTTGGATAGTGTGGGGACAGTACCTTGCTCTGCTCCCTACCAACTGCATCCGTTTTCCCGGTTTATTTTCCCTTCCAATACTGTGCGCCCCAGTGCTCGAAATCCCACTCGGGACTGTAGTCATTGCATTCGTAATCGACATAATAAAGCCGGTCAACGGACAGAACGAAGTTATTCGGATAATAATCAATATTCAGCTTTGCAGGATACAGGCGGGCGCACATGGCTTTCAGCTGCCGGAGACAGAAGCCCGGAAGCCGGTTTTCCGCGATCAACTCCGCGGCTGTGGAACCCGGGATATATTCCTTGAGAATTCGTTCGTTTTCTACGTCAACATCCAACAGGCGTGGCATGGGGATTCCAACGGCCAAAAGACGCGCATAGTCATACTGCTCTGCGGCAAGCTTGTCTCCAAACTGATAATACTCACACGGTTCGTGGTGGATCTGCTTGACGACGTATTCACCGTGCTCGTCCGCAGCAAGGTAGGAATAGCCGCCCTTTCCCTTGCCGAGCAGCCGCCGGATGGAAAACACTCTGCCGTTGACTGTAATCTGATCTTCCATGTTCCTCGCCTCCATATGCCCAAGCATAGCAGACTCGTGCAGCGTTTGTCCAGCAGAAATCTGTTCCACTGGAAATACTGGCAGATTGAATAAAATATCGTTTAGATTTCATTCATCTTTCACAAGTTCTTCTTGCATTTTGCTTGGAAGTGCGTATAATGATGTGTGCAAAAAAGTAGAAATGAAGGAATTTGAAAATGCGCACGCTGTTATCATTATCTATTGCCATTCTCGCGGGCCTTCTGATGACCCGCGTTGCAAAGCCCCTGAAGCTGCCGTCTGTGACGGCGTATCTGGTCGCAGGTGTTCTGATTGGACCGTATTGCCTGGGTCTGCTTGGGATTGAGGGGCTCGGCTTCCCGACGCAGGAAGACGTAGACAGTCTTTCTCTGATCTCCGAGGTCGCGCTGGGCTTCATCGCGTTCTCCATCGGCAGCGAGTTTCGCGTGTCCGAACTCAAACACACCGGCAAGCAGGCATTTGTCGTCGGCGTTCTGCAGGCACTGGCCGCAACCTTTTTGGTCGATATCGCCCTGATTGCCATCGCGCTGCTTACAAACGGCAAGCTGTCCATTGCGCAGGCTATTACCCTCGGCGCGATTGCCACGGCGACGGCCCCTGCTGCGACGCTGATGGTCGTGCGGCAGTATAAGGCAAAGGGCCCTCTGGTCGATCTGCTGCTGCCGATCGTCGCGCTGGACGACGCGGTCGGTCTGGTGGTGTTCGCGGTGTCGTTCGGTATTGCGAAGGCGCTCAATACCGGTTCGTTCGACGTGATCTCCATTGTCGTCGATCCGCTCATCGAGATCGTCTGCTCGCTGGCGCTCGGCGCGCTCGGCGGCTGGGTGCTGACGCAGCTGGAAAAGCTGTTCAACTCCAACACGAACCGCCTGAACATGACCATCGCCTTCGTCTTCCTGACCTCGGCGCTGGCCATGGCGGAATTCAAGATCGGCCCGGTCACGATCGGCTTCTCGTCGCTTCTGACATGCATGATGCTCGGCACGCTGTTTTGTAACCTGTGCCCGCTGTCTGAGGAGATCATGGCCAAGGCGGACCGCTGGACAAGCCCGCTTTTTGCGGCGTTCTTTGTCATTTCCGGTGCGGAGCTGGATCTGGGCGTGTTCAAAGACGGTATGATCGTTCTCATCGGCGTTGTGTATATTTTGACGCGCTCGCTTGGCAAGTATCTCGGCGCGCATTACTCCGCAAAGCTCATGAAATGTGAGCCGCAGATCTGCAAGTATCTCGGCATCACCCTGCTGCCGCAGGCCGGCGTCGCGCTCGGCATGTGCGTGACGGCGCGCCAGCTCGGCGCGGAGGGCGACCTCATCCGCAACATCACGCTGTTCGCCATCCTCATCTACGAGCTGGTCGGTCCGCTGCTGACCAAAATGGCCCTGCAGGCCGCCGGCGAGATCCACCCGATGGAAGACGCCGTCAAGAACCGCCGCCAGATCAATCTGGAAAAGGCGAACGCAGAAAAGAAATAAGGCAGAGCAGCAGCCAATCTCCTGCGCCGGTGCGAGTTCTGCACACGGGAGAGGCAGCAACAAAAAGTACAGAAAAATCCGGAAGAACCCTTTATAGACTGGGTTCTTCCGGATTTTCTGCTGGTTTCACCACGATTGTCAGAGTTTATGAAAAAACCTATTGTCCGACTGATTGGAAAAATAGCCAGATTCCATCTTGTCAAATATTATTCGTATGGTATCCTAATAATTGATAGTACAAAGTCTTAATATTGCAATGCACAAAAATGCTAGTTGGAAGGCGAGGTGTATGCGCGGTAAAACGGCTCCCCGGGCAGCTGGAGCCATCCAGCACAGGCAACCGCGGCAGATGGATGCACAGACAGCGGAAGCACCGAACATACGGTGTTTCCGCTGTTTGCCGAAAATCAGCAGGAATAGAAAAGTATACAGGCTCCGATTCTGCGCGCTCCATCCGGATACCGAACGTGGAAGAAGCAGCGCTGACGGAGCAATTAGGAGAGACAGAGCCGGGAAAGTCTGCCTTATCCTTTCACCGCACCGGCGGTGAAACCCTGGATGAAGCACCGCTGCAAAAACACGAAGATCACCGTGACCGGGATGGCCGCAACGATGGAGGCCGCCATCATGTAACCCCAGTTCGTCGACGCCTCGCCGAGGAACGTCATCACAAGAACGGAGGCCAGCGTCATCGAATAGAGCAGGTCGTTCCAGAACCGTACCGGCACTGTGTACGGAAACATTGAAAATCTCTGTGCGGGGAAGCCTGAAATGCTGGAGTGAGATTCAGTTTGACAAAAAGAAAATACTATACCATGCCGCTAGACCTGTCATGGTTGAACTGGCAGGTCTGAAGGCATTTTATGGGCGGTTTCTTGACAAGAACGGCGTTTGCTGGTAAAGTGGAAATATAAATAAGACAAAGACCTAATTATAAATTTGGGAAGAGGAGGATGCAGACGATGAAGAAGAGAATCATTCGCGGATGTTTGCGGATCGCAATTCTGGCGGTCGCGGGCGGTGTGCTTGGATGGCTGAGCAGCATCCTGTTCGGTGAACGTGCGCTCATTACAGAGCTCCCCGTTGTGGTGACCCTGGGCGCGAGCATTGGCATTTTGTCCGGTGTTGTGTTGTTCCCGGAGAAAGCATAGCTGCAGACTGCAGAGCCCCGGGGAGCAGAAGATAGGAAGCAGACAGAAGAACTGGCGCGAAACGCCGGGAAAGGAGCGGGATATGGCAATCAAGGCAATTACAACAGACAGTTTCCGGGATGATGTGTTGAAAACGAGAAAGCCGGTTCTGGTGAAGTTCTGGGCGCCGTGGTGTGGGTATTGCCGCGCACTCGCTCCGGCGTTGGAGTCAATTGAAAAGCAGTATGAAAGTCTGCTTTCCGTAGGGCGTGTGAACTTCGATACGGAGACGGCGCTGGTGCGCAGGTACAACATTCACGCGCTGCCGACGCTGCTGCTGTTCATCAATGGGGCTGTGGCAGGTTTTCTGATCGACCCTTCCTCTGAGAAGGAAATTGATGTATTTCTGAGAAAAATGCTCGGGCTGAATGCGGGAGGTCTGTATGGCAAATATGTATGATATCGTGATTGTCGGCGGCGGTCCGGGCGGGTACTCTGCCGCATTGTATGCCGCAAGAGCCGGTCTTCACGTGGTCGTTCTGGAAAAGCAGCGCATCGGCGGGCAGGCGGTACACAGCGAAAATATTGAAAACTATCCGGGCTTCGATGCCGGAATCGATGGGCTGAGCCTGAGCGAAAAAATGCAGCGCGGCGCAGAACGATTTGGCGCAGAAATGGTGACAGACG
>ENA-ORPF01002741-ORPF01002741.1-human-gut-metagenome-genome-assembly--contig:-NODE-2741-length-11426-cov-8.816639_pt1 | contig 11426 bp, 10 predicted proteins | sample MGYA00242140_ERZ509070 | MGnify/ENA primary metagenome ERZ509070 (study PRJEB26280, sample SAMEA2338713) | human gut metagenome | biome: human gut; feature: human-associated habitat; material: faeces... | reverse complement strand
GGATCGCATGGGTTGCATTGGGCAGGATCTGCACATTGCAACCGTAGATATGGAAGACGAAACGTGCTTGTTCCGCCCGCTCATAGTTTTCTGTCATATCGTAATTTTTTCAGTAAGGTTATCACTTTTCGTTTCCCTTGGAAAACGAGGTATATATGAATTGCCCTGTGAAGTATATATCAATTGCCTAACACAGTATATATCCTCGGGCACATGCAGTATATCTTCTCAAAAACGGCCAGTTGAACGGTGTCTGAGACGACTGCTCCACGCATCGTTGATACGGGCACGGATGTTACTGACGCTTTTACCCTTCGTGATTCGGGGGGTGATGGGTAGAAAGAGGCGGATGAAACGCTCTTTGACCATCTCCTCGGGGGTTATTTTCGGCTCGTTCTCTTGCATGACCAGAATGACTTGGGCCAACTCGGTAACCGTCCGGCACTCGACGATCTGCGCAAGATAGCGTTCCAGATCCTCTTCTTTATTTATATAGGCACGAAAACGGATCGTTTCAGGCATGAGACCGGATCTACCGTCCTCCTCTTCTTGGGAGGTCTCCCCGCAATATTCTCCCACATAGAAGTTCTGGATGGCTTCCGTAGCGTTGGGGAGTATCTGGTTATTGCCGCCGTGTATGGTAATCGTTATATCAGACATAAGGTATATATGAATCGTTTGTCAATGAAAAGTAAACAGTTTGTCAACGGTTATCAACGGATTTGATTTCGTTATCCGGGGGTTGTACTTTCGCATTGTCAACAATAAGTTTAATCTTTTTAAAAAAAGAAGTATGATTAATTATTCAACTTACATGTGGAAAAGTCCACTGGATGAGACCGCAAAGGAACAGGCGTACGCCAAGAACCAAGTGACGAAAGTGATGAGTTTCGATGATTTCGTGAAGCACATCTCAGATCACAACGGTGTTTTCACACGCGGCACGGTAAAAGGCGTGGTAAGCGACACCTGCTCATGCCTAGTGGAACAATTGCTGAACGGCTACAAGGTACAATTCGGCGAACTAGGAATCTTTAGCATCTCCATCACCTGCGAGCCGGCCGCTACACTCAAGGACTTCTCCAGCGATAATATCAAGGCAGTGAACATTCTATTCAATCCGGGTATAGACTTCGAGAACCTACGTTCTAAGGCAGAATTCAACCTAGTAACCAGCCGTGCGATCCAAGCCGCCTCGCTGAAGGCGGTAAAGGAGAATAAAGACACGGTAGACTTGGCAGCGTTGAAGAAAGGAGACTCAGAGTCTCCCGATGAGATCTAAATCCTACCATTGAGAAATACGGCTTTTAAACCATGAAGCTTATTTTATTCATTTATTTAAAGACTACAAGTATGAAAAAAACAAATTGGAAGAGCGTCTTGCTCTACATCATCCGTATTGTCGAACTGGTCATCACCGGTGCCGCCGGTGGAGCCGCTAGCGGTTGGATCGGATGAGAACCATCACGCTGATTATCGTGCATTGCTCTGCCAATAGGCAGGGCAGCACTTTACGGATGATGGACATCGACCGTCTGCATCGCTCTCTCGGCTGGAATGGTTGCGGATATCACTTCGTTATCCCGACCGATGGTACGATCGAGACCGGTAGACCCCTTGAACAAGTGGGCGCTCACTGTAAGAACCACAATCGGTACAGTATCGGGGTTTGCTATATCGGAGGACTCGCCAACGATGGAAAGACTCCCATGGATACCCGAACGGAAGCCCAACGAGAAGCCCTACAGGGTTTGCTTCGTGAATTGCATCAGCGATTCCCCAAAGCCCTGATCGTGGGACATCGGGACTTGGACCCGTTGAAATCCTGTCCCTGTTTTAATGTAGTGAGCGAGTTTTCCAATTAGTTTAACGCAGGGAGTCCCTTCACCTCCCTCGTATGCCATGCTTGGTAGGCGGGAGCGGAGAGTTCAGGTACAGTTAATAACTTGTAATCCGCCCCGTTCTGCTTAGCTATATGTTTTCGTTCATACAAACGAAGGGAACGATCCGTTACGGAAACCATGACAACCGGAAAAGGATAAGCGTACAGGCGCATCGGCGTGATCTCACTATCCGGAAAGGCACGACGCAATTGATAAGCGGAACGTTCGAACGCGACCCAATAAGATCCCGTACAATATAAATGGATCGAGGCCTGATTCGCACACTCACGATTCATGATCTCTCTCAAATGTTCTTTCAGCAATAGCATCAAACGGATACCGGAGGGAGTTTCGCTTTCCTTGCTCATGACAGTCTACTATTTAATGTTTTAGCCAAATATCGTAATCGTGTAAACGCTGTATCAACAACGCCTTGCTTCTCTTAGGCGAAGGGTCATCACGCCAGGGATCTACCAGCTCATGCGCCATACGGTAATACAGGTTGCTATTCGTGCAGCCGTAAAGCGTGACGAGCAGCAAGGCACGAGAATTCACTGCCTTAACCAATGGAAGCATATTGCGTAGGGTGGAATACAAGCGTTCAAACTCCTCTTCCTGATCCAACAGCTTATAGGCCGGAAGGAGTAATGAGTAAACCTTGCAACGCATCACGTCGGTCTCCACACGAAGGGAAGCATAGCCCTTCAGCACCTCACGAACCAGAAGTTCGTCTTCCTTTCCCAATTTGCCCGAGAGATAATAACGCCCCAACGCCTTGTGCATACCTTCCGATAAACGATCGTTATCCAAATGGGTATAAACGTGCTTGCCTTTCGTATTCAACTCGATCAGCTCATACTCGCCTTGCCTTACCTCAAATAGAGGAACCCACATACAGTCAAGGATACGTACCATGACATCCTTATGACCTCCACCCGGTTGCACCACCACCTCAGCCTCCATCCCCATGAAAGAACCCGAGGTGATACGTACACGGTCACCTTTCAGCAAGCGACCGCTATCCGGTACGTACACCGGAAGCTCATTGGAATAAGATTCTGCCATCCAGCGTAAGGTCTCCATCTCATGATCTGACAGGTAAGGGAAATAAGAGTGTTCGCCCACGGATACCCGAGGAAGAAGATTATATAAGGGCATGATACGTTTCAAACGGAAAATCTCATTCTCCGAAGCATGGATAAACACATAGTTGTATAAAAGAGGCTTCCTCGTATTGACCATCTTGCCTCCCACCTTGCGAGCCTCGACATACGAGGGGGCAAAGTACTCGAACAAGGGTTCCCCACAACGTTTACGACGAGAAAGCTCGGCATCTAATCCTTTTGACGAATAGATATTATCACGTCCCCCTATGGCGGTAGGAAGCGTCAGTACGTACCAGCGTACAGCCTCCTGACTACGGCGATTGCGTATATGCACCATAGCTCTATCAGAGCTATTACTTGTCATGATATTCATTGAGGAAGATAATTCAGAGCCTTATCAAGATATTCTTGTAATACCCTGATAAATAAACACTTATGTGAAAATAAAAAGGAATTACTGAAAATTTGCATCCCTTCAATACTCATGCTACTTGGCGAGTAGCCTTAACAAGAGGAGTGAAAGGATATTCCTTAGTTGTAGAGACGGAGCGTGTTCCGTTTCATCCCCTTAAAATGGTATTTTAGTTACTATCAGGCGGTGGGAGACGGAGCACGCTCCGTCTCTACATGATGTATGTAGAATTTACTTCGGATAACGTGATGATTTCGGGAATACGAGGCCATTTCGTTTCTATTGCCATGTCTATACATCAGAAATAAGAACGAAGATTTAAAGAGAATCAAGGTTGAAACACAAACAAAGCCTAATGTTTGCTTGTGTTATGTTATTTTTTACTACATTTGCGGCATGAAATGAACGCTACTCGCCAAGTAGCAGTCAGTTTGGCTACTCGCCAAGTAGCGTACTTTTCTTCACCCTACTTTCGGCGCATAATTATACACACTCTCGAAACAAAGTTTGTTTACGGTTGAGAGCTTTTCTAAAGAGAAACTCTTCAAGTATATTTGCGTAGTCTTGATAGATTTATGCCCTAACAGTTCACTGATCATCTCAATCGGTACGTTTTGCTCCTTCAAGGTCGTGGCGAAAGAGTGACGAATCGTGTATGAGGTAACCCGAGTATGAATGCCAATGGATTCCGACAGTATTTTCAATCTGCGGTTAAAACCTCCTAATACGGTATTATATTCCTTGTAGGCATCCTCACCGGTCTTCATTCCCTCTAAAAATGGAAACAGATAGGGCGAATCCTCGGTTGTATCGGCTGCCAACTCATTCAGCAGCCCTTGTGCCTCCGCTGGGATCTCCACCTGTATAAGGGATCCGCTTTTCTGCCGATAATAAGACAAGATCCCTTCCTTGATATCCTCCTTTCGCAAATGGGCCAGATCTACGAAAGCCATCCCGCAAAACAAAAACATCAGGCAAAAGGCTGATTGGGTCCTCTTCTGTTGCGGATCTGTCACCGGGCTTGTCATCAGCAAGCGTAAGCTTTCCGAAGGCAACGCCTTTTTACGTTTACTCTCAACCCCTGTAAACACATTCTTAAACAAATGAGGGATATAGGTAGCCTCACCCACCTCTACGGCTAAATTATAGATGTGACGGATCCGGCGCATATAAGTAGATACCGTGTTACGAAAACATCCCTTGGCCAACAGCCAAGATTGATAACGCAAAAGTGTATCCGGATTAATATACGCATAAGGAATCTCTTCCCGGCCACAAAAACATTTAAACGACCTCAACGCATCTTGATAACTCTTCGCCGTGGAATAACGCTTTTTCTCACGCAGGCAGGTGATATACGTAAGTACACCCACCACAAAATCATTCTCATTCATACTTTATCTCCTTAAGAATTAATACATAAAAAAATCCTCTATCTCTCCGTTTACACAGGAAAGATAGAGGATCTTCATGAAATCCTTAAAGAAATATATTATTTTCCGGCTTTCTCAGCAGCAGCTTTCTTATTGATCTTCTTCTTCTGCAACTCGTAAGCGATCGGAGTAGCGACGAACAAAGTAGAGTATGTACCGATAATGATACCTAATAAGATAGCGAACGTAAAGCTTCGGATCGTGCTACCGCCCAAGATGAAGATACACAATACAACCACCAACGTAGTCAATGATGTATTAAATGTACGACACAAGGTAGAGTTCAACGCATCATTGATCACTTGATAACGATCACGCTTCGGATACAAAGCGATTGTCTCACGGATACGGTCGAATACAACCACGGTATCATTGATAGAGTAACCGATAATCGTCAAGATAGCTGCGATAAACGTCTGGTCTACCTCCATTGAGAACGGAAGAACCTTCCATAACAAGGTATAGAAAGAAATGATACACAATGTAGTCGTAGCAACAGAGGCGAACGCACCAACAGAGAATGACACATCACGGAAACGAAGCAGGATATAAGCGGCCATACAGATCATGGCGAAAATTACCGCTAAGATAGCGCTATTCTTGATATCGTCTGCCATGCTAGGACCCACCTTCTGCGAACTCTGTATGAAAGTAGTCGTGAACTCATCTAATGTAGTTCCTTCCGGAAGTAAGGATTTCACGCCCTCAAACAATTTATTCTCGATCTCTTGATCTACCGTAGGATCGTTATCATTGATCTTATAGTTGGTAGACACACGTACTTGATCCGCTGTACCGATCTGGATAACACTAACAGAACCGTCTAACTGAGCGTCCAGCATATTACGAACATCGTCAGTCTTCACCTCTTGATTGAAACGGATCACGTAATTACGTCCACCCGTGAAATCGATACCATTATTCAAGCCGATCGTCATAAAAGAGATAGCACCTAAAACGATGATTGCCGCCGGAATTAAATAACCAACTTTGCGAGCACCCAAGAAATTGATCTTCGGGTTTGTCAGCAAGTCTTTCGTCAGAGAAGTCGTGAATGTCACGTTCTTCAATTTATCTTTCGCTAACAATGCCTCATAAACGATACGAGTCAAGAACACGGCTGTAAGGAAGGAAGCGAACAAACCGATGATCATCGTCGTAGCGAAACCACGGATAGGACCCGTACCGAAATAGAACAATACGATACCGGTAATGATAGATGTCAAGTTTGAGTCGAAGATAGCGGAGAACGCATTGCTGTAACCGTCGGCGATCGCCTTTCCTAAAGACTTACCGGCGCGAAGTTCCTCTTTCGTACGCTCATAGATCAATACGTTCGCATCGACTGCCATACCTAGCGTCAACACCATACCGGCAATACCCGGCAAGGTAAGAACCGCTTGGAAAGAAGCAAGGATACCCATCGTGAAGAAAATGTTCAATACCAAAGCACCATCGGCGATCAATCCCGGTACCAATCCATAGAATGCGCACATATAGATCATCAACAGCACCAATGCCAACACGAAAGAGATCACACCGGCATTGATAGCCTCTTGTCCTAATGACGGACCAACGACATCTTCTTGAACGATATGTACGGAAGCAGCCATCTTACCCGATTTCAATACGTTCGCTAAGTCCTTCGCCTCTTCCGGTGTAAAGTGACCGGTGATTTGTGAACGACCTCCCGTGATCTCATCGTTTACGTTCGGAGCGGAATAAACCATCTCATCCAAAACGATAGCGATCTGACGACCGATATTCTCTTTCGTCAAACGAGCCCAAGCCTTAGAGCCTTCGGCATTCATAACCATGTTAACCATTTGCTCTGAACGACCGGCTTGTTGCATAAAGTCAGCGTTAGCATCTGTTACTACGTCACCACCTAAAGCGGGACTTCCGTCACGGTTCGTTACCTTCAAGGCATATAACTCAAAGAACTGCTCTTTATCATCGATCGCCTTTACACCCCATTTTAAAGCCAAGTTACGAGGCAATACCTCTTTCACTTGTTTCATGTTCAGGTATTCGCTGATCTTCTCCATATCTTTTGCTTGAGCGATACCTACCGTCGAACCCGGAGACAACTGACCGTTGTACTGGCTAATTTGCAATAAAGCAAATAATGGATGTTGCTTAGCGAACTCTTCCATGCTTTGATTAGCTTCCGTATCTTTTTTATCTTGACCAAGCTCAGCCAACAAAGAATCGGCCTCACTTACATTCGCATCAGCGGCATCAGCGATTTTCTCAACATTATCGGTAGCTACAGAATCAGCGGAAGTCTCCTTACTTAGGATAGTAGCCAATACATTATCAGCGGCAACCAATTGTTGATAGATTTCCGGCAACTTATAAGTTTCCCAGAATTCCAAGTTAGCGCTACCTTGAAGCAACTTACGAACACGTTCCGGTTCTTTCACACCCGGCAACTCAACCAAGATACGACCCGCTGTCTCCAAACGTTGGATGTTCGGAGAAACCACACCGAAACGGTCGATACGAGTACGCAATACGTTGAATGAGTTATCAATCGCACTTTGCAACTCTTGTTTCAAAACAGAAACAACCTGAGCGTCTGAGCTCTGGGGCGTGATTTTATCTTTTAACTCGAATGTACTGAAAATAGCGGAAAGACGGGCGCCGCTATCCAACTTCTTATACTCCTCAGCGAAAAGGTCGATGAAATCTTTTTGGCTAGTCGCTTGATGCGCGTAAGCTAAATCCAACGCCTTGTTGAAATTCTCGTCTTGGTTGTTGTTAGACAACGAACGGATTACATCCGCCACGTTCAACTCAAGGACAACGTTCATACCGCCCTTTAAGTCAAGACCTAAACTAATTTCCATTTCACGGCATTGCTTAAGCGTATAGCCTAACCATACCTTCTGAGTAGATAGTGAGTCTAAATAAGCACTCTCTTTCGCAGGATCTCCACCCGCATACTCAGCGGCTTTACTGTTGTAATGTTGCGTCACGAACGAGAACGACAAATAGAACAAACAGACAAGCGTAAGTAACACCGCGAAGACCTTTACAAATCCTTTGTTTTGCATCTGAATCTTAGGTTTATGTTATTACATTATTTATATTCGTTTTTTCACAGGGTGCAAATATAGACTTTTTTTCTTTGATAAAGAGCAATTAGTATAATTATTTGTCACGCTCATAGTTTATTTCAAACGCAAATGTATATCTTTGGGGCTAAAATAATAAGGAAAATATACCATGAAACAGTTATTATTCGCTCTGTTATTTATCCCCGCCCTGCTATTCGCACAAGAGGATCAACACTATCTGGCAGGGGCCGTTCCGGTTGCAGACGGTAAAGTCGTTTTTACCCGAGAGATTAATGCCCCCTCTTTAAGCAAGGCACAAATCTACCAACAACTATTAAAATGGGGACAAGAAAATTTTAACACAAAGGACAGTAGAGTAGCTTATCAAAATGAGGCAAAAGGCGAAATCGCCATTATCGGGGAAGAATATATAGTATTCTCCAGCACAGCCTTATCCCTCGATCGAGCGATGATGAAATACCGTATTATCATTGAATGCAAGGAACATGCTTGTACCCTGCAACTTGCGGGCATCCGATATGAATATAACGTGTCTTACCAGAACGAGCCGGAGAAATACCTAGCCGAGGAATGGATCACGGACGAGTATGCCTTGAATAAGAGCAAGACGAAATTGAACCGTATCAGCGGTAAGTTCCGTAAGGCCACGATTGACTTCGCGGATAAGACGTTTGATAGCGCAGCCAACGCATTAGGCGCACAGTTGCTGACAACCGCACCGATAGAACCAGTATCCGCTCCGCAACGGGAAACACGACCTGTGGCACCGATGGAAGGTTTCGTAGCGTTCCAAGCGGACAAAATACCTAGCACGATCCTCCAAATGTTACCGGACAACGCTTTACAGATCAAAACCGTAAAAGGAAATACGACCGACGCAAACGTTGAATGGAAAGGCATAGGCAATATGTTTGGTAAAACGATCAGTACAATCTCCATATCCAAAGATAGTCCTGCTTATAAAGCGATTGGCAATAACGACGTATATCGATTATCCTTCTCCAACCCCGGCACATCTGCCGATGCGCCATGGATTATTATCGAGTGCCGTAAACAAGGCGAGACCGCCGAAGGACAGCAAACGATGTTAATCGGCGAGATTACGAATGTATGGATCAAATAACGAAAAAGAGAGTTGCATTTATGAAAAAGATTCTATTATTAATATATATGATGTTCCCTGTGCTAGTCATGGCGCAGGGGCATAAAGGCGAGGTAGACGAATGCGCCCCCATGAAAAACGGGAAGGTATGCTATAGCGATGATGTAGAGATCGAGAATACCTCTAAACTAGAAATATTCAACGCTATTAACGCATGGGCTAAGAAATCTTATGGAAAAGATGTCTTCTTATCCAACGTAAACTCGAACAAGAACAAAGGGACCATCTTCGTAAGCTCTAAGGTTGAATTATTGTTGAATGATACAGACAAGACTATCATTAAATATAAAATGCGTATCACCTGCTTCGACAACCGATACACGATCGAGGCGAGCGATATCGTATATCAATATGATCCGCTAAACGATAAAAAGTACAAGACCTATAAAGCGGAAGATGTAATCGCCAATAATGGGGATAGCAATACGATAGCGCTGATCAAAGATCCTAAGCTATTCTGTAACGCTACCTTCTTCTTTGTCGAGAACTTGTTCGCCGACGTATTTGACGCTGCGCAGAACGCAGAATCCGAGTGATGAAACCCTTTTATTCAAGTTTCAGATAACACCATAACGGGTAGTGGTCTGAATAAGCGACCTTATCCACGGAACAATTCATAGAGGTCATGTTCGGGGAATGCAGGATATTATCGATACGGAACCAGAAGAAATTTTGATTATAGGTAATGCCCATTCCCCGGCCAGACTCGGCAAAGGCATCCGTCAAATCCCCTTGGATCGTACGGTGCGCATAAGAAATAGGCGTATCATTAAAGTCACCGCATACTAAGACATAATCTCCTTTCGCGTTCTTAATCTCTTTTGATACCGCTTCCGCTTGCTTAGCCCGAATCCGGAAAGCAGGTCCTAGCTTTTGCTCGAACGCTCCTTTCAAATCGTCCAACCCATCCGAGCTAAAGCTCTTTATAAGGGATGAATAACGGGTCCGATCCTCCATCGTCAGCTTAAAGGATTCCAAATGGTTATTAATCAAGGTCAACTTCTTTCCCTTGATGTTCACTTCATGTACGGAAGAGCCGTTATAATCCGAATCGTATTTCACCATCCGGGAATTCGACAGCGGATATTTGGAGAACACAGCGATGCCGAAACTCTGGAATTTCGTGGAGCTTTGATAAAATACGGAACGATAAGGATACATGCTCAACGCATCATAGATCTTAGAGGCAGTAAGGCTCTTCTCTGATTTAGCCGTGGCATATTCCTGCAAACAAACAATATCTGCGTCCGAGTTAGCGATATATTGGATAATCTTGTTCGGAGCTATCTTCGTATGATTCTTGTACCCAAAAGCCATCACATTATAAGTCAGCACCTTCAGTACCTCTTCCCGAGGGACATCCTTATGCGAGTGAAACGGAAAATAGCGTTTCACGGGACCCCAACATAACAAGAAGGAGAATATGCCGATCAATAAGAACTTCCATTCCCATAAGAACAGCCAATAGATAATAAAGCAAAGATTGACTACACATAAGACTGGAAAGGCTAATCCCAGATAAGATAACGTCATACTCGTCTCAGGAGACACCCGATCCGAGTAAGCCGAGACTATCAACAACACGACAGCCACCACATTCGCTACGACAAATAAGAATTGAAGAAAAATCCGTAGAGTTTTCATAAGTATCTGTTATTTCTTACTGGCGTCGAAAAGTCGCTTTTTCTCTTCAGCGGAAAGGCTCTCATAACCGGAACGTTTCAATTTATCCAGTATAGTATCTAGATCCACCGACTCCTGATGTTTGCGTGCGTTATACTCATAATCCGTTTCGTTACGTTTATAAGTCACACGCATCTTCGGTTTCCGTTTGCCCAAATTCACGAACCAGTCGATCAACCGATTCATTGGAGCGGTCAAGTCCTTTCCATTACGAATACGGGAAGCGAACCACATACCAAACAAAGCCCCGCCGATATGGGCGATATGTCCTCCCGCATTATCAGAAGTCATCGCCAACAAATCGATCACCAGCGTAAAGATAGCCAAATAAATTAATTTGATCCTTCCGATCAAGAATAAATTAATCTCCAAATCCTTCCGGTAAAACGACACGGCGAAAACGATCGCCATAACAGATGCCGAAGCCCCCATCAAATAGCTAAAAGAAGCCACGTTCTGGAAATAAGGGAAAATATTATAAGCAAGGACAAACAATATCGCACCCGCAAGACCTCCCAATATATACAAGCCTCCCAACTGCCGCTCATTGAAGAAATTCAAGAACAATCCCCCGAACCAATACAACCAAAGCATATTGAACAAGATATGCAAGAAGTCAAAATGAGTGAACATATAAGTAAACAACGTCCACGGACGGAAGAGC
>ENA-ORPF01002737-ORPF01002737.1-human-gut-metagenome-genome-assembly--contig:-NODE-2737-length-11441-cov-6.515985_pt1 | contig 11441 bp, 7 predicted proteins | sample MGYA00242140_ERZ509070 | MGnify/ENA primary metagenome ERZ509070 (study PRJEB26280, sample SAMEA2338713) | human gut metagenome | biome: human gut; feature: human-associated habitat; material: faeces... | reverse complement strand
GCTGCTTTTGCAGCTCTGCGATATGTCCGTCGATGCTGTTGATGATGTCTGCGGCGGCAGAGCGGATCGTTTCAAGGGAGCTTTTCAGCTCCGCAAGCTCCCGCCCGCTGCTCCACCCGGCTACATAGCCGAAAGAGTAGTCCGATGTATCAAGCCCATAATGCTGGCAAACGGTGTAGGCGACGCTTTCCGCTTCCACCTCGCGGGTGCGGCGGTCTACGCGTGGCTGCTGCTCGTCTTTGGGAGCGTTCAGGTCAATATCGTGCAGCTTTGCGTGGGCGATTTCGTGAATGGCGGTTTTGAGCGTTTGCAGCTCGCTCATACCCTCGTCAAGCGCGATGCGCTTGTCCTCCAAGTGATAATAGCCGTGTGCGCCGCCCTCGATTTTCTCAAAGCCGATGGGGACGGGAGAGGTCTTTTCAAGGGCTGCGAAAAAATCACTGTACTGCTCCACATCGCCTGTCAGCGCGTCAACGGCAATATCCGGCAATTCCTTTCCCTCGGTTTGGGACACGTCAAAGACGGACACCACCTTGTAGGCGGGTATAGTGATCTCCTTTTCCTCGGTGACGGGCTTTCCGTCCCTGCCGATCACGGGCTTTTGGGTCTGCGGGTCGATTTTCTCCGTTTCCTGCTTGATTTTGAACGGCGACGGGGCGATAATCTTAATGCCTTTTTCGCCTTTTTTGACGTTGCGCTGAAACTGATTTTTCCATGAGTTGAAGCCCGCGATCAGGGAAGCATCGGGCTTCTGCATGGCGATCAAGAGGGTGTTGTTGAAGCTGTAATTATGAAACTTCGACATAACGCGCAAATACTCCTTGTAGCGTTCGCTGTCGAACAGCTCCGTAATGCCTTGCTCCAAGCGGTCGGTAATCTCCTTGAGCTTTTCGGCGGGCTTTTCTGCGGTAAGGTTGATCGGGATAACGGGCTGCGGCTGCGGTGGCTCGACGGTATGCGTCGCTGCTTGCCTTGTGCCGATAGCGTCCATTTCCGCTTTTTCCGGGTCAGGGCGCGTCGGCTGCGCTGCCTGCTGGGACGCGGTGTGCTGCGGCGGCTCGCCCTCAATGACATAACCCGGAAGCAGCAGCCCATTCACCTTGAACGGTTCCGCGTATTCTTTCGGAACGGGCGGCATAGTCTCGGTAAACAGGCGGTCGTATGCCTTGATGCGTCCGGCAAGGTATTTTTCCATTGCTGCCTTGTCTGAAAAGGTCTTGCGCTCCTGTCCGGCGATTTTTACGTTTTGTCCATGGTTCGGTCCGTTGGTGCGGACACTCCATGTCAGGCTCCATGAATACGGCACGGATTTTTGCGCCTGTCTGTCATAGCGGGTGTTTTCATAAACGTGATAGCGCATCTGATAGACTGCGTTGCTGCGGAGCTGCCATTCATAATCTGTTTTCTCCCATTTGTTGGATGTGTGCTTGACGGGCGGCGTCTGCACATACTCGATGGCTTTTTCAAGAAAGCGGGTGTTGCCCGCCTGCTGCTCCCATGCGGCTGCCTCCGTTTTCAGCCTGTCAAATACAGCCTGCTCCGCCGCCGCGCTCTCCTGCCGCAGCCGTGTCAGCTCCGCAAGAGAAAGCCCGGTCAGCGCGGAAATATCCGCTTTCTCACTTTCAAAATAGATGCTTCGCTCAATTACCAGCTTTTTTGCTACTTCCAGCCTGTCAAAATCATAGCTGGAATAGTTCTTTTCCTGTTCGCTCACGGTTTTGCTCCTTTCTTTTGTTGGTGTGATGATGTCTTTTAGCGGCTGCTCCCACTTGCGCCCAAAGCCGCGCACGACGGTATCTCCCGCCGCGCCGTTTTCGCTGAACATTTGCAGGGTGGAAAACGCATTGTCAAAGGCGGGGATATTGTCTGTGCCAATATTCGGGGCGAAGTGGATAACACCGTCCGGGTAGTCCCTGCCTGTGCCGATCCAGCCCCGGATAAAGCTGTCGAAAGGGGCTTTCGCTCCGCTGTCAAAGTGTTCCTCGGCATGGCTTTTGTATAGCTGCCCGCCCCTATACTGTCTGCCTAAAATCAGCTCCCCCGTCTGCGGGGAGAACATAAAGCGGCGGTTGTCGATTTCCCGCATATCAAAGGACATACTGCGGGTATCAAGAAGTATCAGGGCGGCGGTCAGCTCTGCTTTCGGCTTGTTCTGCATGGCTTACGCCTCCTTTCATCGTTACAGAGGGTTTGGGAAACTTCCCAAGGGTCTGCCCCAACAGGCGATAGCCTGTGAGGGTACAAGCAAAATCCCCATTCTGCGCGTAGCGTCAGAACGGGGATTTTACGGAAAGGGTACCCCTTTCCTATGCTTGCTGCGTAAGTTCTTTGTCCCTCGCAAGCTCGATACGGTAGTTGACGTATTTCCCGCCCGTATCGGCTAATACAATGCTTCCGTCATAGGTTTTACCCGTTTTCGGGGAATACAGCTTTTTGACCTTCGCCCTGCCGCCCGCAAGCAGCGCGGCGGCGATTTTCGGGGTAAAGGCGGTTTTGCGTTCCTCGAAAAAGCGGTCGTTTTTCCACATGACAAAGGCGCAGCCCTTCTTTTCGCAGTAGTAGTTTTTCCTGCCCTCGCAGACATTCCCGCCGCAGCGGGGGCATTTGCCGATCACCGCCTTTTCCTCTTTGAACAGGTCTTTCTGATTTTCGGAAAGAAACGGATAGGCTTTGACCAGCTCCCGCGCCATTTCTTCAATGCCCCGCATGAAGTCCTCCGGCTCGGCTGCGCCCCTTGCAATCTGCGTCAGAGCGTTTTCCCATTCGGCGGTAAGCTGCGGAGAGGTCAGCGTATCGGGCAGAACGCAAACAAGGTTGTTGCCGTTTTTGGTTGGGATAAGCTGTTTGCCCTTGCGCTGCACAAAGCCGGATTTGACCAGCTTTTCAATCACAGCGGCGCGGGTAGCGGGAGTGCCAAGCCCCCGGCGTTCTGCGTCCGGGTCGGTGTCCGCGCCTCCGGCGCGTTCCATAGCCGAAAGCAGGCTTGCTTCCGTGTGCGGCTTCGGGGGCTGCGTGTCGTGCGCCGTAACTCTTGCGGCTGGGCTATCAAAGCTCTGTCCCTCGGTAAAGGTCGGCTCATCTAAAATACGCTCGTTTTCCTCGTCGCCCTCGGCGTCGGGCTTTCCTTTCAGCGTCGCCCGGTAGCGTCGTTCCAGCTCTTTCCACCCGTCGCAAAGAACCGTCTTTCCCTTTGCCGTAAACTCGGTATCGGCACAGGAGAACGCCGCCGTTACCGCGTCAAAAACGTGCGGCTCGGCGGCGGCGAACAGCAGACGCGCCCCGGCAAGGGTGAGGATATTTCTTTCGCTTTCCGGCAGCGCGGCAAGGTCTGCTTTCGCAAGCTCCATTGTCGGAATGATGGCGTGGTGGTCGGATACCTTTTTGCTGTCAAGCGTCCGGGCTGTGTCCGGCGTAAACGCCGCGCCTTTCATAAAGGGCAGCTTGCCGACAAGCAGCGCGGCGATATGCACCGCCGTATCGCCCATGTCGTCGGTCAGATAATTGCTGTCCGTTCGCGGGTAGGTAAGCAGCCGCTTTTCGTAAAGGGCTTGTGCAAGGTCAAGGGTCTGCTTTGCGGTGTAACCGTAAATGCGGTTGGCTTCCCGCTGCAAGCCCGTAAGGTCAAACAAGCGGGGCGGCTGCTCGGTTTTCCTCTCACGCCTCACCGAAACGCAAACGGCCTGCGACGCTTCGCAAGCCGTTTTGAGGGCTTCCGCATCTGCGGCGTCGGAGATCCTTGCGCTTACCGCTTCCGCGCCGCCCACATCAAGACGGACGATATGGTAGGTTTCTTTCTTGAAAGAGGTGATCGCCGCGTCCCGGTCTGCAAGCATCTTTAAGGTCGGCGTCTGAACGCGCCCCACGTTTAGGGTTTTGCCGTGAAGGACGGAGAAAAGGCGTGTGGCGTTGATGCCGATGATCCAGTCCGCTTTTGCGCGGCATAGCGCAGACGCATAAAGTGCGTCATACGCTTCGCCGGGTTTCAGCTCCGCAAAGCCCCTTTTGATCGCGCTTTTCTCCATAGAGGAAATCCAAAGGCGGGAAAAGGGCTTATCGCACCCCGCCGCATGGTAGACAAGGCGAAAAATCAGCTCGCCCTCGCGTCCTGCGTCGCAGGCGTTGACAACCTCGGAAACGTCGCTGCGGCGCATGAGGTCTTTTAGGATTTTGAACTGCTTTTGCCTGTCTTTGAATACGGTATATTGCCACGGCTGCGGCAGGATCGGCAGGCTGTCATAGCTCCACTTTTTGTACTGCTCCCCATAGGCGGCGGCTTCCGCAAGCTCCACCAAATGCCCCACGCACCATGAAATGAGGTAGCCGCCGCCCTCCATATATCCGTCCTTTTTGTTCTTTACGCCAAGGGCGGCGGCAAGTGCCGCCGCCACACTCGGCTTCTCTGCAATGACTAATCTCATTCCTCGTCCTCCTGTTCCTCACTGCCTGCTTCCGGCTCGTCCTCGTCGTAATCGTCAAAATCGAAATCGTCAAGGTCGGTGTCGCCCTTGATGCCCTGCTTCGGCTTCATAATCTTAAAGTAGTAGAACGCGCCGCCACCGGCAAGCAGGGTAACGACAAGGAAGATCACAAGCCCGCCCGCATTGCTTTTTTCTTTCTCCGGCGGCGCATCGTCCGGCTCCGGCACGGCTTCCTTGCCTGCACATTCGGTCATATTGACAGAGCATACCGGGCAGGCGGTATTGACTGCGCCCGCCTTGCATTTGTCCTTACAGGTGCAAACGACGGGAGCCTGCGCCTTGCCGCTGTCGTCCTCCATGAGCGCCATCAGGTCGGCTTCGTCCACCTGATTGAGAAAATGTACGGTATTTTCGCCCTCGGCGGCGCGGTCAACGATGATGTAAAAGTAATTGCCGTTTTTGCTCTGCACAATGATAAACTGCTTGTCCTCGGCGGCTTCTCCCTCAATGTCGTCAATCAGCGACAGATTACCGTCCGGCGTAAGGGGCTGCGGCTCGGTTTCTACGATCACGCCGCTGTCGTTGGTGGGAATGTCCTCACCGCCGCCCGCATAGGCGGTAACAGAAACGCCGCCCAAGAGGACAAGGGCGGCAAGCAGGGCGGCGGCTGTTTTGAAGAAGCCTTTATTCTTCATCTTCGATTTCCTCCTGTTCCATGTGGTCTGTACCTGCGGCGGCAATGCCGGGGATCGGCTCGCCGGAAAGCAGGGCGGTAAGCTCTGCGGGGGTTACGCGCATGGAGCGCACAAGAGAGATGATTTGCAGGTTTTCTGCTTCGGTTTTCTGCATTGCAAGCTCTTTCAGCCTGTTCTGATACTCGGTGATTTTCTCCCGTGTTTTCTGCATTTCCTTTTCAATGCGGTCAATTTTGCTGTTTGTCATACTGTCAAAACTCCTTTCAAATTTTAATTCCAATTCATCAGCCCGTAGCCCTTGATACAGGCGTAATCAAGAGGATAGCTTCTGATTTTGCAGGCGTCGCCGGAATTACCCTCCACGGTGTAAACGCGGCTTCCGTCTGTGCCGATTACGATACCTACATGGTCTGCGCTGCCGTCTAAATCCCAATCAAAAAAGATGGCGTCGCCGGGAGCGATATTCTCATAACCCCTCGCGCCCCATTGCCCGTGAGAGGTAAACCACGGAACGCCCTGCGACTGACAGCCCGCAAAGCGCGGCTCGGAAAGTCCAGCCTGTCCGTAGCACCAGGACACAAAGCAGGCGCACCAAGCCACGCGGCTGTCAAAGCCGTACCAGCTCCAGTAAGGCGCACCGCCTACATTGCCGACTTGCGATTTCGCTATATCCACAAGGGCGGTGTTTCCGGGGCGCGTACCGTTGACAAAGGTAACGCCGCTTAAATCCTCGGACGCGGAAGTGTCCGCAGAGCCGCCGCCAAAAACGAGGGGTTTGTTGCCGCTTGTTTGCAAATAGACATGGTACATTTCAAGCTGCTCCGGCGTTAGCAGCTCCGATACAAAAGAGGATATGGGTCTGTTCGTCAGCGTTACATTGAGAATGTAATAGTTATAGGGGACTTCAACGGTGTAGGTATAGGTATGGGTGTTGCCCTCCGCGTCCGTGTAGCTGCCTGTGCGCCGTTCTGTGCGGTAGCGCACCTCGATTTCTTCTGTGACGGTCAGCTTGTATTGCAGATTGAAAATGCGGTCAAGCTCTGCCTGTGCGCTTTGCGGGGTGTAGCTTTGCAACAGGGCGGTCAGGTAGGACGCTAATTCATGGGGGTTATGCCCGATGTACGCAAGGTTGTAGCGGTATTCGTCATAGCCCGGATAATCGCGCTCGATATTGTCTATCCTGCTTTGCAGATCGTTTTCCTTTGCCGCATAATTGTTTTCCACCGCTACAAGGTCACTGTCCTCCGATGTGTAAGAGGTTCCGATTACGCCGTTGACAAGCCCCGAAAAAAGAGCAGAGCCGGAGGAAATTGCGGACATCAGCATGATAAGCAGGAGCAGCGCACACCCGGCAATCAGAAAGACTTTCCAATGCCGCCCTACAAAGGCGGCGGTCTTTTTCGTCGCTTCGGCGGTTTTCTTCGCCGCCTTGCGGGTGTTTTCTGCGGCTTTCCTTGCGGATTTTGCGCCGCCCGTTCGTACCGCCTTTGCATACTGCCGCTTGATCTGCTGCTTCTGCCAAAACCGGGGAACGGGGTTAGACGTGGCAAGCTGCGGGTTGTCGTGCAGCGCCTTTTGATACTGAAAATCGGCGTTTGCCTTGAACGCGGCTTTTTCTGCTTTTGCCGCCGCCCGGTAGGGTTTCAGCTTGCGGCTGCGGCGGCTCTTTCGCACCTGCCGCGCCCCTGCCCGGATGCCGCGCTCGGCTAATTCCTCGCTCTTGTGCGCTCCCTCCACGCCGGAGTTGTCCTTTTCAACGGAATGTATCTTATTGTGGACGAAAACGCCGACCTCCTGCACGGGGCGGGAGAGGGGGTTATGCTGCTGCCTGCCGCCCGGTATGGGTTTTTCCTTTTCCTCAAAGCGCAGGCGGGTTTTGCCCTTGCCTGCGGCTTCGTCAAAGGTACGCTCTTTTGTCAAGACTTTCTTCTTCGGAATAGCCGCCCGCGCTTCGTCCAAGCGGTCGGAGGCTCTTTCCGATTTGCGGATCGCCTTTTGAAGCTCCGGCGTCGCCCGTTCTTCCTCGGTGAATTGCAGGCGTGAGGTCTTTGTTTTTGCCGCCGCTTCCTGCTGCGCCCGCTTTATCGCCTTTTTGGATGCTGCGCGGGTATGGGCAGCGTCGATATGCTCCAAAACACGCTCGGCTGCGGCGTCGTCCCGCTTCGGAGAAAGCTCCGGGGTATGGGGACGAGCTGCCGCGCCGCCGGAGGGATGCGGAAGCTGCTGCGCTGCTTCCTGCGCCGCCTGTTCGGGCTGCTTGGAAAAATCCGCGTCCTGCTCGCGTCCGCTGACCAGCTCGGCGGTGCCTGCGGTTTCGTTGACCTCGATAAGTCCGTCCCGGCTCATTTTCTGCGTAATTTTATCGCGGGGTTTCAACTTTTTGTTCAATTCGTTTCACCTCCGATCCGCGCCCTTGCAAGGATGCAATAGTCATAGTTCAGTTCAATGCCGATGTAATGGCGGTCAAGGCTTTTTGCCGCAAGCCCCGTCGTGCCGCTGCCGAAAAACGGGTCAAGGACAACGCCGCCCTTGGGACAGCCCGCCAAAATGCAGGTTTCCGCCAGCTTCGGCGGGAACGCGGCGAAATGCCCGCCCTTGTAGGGTACGGTGTTGATATGCCATACGTCCCGCTTATTCCGCGTGGTCGGCATGAGGGCTTCATCGTAGTAGCCGCCCGTCCGCGCCTGGTTGATGCCCTGCACCTTGCCCTGTCCGGGTACCTCGCCGTCGTATTTGTGTCCCGCGCTGCGCCCGCCCCGGTATCGCGCCGCCGTGGTGGGGGCTATGGGTTCCGCAATGGCGGCGGCGTCATAGTAATAGCTCTTGGACTTCGTAAGCAAAAAGACGTTCTCATAGCAGCGGCTCGGTCTGTCCCGCACACTTTCGGGCATGGGGTTGTCCTTCTGCCAAATAATCGCGCTGCGCAAATACCACCCGTCAGAGCGCAGGGCAAAGGCTAAAAGCCACGGAATACCGATTAAATCCTTTTGCTTGCAGCCTGCCGCCCGTCTTGCAAGGGACAGGCTCTGCCCGTTTCTGCCTTTCGGGTTTTTCGGGTCGGTGTAGGCTCCCTTGCTGCCTGTGCCGCAGTAGGTGTCGGCAATGTTCAGCCAAAACGTACCGTCCGGGCGCAGCACCCGTTTCAGCTCACGGAAAACCTCGACAAGCCTTGCGATGTACTGCTCCGGCGTGTCCTCCCGCCCAATCTGCGCGTCCATGCCGTAATCCCGCAGGGCGTAGTAGGGCGGGCTTGTGACGCAGCAATGGACGCTCTCGGCGGGCAGCTCCCGCAGGGCGCACAGCGCGTCGCGGTTGATGATGGTGTCTAATCTCATGTGCCGCCCACTTCCTCCGGGCGGGTCGTCATTACCCGGTATAGCTCGGTATTCTGCGGAAAACGGTCAAGGAAAGGCAGCACCACGTTTCCGTAGAAGATCAGCCCCTCGCCCGCTTCGGTATGGGTAACGTATTTCATCTGCTGCGGGGAGATATTGAGCTGCCTTGCAAGGATTTCCCGGTCGCCCTGCGCCTGATTGAGCATGAGGACAAAATCGCTGTTCTCAAAGATATTCTCAACTTCGCGGCTGCTCAAAAGGTCTTTGACATTCTGCGTGATGGCGGTTGGGATCCCGCCCCATTTACGAAAACGCTTCCAAATCTCCACGGAATAGGCGGCGGTTTGTTCCTCTTTGAGGAGCAAATGAAACTCGTCCATGTAGTAGCGGGTGGATTTCTTTTCAGCCCGGTTTATGGTTACTCTGTTCCACACCTGATCCTGCACAATGAGCATCCCCAGCTTTTTAAGCTGCTTTCCAAGCTGCTTGATGTCAAAGCAGACAAGGCGGTTTGACAGCTCTACATTGGTACGGTGGTTAAAGACATTCAGGCTGCCCGAAACGTAAAGCTCCAATGCCGCCGCCACCCGCGCCGCTTCCGGCTCCGGCTGTCTTAAAAGCTCGTCGTAAAGGTCGCCGAGGATCGGCATTTTCGCCGGGTCGGGGGCGGCTAAAAACGGGCGGTACACGTTTCTTACGCTGCGGTCAATGACGGTCTTTTCCACGGGCATCAGCCCCTCCTTGCCGCCGATGACAAGCTCACAGAGGGAAAGGAGAAAATCGCTTTTCAGCGCAAGGGGGTTATCGTCCTCGCTGTAATTGAGGTTAATATCCATAGGGTTGACATACTGGGTGCTTGTGGGGGAAATGCGGATCACCTGTCCGTGCAGGCGGCGCACAAGGGGGTAATACTCCGCTTCCGGGTCGCAGATGATGATGTCGTCGTCGGTAATGAGAAAAGCGTTTGTGATTTCCCGCTTCGCCGCAAAGCTCTTGCCGCTTCCGGGAGTGCCGAGGATCAGCCCGTTGGGGTTTTTAAGCCGCTTGCGGTCACAGAGGATCATATTGCTCGACAGGGCGTTCAGCCCGTAATAGAGTGCCGCGCCCTGCTGAAAAAGCTCCTGCGTGATAAAGGGAATAAAAATCGCAGTGCTTGATGTGGTAAGCCCCCGCTGGATGGGGATCAGGTTCTCGCCCAGCGGAACAGAGGACATCAGCCCCGCCTCCTGCTGGTAGTCAAGGCGGGTAAGAGCGCAGTTGTATTTCTGCGCGATGCCTGCCGCTGCGAATATGTCATTTTCCAGCTTTCGCTTCGTGTCCGCCATATTTACCACAAGGAAAGTCAGGAGAAACATTCGCTCGTTGCGGCTCTGCAAGTCCTGCAAGAGGTTTTTCGCTTCGCCGCCGAACATGGCAAGGTCAGAGGGGATGATGTCCATATCGTAGCCGCTGCGTACCGCTTTCTTTTGTTCCTCGATTTTCATTTTGTCAAGGTCTGTTATCTTGCGCTTGATGGTCTTGATGGCTTCGGTCTGGTCGATGCTCTTGATATGGAGATTGACGACGATCCCCGTTTCAAGGTCGAGAATATCCGCAAGCATACGGTCGTTCAGCTCCGGCGCAAGGATTTCAAGGAAGCTGACCGCGCCGATTTTGCGTCCCATACGGAAATATCTGCCCTCGCCGAAACGGAACGAGGACGGGGCGATAAAGTCCTTTGTGGTAAGCCCCGACGGGGTGAGCCAGTCCCAAGAGAAACGGAACGGTTCTCCCTCCGGGTGGAATACGCTGTGCAGGGCTTCCAGCCGTTCATAGCCCGTCATGGGGCGGGCGGCTGCACCCAGCACCTTAAAATTATTCAGTATGTCGGTTTCAATACGGGCAAGCCGCGCCTTTGCCGCGTTCAGATTGTCCGCTTCCACGGAAAAGGTAATGTACTTTGACTTTACAAAGCCGTTGTTGCCCTTTGCAAGCTGATGTTTCAGCATATCCGCGTATTCGGTGCGGATGGAATTGAAAGCGTCGTTTTGCGCGGGGATCGCAACGACCTCCTCCGCGCCGCCGCTGCGCGTTCCCCGGTTGATAAAGGAAAGCTGCACACTAACGGTCGCGTCAAAATAGTTGAGAAAGTCGCACCAGTTTTCAAAAATGGCGGTCTTATCGTCTGCCTGCGCAAGCTGGTAGTTGATGTCGTCGTAGGCGATGCTCTTGGAGTATTTCTTTTCCGTAACCTTGCAGATACCGTCCGGGTACATGGCAAGATACGGTATGGTCTGCTGCGCAGTGTGCGCCTTTCCGTCACCCTTTGCCGCTCGGATCAGGGCGGCGATTTCCTTTTTCTCGGCGCGGGTGAGCTTACGCCTGTTTCCTGCGTGTTTTGCGTTTGCCGTTGACAATAGCCGATACCTCCTTTTCAAGTTGTCTTTGCCGTTCGAGGACGGCATAGAAGTTTTCCGTCTGATAGGGTCTTTCTTTCGGACGGATATATTTTGTCTGTATGATGTTCTTAATCAGCGTTTCAAGGGGCTGCCCGTGCTTTTCGTACATGGCAAACAGAAAGCAGGGCAGCATAACGAGGATCATCACGAACGCCGCAAGACTTGTGCCAGTGCTGTCTTTGAGTAAAAAGAAAAGCGGCAATCCTACAAGGAGCGCCGCCGCAAAGAATATGAGCTGCCTTTTGGTAAGGTTAAAGGCAACCTTTGTCTTTATGCGGGACAGGTCTTTGGGAACGGGTACATACGCCATAGAAAAATCTCCTTTCGTTACATTTCAATACTGTTTGGGAGTTCGTTGCCCCATATATCCCACCCCGGCGTTTTCTGTCGGGCAAACAGCTCAATACGGGGCAAATCCCCCATAAGGACAACGATTTTTTCCCGCGCTGCATCCGGCTTTTTGCTGTGCTGCTCTATGGGGCTGATAAGAAACTGATGTACGCCCGCCGACTGCCGCTTGGGTTTGCCCTTGGTCGCCAGCAGACAGATTTCCGC
>ENA-ORPF01002731-ORPF01002731.1-human-gut-metagenome-genome-assembly--contig:-NODE-2731-length-11453-cov-2.909809_pt1 | contig 11453 bp, 18 predicted proteins | sample MGYA00242140_ERZ509070 | MGnify/ENA primary metagenome ERZ509070 (study PRJEB26280, sample SAMEA2338713) | human gut metagenome | biome: human gut; feature: human-associated habitat; material: faeces... | reverse complement strand
GGGGCAAATTAGTTTAATGACACGATACGCGCGTTATTCTTCGCTGGTATCCGTCAGCAGTTCCTTGCCGTCCAGAACGTCCACCATGTCAATGAACTTCTGGCAAAACTTATCGCTTGCAAGGCAGTTGGCACTATAGCCGTCAAAATCGTTAAGAGCTTTCTGTGCAAACATTTTCAGCGTGTTCATCGCTTTCAGCGGGGCATCCACGTCAAGGATACGGATATTAAAGCCTTTTTCTACGGCATACTTGCGGATGGGTTTGCACATGGTCGGATTTTTGCGGTGCTTATCGGCAAGGTGCTGCAAGTCAGCTGCGCTCGTGATAAACACGGGGTTAAGCACGGCCAGGTCAGCGGTATCGACCTTGCTGCCGTCTGGCGCAATCCATGCAGAATAGGCCGCGTCAAAGTCTGCATGGATTTTGTCGGCTGCTTTTCGATACTCAATTTCTTTCGGGGCAGTTTCGAGAATGGCGGCAAGTTTGGCGTCAAATGTAGCCTTTGTAATGCTGCGGTCGCTGTACTCGGCTTCGAGTGCGGCACGGGCTGCCTTTTCGGCTGCAACGGCGGCGGCGTATTTGCGGAAGCAATCAATGTAAGATTTTGCGTAATTCATAGTTTTACTCGCTTTCTTTAATTCGCGGCACATCGTCAATAATTACAACGTCATACCGCTGGTGTAATTCGTTCATCGTTACAATCGCGCCTTTCTGTGTACCGGTTTTCAGTAAGTAGCCGCCGGGAACAGGCTCAACAATTGCAACAGGGTCTTGCGCTGTCAGGGAATTTTCCAGCGCCTTTAGTCTCGCTGTAAAGTCTTTTTTTATTGCCATTCACTCCAATACATCTTATTTGGGTGCTGTCTACTTTCCTTTCAGTTCATCCCGTAGGATTTTCATGTACTTATCCGCATGGTCAGCAATAGCAGGCTTGATAAATGGCTTTGCCGGTTGCCCGTTTGTGTAGTACGCTTCAACAGACGGTTTCTGGCTGCGCAGCATAGCAACAATACGTTTTGCTTCTTCCAGCGTGTACCGCTTGCCGGGGTTTTTGCTTTCATGTTTTTCCCCACCAATAACATACACCCAGTATCCGCTTGTGTGCGCTGGGCCATATACGCCGGTTCCCACTTCGATGAAGCTGGCATACTCAACATCCGAGCCGATGTACATTGCCTTTTCTTCCATGCTTACCGTGTGCGTGATACTGTTTCGCAAATAGCCTGTACCCTTTTTACCGGGGCTGTTTACCAGTTTTTTGGCATAGCCCTCTGCTACCAGCCCGCACTTTTCCAATCCGCGCAATACAGCACCATTCATTGCTTTCAGCACTTCTTCGCTGTGATCTTCAAGTCTGAAGTTCATTTTTCCCTTTCTTCCAGTGCCCGCAAGCGCTGTTCAAAATCGTTGGCTTCAACCAGGCGCAAACCATATTCCAGCACAGCGCGGGCCGCCGCGATATGCTGCTGCGGCTGCTGCTGGTCATCGTCTATAATGCCGCGCGGGCGGTCAATAGCGGGCGGCATAGCCGCTTTTGCATTGTCTGTGGCCGTTTCCAGCAGTTCAGCGCAGCGCCGCTTGTACTCTGCCATAAAGGCGGGGTCTTGCCTGTAGCGGCGAATCGTGCTCTCATCCAGCCCGGCAGCGCGGGCAGCTGCTTTTACTGTAGGGCACGTCAGCAGCGCCGCCAGGGCCTTTTGCTGTCTCGGTGTAATCTTTCACACCCCCTCTCTGCTGGCCGCGTCTGTGGCCGTCTGTGGGCTGTTTCTGGTGATTTTCTCCCGTTCCATCTTTTCCAAACGCTCCGTGACACGCTCTGCAACGCTGCTGCCAGTCTCCCTCCATGTCAGATAGCCGGTTCCATGCCAGGCGCGATTTTCAAGTTCCCTGTCATGCCAGCGCCGTAGTTTCGGGTCGCTGCGCAGCTTTCGAAGTGCGCGGGTTTCTATAGTGCGCACCTGCGCCGGGGTTATGCCCATCTTTTCGCCAGTGGCCGCCATCGACAGCCCATCAAAGAACCTGTGCCGCATTACAGCGCTTTCTATGGTTCCGCAACGGTCTAAGGCATCACCCAGCACGGCGCGGGTTTGGGCGCTGGATATGCGCTCATCTGCCGCTGTAAACGCCTGTTCTGCTGCCGGGTCTGGCTGAACCTCGCCCAGCGTGGGGCCGTCTGCATTTTCGCTGTCGATGGGCAAGTCCAGGCTGAAACAATGGTTTAACGGGTCGGCGCTGGTCGTGTGGGTCTTGCCGTCCTCATCAACAAATTTTCGCCGGTGGCCGTTGGATAAGGCAAGCTGTATCTGCCGCTGCATGGCTTGGGCAAGCCACGTAGAGAACGCGCCAGCCGCCTGGTCGTAGGTCTGGGCGGCGTACTGGACGGCGAAAAAGCCTTCCTGTTCAAAGTCATCTGCCGTCACGCCGTGCTGATCTGCAAGGTCTTTGTGATGGGGATACCATTTCCAGAACATTGAGCGGATAAGTCCCCTGTTTGTCTCCCACAGCTGGCCCAGCGCGAACGTATTACCGGCAGCGGCCAACGATGCAAGCGCGGCATTGGTGGCCTGCTGTTCTGCGGTTGCTGCCATTGCTAAAAACCTCTTTCTCTTCCAAAATAAAAAGATAGGCCAAAAGAAACGCGGTCGCATTTCCCTTGGCCTATCTGGCGCTACCTGTCGGCGGTACTTGGATTGCCTATATTATACCACACATCGTCACTTTTTGCAAGTTGTTAAGTAGAACACATGAACGCCGCCCGGCGCGGTGCTGCTGTGCTGCCGTACATCTGGCAGGGTTTGCAGCAGCTCGGCGCGGACGCGCTCAAAGGCGGCGCGTTCCTGGTCGGTGAATGTCAATTTAATTTTCATCGGATACCGTCTTTCCGTGTTTTTTGCCATAATACGCTTTTAGGTACTGCTTTGCATCAGCTGCTGCATCTTCAAAGCTAACCTCATCAATTTGTAAGTATAGTTCATTCAAAATTTTAATGATAAGGTCATCGTCAACGCCGCAATGCTGCATTGCATTCAGCACGTATCCAGCGCAAGCATCCTCATTCCAGATATACGTGCAGCTTTCCATGATTCTGACGTGCTCCTCAGCGGCTGGCCAGGCATCCTTTGACTTCTCTGCATTACGGCGCAGCTTTTCGTGAAAATCAAGAACGGTCATTCTGCATCCTCCTCCAAACTTTCAAGAATCATCTTTGCGGCAATGCTCCACAGCCGGTCTAACTGTTCATCCGTAGCAGCGGCCAGCAAGCCGTTTAAAGCCGTCACATAGGCAGGTCGATTAAAGTCATTCATAGCTTTCAAATCCTTTCAGAAACGCCCGTATGGCCCGATAGCACAGCCTTGTCGGTTAATCTTCCAGGGTATTTTTCTTTCGCGCTTCATCATAAAGATACTCATTGACTATTGCGATTTCAGCCATTGCCGCATCCGCTGCGGCTTCAATCATCGAAGCAACTTGCCACGCTTCATAGCGCCCAATCTGATCCTTGTTGGCGTATGCCAGCTCGTGTGCAAGTGCATTTGCGGCGTTTGCCAGCCAATAGGCATTCTCGCACCGATCACCCGCCGGGATTTCGCTTTCACATTTAACAAGTGTGTTTTTATCCATTCTAATTACCCCACAAGCCCGTCAAGCCGTTAGCACAGCTATGTGTTTTATTCGATTATATCCAGTGCGACTGTGCGTGTCGGTTGTTCTACGATCTCGGTTTTGACCGTAACACAATACGTCCCACCCTGCACGGTTTTGGGTTCAACCGTAAGGTATTCAGGGCCGCGCTGTACGGTTTCGGTCATAAGTACAAGAACATTTTTCCCATCGTGATTTTTCTCTTTGCAGATCATTGTATTTACCTCTTGGCGGCCTTTTCGGCTTTCTTTCTCTGCCGCTCTGCTACCTTATTTATCCCCATTGTAATAGGGTCATGTACAACATTGCCCGTGAAGTATCTTGCAAGGCGCAACGACTTTTCATCTCCATAAATCAGCATTTTTTCAATTTGTTCGATCTCGAACAGTTTTGCGTAAATCTCTGGGCAGCGCTCGTATAAGGTGTCTCTTTCGGCTTCGGTCAGATACTTAAATAGCATTGTGTTTTACCTCCATATTTGCTATAATGGAGGCGGTAAATCCTACTTGGCAATAAGTTTTACCGCCTGCCGCTTGTGAGCGCTGCAACACTCTGGGCGGCTTTTTTTGTTTGCAATCGCAGTGCTCACCGGGGTCAAGGTTTGCGCCGCATCGGGGACAGGTCCAATAAAACATGGCTGACCACTCCCCTGCCCCGGTCAGACGCAATCACGGTAGACCTGGCGCAGGATTCTGCCGAACTCATCCGGGTGGCCTGCCAGCCATTCCAGCGCGGCAATCTCATCGCCGCCGATTTCCATACTGTTCAGACGGTAGGCAATATCTGCAATGCGAGGGTTAAGGGCTGTCTGGGTGGATTCGGTCAAAATTTCTCTTTTCATAACAATTCTCCTGTTCTGGCGCGGTGGAGTGTGCTCCCACTGTGCCGTTTTGTTTGTCGGTTGTTTGTCGGATTCGGGATAGCGAGAGCCTACAAAGCCTGTTGTTATGCGGAAAACCGTGTGTCTCTGGTTTGCCGTTTTCTGTGCCCTCACTGTGCCGTTTTGTGTGTTGCTGGTGTGTTGATTTGTGTGTTAGACACGGGGCAGCGACAGCCTGTAAAGCTCGCCACCATGCGGAAAACTGTGTGTTGCTTGTTTGTTGCTCACCGTGTTAGTTTGTGGTTGATTGCTGGTTGATGTAGGATAGCAGAGAGCCGACAAAGCCCGGCGCTGGGCGGTAAATTGTTGGTTGGCATCTGGTTGCAAATGGGGGCTTTTGCTTGCAAATGGTAGCTTTTGCTGTGGTTTGCTAGCTTTTGCTTCGCCTTGCTCCGTCTTGCTTAGCATGGTTTGCTTGGGTTTCTTTGGGTTTCTTTGGGTTTTGTTGGGTTTTGTTGGGTTTTACGTTCGTAGACGGTCGTATACGTTCGTAGACGGTTGTTGGGATTGGCTGCAAAAACATTTTGGCTGTATCACTATGTTATAGTGCACTGTAACGCTGTGTTATAGTGCATTGCATTTTTTCGCGGTTTTTGGCTCTTTTACCATAACACCATGTTATAACCAGTGAATAAAAAAGTCGGCTGCACTGTAACGCCATGTTATAGATTCTTAGAATCTTAGCCAGGTGGTGCGGTTTTCTTTGGGAGCTTCCAGTCCATCTCAAAGCGGTAAACATTCGGCTTTCGCCGCGTCCTGTTGTTCTCAACAACCGAGATGAACCCCGCATCAACCAAATCTTGCACACTGCGCCGTAGAGCCATGCCGCTAAACCCATATAGCTTTGCTGTCGATTCCGGGAATTTAAAGTCCTTAAAGGTTTTAGCTTCGAGTCCCATCGCTATGTAAACCAGCCGGTCAACACGTGACAACGCTTGAAACTGTTCTGATTGCAACAGGTCAGCGTATAGCGGCACAAAAGGCAGCGGCTTGCCGTTTGCAGATTTACCGCCTTTCGGTCCTGTCAGCCAATACGGCGGGTCACGCGGTTTCTTCTTTGGCATAGGCAGCCACCGTTAAGCATCGTCTCCGGCATGGCCCGCCTGTTCCAGCAGCCACTTATCCAGCGCGGCACGGGGAACGATGAAGCGGCGCTCTGAAATCTGGATTGACGGGAAGTCCTTTTGCTTCATCAATTCATAGGCTCTGGGTTTGCAGATGCCCAAAACCTTTGCAAGCTCCGGGGCATCAAGGGTTAGTTTTTCGCTTCTGTTCGACATAAAGTTCCTTTCCCGGCTTTATTCGCCGTGTTCGAGTAGGTCTTCAATCTCAACGCCCAGGGCGTGGGCAACGTGCTGCGCGGTTGTACGCCACACTGCCTGACCCCTGCGCATTTTGATAACCGCGCTACGGCCAACGCCAGCCTTTTGGGCTAGTTCCTCGCCGGTGATGTCCAAGCGGGCCATCTGGGCGATGACCTTCACGCGGTCAACAACGATAGATTTCGCCATATTTTCACCTCGCTTTCGTTTTTTCAGAAACATTTGTTTGTTTCTTCACTTATTTTACCACAACATTTGTTTTTGTCAACTACCATTCTATAACTTTTGTTGCGTTTGTTTTGTTTGTGTGATATGCTAAGGTAAACTAAGTAAACTAAGCGAACCAACTTAGTAAACTTTAGTCAGCATAAAAACACAGGAGAAGGCTATGACAACTGGAGAACTTATTCGGCAGGCAAGAATGTCTGCCGGATTAACGCAAAAAGAATTAGGAAATCGTGCTGGAATTGCCGAGCCAACGATAGGAAGATATGAACTTGGGAAACTGAACCCCAAGCCCGCCACACTAAAGAAGATTGCCGCCGCGCTCGGTGTAGAATGGTATGAGCTACTTTCGGATGATTCAGAAGAACAAGTTGAGGTAGTCAAAAGCTATATAGGCGAAAAAATCGCTAAGAGTGGAATCCAAAACGATGCAGAACGCACGTTTCTCATTCGAGAAACGATCAACAATTATTACAACCAACTTAATATAGATGGAAAATTGGCCGCATATAAAATCCTTTTTGAACGTTCAGAGGATGCCGTTCTTGCCGATTCCATTCAAGATTTCAAGGCTTTGGCCGATACACCTCAATACCAAAAGAAAACCTAAGAATAGCCGTTATTTCACGATTTTTCGCGTTTTTGGTGAAACCATATGCCTACAGCATCAAGCCCGTCATAGGCGCTCTCTCAAGGGCTGAGGGGCATTGTATCGCCGCCTGTTGTCCTGTATTACTGCTTTCCTGCCGTCTGACACGATGTACCGTGCCGGGCGGCTTTTTCTGTTCATATTCAGTTTTCAAGGTGCAGTTTCCCATCTGATACAGTGCCGGAGATTTCGCTTCAACTCTGTATCATTGGAACGATTTAATTATACCAACGCGCAATGTAATATTCAAACATCGAATAATTTATATCATTTATTCTAATTCAGAATATTTAATTCCGTTTTATTGCAATTCAGACTATTCCATGCTATAATCGAATATGAAAGAGGGTGCATATTACGTGGACGGATACTCTATAAACAAAACAGAATTTGGCGAGCGCATAAAAAGTGCCCGGGAAGAATTGAAGATGACGCAAACCCAGCTTGCCCAGCTTTTGAAAACCAGTCAAACCACCGTTGCCAAGTACGAGCACGGCGAACAAATCCCCCGCGCGGACGTTCTGGCCACAATAAGCAAAGCAACAGGGAAAAGTACGGATTGGCTACTATTTGGGAATGAATCAACACCCAGCGAAAGCGTAATCACACCAGAGCAATGGCTTCGTTACCTTATGGATTTACTTTTGGATTCGCCGATTGGAACATATACTGAACAAAGTCTAGAGGGAATAGCCCCGGTGTCCATTCCCTATGATTTGATAGATTTCGGCACAACTGAATTAATACATGAATCCGATTGCGGAGCTGGGATATGGTTGCACGGGCCAGATATGCACAACTTGTTTAATATGATTAGTCAAATAAAAAGTCTGAATGAGGGATTTACGCCAGAAATCGTAGATGCTGTAAAGCGCAATATTTGTAAAAAGTACGGAAATTATTTCAAAACTGCAACTGAGCAAGCCAATGAACCAATCACCGATGAAAACGGCAATATTATTTTTTGATAAACGTGGTGATTACTATGCCAAACAATAAAACCAACCGTACGGCCAGCGGGCAAGGCTCCATCCGGCAGCGGGCAGATGGGCGATGGGAAGCCCGGCTGACACTGGGCTATGATGAGGGCACCGGCAAGCGCAAAACGCTAAGTATCTACGGCGCATCTCAAAAGGAAGTCAAGCGCAAGCTGACCGAAAAGCTGCGCCAACTGGATACAAACACCTATATTGCCGATGATAAGCGCACTGTAGCGCAGTATCTGGATGCCTGGTTCACCGAGTTTATAGAGCCAACGCAAAAGCCCTACACCGTCACGACCTATCGCGGTATCATTAAAAATCACCTCAAGCCCCATCTGGGCGCGGTCAGACTGTGCGATCTGACCACCGAACAGGTGCAAAAGATGGTACGCCAGCTGGTTAATGACGGAAAATCACCGAAAACCATAAAAAATATACTGACCGTGCTGAACAGTGCGCTTGAACAGGCCGTCAAGGCGCAGACTATCCAGCGCAACCCGGCCAAATATGCAAAGCTGCCGTCTGTCCGCGTCAAGGATATACACCCTCTCTCCCCCGCTGAGATCGTCTCTTTCGTGGCCGCTGCGCAGGATTCGACTTACTATGCCCCTTTGATGTGCTGCCTGTTTTTGGGCTTGCGAGAGGGCGAGGCGCTCGGTCTGGCATGGGAGAATATCGACTTCGAGAACGGCAAGGCTGTTATCTGCCAGCAGCTGCAAAAGGATAAAAGTAAAAACGGAAAGTTCTACATCCAGCAGGGCACAAAGAACGGCCAAAGCCGCATTTTGGACGTGCCTGATTTCCTGTTAGAGATCTTACAGGATGAACGCCAGCACCAGATGCGGGCGCACTTAGCCGCCGGGCCTGCCTGGCAAAACACATGGGGCCTGTGCTTTACAGATGCTATAGGCCAGTGTATCAACCCGCACACCTTATGGGCAAACTTTAAGCGCATTGCAGCAAGCATCGGCCTGCCGGATGCCCGTGTGCATGATTTGCGGCATACATCGGCCACGCTGGCGCTGATAAATGGCGATGACGTGAAAACCGTGCAAGCCAACCTGGGCCACGCTACCGCCGCATTTACCTTGCAGCGGTACGTCCACGCCAGTGAAGAGATGAAGCGGGCCAGTGCAAACAGGATGCAGCAATTCTTTATCGAAAACGTAAAAAAGGCATAAAAATACCCCCGGCAAGCGCAAGCCCGCCGGGGGTAAAATTATGCCAAAAAAGCAGTTTTAAATTCTGTTGTGGGTAAAATTGTGGGTCAAAGGGGATTTTTAGATAACCAAAAACCCGCATATCTTACGCAGATACGCGGGTTTTTGTTGGCGGAGTAAGAGAGATTTGAACTCTCGCGGCCCTTTCGGACCCTACGCCCTTAGCAGGGGCGCCTCTTCGACCTCTTGAGTATTACTCCACAAGTCAAAGTGATAAACTATTCACTTTTTCACACAAAATGGCGGAGAGGATGGGATTCGAACCCATGGTCCGCTCGCGCGAATCGCTGGTTTTCAAGACCAGTTCCATAAACCACTCGGACACCTCTCCATAGTGGCTGCCGCCAGATGCGAGTATTATAATACCACAGGCCCCCAAGGTTGTCAACCCCGGAGGCCTGTTTTTTCTAAAAAAATCTATAAAATTTTTAGTCGGCAGCTTTAAAGCCCACGCTGTACATAAAGCGGACGAAAGCCTGCTGTCCGGCGGCGTCCTGCTTAAAGACACCGGCGTTCTCCAGCACGTGGCTGAACACGATGCCGATCTCCTTCTTCACTACTTCGTTGGCCTCTTCGGGGCGCAGAGCCGTGCCATACTTGGCGATCAGCGCATCGATCCAATCGGCGTGTACGGCCAGGTTAGAGCCCTCCTTGCGGCTGGTGTTGGGCTGCTGGCCGCTGAGGATCTCGGCGATCTGGGCGCCCTGTTCTTTCAGGCGGGCGGGCAGGATGGCCAGACCCATGACCTCGATCAGGCCGATGTTTTCCTTTTTAATGTTGTGATATTCCTTGTGGGGATGGAAGATACCGTCGGGGTACTCCTCGCTGGTGCGGTTGTTGCGCAGGGCCAGGTCCAGGATGTAGCCGTCCTTCTCATCATAATGCAGGATAGGCGTTACGGTGTTGTGGGGGGTATCGCCGGTGTGGGCCAGGATGCCCACGCTCTCATCGCTGTACTCGCGCCAGGCGGTCAGGATGTTGTTGGCCACAGTCTGCATCTGCTGGCTGCTGCGGCCCACCAGGCGCACAGCGGAGACAGGCCAGTTCAGGATGCCCGCCTTGACGCCGGGATAGCGCACGTCCTTCATGGGCAGGGCGATGTCGGCTTTCTGCATAGGGAATACATAGCGGCCGCCCTGGAAGTGGCTGTGGCTCAGGATGCTGCCGCCCACGATAGGCAGGTCGGCGTTGGAGCCGCAGGTGTAATGCGGGAACTGGCTGACGAAATCAAATATCTCGGCCAGGGTCTGCTTGTTCATCTCCATGGGCTTATGCTGATCATGCAGCATGATGCAATGCTCATGGAAGTAGGCGTAGGGGCTATACTGCAGGTAGAACTGCTCGCCTGCGAGCGTGATGGGCACAATGCGGTGGGTCTGGCGCGCGGGGAAGTTGATGCGGCCCGCGTAGCCGATGTTCTCCTTGCAGAGCATGCAGGCGGGGTAGCCACTCTTGGGCTGCAGGCGCTCCAGGGCGATGGTCTTGGGGTCCTTCTCGGGCTTGGTCAGATTGATGGTGATCTCCAGCTCGCCGTAGGGGGTGGCGGTGTTCCACTGGATGTTCTTGGCGATCTGGGCAGTGCGGATATAGTTCGTTACCACGCAGAAATCATAGAACCAGTCGGTAGCAGCCTTGGCGCCCTTTTTCACGTACAGCTTATGGAACTTTTTGCAGACTTCGCTCTCGCGGGGCATCAGAGCCCCCATCAGGCGGGTCTCGAAGTTGATGCGGTACTGGGGCACAGCACCGTCAAACAGTTCCTTGCGGGCAGCCAGTTCCACCATTTCGTCCAGCAGGGCGGCGGGGGTCGCCGGGTCCTCCTTCGGCGGTTTGGTCTCGCTGGGGGCGGCCAACTGCAGCAGATCCAGCAGCGTGTTGCGGGCCACCAGCTCGTCCAGTTCTTTGATCAGCTTATGCTTACGCCCGAAGCGCAGCAGGCGCTCCACGTCCAGTGCAAGGCGCGCGTCGCGCTGCTCCGGCGTCAGGGTGGTACAGTCAAAATCGTTCTTTGCCATGATACAAGCCCTCCTGTAGCGGTGTGTTTTGTGTTCCGTTGTATTTACCATACCGCTTTTTCCTCTCGTTTTCCATGGCGCTGTGTGCCAAGGTTTTGCAGTTTTTGACCAAACTGCGATTTGCACCGCGCAAATTTCTGTCTCTATTGTCGCATTTTGGCGCTGGGTTGTCAATAATTTGTTTTTATGTATGAGTCTGGCACAACGGAAAAACCCGGCGCTGCAGGAGAAAACCTGCAATGCCGGGCTTTTCTATAAGATATAGTTGTAGCGTAAAGGTTCCTTGAGGGGAGCTGTCTGCGCGTAAGCGCAGACTGAAGGGTGGCTGGGTGAGTTTCGTAGCTAAAGCAGTCACCCCTCAGTCGGCTACGCCGCCAGCTCCCCTCTAGGAGAGCCTTATTGCTCTGCAAACTGAAATTTATATAATTATCTCTCTAACTTTCCCCATTTTATAGGCTTTCCCGCCTGTCCATTAGTGAAATGATATGTAGTTTCCCTTATTTTTGCCCTTATGAG
>ENA-ORPF01002724-ORPF01002724.1-human-gut-metagenome-genome-assembly--contig:-NODE-2724-length-11480-cov-2.495580_pt1 | contig 11480 bp, 7 predicted proteins | sample MGYA00242140_ERZ509070 | MGnify/ENA primary metagenome ERZ509070 (study PRJEB26280, sample SAMEA2338713) | human gut metagenome | biome: human gut; feature: human-associated habitat; material: faeces... | reverse complement strand
GGCGGGGGTCGGTCGCTTTCCAGTAATCAACGAATTTGCTTACCCAAGGTACCCAACGGCCCGAAGGTTCATTGCCGCAGGCCAGCATGCAGTAAGAGGCGTAATTGCCGTATTCTTTGGTCAGAGCGATGGTTTCGTCCATCAGATATTTGTCAATCGGCTGCCCGTTGCCCAGTCTCGGACCGTGATTAGGCCAGCTGGGACCTTCGGGTTGCAGATAAAAACCAACGAGATCGGCAGCGATGAAGGCTGCTTCCGGTGGACAGAAAGAGTGGAAACGCATATGGTTTAATCCGTAGTTGCGGCAGATGCGGAATACCCGTTCCCAGGAAGCTACGTCCATCGGCGCATAACCTGTAAGCGGGAAATCGCAGTTTTCCACTGTACCGCGGAGCATTGTCTTGCGTCCGTTGACGTAGAACCATTTGCCTTCTATCTTGAAATCACGCATACCGAACTGTACCTGTTTCTTTTCGGACTGCTTGCCGCTGTTCAGCGTGGCTGTCAGTTTGTAGAGTGCCGGATTGAACTCATCCCATGTCAGGAAGTCTTTTCCCATCGGTAGTTCCATTTCTACCCGGTTATCTCCTGCCTGAATACGGAAGGTCTGTTGAACAGGGAGGACGTTGTGGCGGGTATCCGTATTAAAGCTTTCGGCAGAAAGTGTTATTTCTCCTTTGGCAGAAGAAGAGGATTTTACATTCATGCGTACCAGCGCTTTCCCGTGACTCAGATCAGGATATACCTGTATATCGTCGAAATAGACTTTGGGAGTCGTCTGCAGTTCGATTTTACCTACGATTCCGTTCCAGTTGCCCTGTGTCTGGTCGGTGATGCTATGTGAATCCGGACCGACATTGATCTCTTTAATCCGGTTGTCAACCCGGATAGTGATCCGGCACGGCTTGCCGGGAGTGACGGCCGAGGTCAGGTCGTATACATGAGGAACGCAAAGGCTGTTTTGCATACCGATTTCTTTCGTGTTTACCCATACGGTTGTTTCAATATGTGGGCGTTCCAGAAAGAGGAGAATTCTTTCCCCTTTCCATGCGGATGGAATTGTCACTTTCTTTTGATACCAGGCGACACCTACATAGTGCTTGTCGGGAGTCAGGAAGAAAGGTAATTTGACTTGCCCTTCTATCCGGTATTTCTCCATGTAAGGATTGAAATAGTAAGAACTGTCATATAAACTTCCTGTCCATTGGGTACGTGCGGTAACATTGTCCCCTTTCAGCTTTTCGGGCATGGAGCCGGGTAAGTTGATAGACTCGTCGAGCGATTTATTGAACCATTGTTCTTTCATCCCCGCATCTTCCCGGTCTATCTGGAAATTCCATTTGCCGGATAAACTGAAAGAATGATTTTGCCCCGTTACGGTCAGTATAGAGGCAAATACGATGGCAATACTTACTAAAAGTTGTTTCATGATATATAGAATTGATATGTTTTTCATCTCTATTTTAAAATCTGCCGCTAAAGTAGAGCTTTTTAAGGGTTTAGTAAATAGAAAGATGTACAGATACATAGAATATTGTATCAAAAACGGCTTTTATGGCGGTTGGTGTACGAAACTACATGAATATGATAATATCTCCATCATCATTCATTTCTGAAATTCTGGGGGATACCATATCTTTGCGAAGTAAACTTTTTAATCTTAAAGTGAACCATGAAAAAAGTATTTGCCTGGATGGCTTTAACTCTTTGGTCGGTAATGACAATCTTTGCAGGTGAGACTGCTTATCTCTTTTCTTATTTTATCAATGACAGCAAGGACGGTCTGCATCTTGCCTACAGTTATGATGGGCTGAACTGGACTCCTTTGAACGGCGGACGCTCTTTTTTGACTCCGTCTGTCGGTAAAGATAAATTGATGCGTGATCCCAGTATATGCCAAGCTCCCGACGGAACATTTCACATGGTCTGGACTTCCAGTTGGACGGACCGGATCATCGGATATGCTTCTTCCCGTGATTTGATTCATTGGAGTGAGCAACAGGCTATTCCCGTGATGATGCACGAGCCGGAAGCTCATAATTGTTGGGCGCCGGAACTCTTTTATGACGAACTTTCGGAAACATATTACATTTTTTGGGCGACCACCATCCCCGGACGCCACAAGGAAGTGCCTACCAGCGAAAGCGAAAAAGGGCTGAACCATCGTATGTACTATGTCACAACGAAGGATTTTCGTACTTTCTCAAAGACGAAGATGTTTTTCAATCCCGATTTCAGTGTGATCGACGCGGCTATCGTGAAAGATCCGACACAGGGAGATCTGATCATGGTCGTCAAGAACGAGAACTCCAATCCTCCGGAGAAAAACCTGCGTGTGACACGCACGAAGAATATTGCCAAAGGTTTTCCGACAAAGGTATCCGCCCCGATTACGGGAAAATATTGGGCGGAAGGACCGGCACCTCTTTTTGTGGGTGATGCGCTTTATGTGTATTTTGATAAGTATCGTGATCATCGTTACGGAGCTGTCCGTTCGCTGGATCATGGTGAAACGTGGGAAGATGTATCCGATCAGGTTTCGTTTCCGAAGGGAATCCGCCACGGGACTGCCTTTGCGGTAGATGCTTCCGTCGTAGAGTCTCTGGTAGATGACCGGAAGCATCAATCTGTAAAAGCACAAACTTCTTCCTGGTTCAACGATAAGGACCTGACATTGACAGGAGTTTATTATTATCCCGAACACTGGGATGAAAGTCAGTGGGAACGTGATTTCAAGAAGATGCATGAACTGGGATTTGAGTTTACTCACTTTGCGGAGTTTGCATGGGCGCAGCTGGAGCCGGAAGAAGGACGATACGATTTTGCCTGGCTGGATAAAGCAGTAGCTCTTGCTGCCAAATATGATCTGAAAGTCATTATGTGTACTTCGACTGCCACGCCCCCGGTGTGGATGAGCCGGAAGTATCCCGAAATCCTGTTGAAGAATGAAGATGGTACGGTTCTCGATCACGGTGCCCGCCAGCATGCCTCATTTGCATCGCCGCTCTATCGGGAATTATCGTATAAGATGATCGAGAAACTGGCACAGCATTATGGCAATGATTCCCGTATTGTCGGATGGCAACTCGATAACGAGCCTGCCGTACAGTTTGACTATAATCCGAAAGCGGAACAGGCTTTCCGTGATTATCTCCGTGCAAAATACAATCACAACATTCAGTTGCTGAACGACGCGTGGGGAACCGCTTTCTGGAGTGAGGCTTATTCGTCTTTTGATGAAATCACTCTTCCTAAGCGTGTCCAGATGTTTATGAATCATCATCAGATTCTGGATTATCGTCGTTTTGCCGCTGCGCAGACCAATGATTTTCTGAATGAACAATGTCTGCTGATCAGAAAATATGCAAAGAACCAGTGGATTACTACCAACTATATCCCCAACTATGATGAAGGACATATCGGCGGTAGTCCTGCACTCGATTTCCAGAGTTATACACGCTATATGGTGTATGGCGATAACGAAGGTATCGGACGCCGTGGATATCGGGTAGGAAATCCGTTGCGTATTGCATGGGCGAATGACTTCTTCCGTCCTATACAGGGTACGTATGGCGTGATGGAGTTGCAACCGGGACAAGTGAATTGGGGGAGCATTAATCCGCAACCGCTTCCGGGAGCTGTCCGTCTGTGGATGTGGAGTGTATTTGCCGGTGGAAGCGATTTTATCTGTACGTATCGCTATCGCCAGCCGCTGTACGGCACAGAGCAGTATCATTATGGGATAGTAGGAACGGACGGCGTAACCGTCACTCCCGGCGGAAGGGAATATGAGACCTTTATAAAAGAGATAAGAGAACTCCGGAAACATTATGCTCCGCGCGAAACGAAGCCTGCCGACTATCTGGCACGTCGTACCGCTATCCTTTTCAACCACGAGAATTCCTGGAGCATCGAGCGGCAGAAACAGAACCGTACATGGGATACTTTTGCACATATAGAGAAGTATTACCGGACTTTGAAGTCATTTGGTGCTCCCGTTGATTTTGTCTCCGAACAGAAGGAGTTGACGGAGTATCCTGTGGTGATAGCTCCTGCTTACCAACTGGCTGATAAGGAATTAGTAAATAAATGGATTGCCTATGTGAAAAATGGTGGTAATCTTGTGTTGACCTGCCGTACAGCACAGAAAGACCGTTATGGCCGTTTGCCGGAAGCTCCTTTCGGTTCTATGATCACACCTCTGACGGGAAATGAAATGAACTTTTATGATCTGCTGTTACCGGAAGATCCGGGTACTGTTGTCATGAATGGAAAGCAATATGCGTGGAATACATGGGGAGAAATACTGATTCCCGCATCTGATTCGCAGGTTTGGGCGACGTATGCCAATGAATTCTATGAAGGTGGTCCTGCTGTCACGTTCCGAAAACTGGGTAAGGGCACTGTTACATATGTCGGAGTTGACAGCCACAATGGTGCGTTGGAAAAGGATATCTTAAAGAAATTATATGCACAGCTACAGATTCCTGTGATGGATTTGCCTTATGGAATAACGGTGGAATACCGGAACGGGCTGGGGATTGTACTGAATTATTCAGATCGTTCTTATACATTCGACATACCGGAGGGAAGTAAGGTGCTGGTAGGAACTGAAGAGATCCCAACCGCAGGAGTACTGGTGTTTTCAATGTAAGGTATTGATTAATAATAGATAAGTGTAAAAAGATAAATAGGTGATGAAACAAATTGTAGGATTAGTATTGATTTTGTGTTGTACACAAATGGTGGCTCAGGAGGTTTTTCCTGATGGCAAGGCAATCCCTGAATGGTTCAGGGAAAACAAGGAAGTGAATGTGAATGCTTTAGGAAAGAAATATAGCATAACCGATTATGGAGTAGCGAACGACAGTACGGTGGTGCAGACAAAGAAGATACAGGAAGTAATTGATCTGGCTGCCCGGAATGGGGGTGGAGTTATAGTTATTCCCAAAGGTACTTTCTTAAGCGGATCACTTTTCTTTAAAAACAATACTCATTTACATCTGGAAGAAGATGCAGTATTAAAGGGAAGCGATGATATTAGTCATTTTCCGGTGAAAATGACCCGTATGGAGGGACAGACTTTAAAATACTTCATGGCTTTGGTAAATGCAGACGGACTGGATGGATTTACAATTTCCGGAAAGGGAACATTGAATGGAAACGGGCTTCGGTACTGGAAGTCATTTTGGTTACGGCGTTCTATAAATCCGGATTGCACCAATATGGAAGAAATGCGTCCTCGCATTATTTATTTGTCCAACTGTAAGAATACTCAGATTGAGGGAATCAGAATTATGAATTCTCCTTTCTGGAGCACTCATTTCTATAAATGCAGTTTTTTGAAGTTGTTGAATCTTCGCATTACTTCACCTGCCAGTCCCGTAAAAGCTCCTAGTACGGATGCAGTGGACCTTGATGTTTGTAATAATGTGCTGATAAAGAATTGTTATATGTCTGTCAATGATGATGCGGTAGCGCTGAAAGGGGGAAAAGGACCTTGGGCAGATAAAGATGCCAATAATGGAGAAAACTATGATATTATTATTGAAGACTGTACCTACGGATTCTGTCATAGCGCCTTTACTTGTGGTAGTGAGTCTATCCTTAGCCGGAATGTGATTGTCCGCCGTTGTAAGGTAGATAGAGCACGTGCTCTTCTAACTCTAAAGATGCGCCCGGATACACCGCAAAAATATGAGTATATTCTGGTAGAGGATATAACAGGGAATGTACAGAATTGTCTGAATATAGCTCCTTGGACGCAGTTTTACGATTTGAAAGATCGTAAAGATACTCCCCTTTCTTATTCTAATAACATTACGATGCGTAATATAGACATTGATTGTAATGTATTCTTTAATGTTAAGAAGTCTGATCAATATAAGTTGTCTGATTTCTGTTTTGAGAATCTCACAGTGCGGGCTAAGAAAGGGAAAGTGGATCAGAGTATAATCGATTCATTTACGATGAATAATGTGAAGATAAACCAATAAAACGACAGAACGATGAAGACATTTTCACTCTTTATCTTAAGTTTATTAATCAGTATTGGCTATTTGTCGGGAGCAGACTGGAATGTGCAAATTGCCAGATATAAACAGGATAAAGCTTGTGCTATCAGCTATACTTTTGACGATGGCCTGGCAGAACACTATACACTTCTTGTTCCCCAACTGGAAAAGAGAGGTTTTCGGGGAACATTTTGGGTCTGTGGCTCTAATATAAATAAGGATAACGAGAACATTACCGACACTACAAGAATGACTTGGCCTCAACTTAAGGAAATGGCTGATAATGGGCATGAGATATCCAATCATGGCTGGGCGCATAAAAACTTCGCACGTTTTCCTATCGAAGAGATAAAAGAGGATATTTTTAAGAATGATAGTGCTATCTTTGCAAATACAGGTGTAATGCCCCGTACTTTCTGCTATCCCAATAATAATAAAAAAGCGGAAGGACGGAGAATTGCCGTACAGAATCGTGTGGGGACGAGAACTCACCAGCGTTCGATTGGGAGTAAATCGACTCTGAAGGATTTGGAAAAATGGGTGAATGCCTTGATTGAAACCAATGACTGGGGAGTAGGAATGACACATGGTTTAACCTATGGCTATGATGCTTTCCGCAATCCTCAACGTTTGTGGGATCATCTGGATCAAGTAAAAGCGAGAGAGAATGAAATATGGGTAGGAACATTCCGTGAAGTGGCTTCTTATATCAAGGAAAGGGAGGAAACTAAACTGGAAGTTGTGAATAAAAAGAATACCTTGTTGATTGCTCCGGAACTTAAGTTGGATCAGGAACTGTTCGTTGAACCGTTGACAATGGTGATTACCGGTAAGGAAATAAAGAAAGTGACTGTGAAACAAGGAAAAAGAAGATTGCCGGTACAGATCACTGACGATAAAGTTCTTTTCGATTTCGACCCGTATGGCGGTATGATTAAGGTGACACTGAAAATTCAAAAATAAAATTGATTGGACAAATTTTAATATGAGATGATAATGAAACAGAACTTTTTAAAATGGATGGTATGTATGTGTTTCGGGCTATTGTCTGTTGCTACGGTAATGGCGGGCGGTAATTATAAAACTGTCAAAGTAAAAGCTCCTTTTCCGATGCAACCGATTAAAGTCTTTATTTATCCGGACCGGGATTTTAAGATTACGGATTTTGGTGCTGTGCCGGGTGGAGAAGTTGATAATACCAAAGCGATCGCTGCTGCTATTGACGCATGTAATAAAGCGGGCGGTGGACGTGTGGTTGTTCCGGCAGGCATTTGGCTGACGGGACCCGTACACTTTAAAAGTAATGTAAACCTCTGTTTAGAAGAAGATGCCGTATTGAGTTTTACAGATAATCCGGAAGACTATCTACCGGCGGTAATGACCTCATGGGAGGGATTGGAGTGCTATAATTACTCACCGCTACTGTATGCATTTGAATGTGAAAATGTGGCAATCAGCGGTAAAGGTACATTACAGCCGAAGATGGGAACATGGAAAGTATGGTTTAAACGTCCTGCACCCCATCTGCAAGCTTTGAAGGAATTGTATACCAAAGCTTCGACCAATGTACCTGTTATAGAACGCCAGATGGCTACCGGTGAAAATCATTTGCGTCCGCATCTGATACATTTCAATCGCTGTAAGAATGTGATGCTGGATGGATTTAAAATACGTGAGAGTCCGTTTTGGACCATTCACCTCTATATGTGTGACGGAGGTATCGTCCGTAATTTGGATGTGCGGGCACATGGACACAATAATGATGGTATTGACTTTGAAATGAGTCGTAACTTTCTGGTCGAAGACTGTTCTTTTGACCAGGGAGACGATGCTGTGGTAATCAAAGCCGGTCGTAATCAGGACGCATGGAGGTTGAATACACCTTGCGAGAATATAGTTATCCGTAACTGCCGGATATTGAAAGGACATACCTTACTGGGCATCGGCAGTGAGATCTCCGGTGGTATACGGAATATCTATATGCATGACTGTACAGCCCCCAATTCTGTGATGCGTCTTTTCTTTGTGAAGACAAATCATCGCAGGGGAGGATTTATTGAGAATATCTATATGAAAAATGTAGCATCCGGAACAGCCCAGCGGGTACTTGAAATAGATACGGAGGTGCTTTATCAGTGGAAGGACTTGGTCCCGACTTATGAAAAGCGAATCACTCGTATCGATGGCATCTATATGGATAAAGTAACTTGCGAATCGGCAGACGCTATATATGAACTGAAGGGAAATGCTGAACTTCCTGTGAAGAATGTGCGGATAAAGGATGTAAAGGTCGGTTCGGTTAAGAAGTTTGTGAAGAAAGTAAGTAATGTTGAAAATGTGGTAGAAAAGAATGTAACTTATCAAATGGAGGATAATAAAGACTAAGCAAAAAAGTTCATATATGAACTTTAATTTGTTTTTGAGTTCATCTCTGTTTTTTTACATGTAAACTGTACATAATTCCAGTTGAAAATGTGGATGATTCTGTACTTTTGACCATCGCTGAACTACTAATCTGAAATAAAAAGGATACTTTTCGAAGTGTCGGCATTGTGCACTTTTTATGGAAGCTTGGTGAAAGATCAGCGATGTGTTTTTTGTGAACTTACAGATCATTATTTGTTTAACTAAATTCTTTTAAAATGAAAAATGCCTTGTTTTTTCTGGCAGCAATTTTGTTGCTTACAGTTTCGTGTACTGACAATCAAATCCAGTTGAATGGTGATGAACCTGAACCGACTCCTCCGGCAGAGCGGGTCGAGCCTCCTTTGAAACGTGCATTGTGGGCTTCGATTAACGGAAGAAAAGATGCTTCTTACTATCCCGAATACAATAATAAGATATTAGTGAGCTGGCGTATGTTTCCCACCGATGATTCTTCTACAGGCTTTGACCTTTATCGGAAGAGCGGTAATGAAGAAGAGGTGAAACTTAATGAAGAACCGATTACTTTGTCGACAAACTTCCAGGATATAACTGCCGACCGTAATAAGGATAATACGTATCGGTTATGTTTTGCCGGTTCTGATGAAACGTTGGATACTTATACCATAACGGCAGCACAGGCATCGGCCGGACTGCCCTATATTTCCATACCATTGGCCGGTACCACAGGTGTCAGTTCAGAGTATTATTATGATGCCAATGATGCCAGTGTCGGTGACCTGGACGGAGATGGGGTTTATGAGATTGTACTGAAAAGGCTTTTGAGAAGCAGTTCTTCGACAGAGGACGAAGAGGATGAGTCAGAAGCCGTACAGATGGGACCTTGGCATACTACCTTGCTGGAAGCATATAAATTAGATGGTTCGTTCTTATGGCGTGTAGCTTTGGGCCCGAATGTCCCGGTGGGTAATCTGACCTCTTTTGCTGTCTATGATTTTGATGGTGACGGAAAATGTGAAATAGCGGTTCGTACCGCAGAAGGCACTGTCTTTGGAGATGGAACAGAAATAAAAGATACGGATGGGGATGGTAAAGTCGATTATCGTGTCGAAGGCTCGGCTCATATTCATGGCGGACCGGAATTTCTGTCGGTATTGGATGGTATGACAGGAAGAGAGTTGGCTCGTACTGATTATATCGCGTTAGGTAAAAGCGAAGACTGGGGAGATAACTATTACAAACGTTCTGCCAGTTATCGTGTAGGAGTGGGATATTTTTCGGGTACTACCCCCTCTATTCTGATTTGTCGTGGAGTATATGGAAAGATGGTATTGGAAGCCTGGGATTTTCAGGGCCAAGAGTTAAAGAAGAGATGGAGATTTGATACTTCAGACGGTGTGCACGGTGATTATGCCGGACAAGGAAATCATAGTTTAAGTGTGGGAGATGTGGACGATGACGGGTGTGATGAAGTTGTATATGGAGGTTGTTGTATAGACCACAATGGTAAAGGCTTGTGGAACTCCAGGCATGGACATGGAGATGCCTTGCATTTAGGTAAGTTTGACCCGTCAAGAAAAGGACTGCAAATTTGGTCTTGCTTTGAGGCTTGTCCTTTTAAAGTAGGTGCTGCTTTGAGAGATGCGAGAACGGGAGAGACTATCTGGGATTTTCCGTATAGTGGAGATATGGGACGTTGTCTGGTAGCCGATATTGATCCCGATAGTCCGGGCTGTGAGATGTGGTGGTATAAAGGTAATGCACATTCCTGTACGGGAGCTGATCTCGGATATGGAGCCGGTTCTAGCAGTATGTCTTACAATATGGCAGTATGGTTCTCCAATTCGTTGAATCGTCAATTATTAGACCGGAGTAAGATTGATGCGCCCAAAGAAAAACGTGTATTTACTATTTATAGATATGAAGTGACTACTATCAATAGTAGTAAAAGTAATCCCTGTTTCTATGCGGATATCTGGGGAGACTGGCGCGAGGAAATTATTCAGGTAACAAGTGATCAGACTGAACTGCGCCTGTTTACGACTTGGTATCCGACAGATTATAAATTTCCTTATCTGATGAGTGATCATGTTTATGAAATGAGTGCTCTCAATCAAAATATAGGATATAATCAACCTACGCAGTTGGGTTATTATTTAGGGTCTGATTTGTATAAAAAGTAAGTAATCATATTTAAATAAAAGTCTCAGGTAGTTTGTCTCTACTTGAGACTTTTTTTGTTTTACGGGTGATAAACGATAAATAATCTATGTAAATGTACAAACTTCTATGTACTGATATTGAAACCGGGATTATCTTTGTGCTACTATGAAACTATTAATATACACAAAATGAAAAAACTGATTTTATTATCTTTATTGACTCTTCAATTTGGTTTGCTCGCTGCACAAAATGCTGACGGGCAAGGGCGTTTGTCTCGCTTGTTTAATTTCGGATGGAAATTTCATGCAGGTGACTTGAAAGATGCCTATTCTGTAAACTATGATGATAGTAGCTGGCGTGTATTGGATCTGCCTCATGACTTTCAAATAGAACAGCCGTGGGATAAAGGTGCAGGGGGAGCTCGTGGCTTTAAAGCGATGGGAACCGGTTGGTATCGTAAAACATTTAAAACCGATCCTGAATGGAAAGGAAAACGGGTATTACTCGATTTTGAAGGAATTATGTTAATAGGTGATGTCTGGGTAAACGGTCAGAAAGTAGGAGGTACAGACTATGGGTATATTGGCTTTGAAACGGATATTACTAAATTACTAAGATATGATGCAGATAATGTGGTAGCTGTCAGTGCTTCTACCGGCAAAAAAGGAGGATCACGCTGGTATACGGGAGGAGGTTTGTTTCGGGATGTCCATTTGCTGGTTAAAGACTATGTTTCCAAAGCCCGTCATGGCGTGTTTATTTCTACTCCTAAAATTACGGAACAAAGTGCAGATATCAATGTACAGGTTGAGGTGGAAGGTATTTCCGGGAAACAGCTGGATGTGGAAATCAATGCCAGAATCTTTTCTCCGAAAGGTGAATTGGTGACGGAAACAAAGGGAATGGCTCCTAAAAAAA
>ENA-ORPF01002722-ORPF01002722.1-human-gut-metagenome-genome-assembly--contig:-NODE-2722-length-11483-cov-2.700823_pt1 | contig 11483 bp, 10 predicted proteins | sample MGYA00242140_ERZ509070 | MGnify/ENA primary metagenome ERZ509070 (study PRJEB26280, sample SAMEA2338713) | human gut metagenome | biome: human gut; feature: human-associated habitat; material: faeces... | reverse complement strand
CCCACCGCGGAAGGATGTTCCGTTTGCTGTGGACGTTCGTGGATTTGAAACTACCCTCCGCAATGCCCCGTGCCATTCATAAGATTGTCAGCAAGGAACGCTGTCAATCTTATTTTCATAGACGGCTGTCAAGTGCGTCCGATAAGGCGGGATGCACGGTATAAAAATAGAGTGAACCAGCCTCGCTTGTGCGCAAGCGCCCATCGAGGTGTTCCACTCTATTTTTGCATGGCTCGTAGCTATGCTAACTTTCCAGTTAATTACCGTTTGATATCGCCGTCTTCGGCATCCTCTTCTGTGGTAATGGCAAAAGCGATATTGGTGGCATGGTCTGCTACTCTCTCCAGTCCGGATACGATATCGGAGAAGATCATGCCGGCTTCGGGAGAACACTCTCCCTTGGTCAGACGCTCTACATGTTTCTTCTGCAGTTCGCGTTCCTTCTCGTCTACCTGATCCTCCAGAGTAACGATCTCCTGCATATGGGATTCATCGCTCTTGGCGAACATTTCTACAGCATAACGGATGATCTTGTTGACCATTTCCAGCATATCTCCCAGTTCCTTCTGGGCTTCCTTACTGATGGAAACGCCTTCTTCCTTACGCTGTCTGGCAGCATCCGCCACGTTCTCCGCATGGTCACCGATACGCTCGATATCGTTCACCACATGGAACAGGGCACCCAGACTGTTCAAATCCTCGATGGGCAGTGTGGTCTGGTTGATCTTCACCAGATAATCCGTGATGGCATGGTTCAGGAAATTGATATTTTTCTCTACCTCGTAGACTTCCTCGATGTCCTCTTCATCCAACGTGATCAGGGCATTCATGGCACGGTTTAAGTTCTCCTCTGCCAGAGAAGCCATACGCTCCAGCTCCTTGATAACTTCTACCACTGCGGTAGCAGGGTTGAACACCACTTTGTCGCCGATGTATTTTAACTGATAGCTCTCTCTGTAGCCAACCTTCTGATCCTCGCCGGGTACGATCAGGTAAGTCATCTTCACCAGCCAGCCGGTGAACGGGAACAGCATAATTACCTGCGCAATCTTGATCAGCGTATGTGCATTTGCTACGAACCGGCCGTTGTCCGCAGAGATAGACTTGATCAGTTCCACGATCTGGTCTCCTGCCACAAACAGGGCAATGTAGATAATAACCGTACCGATAATATTGAACAGCAGATGTATCAGTGCTGCTCTCTTTGCGTCCTTTTTACCGGTCATGGAAGCTAACATTGCGGTAGCGCAGGCACCGATATTACATCCCAGGATAATGTACAGCGTAATAGGTAACGGCAGCAGATCCTGATTAGCCAGCAACAACACAATGCTGACCGTTACGGACGAACTCTGGATAATGGCTGTCAGAGCAAATCCCATCAATGTGGCTAAGAACGGGTTCTTCAGAGACATCAGCAGATTGACCACCTGTGGCTCATTCTTCATGTTCGCCATAGCCTGGGACATGGTGCTCAGGCCTACGAACAGGATACCGAAACCAACGACCACTTCCGCCACCTTACGGACCTTTTCCTTCTTCGTAAACATCATCACGACCACACCCACCAGCAGGATCAGCGGTGCTATTTTGGATAAATTAAAAGATACCAGCTGTGAAGTAATGGTAGTACCGATGTTTGCACCGAGGATAACGCCCGCCGCCTGATACAGATTCATCAGACCAGAGTTAACGAAGCTGACGACCATAACCGTACATGCCGAAGAGGACTGGATGATACCGGTAAAAATAATACCAACGATCATACCCATGAAACGGTTCGTGGTGAAAATCTCCAGAATACGACGAAGTCTGGCACCTGCTACCTTCTCAATGGAATCACTCATCAACTCCATTCCGAATAGAAACAGTCCCAGACCTCCTGCCATTGTCAATATTGTTCCAAAGCTCATTTTTAATCCCTCAATCTCTCTTGATTCTCTTCCGAAAAACCAAAACAATAATTTTCAAATTTATTCTTATATAAACAATCCAAAATATATTTTACGAGATAGAATAAAAACTTGCAATGTAAATTTTACTTTTCTTTTACTTTTCTTTACAAAACTTTACGCAATTTCTACCGTGTTTGCGTAAAACAGCTGTTTTTCCTACGCATTTCGACCATCCGCAATATCCCGGTCCAGCTGCTCCTTAAGTTCTTCCAGCGATCCAAATCTGCGTTCCGGGCGCCGAAATCTTTTCAAAGCCACCTCGATCTCCTGCCCGTAGATGTCCTGGTCAAAATCATACAGATAAGATTCCACCCCCATCACTTTTTCAGAAGAAACCGTGGGTTTGGTTCCAACATTGCTGATGGCCTTATAGACCTTTCCATTATGGCGCACCGCCGCATAGTAAACTCCGTTGGGCGGCAGAAGTTTGCCTGCGGGAGGCAGCAGATTCACCGTTGGAAATCCCAGGGTATGTCCGATATGATTGCCATGCTCCACTGCTCCCACCAGCGTATAAGGCATTCCCAGCATCTCTTCGGCCTCTTCCATCCGGCCCTCTTCCACCAGCTTGCGGATGTAAGTGGAACTGACTTCGATGCCGTTCACTTCGATCTTCTCTATGGTCTGGACGCAAAAGCCCAGATGCGGCGCCATTCTCTCCAGAAGTTCGGCATTTCCTGCGCCGTTCTTGCCAAAAGACAGATCCTCGCCTGCCGCCACAAACCGGGTATTCATCTGTTTGGCCAGAATCTCTGTTGCAAAACGCTCTGGCTCTGTGGCTGCAGTCTCCTTCGTAAGAGGAAACTCGATCAGAGTGTCGATTCCCAGACGTTCAAACAGGCGTCTTTTTTCCTCTCTGGTGGTCAGTTCTTTACCGTCAGACAGGCCGAACAGCACTGCCGGTGTAGGGTCAAAGGTGAACACGCACGCCGCCAGCCCGTATTTTTTTCGGCCAAGAATCTCTTCCAAAAGTCTCCTGTGGCCCAGATGGACTCCGTCGAATTTACCGATGGCTACTGCTGTATCTTTTTCCAGATAAAAGTCTGTTGTTCCTGCAATGATTTCCAAGTCTATTTCCTGCTTTCTGTATTACTTGGGAAGATCTTCACGGGCTTGTACCATTCCTTCGTTTCATCATACGCATAAATGCCCACGAAGCTGTCATCCTCTCTGTAGATGCGCACCCACTCTCCTGCCGGATGTGTGGTCTGTTCCACAGTCTGTCCCGGATAAAAAGCATTCCCGTTATCGATCAGTTTCCGCCACTTTTCCTCCACATGCAACATGGGAAAATCCGAAAAAATACGGTCTGTGGGAAGCAGTGCTTCCTCCAGCCTCTCCGTGTCCCGAAGTTCCTGCAGCTGTGCAAGTGTCAGGGCATCTGCCAGCCGAAATTCCCCGACTCTGGTGCGAACGAGGCTCTGCATGGTGCCGCCGCAGCACAGTTTTTCCCCAATATCGGCACAGAGACTGCGGATATAGGTTCCCTTGGAACATTCCACGCGGAATTTTACCACGGGAAACTTTATTTCCAGAATCTCGATTGCCGGCAGATCCACATGTCTTGCCTGCCGTTCCACTTCTTTGCCCGCTCTGGCCAGCTCATAGAGCTTTTTCCCATTGACCTTCAGTGCAGAATACATGGGTGGGATCTGGTCATAGCCGCCGACAAAACCGGCGATCACTTCACGTACCCGTGCTTCACTCACCGCCACTTCCCGCTCTTCCAGAACGGTTCCCGTGATATCCTGGGTATCTGTGATCTGTCCCAGCAGAAGTTCTGCCACATATTCCTTGGTCCTGTCCGTCAGCATTTCACATGCTCTGGTAGCATTCCCCAGACATACAGGAAGCACACCGGTAGCATGTGGATCCAGTGTACCTGTGTGCCCTATCTTTTTCTGCCGGCAGATCCCGCGAAGCTTGGCTACCACATCATGGGAGGTAAAGCCCGCTTCCTTATATACATTGATGATGCCGTCCATTAACCCTGTTCTCCCCGCAGTTGTTTGTCGATGTGCAGTGACAAATTGTTGACACAATCATGGAAGGTTCCCTTCATAGTGCAGCCTGCGGCACGTACATGTCCGCCGCCTCCGAAGAAAGATGCCACCTTCGCCACATCTACTTTCTCATTGGAACGCATGCTGACCTTGTACTCCAGTACGTTGGTCTCATACATGAAAATCGCACAGTCCACGCCCTTGATATTGCGCAACTGGTTCACAATGCCGTCCAGATCTCCCGGTACCGCATTGTAGAATTCCATGGTCTTGCGGTCCACCATGCTCACGATGCAGCGTCCGTCCATGAAACGAATGCTCTCCATCAGAGCTCTGCCCATGATCTGGGTCTGCAGATAGGTCTTCTGGTAAAAGCTTTCCTCGATCAGCTTCGGGAAATTGAATCCGAAGGAGATCAGAAACGCTGCTGCCTGCAGCGTCTCCGGTGTCGTATTGGAATACTGGAATACACCGGTATCATGGATGATGCCGGTATACAGTGCTTCCGCAATATCCTTGTCAATAAGTTCCGCATCCATAATGTGATACAGCACCTCACAGGCACTTCCCACTTCCGGACGGACCAGATTCACATCACCGCAACCGGAATTGCTGATGTGATGATCAATGTTGATCTTCTTTTTCGCATTCTGGAAATACGTCTCCGCATCTCCCAGACGATCCCCACTGCAATCCAGCGCAAAATACACATCAAACGGCTCCTGCACGGGACATTCGGTCTGAATCTCATCGTATCCCTTCAGATAGGAAAACTCTTCGGACGGCTTCTGCAGATATACGGTAACTTCCGCTTCGGGAAGGAGTTTACGCAGATACATCTGTAAGGAAAGACATACACCCACACAGTCTCCATCCGGACGAATATGTCCGCTGATGCCGATCTTTTTCGCACTCAGACATTCTTCACGCAAATCCATTACTCGTCACCTTCCTCTGTTTCTTCCGTATCTTCCACCACTTCATTTTCCGGCTTCTGTGCCTGTTCATCCGCTGCAATGACCTCATCGATCTTGTGGGACATATTGACACCGTATTCAATGGACTGATCCATCACAAAAGTGATATCCGGAGTGTTGCGCAGATTGATGGTACGCGCCAGTTCTCTGCGGATAAAGCCTTCGGCGCTCTTCAGTCCCTGCAGGGTAGACTTTCTGACTTCCTCGTCTCCCAGCACGCTGATCCATGCCTTACAGCTCTTCAGATCCGGTGCCACTTCCACAGCGATCACACTGGTCCAGGGACTGATCCGGGGGTCCTTGAGACCGCCCCGGATGATCTCTGCCAGAACGCGCTGTACTTCCCCGTTCACACGGGTATTTTTCACACTATTCTTTCTCATTCTTATTCCTTCTTATTTCTTTCCTGCCAATATCGTAGGCAGCCTGACAAACATCCGCGAGCAGAATGCGTTTCGCGTAACCCCGTTGAAAAACGTCGGCACTTGAATGTTGCAAGCAAAGCGCCGCAAGATTCTTAGTGTCCGCTACGTTTTTTGCAGAGCGCAAGCGTGGGTGAGCGGAATGCTTCTGCGAACGGATGCTTTGTAAATATTCCCTATCGGGGCACTTCTACCATAATGTAGGCTTCTACGATATCCAGCTCCTGCATCTTGTCAAAGCCTTCGAATACGAGACCACACTCATATCCGGCCTTAACTTCCTTCACATCATCCTTGAATCTCTTCAAGGAAGCCAGGTTGCCTTCGAAGATCTGCTCGCCCTCACGGGTGATACGAACCTTACAGCCTCTCTGGAACACACCGTCCAGAACATAGGAACCTGCGATGTTACCGATAGCGGATGCCTTGAAGATCTGACGAACCTCTGCATGACCGATAACCTTCTCCTCGTATACGGGATCCAGCATACCCTTCATGGCAGCTTCCACATCTTCGATAGCCTGGTAGATGACCTTGTACAGACGTACATCCACGCCCTCTCTCTCTGCGGTTGCCTTGGCAGTCGCATCGGGACGAACGTTGAATCCGATGATGATCGCGTTGGACGCACTTGCCAAAGATACGTCGGACTCATTGATGGCACCTACGCCGCCGTGGATACATTTAACTACTACTTCTTCGTTGGACAGCTTCATCAGGGACTGTTTTACAGCCTCGACACTACCCTGTACGTCAGCCTTGACGATCAGGTTCAGTTCCTTCAGATTACCTTCCTGAATCTGGCTGAACAGATCATCCAGGGACATTCTGCCCTTGGTCTCTTCCAGCATCTTTTCCTTGTTCTGTGCCAGATAGGTCTCCGCATAGGATTTTGCTGTCTTATCATTATCATGTGCCAGGAATACTTCACCTGCACTGGGAACATCGGACAGGCCCAGGATTTCTACAGGGGTAGACGGTCCTGCTTCTTTTACTCTGCGTCCCTTATCATCGATCATGGCTCTTACCTTACCGTGTGCCACGCCTGCGGAAATGAAATCTCCCACATGCAGCGTACCTTTCTGTACGAGAACGGTAGCCACAGGGCCCTTGCCCTTATCCAGCTCTGCCTCGATGACCAGACCTCTTGCTTTTCTCTTGGGGTTGGCCTTGAGTTCCATGATATCTGCGGTCAGCAGGATCATGTCAAGCAACTGGTCGATACCTTCTCCGCTCTTCGCAGATACCGGTGCAAATACGGTACTTCCGCCCCAATCCTCGGGGATCAGCTCGTACTCTGCCAGCTCCTGTTTTACACGGTCAATGTTGGCTGAGGGCTTATCGATCTTGTTCACTGCTACGATGATCTCCACACCTGCTGCCTTTGCATGGTTGATCGCCTCTACGGTCTGGGGCATTACGCCGTCGTCCGCTGCTACTACCAGGATAGCGATATCGGTCGCATTGGCACCACGCATACGCATGGCGGTAAATGCTTCGTGTCCGGGAGTATCTAAGAAGGTGATCTTACGGTCTCCCACATTTACAGTATAAGCACCGATGTGCTGGGTGATACCACCTGCCTCACGATCGGTTACGTTGGTCTTGCGGATAGCGTCTAACAGGGAAGTCTTACCATGGTCAACGTGACCCATAACACAGATTACGGGAGGTCTCTCCACCAGATCTGCCTCGTCCTCTTCATCTTCCTTCAACAGTTCCTCGATGACATCTACCTTGACCTCTTTTTCACAGAGAATGTCATATTCCATGGCAATGTTCTCTGCATCTTCATAGGAGATCTCCTGGTTCACGGTTACAATCTTACCTTCCAGGAACAGCTTCTTGATGATGGCTGCGGGCTGTAACTTCATCTTCTCAGCCAGTTCTTTGATGGTAATGGATTCCGGCAGCACGATCACCTTGATCTGCTCTTCCTGTACCTCTTCCTTCTTCTTTTCCGGCTTGATGAAACGTCCGGGCTTGTTCTTCAGCGCGTCCTCGTCCTCGTAGATATGGTCCTTCTTGGAACGCTTGTTGTCCTTCTCCTGGCTGAAACGTCTCTTTTCATCTTCGCGCTTCTTCTCAAGATCCTTGCCTGCAGGTTCCGGAGCGAAGCCCTTATTCTGTCTGTTATCTCCGAATCGATTACCCGATCCGCCATTGCCTCTTTGGTCGCGGCCGTTATTGCCGTAACCGCGCTCACCATTGCCGTTACCGCGGCGATCACCCTGACCGCCTTCCATACCCGGACGACCCTGTCTGTTAAATCCGCCTCCCTGAGGTCTGCCATTGCCCATACCTCCTCTGTTACCATTCTGTCCGCCCTGACGGTTACCCTGTCCGTAGCCACCCTGACGATTGTCACGATTGCCGTCTCTGTTGTCACGGTTGTAACCGCCCTGGCCACGCTCGTTCTGTCCACGGTTGTCACGATTATTCTGACCGTAACCGCCCTGACGGTTATCGCGGTTGTCACGGTTACCGTTCTGAGGTCTGTCTGCCGGTCTGGTCTGTGCCACATTCTGTGCAGGCTGTGCTGCCTGAGGTGCCTGTGCGGCTGCAGTGTTCTGTACTGCCTGCTCCTTTACCGGTGCCTGTGTCTGAGGCTTTTTCGCAGGCTGCTGTCCACGGTTGCCGGGTACCATTGCCACGCTGGGAGTGGGAGACGGAGGGGTCAGCGGCTTGATGGGACGTACGGGAGCCTGTGCCTGAACACGGTTGCCGTAGGAATTATTCTGGTAACCATTGTTCTGGTATCTGCCGCCCTGATTCGGACGCTGTCCGCCTGCATTTCTCTGTCCCTGTCCACTCTGACCACCCTGACGCTGTCCGGGCATCTTGGAATTCTGAGGGTTGCTAACGAAAATAATCTTTTTCTTCTTTTTCGTCTCCTCAGTAGATTTGGTCTCCTCGGAAACTTTCGTTTCCTGAGCCTTTGCTTCCCCTGCGGGTGCCTGAGTCTTTTCCTCAGCAGGCTTTGCATTTTCGGTATTTACCGGAGCTTTCTGTGCTGCGGGTGCAGCTGCTTTTTTCTTTCCGAGGCTGTTGCGTACCAGTGCTGCCGCATCCTCTTCCAGCGAGCTCTGTGCTGCCTTTGCCTCAATTCCTTTTTCCTGTAAAAAACTTAATATATCCTTACTCTGTAGTTCCAATTCTTTTGCGAGTTCATGTACTTTGATTTTCGCCATGCTTTCCTCCATTCTGCCTAACCGGGCAAATTCGCTTCCAATTGCTTGATGAGTGCATCTGCCAGTCCCGCATCACACACACCTACCGAAGATCTTAAGTTCCGGCCGATGGCCCAGCCGAGTTCTTCCTTCGTGCCATATTCATATACCGGGACTTCATAATAGGAACATTTGTCGTGAAACAACTTTTTCGTATTGGCCGATGCATCCTCTGCAACGATCACCAACATGGCAGAACCTTTTTTCACAGCGTCCTCCGTCTGGAATTCACCGCTTACCAGGTTACGCCCCCTCATCGCAAGTCCCAAAAGGGAATAAATCTTATTCTGTTTCAAGCTGATCAAACTCCTTTTCCAGTGTATCATATACCTCAGGAGAAATACTCATCTTGAAAGAACGTTCTAATCCTTTATTCTTCCGGGCTTTCTGCAGACATTCCTTCTGTCTGCATATATATGCACCACGTCCGTTTTTTTTGCCGGTTGCATCCAGACATATCTCATCTTCCGGTGTTTTCAGGACACGCAGCATTTCTTTTTTGCCTTTCATTTCTCCGCAGCCTACGCACTGCCTCAGTGGAATCTTTTTTGCCATTGATTATTCCTGCTCTCCATCAAAATCGTCTACGGTATCATCTTCGTAATCATCCACATAGTCCTCATAACGGAAGCCAGGAGCATCCTTTGCCTGAGTCTCGGACTTGATGTCGATCTTGTAGCCGGTCAGTCTTGCTGCCAGTCTTGCGTTCTGACCTTCCTTACCGATAGCCAGAGACAACTGATAATCGGGTACGACTACCTTTGCGGTCTTCTCATCGGGATCTGCAAATACTGCTACGATCTTGGCAGGAGAAAGTGCATTCTGGATCAGGTTACCGGGGTTCTCATCCCAGTTCACGATATCGATCTTCTCACCGCGCAGCTCTTCCACGATAGCATTGACGCGGGCACCATTCATACCTACACAGGCGCCGACAGCATCTACATTGGGGTTATTGCTCCATACAGCGATCTTTGTACGGGAGCCTGCTTCTCTGGCAATGCTCTTGATCTCTACGGTACCGTCCTTGATCTCGGTAACTTCGGACTCGAACAGTCTCTTTACCAGTTCCGGATGGGTACGGCTGACATTGATGCGGGGTCCCTTCGGGGTGTTCTTTACTTCCACAATGTAAACCTTGATACGCTCGGTGGGCTTGAATACTTCGCCCTTTACCTGCTCGTTCTCGGTCAGCATGGCATCTGCCTTACCCAGATTGATGCTGATGTTCTTGCCTACATAACGCTGTACTACGCCGGTCACAACATCCTTTTCCTTCTCGTAGTACTGGTTGTAGATCACGCTTCTCTCTTCCTCACGGATCTTCTGTAAGATCACGTTCTTGGCATTCTGGGTAGCGATACGGCCGAACTCCTTGGACTTGATCTCCACATGGATCATGTCGCCCACCTGTGCTCTCTTGGAAATCTCCTGTGCATCCTCCAGAGCAATCTGCAGGCAGTCATCCTCCACATCATCCTTCGTGGGAACGACTTCCTTCTCAGCATATACCAGAAAATCGCAGGTCTCTCTATTAATCTCCACATGGACATTGTCAGCCTTTCCAAAATGGTTCTTGCAGGCTGTCATCAGGGAGTTCTCGATGGCTTCAAACAAGGTCTCCTTGCTGATCTCCTTCTCTTTCTCCAGAACGTCCAGTGCCTCCATTAATTCCTTATTCATCATTTCCTCCATTCCGGCTTTCGCCTTTTCTTAGTGTATGGTTTCTTCCTATTCTACAAGCTATAACTATTCCTTCGCCCTTTGGCTCTGAATAGTATCAAAAATCTAATGCAAGACGGATCAGGGCAATGTCTGCTTTGGCAAAAGTTCTCGGGCTGCCGTCTTCCGTGATCGTAATGTTATCTGCATTGAAGCTCTCCAGAATGCCAGAAAACTCTTTGCATTTGTCAATGGGCTTGAACAGCTTGATCTCTACTTCTTCACCGATGCTCTTCTGCAAATGCTTATCCTTTTTCAGCGTTCTACCCAGTCCCGGGCTGCTGACTTCCAGAATGTAAGCATCCGGAATGAAATCAGCCTTGTCCAGAGCTTCGGATAATGCTCTGCTGACATTCTCGCAATCCAGAATGTTCACACCTTCCGGCTTGTCGATGTAAGCTCTCAGATAGTAGTCACTGCCTTCCTTCACATACTCCACATCCACCAGCTCAAAGCCATGCTGCTCGGCAAGCTTCTGGCAGGCCGGCTCAATCACACGGGTCAAATCGCTTTGTGCCATTCACACACTCCCAAAGTCACTCAAAAAATTCGCTCAAGCGGCCGCGGCAGATAGAAAGAGTGGGCGCTTCTCCCACTCTTTCGCATCCACCCGCAGGGTACAAAACTCCCTGCGCCGCCATCTTATGCGGTTATTATATCACCGCTTTTTCAAAAAAACAACCCTCTATACATGGTTTGTCAGCTATTCCGTCGAAATTCGCATTTATAACGAAAGATTTCTTCCAATTTGAACCCCGGTCAGAAGGAAAACAGCGTCGTCTGATTGCTTTCCGGCAGATTGCCCAGGCATCCGCCCTCGCGCAGCAGGTCGATCAGCGACGCGGAAATCTTCGTCCGGTTGCGCAGATCCTCAATGGAAATAAACGGCGACTGTTCGCGCGCGTCCACGATGCTCTGCGCGGCGGCCTCGCCCAGCCCGGGCAGGGCGTTGAAGGGCATGCGGATCGTCTTCTCGTCCACCACCTGAAACTTCGTCGCGTCGCTCTTATACAGATCGACCGGCGCCAGCTTGATGCCGCGGCAGAGCATTTCGATCACCAGCTCCATGATAATCATCAGATCCTTGTCCTTCTGGGTCAAATCCTTGCTGTTTTCTTCCATCTCTTTATAGCGGCCGCGGATGGCTTCCTGCGTTCCGCCGAGGATGCTCGCG
>ENA-ORPF01002714-ORPF01002714.1-human-gut-metagenome-genome-assembly--contig:-NODE-2714-length-11523-cov-3.823945_pt1 | contig 11523 bp, 10 predicted proteins | sample MGYA00242140_ERZ509070 | MGnify/ENA primary metagenome ERZ509070 (study PRJEB26280, sample SAMEA2338713) | human gut metagenome | biome: human gut; feature: human-associated habitat; material: faeces... | reverse complement strand
TGTTACCGCTAGCAGCACGGCCACCACGCCAGTCTTTCAAAGAAGGACCGTCAACTGTCTTTTGAGTTGCAGTTGTTGAGTGAACTGTTGTCATCAAACCGTCAGTGATACCGAACTTGTCGTGAAGAACCTTAGCGATTGGAGCCAAGCAGTTAGTTGTACAAGAAGCGTTAGAAACGAATTGAGTACCCTTTTCGTATTTGTCGAAGTTAACACCGCAAACGAACATTGGAGTATCATCCTTAGAAGGAGCAGACATAACTACGTATTTTGCACCTGCTTCGATGTGTGCTTGTGCTTTTTCCTTTGTCAAGAAAAGACCTGTAGATTCAACTACGTATTCAGCACCTACTTCGTCCCACTTCAAGTCTGCTGGGTTACGTTCTGCTGTTACGCGGATTTCTTTACCGTTTACGATAAGTTTGCTGTTTTCTACGTCAGCCTCGATTGTACCGTTGAATGCACCGTGCATTGTGTCATACTTAAGCATATAAGCCAAGTAGTCAACTGGGCAAAGGTCATTGATACCTACGATTTGAATGTCATCTCTGTTTTGTGCGGCACGGAAAACGAAACGTCCGATACGGCCGAAACCATTAATACCTACTTTAATCATTTTATTAAAATATTTAGAGTTATAAAAAATTACCTCTTACAATCTCTGCAAAAAACATGCCAAAAATATAACATACCGTCACATCCTCTGCATTTTCCTTTTTGCGTTGCAAATTTACATATTATTTTTATATTTAAGGCAAGTATAAGAGAAAAATTTCCTTAAATATGCTATAAATAATTCATTGATAGTTAGCGGTTATTACTTAACTTGCTCTTTTGTGACATATAATATGCCCTCTTATCGGCTGATTGTCTCTCAAGACTGTAGCGGAGGGTGGTTCGCGGCATTGTTCCGCAATACTTGTCAAGAAATACTATCAACGCGTAATTGTCCTTCTTGCCTACCTCTCGCAATATCCAACCGTTAGCCTTGTGCATAAGGCTTTCTTCGCTGAAAAGCAACTTCTCAACAATCTCTAATGCCAAATCTATCTTTCCTTTTCTGATTAGTGACAAGTTGGAAACAACAGCTATCCTGCGCTCCCACATTTCTTTTCTTTCCGACAATGACCGGATAACGGAATAATCTCCTGTAATATTTGCATGTTCCCCTACAATATAAGGAGCCGACAAATCAACCAAATCCCAGTTATTTATCTGGGACAGCTGGGACAGATAAAATTCATGTATAGCACATTTGCATAAAGTATCTGCCTTCTTATACCTTTCTACAAGAGCTATAAGCGCCGAAAGACGAAACTCATGAACTGACGATTGAAGCATGAATGCATAATCAGAAAAATCCAATGTTATTGCCTTCTTTGCAATCTTACGATTTTCGGGAACAGTGACCCCTATAAACTCATCACCCTCGCCATATTCGCCCTTTCCTGTCTTGAAAAAACCTTTTAGCACTGCAACTTTTTCATTATTAGAGGATTTAATCAAATCCGACTGCCACTGCTCTAAACTGTATAACATTTCTTTGTGATATTTATTAAGCGAAAATAAAAAAATTCCAGCAAAAATGACTACTTTTGTGCAGATTTTTCTACTTAACAACAACTCTATGGGTGGTTTCTTTGGCACTATCTCGAAATGTGGCTGTAAGACGGATCTGTTTTATGGCACTGACTACAACTCTCATCTTGGAACTAAGCGTGGCGGACTGGCAACTTACGACCCCTCTCAAGGTTTTATCAGATCGATACATAATCTCGAAAGTACTTATTTCCGGACAAAATTCGAAAAGGAATTAGACAAATTCTCAGGAAATTCGGGTATCGGAATTATCAGCGATACAGACCCGCAACCGATTACGATTAACTCTCACTTAGGAAAGTTTGCAATCGTTACTATCGGTAAAATTTCCAACATTAATGAATTGGAGGAAGAACTCCTAAGTATGGGTAAGCACTTTGCGGAACTCAGTTCTGGAAAGACTAACCAAACAGAGATGATTGCAATGCTAATCACTCTTGGAAAATCTTTCAAAGACGGCATTGAAACAGTTTTCAAAAAAATAAAGGGCTCTTGCTCTATGCTGATTCTTACAAAAGACGGTATTATTGCCGCTCGCGACAAAATGGGAAGAACGCCTGTTGTCCTCGGCAAAAAAGAGGGTGCATTTGCAGTAACAAGCGAAACATCGGCTTTCCCAAACCTTGAATATGAAATTGTCCGCGACCTTGGCCCTGGTGAAATTGTAAGACTTTCCGCTGACGGTATCGAGCAACTAAGAGAACCTAATGAAGAAATGCAAATATGCTCATTCCTATGGGTTTATTACGGATTTCCAACTTCTGACTACGAAGGCAGAAATGTTGAAAAAGTACGCTTCGACTGCGGTCTGAAAATGGGAAAGACCGACGACTCTAACGTTGACTGCGTTTGCGGTATCCCAGATTCCGGCGTAGGTATGGCACTCGGATATGCAGAAGGAAAAGGCATTCCTTACCACCGTGCTATCGCTAAATACACGCCTACATGGCCTCGCAGTTTCACTCCTGCAAACCAGGAAATGCGAAGCCTCGTTGCTAAAATGAAACTTATCCCTAACAGAGCCATGATGGAAGGAAAAAAGCTCCTTTTCTGCGATGACTCAATCGTTAGAGGAACTCAACTTAAAGACAACGTAAAAATACTTTATGACTATGGTGCTAAGGAGGTTCACATGAGAATTGCCTGCCCTCCTTTGTTGCATAGTTGTCCTTTCATCGGATTTACAAGTTCTCGCTCTAAAATGGAACTGATTACCCGATGCATTATCAACGAACTTGAAGGAGACCCAGATAAGAATATTGAAAAATACAGCCAGACCGGCTCTCCTGAATATAACAGAATGGTTGATACAATTAGGAAACGATTCAACCTTACTTCTCTTAAATTTAACACTTTGGAAGACTTGATAGAAGCAATCGGACTTCCAAAATGCAAGGTCTGCACACACTGCTTCGACGGCAGCAGCAAACTGTAGAAACATATTAGACAAATATTTTAGAAATCGATGCCAAACTTAAATGTTATGGCATCGATTTTTGTATCTACCTGCCAGAAAAGGACATATACAGACGACTTTTGAAGGGTATAGCCAAGGCTCAAATTTAGACCCACCCGCTTAGCAACGCGAAAACGGCAACCCAAAGAGGGGCTGAAATAAAGTCCCTCAACATCTGTAAATGAATAACCAACCTTAACGTCAACAAATGGAGTTATTGAATTATTCAACAAATCACTTCTCAAATGTGCAAATACTGGAACAGAAACTGTTCCAGGGTTGTGCAAATAAGCCGTTCCGAAACCAACGCCAAAGAAGCCATAAGGACAAAACTGATAGCCATGAGATGTTGTAAACAACGCTCTGCCAAACAAATTATCATCACGATAACCATAGGCGTATCCGATATCAAAAAAGCCACGGTATCCCTTCAATACCCCACGACCATCACCTGGCAACGGTTTGGCATTCGACACAAGAAAAGACGCCACCAAAGCGAATACTAACAATAATCTTCTAATCATAATCTTAAATTTTGGTGCAAATATATATATATCAGATTTTTGAAAATATAGAAATATGTTAAATCGGCGTTTTACAAACCACAAAAAAACATAAATTTATATATTTGATGTAGTCTGATTATGATTCTTTGAATATAAAACCATTGAGAACTCCTCAGCAGGGAAGTCAACCGCATTACCAGGAATGGCAGCCCAAATCAAGGCTGGAAAACCACCGTATTGTGTCAAGGCTTCGCCTCAATCAAGAAGAATTGTTTTCGTTATGGAAATAGGATTTTGAAAATTTGCTGTTTTATGGAAATAGAATTATCTTTGAAGCAAAATATCTTACAAGTGCTACATAGAATGAGGCACTGGAATCTTTTCACTATATTTGTACTTTAGACAAATGAGTCTGTAAGACAATACTTTTTCTGACAATACTGAACACGAAAAACTAATAAGATATGGCACTATTCAAAGTTCTTGATTTCATCAGATGGAGCGGTGACCTCGGTATCCTTGCCCATCGCGACAAAGAAAACAACTTCGGGAAATTCACAAAACTGCAAGTGACTGAGGCTCAGGAAGCAGTTATCGTCCTCAACGGCGTCAAGTCTCAGAAATTCGGACCAGGAACATATACCCTGAACTCACCAAACGTTCCTATCCTAAAAGAATTTTACGGTATTCCATACGGCGGTGACAACCCTTGGACAGCACAAGTATGGTTCATCAACAAAGTGCATGGAATGAACTTTGACTGGTATGTTGATTCATTCCAGTTCGCAGACCCTGAATTCTCCAGCATTCCTATTACAGCACGCGGAGTCTATGGTGCTACCGTTGTTGACGCAGAGAAATTCATCCTCAACCTATGCCTCGGCTTCCCAGTCGGTTCAAATGGCGTAAACGTAAGAGCAGATGACTTTACAGACCAGATTAGAGGCAGACTCAACAACAAGGCTAAATCGTTCATATCTAAGATAATGAACAGCAACGGCATCGGAATAAACAGCATCAGCAGCCACCTCAGCGACGTTTCCGACTACCTTAGAGACCAACTGGCTCCTTTCTTCGATGAATTTGGGTGCAAATTACTGGATTTCAACGTTGAAGCAATTGAAATAGATGTTAATACAGAACGCGGCCGCAAGGTTCAGCAGATGATTGACATGCAGACTGAGCAGAAAATCACCGGTCACACCTGGCAACAACAGAAAATGTTTGACACTGTTGACAAGGCCTTTTCAAGCATGAACAACAACGATAGCGGGCTTCTCGGCACTATCATGGCAGCAAATATGATGGGCGCTTTCGGAGGCAGCGGTGTAAGCGGACAAATGATGGCACCGGCTTCTCAACAAACATACACCGGAGGAAACCCACAACCAGGCTCACCGGCAATGAACCAACAGCAATACCAGCAGCAAGGTGCCAACCAGGCTCCCCAGGTAATGGAGGTTTACTGCTCAAACTGCAACAAGCATTACCCGTCAACAAACAAATTCTGCCCATACTGCGGAGACCCATACAACCCATGCCCTCGTTGCGGCAGTGATAATGCACCAGATGCAACAAGGTGCGTTAGTTGTGGAATCCAACTATCAAACGTTCAGGACCTGTGTCCGAACTGCAATACTACAATACCACAAGGCTCTGCTTTTTGTCCAAACTGCGGAAGACCACAACAAGCCGACAATGTCTGTCCTCGTTGCGGAACAAACGTTAAGGGTGCAACATTCTGCCCAAACTGCGGTAACAAAGTGAAATAGACTGACAATAAAAAACAATTACTATGGAAACTAAAAAACCTTACATTATTACGGGGATTCTGACGGCTATTACTATCGCTGCTTTCTTCCTGTTTCTATGGCCGCACTTTCTGTTTGTGCCAGGTCTGTTCTATACAAACCTCACTGCAGCAGTTCTTTCGATATGGCTGACTGCAACAAACATTTTTGACTGCAATATCTTCCAAGGCATAACTGAATCAGACAAAACGGCTGCCGGCAGAGGTATTATGTGGGTTGTCGGAGTATGGTACGAAATACTCACAATAGCTCTTATTGTTCTTTCTTTCATCTTCGTTTGGGATTACATTTATGCCCTTTTCGGACACGGAGTTCTTCTTTGCCTTGTTGTCATAACTTATCTGATTATCGGCTCATTGCACAAAAGCGTCAATTCCGCAATGAAAGAAATCGACGACAAGGCTGCATCACTGGAATGCGTAAAAGCCAGCCTTTGCGGACTGTTGCTTGAAGCAGACTTGGCAGGCATTCCGGTGGATGGTATAAATGAAATCAAAGAAAATATCCGTATGATTACCCCCTCAACAAACCCACAGGCTCTCGAAATTGAACGCAGGATAAACACAGAAATCCTTTACATGAAAGAAAAGGCTGCAGCTGGAAACACCTCAAACGAAGATGTCAATAATTTCATCAACAAATGCCAAATTCTTATACGCCAGAGAAAACAAATTTATTAACCTATTATAATAACATCTTATGGAAGGCAAAGTATTTAATGACTCAGCCAATCTTTATCAAGATCAGGCTAAGATACTTTTCTCTTACTACAAAAACGCAGCGGAAAAAATCGTTGCTCAAGAGAAAAATATCGAGCAACAACTCGCCGAGAACAAATCTTATCTTTCGAACTACCAACTCGAACTTGAAACTAAACTAAAGTACAAGAAAATATGTTGGTACCTATGTTTCTTAATTGTTCCAATCTTTCTTGCAATCAAGTATGGTTCCGAGGCTAAGGCTCTTGAAGAAAACATCAAATCAACAACCGACAAAATTGCAGAACTGGAAGAAAATTACAAAAACATCTTCCGCGACTACAAGATTAACAAACTTGGAGTTGCATACGTTCCTGTTGCTAAACGTGTTGCTTTCAACGGTAAGAGTTTCGTCATTGACCACTCGGGTTCTATGAAAAATGAAAAATTCACCCTACAAATCATCAAGCAGAACAATCTCATTAACTCATCGATAAGCGACCTGCAAGTTCTTACCAAAGAAGCACCGGTTATAGAAAGCACTAACGAGCCGGAAGAAATTGACACTGACGACTTCTCTAAATCTATCCAGAAGGTTACATTCCACGACTATTTCGGAAAACTTGACAGAACTCTCCGAACTATCGCATTCTGCCTAAAGGACGTTGACGAATCAACTGTTGAACTCCCAACAGTATCGCCAACATCAGACTTCTACTCATATCTTGAAGACCACGCAACATCGAACCCTAACGGCAAACCGGTGTTCAACGTGTTCAACACCAAGGCTCAAGACTCCAATATCGAGCAATTCAACGCCATCAACGAAACAAGAAAAGCATTTTCTTCAAAGAGTGAAGAAATCGACAAGACTCTCCGCAAACTGATTGTTGATATGGCAAACTCTGTTCAGGCAACTTCTCAGATGAAGGTGTTTGCGTCAAACAAACTGGTGGAATACTCCAACAGAATATTATTCAACACATTGAAGGCTTCTTACAATTTCTATTCTCCTACTCTCGGAGCAGATGAGATAGAAAGAATAAAGAACGAAACTTTCAACTATACAGAAAACGAAACCGACTATCACCCATTCAACCTACGCGAAAGTTCAAGAGTGAAATTCGATATGACAAGTATGAGTTGGGTGGCTGAAGACGGCAGCCGAACCATCGTTCCTTTCGGTATCAACCAGATTCAGGAAGAAATTATGGCCCCTATTGTCACTAACCTTATGCGCGAAAACCGTAAGGACAGACTGGCAATCTACAACCATATCCGCGACCAAAAGATTGATTACCTCAACCAATGGCACCGCGATACAGAAGACTTCTACGGCCGTAACCGCGCTGAAGCAAGCGACCTTATTAACATTATGAGAAGTAACCTCGCTGATTATACTGCAAACTTCAATACACTAACTGCTTTAAAGAAAACGGTTGAAACAATGAATAGCGAAGGCTCTCTCGAAGCAGCAAGCACAAAGACTATTGACAACAGCGATGAGGTTATGCTAACCTACAAAATGCAGTCTCAAGAATTCATCAAAACGCAAAACGAATTTGCCGAATATATGGAAAGACTTCACGACGACATTGACGAAAAGGCTAAGAAATTCGGACACGTTGAATTCTACGACGCTTCCCTTCGCGACCGCCAGGCTCACGACCTTGCCGAAGCAGCCGATAACGTTGACAATCTTGAAGACCGAAGAAAACCGCTTGCAGAAGTTAACCCGCTGCTTGCTAAAAATTCTGAACTTCCACCTGAACCAAGCGTTGACCGAATTGCATACGCAAACCTTTCTATTGATTTGAATTCTCTTGCATATAATACTCTGGAGCACCTTGACCAGAACCAACACTCTGTAAATAACGCCCAGGAAGAAGACCAAGAAGATGATGAATTGATAGAAAACCATCTTGAAGAAACTGAGGAAGCAACAACTCCTCCACCATACATCCCTGAAGAAGAGGAAGAATACTATGAAGACGTGAATTGGGAAGTAGGTGACGATGCAACTTACGAAGATGAAGATGGAAATATCTGCACTTATGAAGACGGCGAATATGACCTTGGAAACGGAAAAATCGGTGTTGTTGAGAATGGTAAAGTCACTAACATTTATGATAGTGAACAATAAATAACCTAAAATCTTATATTATGGCAGATTTTAATTTTACAGTCGATACAACCCCGATGGCGAACCAGATTAACAGCGTTTCACATCACGTCGATGGCGTAACGGCTTCTGTCGTGGCGATGAAAACGGCTGTCATCTCCGCCGAAAAAGACGCTGCCAACAAGATTTGCGGCAACGTCAACAGGGGGTTCTTCTCAATGATGCAAGCACAGATTACGCAAAAGATAGCCCAATGCACAAGCAAGGTTGAATCCAAACTATTTGAACTGCAGCAGGAATCACAGGCTCTTAAAAGCATACAAACAAGAATGCAAAGAGACTACAATATGATTTCAGCAAGATATTTCAAACTATTCAACGCACTAAACGCTAACTTAAAAACCCGTATTTACGAATTAGACAAGCCAACCATTCTGCTTGCAACTAAGGACATGAGTCTTAAAGACAATAGGATAAACAAAATGGCTGCCTTCTTCAATACAAACCAAACAGAAAGCGTTCTTGAAGCTCAAAACATTGGGCTTTCTAAAGCAAAAAAACACTGCGCTGATGCTATTGAGGCAATCGGAGGGTATCTTAACGAGATGAACAAGCAGAACAAGCATTTTGACTCAGTTATTACAAATATTGAAACCGACTATAATAGCGACATTCTGTTACCTGTTATATATAATGAATATACGACAGATTCCGGTAGTTCCAGCATTAAGACAACTTTACCAACTACTGGAATAAACCAAATCGACAAGTCTCTGAATGGAAGTGTTGATAATTTTGTTATGAAATCAGTTATGAACAATGAAGAATGGAAAGATTTCAACCAAAACGAATACAACAATATCGCCTCAGAATTCAATGCCCTCGTCGAGAAATCTGGTAATGATGAGAGAACAAAGCAACTAATGCTAAAACTCTTCAATGAAAGCAAGGAAATGAAACAACCTAAAACCGTATAAGCATGAGTTACAGTAGAAGTTACAGCCGGACAATTGCCGTTCACTACTCTGACTCATTCACAGATAGCGAAGGGCACTCTCACAGAGTATCCGGTACGGTTTATGAACCGGTTAACATCACCATACACGTTGATACCGGCGACTTCGACGGCGAAATATCTTCTTGCAAAGCCCATATAGGAGGCCTTACTGCATCTGTAGTGGCTAAGCCGCTGAAGTGGCAACCAAGAGAGAATCGTCAGACAAAATCGCCGGTACTATAATTAAAGGTTTTTTCGACTACGTCAACAAAGACCTCGAACAGCAAATCGTTGCTCTCGACAGCAAATGTAATTCAAAACTTATCGAACTTGTTGAACAGAAAGACGCCTGCCTGAAGAAGAAAGAGCAAATGTCGCAAGACTACAACCGAATCTCTAAAAACTACAGCAAACTGTTTAATGATCTCGACACAGAACTGTCAAACAGGTTAATAAACCTTGACAAACCGACTTTCAACATCTCCAAGGAAATCGAAAACACGGTAAAGCGAACCATCGAAAATGACATTCTCGGATTAGGTGCTATCGCCGTGGCTGAAACAACGGCACTCAGCAATGTCCTTGCTTCTTCCGCTATAAAGAAAAGAACCAAGGAAACTATTGCTTCCGTCAACGATTACCTCAACGGAATATACTACCTGAACAGTTCCATAAATAGTATTCTTACAAATTCAGATGACTATGGGGAACAATATATCCCGGTAATATATGTTGAAAACAGCAGTGAAACAAATCCCGCTAACCATGAGATTTTCGGTATTGAAAACATTGCTTTGAAGTCTTCCAAATCAGCATCAAATATCCTGTTGAACGAGTTTCAAAAGCCATCAAACAAATGGCAAACTCTCAACGAAAACCGGAAGAAAGAAATAGATACATATTTGAATAACGAAATCCAAAACAGCAATCTTGACCAAAGAGTTGTTAAGATGATGATGAAACTGAAAGAGGATTCCGAAATCAAGGAAAATAAAATTTAAAGAAATGAAAGAACTAAAAGAAATAGAATTTGGCTCTGTCAACAATATAAACCTTGAGAACCATAAGGTTAAAAGTGCTATTCTTCCACAAACAGCTCTTGAACTTGACAGAGAAATACGTTTCCGTGGCGACGCTATTGTTGAAGGTGCCATCTACGGACATAAAATAGAAATTGAAACAGGAAACATAATCGTTGAAGGCGCTGCTTTCGCAAAACTCGAACTGCATGTTCATAGCACAGCAAACGGTAAAGTGGTATTCAAAAAAAGTGTAGGTGCCGTAAACTCAATTGTCTCTCACTCAAATAATTGCAGACTGATTATTCTCGGCGACGTAAACGCTAGGGAAGTTAGACTTAATAACGCTTTCATTGCTGGCAGCATCTTCGGTGACGAGATTAACCTTACAGACTGCGTTGTTATCGGCGGAGTTTTCGCCTCTAAAGAATTAACAGTTAAGCATTCTATCATGGGAACATTCAACGCACACTCGGTTATTATGAACGATAGCGTTGACTTGCTCCTTCCAAGTGCATTCTCTATTGAGCCGATAAACTACAACAAGTCAACAACGGCTCTTTATAACCTCAGCCTTGCTGACCTCGGAGCCCTCTTCAAGGGTACAGAATGTATGCCAAATACTGGCAAAATTAAGATGGACCTTGAAAGCGACGAAATAAAAAGTACTCTTACCGACGACAACCGACAAATGCTTGTCAGAAGTTATTCAGTTGTAGGAAAAGTTCTCGCTGCTGACCTTATTGACTGGACAAAAATGCAAAACCATTTCCTAATAACAGCAGGCAGTCTTAACTCTCAACTACTTGACACTTTTGATATTGGAACAAAGGCAGACGGAACAAAAGCAGAATTGACTTACGATGAATTATCGGAATTTTTCTTCAATATACTTAATAGGAAAATTGAAATTCCAGATATAGACGGAACATTCAATATCGAAGATTTCGCAAAATAAAGATATTTGCACTAAGGGTTGTGTCAAAATAAATCTTTGACGCAACCCTTTTAGGTGCGTTATAACTGATAAAACGCAAGGCACTGAGAATAAGGCCGACAGTCATTTACTAATAGTAAATGACTGAGTACTAATTTCTAAAGTAACGCCCAGTTTGCAATTATGACACACCGCCACCTTTATTCCGTAATCCACTTTTCGAGGCTGCGGGATTCGTTACTGAAGTTTGCTCCGATTTTGATTATCGTGCGGCCGTCGGAGGCAAATGGTGCGACATAATTCTTTTAGTCAATCTGCTGTAGTGCCTGCTCTGCAGTGCCGTCCAACTTGAACTCCATTATGTTGATGTATTTGCCG
>ENA-ORPF01002705-ORPF01002705.1-human-gut-metagenome-genome-assembly--contig:-NODE-2705-length-11534-cov-2.304905_pt1 | contig 11534 bp, 9 predicted proteins | sample MGYA00242140_ERZ509070 | MGnify/ENA primary metagenome ERZ509070 (study PRJEB26280, sample SAMEA2338713) | human gut metagenome | biome: human gut; feature: human-associated habitat; material: faeces... | reverse complement strand
GAGGGAGATTCCGCGGGCGGTTCCGCAAAATCCGCGAGAAGCCGTGCAACGCAGGCGATCCTGCCTCTGCGTGGAAAAATCCTGAATGTAGAGAAGGCTATGATGCACCGGGTATATGAAAGCGATGAAATAAAAATAATTTTCCAGGCTCTGGGGATTACGATCGGTACTCAGGAAGACTCCAAAGCTGTTAACCTGGAAAAATTGCGTTACCATAAGATTGTGATCATGGCCGATGCCGATGTCGATGGTGCACATATCGCTACTTTGATTATGACTTTGTTCTTCCGTTTTATGCGTCCGGTGATCGAGAACGGATATCTGTATATCGCAACGCCTCCTTTATATTCTGTGAAGAAAGGAAATAAAGAACAACGGTATTGCTGGACAGATAAAGAACTGGAACAGTTGGTAAATGAAATGAGCAACGGTAAAGGGGATGCCGGGTTGCATATCCAGCGTTACAAAGGTTTGGGTGAGATGAGTAAAGAGCAGTTGTGGGAAACGACCATGTCACCGGAGAACCGGATATTGCGTCAGGTATCTATCGAAAATGCTGCCGATGCCGACCGGATCTTCTCGATGTTGATGGGAGACGATGTGCCGCCCAGACGGCAATTTATCGAACAAAATGCAACCTATGCAACTATCGATGCTTAAAGCAGAAAGAAGTCAGAACGAATTGTTATTACTTCGATAGAGATGAGCGGACCTTCGGTACTGATGGAAAATGCAGTCAGCACCGAAGGTCCGCTAAGTTTAGTGTAAGATAAAATAGTTCCCAATAAATTAAAATGAGAGTAGCTGTATTTTGTGCTTCTGCCAATGAGGTGGAGCCATGTTATTTTAGAGAAGCCGGCCGATTAGGAAAAAGGATCGGAGAATTAGGGTGGCAATTGATTTATGGAGGCACGAACATCGGGTTGATGCGGGAAGTTGCCGATGCTACGATTCGGCAAGGAGGCGAAGTAACCGGGATTATACCGGAGTGTATCCGTGACCGTGGTGTCGCTGCCGGCGGATTGAAACAATTGATCGTCGCTCCCGATATGAAGGAACGTAAACACCTGCTGCGGGAACATGCGGATGCTTTTATCGCTCTGCCCGGTGGTTGGGGGACTTTAGAAGAAATAACCGAAGTCATTACCCTGAAACAATTGGGTCAGCACAATAAACCGATCGTTTTTTTAAATACCGCCGGATATTATAAGCTGTTTTTCGAATTTATCGAGCACAGCCGTAAAGCAAAATTTATTTCCTCTGCTTACGATCACCTTTATTATATAGCCGATGCTGTAGAGCCGGCCTTAGATTATATTCAAAAATACCAGCCTATCCCACAGGTAAAAAAATATTAGATGTTTAATAATTTGGAAAGAACTGATATTTTATATAATTTTAGTGCATTATAGTTGCGTGGGAATAAAAAGTTTTCAAAATAAACCATTGTAGGGATTACAACGGTATTTTAATTCGTTTAGTTTAGTTTAGTTTAGCTAAAAGGGGGATATACCCCCTTTTTTATCGGGCTTCTGTTTCGTCCAGTAATCCCCGTCCGGCTTTTACAATTTCATTCGTGTCTTTGAGTAAAGCCACTGCTTTGTCCAATACTCCGTTGATAAATGCTCCGCTCTTCGGCGAGCTATAGGTTTTAGAGATTTCGATATATTCATCCAAAGTCACTTTCACCGGAATGGAAGGAAAATGTTTTAATTCAGAAATCGCACATGACATGATCAGTTTGTCCATTTCCGAGATACGGTCCAACTCCCAATTATAGGTAAACTTATCGATGATCTCCATATTGGCGTTATATTCATAAAATGCTTTACGCATCAATGTCCTTGCATATTCGAAATCTTCGTCTTTTTTATAAATCGGGTATAAAATATCGTCTTCTTCTCTCATTTTTTCCTGAAGATGCCAGAGTGTTTTATATACAATGCTGAGTACCAGTTCAAAATCATCGTTCCAGAAGATACTCTTTTCTTCCATCGTTTGATAAAACATCTCGTCCTGTATGATCAGTTCTGAAAATAAATCGAGTACGATCTGTTTGTGCTGCTCGAAAGAGGGCGATTTCTGGTGCATGTATTTCTGATATTTGGACCACTCGATCAGTTTATTGTAGAAATACAATACCGTTTCCTGATTATCGTTCCAACTAATCAGGTTGTTTGTAATATAGTACTGGAATTTTTTGTTATTTTCCAAGATATTGAAAACCGGATTATCGATGAAGCGGGTATTCGGATTCAGATCGACATTAGAAGCGAACCGGCGGTTACGTGCTGTATCTATTTTTTGAAAAGCTTTTCGGCGGACTTCAGTGATTAGTAACAAAGTTTCGTAGTACAAATCTGTACTTTTAGACATACTTTTCAGTAGATCGCGTTCAATCTCGGCGAGAGTAGCACTTTCTTTTTTGCTGTAAGCGTAGAGCAGTTGCAATACTTTTATTCGGATCAATCTTCTGCTTGTCATTTTTATGAAGAACTATAAATATTATGTCGATTTTGACGGCGCAAAAGTATGAAATAAAATGAAGAATGAAAAATCGGGAATGAAAAATTATTAGTATCGGGAGAAAACTTTATATTTGTACTATGATATCATTCTATTTATGTTAAAACAACGTCTCTTCTATTTCTGTTTATTTATTCTTATGAGCTATTTTGTTACGGCTCAAGAGTTAAGATGTAATATTTCCGTTTCTTCGCAAAAAATACAAGGGACGAACCGGGAGCTTTTTACCAATATGCAGCGGGATATGTACGAATTCCTGAATAATAAACGTTGGTCGGAAAATATTTTTCAATACGATGAACGGATCGAATGTAATATACAGATCACCCTGGATGAACAGATAGGGAGCGACCAGTTCCGGGGATCGATGCAAGTACGGGTGAGCCGGCCGGTGTACAACTCTTCCTATAGTACGGTGTTATTGAATTTCAGGGATAACGACATCGATTACATATACCGGGAATTCGAGCCACTGGAGTATAGTGAGACCGGACAAAATTCCAATCTGGTGAACCTGCTGGCTTTTTATGCCAATATCATTTTGGGGATTGACTATGATAGTTTTTCGCTGATGGGAGGAAACGACTTTTTTAACCGGGCAGAGACCATTGTCGCCCGCTGTCAGAATGCCAAGGAATCCGGCTGGAAGTCTTTTGAAAACCGTCGCAATCGCTATTGGTTGATCAATAATTTGCAGGACCGCAGTTATGCTTCTGTCCGGGAATGTATTTATAAGTATCATCGGTTGGGGCTGGATGTGATGTCGGATAACCTGACCGACGGACGTTTGGCTATTCTGGAAGCTCTGGGTTTGTTACAGAAGGCCCATCGGATAAAACCCAATTCCTACTTGATGCAGGTGTTTTTCGATGCCAAAGCCGATGAAATCGTGCATATTTTCAAGCCTGCTTTTACCGATGAGAGGAAAAGAATTTTTAATATTGTCTCAGAAGTAAATCCTGCAAATAGTTCGAAGTATAATGCTTTGATTCAGGAAAAAACGAATTGATAGTAAATAAAAAACGATGATTGAAAATATCAGTATAAATAATTATGCCCTGATCGATCACACGCATATCGAATTGGAAAAAGGATTTTCGGTGATCACCGGTGAGACTGGTGCCGGAAAGTCTATTCTATTGGGAGCAATCGGTCTGACCTTGGGGCAGAGGGCCGATTCGTCGGCTATCATGGATAAAACCAAAAAGTGTATTGTAGAGATAGAATACAATATCGCCGGATATGCTTTAAAAGAATGGTTCGACGAGAACGACCTCGACTATTCAGAACAGGTTATGGTCAGGAGGGAGTTGACTGCAGAAGGAAAATCACGTTGTTTTATCAACGATACCCCGGTAAATAATAAGTTGTTGAAAGATTTCGGTACTTATATGATAGATATCCATTCCCAACATCAGTCTTTGTTGTTGGGACATCCTGAATATCAGACCGATATATTGGATGCATTTTGTGGTAATCGTGAACTGTCGGAACTTTACCAGGCAGACTTCAGGGAGCGTCAACAATTGAAATCTGCTTTGAAGCAGTTGAAAGACAGGGCTGCCGATGCCGAAAAGGAAAGTGATTATCTGCAATTTCAGTTTAATCAGTTGGAGAGTGCACGCTTACAGCTAGGGGAGAAGGAAGCACTTGAAGAAGAGTTGGAATTACTGACTCATGCAGAAAATATCAAATCGGCCTTAAGTGGGTTATCCTGGAATCTGCGGGATACCGAGCAGTCTGTCATTCAAGTATTGAAAGGAAGCCGCAATGCCATCTCCGCACTAGAGAATGCTTTTAAGGAAGCCGGCGAATACCGGGAGCGGCTGGATTCTGTGATTATCGAGTTGAACGATCTGGCCGACGAGGCCGAACGCAGAGCAGAAAGTGTGGAATATAATGCCGGGCGTATCGAGAAAATCAACCAGCGTTTGAATACCATTTACGATTTGTTGTTCAAATATAAAGCCGAGTCGGTAGAAGAGCTCGTAACATTGAGGGAACAAATCCGGGAAAAATTGAAAAAGGTAGAAGGAGGGTCGGAAGAAATAGAGCGACAGGAAAAGAAACTACAGGAGACTGAAAAACGAATGTTGCAGCTGGCCGGTAAAATCCACGAAATGCGGGTGAGTATGGAGGGGAAGTTGTGTGCGACTATGAAAAAACTACTGGTCGGACTGGGAATCAAACATGCCGAGTTTCAGGTCGGGATCACGGCGGTAGATGAGTTTACCCGGACAGGCCGGGATGAAGTAAAGTTTTTGTTCTCGGCCAATAAGAACCAACAGCCGGGAGAAATTGCCCGGGTCGCTTCCGGAGGAGAAATTTCCAGGGTAATGCTGGCATTGAAATATGTGCTTTCCGGAGCAAAACAATTACCGGTGATTATTCTGGATGAAATAGATACCGGATTGTCCGGGGAAGTAGCCCACCGGATGTCGTTGATTATGCGCGAGATGGCCGGGCGGATGCAGGTGATCAGTATTTCCCATCTGCCTCAGATCGCGGCTGCCGGCAATTGTCATTTTAAAGTATATAAAGAAGATCGCGGTGAAACGACGATCTCTGGAATCAGGAAATTGACACCAGAGGAACGGGTACAGGAGATTGCCGGTATGATCAGCGGGCAGGAAATTACACCGCCAGCCATAGAAACAGCTAAAATTCTGCTCTCGGCAAAAGCAGGCAATTGAGCTTCGGAAATTTTTTGTATTTTTGCAGGCCGGTTCTGAACGTATTTTATATGTTCGGAGTTTACTATTTATGAAGAATATCGTAAATAGGAAGATTATTCATTAAAATAAAAAGAATGGCTTACAATTTATTAAAAGGAAAGAAGGGAATTATTTTCGGTGCCCTGAATGAGATGTCTATTGCCTGGCAAGTGGCGGAGAAATGTATAGAAGAAGGGGCTGAAATCGTATTGACGAATACTCCGCTATCGATTCGGATGGGAGATATACAGGATTTTGCGGCGAAACATCAGATCCCGCTCATTCCGGCGGATGCTACGAGCGTGGAGGATTTGACCCATCTTTTTCAAGAATCGATGACACATTTCGGTGGGAAGGTGGATTTTATCTTACATTCGATCGGTATGTCTTTGAATGTAAGAAAAAAACGTCCTTATGACGATCTGGATTACGATTTTTTGCAAAAGACGTTGGATATATCTGCAATTTCTTTCCATAAAGTGCTGCAAACGGCCAAAAAACTGGACGCCATCAATGAGTGGGGATCGGTGGTCGCTTTGTCTTATGTGGCAGCTCAGCGTACGATGTTCGAATACAACGACATGGCCGATGCAAAAGCTATGCTGGAATCGATAGCCCGTAGCTTCGGATATATTTATGGACGGGAAAAACGCATCCGGGTGAATACGATTTCCCAGTCACCGACAATGACTACAGCGGGGAGCGGAATCAAAGGTTTCGATTCGCTGGTAGACTTTGCCGACCGGATGTCGCCCCTTGGAAATGCTACTGCAGAAGAATGTGCCAATTATTGCGTTTGCCTGTTTTCCGACCTTACCCGGAAGATTACGATGCAGAATCTTTACCACGATGGAGGATTTTCGAGTATGGGTATGAGTTATAGGGCTATGCACCAGTATAATAAGAGTTTTGATAACGAAGATAAAAAATAGGGGAACTTTTTGCAGTTTGTCTTAAAAAAGGGTAATTTTCCGTCTTCAATTTAAAAATCCGGAATATGTATTTATTCTTTGACACAGAGACGACAGGATTACCTAAACGGTGGAATGCACCTGTAACAGACTTGGAAAATTGGCCCAGATTAGTACAATTGGCCTGGATCATGTACGATGACCGGGGAAACATGCTCGAGAGCCGGGATGTCATAGTAAAGCCCGAAGGATTTACTATTCCTCCGGAAGTTTCGCGGGTGCATGGGATCACGACTTTGGTGGCACGTGAAAAGGGGGAACCTTTACAAGAAGTGATGGAGCAATTTGCCCGAAAGATCGATGAAGCGACAGCTTTGGTTGGGCATAATATCAGCTTCGACGAATGTATTGTCGGGGCTGAATTCGAGCGTTTGCGAATGATGACGACCCTGTTCCTGAAGCCGAAATATTGTACGATGAAACTTTCTACAGATTATTGTAAGCTTCCCGGGAAAAAAGGATTCAAATCTCCCCGGTTGGCGGAATTACACCAAGTATTGTTCGGCAGTGGTTTTGACAATGCGCATAATGCATTGGCAGATGTGGAGGCTACAGCCCGTTGCTTTTGGGAACTGAAAAATAGAAAAGTCATCAAGTAGACAGAACCGGAAAAATGAAGCGGTCAGTAAAAGGGAGATAGAGGTTGAATTATTGATTATGGCAAAAAAATCGGATTTTAATACGAGTAGAAGCGTAAAAGATTTGCAGGCGGAATATGGGAAAATGCCCCCACAGGCCGTCGATTTGGAAGAAGCAGTATTGGGAGCCCTGATGTTGGAACGGGATGCTTTTTCTATCGTCGGGGATTTATTGGAACCGGATGCTTTTTATAAGGATGCGCATCAAAAGATATTCCGGGCCATTCATAAGTTGTTCCTGAACGATGACCCGGTGGATTTGCTCACGGTGAGCGAGGCATTGAAGCAAAGTGGGGAACTGGAACAGGTCGGGGGGTATTATTATTTGTCCCAGCTGACGACCCGGGTAGCTTCGGCCGCTCACATCGAATTCCATGCAAAGATCATTGTTCAGAAATATTTGCAGCGTAAACTGATCGGGGTCTGTACAGAATTGCAGGAGATGGCCTATGATGAAGCGACCGATGTTTCTGATTTGATGGATAAGGCTCAGAAAGCTGTATTCGATATTGCCGACGGTAATATTAAAAAAGATACGGCCGAGATAGCTCCGATCATCGACGAAGCGATAAAAGGTATTCAGGCTGCTGCCGAAAAGCCGGACGGGATCAGTGGACTTCCTTCGGGCTTTAATGCTTTGGATGCGGTGACTTCCGGTTGGCAGCCTTCGGATTTAGTGATCATTGCCGCCCGTCCTGCTATGGGTAAGACGGCTTTTGTGCTTTCTATGGCCCGGAATATGGCGGTGAAACACCACCAGGCTGTCGCTATTTTCTCTTTGGAAATGTCGGCCGTGCAGTTGGTGAATCGTTTGATCGCCAGTGAGACCGAATTGAGTGCCGAGAAATTGAAAACAGGGCGTCTCACCGACGAAGAATGGCAGCAATTGCACAGCCGGATCAAGGCTTTGGTGGAGGCTCCCATCCTGGTGGACGATACCCCGGCTTTGTCTATCTTCGAATTGCGGGCCAAGTGCCGGCGATTGAAACAGAAATATGGAATAAAAGTATTGATTATCGACTATCTGCAGTTGATGACCGCCGGTGCCGATATGCGGGGAAACCGGGAACAGGAAGTGAGTTTGATTTCAAGGCAGCTGAAAATTATTGCCAAGGAATTGAGTATTCCTGTTATGGCTTTGTCCCAGTTGAACCGTGGGGTAGAATCCCGGCCGGATAAAAAACCGATGTTGTCCGATCTGCGTGAATCCGGATCTATCGAGCAGGATGCGGATATGGTTATGTTTATCCATCGTCCTGAAAAATATGGGATAACCGTCGATAATGAAGGAAACTCTCTGTTGGGGATTGCGACGATTATTATTGCCAAGCACCGTAGTGGTGCTGTCGGCGAGGTGAATTTGCGTTTCCGGGCCGAATTGACACAATTCTGTGACCTCGATACGACTTCGCCTTTTGCTTCAAGTACTTCGACCGGAGAGATCGTTACCCAAACGTTCAGTTCGAAGATGAACGATGAACCTGTGCCTGCATTGGATCAGGGATTCGAAGGTATGAGGGATAGTTTCGATAATAATGCTCCTTTTTAAATCGGATCATGAAGAGGCTGCTGCTTATCGGTTGTTTTTGCCTGATGGGATGGATCAGTCTGGCGAATCATATTCTGATTCCGATGGATAATACACAGAGCAATCATTTGAAAGCTTATGGAGTTGTTTATCATACGCTGAAAAAAGGATTGGAAGTGCAGTGGTTGCTCAATTACCGGGGAGGAAGTTTTATACTGCCTTTTGATGCGGACGGACGAACGGAATGTCTGTTGAAAGGAGTGGGCTTCGAAGTGATTCCTCCGGCAAGGCTGAATGCGATCCTGGCTGAGATAGCTTCACCGGAGGTAAATGCAGATGCGGTTAAACTGGAGAAAGCGCCGAAGATTGCCGTTTACTCCCCGAAGGAAAAGAAACCCTGGGATGATGCGGTGACTTTGGCTTTAACCTATGCAGAAATTCCTTATGATGTCGTTTATGATTCGGAAATACTGGACGGATGTCTGAAAGAGTACGATTGGTTGCACCTGCATCATGAAGATTTTACAGGGCAGATGGGAAAATTCTACCGGAATTATCGGCATATGGATTGGTATAAAGCCGAAGAAACAACTAATAAACAAACGGCCCGTAAATATGGTTTTTCAAAAATTTCCGAATTGAAGAAAGCGGTTGTCCGGACGATCCGCGATTATGTGTCTGCCGGAGGGTTTATGTTTGCGATGTGTTCGGCTACCGATACTTTCGATATTGCTTTGGCTGCGATGGAGGTAGATATTTGTGATGTCATGTTCGACGGTGATCCGGTAGAGCCCGGCGCACAGGAAAAGCTCGATTATTCGAAGACATTTGCCTTCAAAGATTTTAAATTGCAGTTGAATCCGAATATTTATGAATACTCGGATATCGATGTCACAGACACCCGAAAAGTAACCGAACGGGATGATTATTTCCTGTTGTTTGAATTTTCTGCCAAGTGGGATCCTGTGCCGACGATGTTGTGCCAAAATCATATGAACATGATTAAAGGGTTTATGGGACAGACTACCGCATATAACCGGAAACTGATCAAATCGAATGTCCTGATTATGGGAGAAAATAAGGCTGCCGGAGAAGTCAGGTATATCCATGGGGAATACGGGAAAGATACCTGGTCATTTTTGGGCGGACATGATCCCGAAGATTATCAACACTTTGTAGGTGATCCTGTAACCGAATTGGATTTACATCGACAGTCTGCCGGATATCGGTTGATTTTGAATAATATATTGTTTCCCGCTGCCCGTAAAAAACAACATAAGACGTAAGAGCGGGTAACCGTTTAAGAAATAACGAGATGATGAAAGCAAAATTGATTTTTTTACTGAAGTATTACTTGTTTTGGGTCGTTATATCCATTGTGGCAAAAATCATGTTTTTATTCTATCAATGGTCCGATACGACTCATTTGTCCGCTGCTGACTTTTGGCATATTTTAGCCGGAGGAATCCGTTTGGATTTATCTTTGAGCGGTTATATCCTGATGCTTTCTTCAGTAATCCTGATTTGTTCGGTCTTCGTCGGGGAAAAGATTATCCGGGCCGTATTTGCCGGTTTGACGCTGTCGTTACTTCTCTTTTTTTGGGGAGTTGTTGTGGTCGATCTGGAATTATTTAAGAACTGGGGATTCCACATCGATACGACTCCGCTGATGTATCTGAAAACCCCGAAAGAAGCGATGGCTTCTACGCCTTTGTGGCTGAACTTATGTCTTACCTTGCTTATGCTGGGATGTGTCGTTTTATCCTTTTGGGTATTCCGTCGTTATGTTTTGAAAGGGTTGCGATATAAAAGGGGAAATTATTGGGGGATTCCCGTATTTCTGCTGATCGGTGGTGCTATGATTTTACCGGTAAGAGGGGGAGTGAACCTGGCTCCGTTGAATAGTAGTGCTGTGTTTTATCATGCTGAGAATATGTATGCCAATCAGGCTGCTGTAAATGCGGTTTGGAATTTTATTTACGAGCTGATGCACATGAAAAATCTGGATAAAAAATATAATTATTTGCCGGAACAGGAGGTGGCACAAGTGGTAGATAGCCTGATGCATACAGGAACCGATTATCCTCGTTTGCTGAAAACAGAACGTCCGAATATCGTATTTTTACTTTTGGAGAGTTTTACGGCGAATGCAGTCGAAGTTTTAGGGGGGATTCCCGGAGTGACGCCGAATTTGAATCAGCTGGCCAAAGAGGGAGTACTGTTTACGAATATTTATGCTACGGGGTCGCGTTCCGACCGCGGAATGGTCGCTGCAATCAGTGCCGTTCCTTCACATCCTGCCGTTGCTATGACCAAGTATCCCAATAAAATCATGGAACGTCCGAGGTTTCCGAAAGATCTCGAAGAAGCCGGGTATTCGACCCGTTATTATTATGCCGGGGATATCGATTTCGGTAGTTTCCGTTCTTTAGTCACCATGAGCTTTCAGGGGATGGTGACCGAAGATGACTTTTCCGGTGAAGCTATGGCCAATCGTTTCAAATGGGGTGTACACGATCAATATATGTTCGAACGACTTTATGAGGATATTGCCAAGGCCCGGCAACCTTTCATGTACATGGCTTTTAATATGAGCAGCCACGAACCTTTCAATGTCCCCGGCGAAGTTGCGATACCCGGCGACGACACAGAGCATAAATTCCTCAATGCCATTCATTATAGCGATGCTTGCATCGGAGAATTTATCCGGAAATGTAAAGCTTCGGGGTTATGGGACAATACGCTTTTCATCCTGATGGCAGACCATGGGACACGTCATATCCGGCATGTGGATCCTTCTACTCCGGCAGCTTATCACATCCCCCTGATATTGTCAGGAGGGGCATTGAATGTGCAGGATACCGTGGTGACGACCATCGGGTCACAAACGGATATGGTGGCTACGGTTTTGGCCCAATTGGGTATGGATCATTCCGGATACAAGTTCAGCCGTAATTTATTGGCCGATCAGGTGATTCCTTTTGCTTTCTTTTCTTATCCCAATGGAGCCGGTGTAGTGACCGAAAAAGGGTCTACTTATTTCAGTTTACAGAGCCAGACTTTTGTCGAGAAAGACAGTGTAAAAGAAGATGGCCGCTTGCTGAAAGCCTATCTGCAAGCGATCAATGAGGATTTTAACCGCCAGTAGATCATTTGC
>ENA-ORPF01002703-ORPF01002703.1-human-gut-metagenome-genome-assembly--contig:-NODE-2703-length-11538-cov-4.228512_pt1 | contig 11538 bp, 11 predicted proteins | sample MGYA00242140_ERZ509070 | MGnify/ENA primary metagenome ERZ509070 (study PRJEB26280, sample SAMEA2338713) | human gut metagenome | biome: human gut; feature: human-associated habitat; material: faeces... | reverse complement strand
ATGTGTTCGGCCAGCGCCTGCTGAGTGCCTATTACAGCCACTCTGCAGAGGTGGATGACCTCATTCGTGACCATCTGCGCAACTGGACCATGGAGCGCCTGCCCCGTGTCAGCCTGACTGTCCTGCGTCTGGCTCTGGCTGAGATGCTGTATGGCGACGAGCGTAAGCCCGGTGTTGTCATCAATGAGGCTGTGGAGCTGACCAAGAAATACGGCGCAGATGAGGACTATCAGTTCGTGAATGGTCTGCTGGGTGCTGTTGCCCGCGAGCAGGGTCTGGATACGGAGCCGGTGGAGTCGGAAGAACAGTGAGCCACTATACGCTGGGCATCGACACAAGCAACTATGCAACCTCTCTGGCGGTTTTTCACACAGCCGGAGAGGTTGTTTGCGCAAAGAAACGTTTTCTACCGGTCAAGGAGGGCCAACTGGGCCTGCGGCAGAGTGATGCGCTCTTCCACCATACCGCGGCTCTGCCCGAGATGCTGGAGGAGCTTGGCCGGGAGTTTGATCTGACCCAAATCTCGGCAGTGGGCGTTTCCCAGAAGCCGCGCCCCGTGGAGGGAAGCTACATGCCCTGCTTCCTGGCGGGTGTCAGCGCGGCCACAGCCTTTGCGCAGGCCCGGGGCATCCCGCTCATCCACACCACCCATCAGCAGGGACACGCGGCGGCAGCGCTGTTTGCAGCAAAAGGGGAAGAACTCTTCCGCCAGAAAGTGCTACTCTTCCACATCTCAGGCGGTACAACGGATCTTCTGCTCTGCAATGAGGTAAAGGAGATCATCACACTGGGCACCAGCACCGACCTATACGCCGGGCAGGCAGTGGATCGTGTGGGAGTCAAGCTGGGGTTTGGCTTCCCGGCAGGTGTGGAAGTTTCCCGTCTGGCTGCCTTGTGTGAGGAACCCATTAAGCCCAGATCCAGCGTGAAGGGGATGCAGTGCAGTCTTTCGGGGCTGGAAAATCAGTGCAACGCCCTGCTGAATGAGGGCAAAACCCCGGAGTATGTCTGCAAATACTGCCTGCTCTGTGTGGCAGACACTGTGGTCAAGATGACAAAAGCCGCCCAGAAGGAATACCCCGGCCTGCCGGTGGTTTGTGCGGGCGGTGTGATGAGCAGTGATATCATCCGCGCCTGGGTGCAGCAGCGCCTGCCGCAGGTGTATTTCGTGCCCGGGCAGTATTCCAGCGACAACGCCATCGGTGTGTCCATTCTTGCCGCACAGGGGGCTGGATTATGGCTGAAGTGATCTCAGTCTCGGCCCTGAACCGGTACGTCAAGAATCTGCTGGACGTGAATGATGTTCTGTTCGATCTGGCCCTGCGGGGCGAGATTGCCAACTTTGTGCAGAACGCCCGGAGCGGGCACTGCTACTTTTCCCTGCGGGACGAAGCCGCCAGCGTCAGGGCTGTGATGTTCCGTTCCGATGCGCGGCGGCTGGGCTTCCAGCCCGAAGAGGGCATGAAGGTGGTGGTGCGCTGCCGTGTGACCCTCTACGAGCGGGACGGCGCGTTTCAGGTCTATGTCAACGACATGTTCCCGGACGGCATCGGTTCGACACAGCTGGCCTTTGAACAGCTGAAGGCAAAACTGGACAAAGAAGGACTTTTTGCGCCGGAGCACAAAAAGCCGCTGCCCCGGTTCCCGCAGTGTGTCGGCCTTGTCACCAGCAAGACCGGTGCTGCACTGCAGGATATCCGCAATGTCATCGGTCGGCGCTGGCCCGCAGTGCGTCTGCTGCTGGCTCCTGTGAATGTGCAGGGCTTTGAAGCGGCAGAGGAGATCGCCGATGCCATTACCCGGCTGGACAAAAGCGGGCGGGTGGACGAGATCATTGTAGCGCGCGGCGGCGGAAGCCGGGAGGACCTGTGGGTATTCAACGCCGAGGTCATTGCCCGGGCGGCCTACCGCTGCAAAACGCCCCTCATCAGCGCCATTGGTCACGAGATCGATTTTACGATCCTGGATTTTGTGGCAGATCAGCGCGCGCCCACGCCCTCAGCGGCGGCAGAGCTTGCTGTGCCTGACCGTGCCGAACAAGGACGGAAATTATGCACTTTGGAAGAAAATATTCGCAATTGTATCCAATTTAAGCTGAGTTTATGTTATAATAGGCTGGAACAGACCGAACAGCTGCTTTCCCGTGCTGGTGTACAGGCAGCGCTGGAGGAGCGTGCTGCCCGCCTGGATACTCTGGCCGGACGGCTGCAAACTACCGCCAGAGGTAAGCTGCAGGCCGGAGAGCTGCGTCTGAAGCATACGGCAGCACTTGCCGCATCCCTGAACCCCTACGGTGTGCTGGCCCGCGGCTATGCCATGGTGCAGGACAATAGGGGAAGGATCTGCACGCCGGATGCGCTCCGGCCCGGGCAGACCTGTAAACTCCGGGGCACGGAACACCGCGTGACCTGCACGGTCAATACAGTGGAGGAACTGGATGAGAGCACCCAAAAGCTTTGAGGATGGAATGACCCGGCTGGAAGCCATCCTTGAACAGATGCAGCAGCCGGAAACAACGCTGGCGGAATCGGTCAAACTCTATGCCGAAGCCGCATCCCTGATGGATTATTGTAACGGTACGCTGGAAAAGGCCACGCTGCAGCTGGATGAGATCGATGCGCAGCGGGCCCCCCGGCCGGATGCCGCACATTAAGGAGGAAGTTTCATGGATTACGCGAAGCAGTATCAAGAGTATCTTGCCCGGGCAAATCAGGCACTGGAAAAGGCCTGCGAGACTTTTTTGCCCGAGGAATCTGAGGTCTGCCGGGCTGCACGTTACAGTCTGCTGGGCGGTGGCAAACGCATCCGCGCAGTGCTGGTTCTGGCCGTGTGCGATATGCTTAACGGCAGCGCTGAAGCAGCCGAGCAGTTTGCGGCGGCGGTCGAGATGCTGCACTGCTATTCTCTGATCCATGATGACCTGCCCTGCATGGACAACGATGACCTGCGCCGGGGCAAGCCCAGCTGCCACAAGGCCTTTGGTGAATCCACTGCTATGCTGGCCGGCGATGTACTGTTGACCGAGGCGTTCAACGTGGTTGCAAATGCACCGGCTTCGCCCATTGTCAGTGTGCGGGCCGCAAGGGCCTTGGGCGTTGGTGCGGGCAGCCATGGCATGGTTTACGGGCAGGAGCTTGACCTGAAATATGAGGCACTGGCTGCCACTGAAGAGCAGCTGCGGTTGATCCACCGGAACAAGACCGGTGCGCTCATCAATGCTGCTGTTCAGATGGGTGCTGCCGCTGCTCAGGCCAATGAGACCCAGTGCAAGGAGCTGGAGGACTATGCCTTCGGCATTGGTCTGGTGTTCCAGATCGTGGATGATGTGCTGGATGTGACCAGCACCGCCGAACAGCTGGGCAAACCCATTGGCAGCGACAGTGAGAACGGCAAGACCACCTTTGTGACCTTGTATGGGGCCGAGGGTGCCATGGAGCTGGCAAAAAAACTGAACAACGAGACCTGCGCCTCCCTGCACGCGGAATTTGGCGAAAAGGCCGCTTTCCTGGAGCAGCTGGCAAAAGAGCTGCTGGTGCGCCGCAGCTGATCCGAAAAAATAAGAAGGTGGAACAACCATGCAATTTATCCATAGCGTCCTGACGTTCAATGAGATCCTTACAGTATCCCTGTTGTCCTGGTTTGTGGCGCAGGTGCTCAAGACCATCATCAACTTTGTCCTGCTGGGCAGGTTCCAGCTGGAGCGGATGTGGGGCGATGGCGGTATGCCCAGTGCCCACAGCGCTACGGTAACGGCCATGGTCATTGCTACGGCACGCAGCGAGGGCATCCATTCAGCTATCTTTGCGGTGGCCGCAGTTGTTGCCATCATCACCATGCACGATGCTATGGGTGTGCGCCGCGAGACCGGCGAGCAGGCCAAGGTGCTGAACAAGATGCTGGAGCAGTGGATCGAAGTGACCGAGAAAAACAATCCCTTCCTGCAGAATATGCACCTGAAAGAGATGGTTGGTCACACTCCGCTGCAGGTTATGGCCGGTTTTGCACTGGGTATACTGGTCGGCTTCCTCTATCCTATGGGCCTCTGAGCGCCCCATTTCAAAACGTGAGAAGGACGTGAATTTATGAATTCGCCTTTGCTGGAGAAAATCTCTCAGCCCAGCGATCTGAAAAAGCTGTCCAGTCAGCAGACCGTGCAGCTTTGCGCAGAAATCCGTGAATTTCTTCTGGATAACGTATCAAAGACCGGCGGCCATCTGGCGTCCAATCTGGGTGCTGTGGAGCTGACGGTGGCTCTGCACCGGGTGCTGACCACCCCCACGGATGAGATCGTGTTTGATGTGGGCCATCAGTGCTATACCCACAAGCTGCTGACCGGCCGCCGCGAGGGCTTTGCCAAGCTGCGGCAGCTGGATGGCATTTCCGGTTTCCCGAACCCCAACGAAAGTGAGCATGATGCTTTTATTGCCGGTCACGGCAACACCGCGCTCTCGCTGGCTGTGGGCATTGCCTGGGCCAAAAAGCTGCGGGGCGAGCCGGGACAGGTGGTTGCCCTCATTGGTGACGGTGCCTTTACCGGCGGTATGGTCTACGAGGGCATGAACAATATCGGCGGGCTGGACAATCTGCTGGTCATCTTGAACGACAACAAGATGTCCATTTCCAAGAATGTGGGCGCGTTGTCCCGCTACCTGAGCCATCTGCGCACCACCAGCCGCTATTACGATGCCAAGGAAAATGTGCGTTCCTTTCTGGATGGCGTGCCTGTCATCGGCCCACCGCTGAAATCTGCGATCCAGAACAGCAAGGCCATGGTGCGCAGGGCAATGTATCATTCGACCATGTTTGAGGATATGGGCTTCCACTATTATGGTCCTTTTGATGGTAACAATGAGCCGGAGCTTGAAGGAATCTTGCGCGATATCCACAGGCAGCCCGGCCCCCATTTCCTGCATGTCGTGACCAAGAAAGGCAAGGGCTATGCCCCGGCTGAGAGCAACCCCGGTAACTTCCACGGTGTTTCGACCTTTGATCTGGTCAACAGCATCCCAGACCCTGAGGTGGCTCCCAAGGAGTCTTTCTCGACGGTGTTCGGCAATGTCCTGAACAAGGAGGGCGCGGAAAACCAGAAGATCTGTGCCATTACGGCCGCAATGAAGTATGGTACGGGCCTGCAGTTCTTTGCACACACCCACCCCAAGCGTTTCTTTGATGTGGGCATGGCAGAACAGCATGCTGTGACCTTTGCAGCGGGCCTTGCCAGCCAGGGAATGCTGCCGGTGGTCTGTATCTACTCCACCTTCCTGCAGCGTTCCTATGACCAGATCATCCATGATGTGAACCTGCTGAAGGAGAACGTTGTCCTTGCCATCGACCGTGCCGGTTTTGTTCCGGCAGACGGCGAGACCCATCAGGGAATCTTTGACCCGGCCTTCCTCAGTCAGGTGGGGATTCCTGTCTATTCGCCCTCCAACTATGCCGAGCTGCGGCACTGGCTGCCCATCCTGCTCAGTGATGAGATGCATGGCCCCCGGGCAATCCGGTATCCCCGCGGTGGTGAGAGCGCAGCACTGGCGCAGTTTGGCTGTTCCGGCAGAGAATATGACCTGCTCTATACCGCCCCTGATGCCAAGGCTGTAATGGTCAGTTACGCCGACGAAGTCGAGGATGTGCTGACTGCGGCGAAGCTTCTGGGCAAAGAAAATGTTCCCTGTGATGTTTATAAGCTTGTAAAGTTATATCCCTTTACGCCTGAGCTTGTATCTGAAATTTCAAGATATGACGTTGTTTTATTCGCGGAGGAATGCGTAGCCTGCGGCGGCATCGGTGAGCATCTAGAAATGGCTCTGCGGAAAGCAGGCTGGCAGGGTGCTTATATCCACCGTGGTGTGGAGGATGTGCGTCTGCCCCATGCAACGGTTCCGCAGATCAAGCAGAGCACCGGCCTGGATGCAGAACATCTGGCACAGGCCATCCGTACATGGAAAGGAGCAGAATCTTGAAGATTCGTTTGGATCAATATCTGGTTCAGCATGGTCTGATCCAGAGCCGTGAGCGCGCCAAGGCGATGATCATGTCCGGCGTGGTCTTTGTCAATGAACAGAAGGTAGACAAAGCCGGTGAGATGATCAAAGAGGATGCCAAGGTGGAGGTGCGCGGCCATGATATCGGTTATGTCAGCCGCGGCGGCCTGAAGCTGGAAAAGGCTATGAAGTGTTTTCCGCTGACCCCCAAGGGGAAAGTCTGCATGGACATTGGCGCATCCACCGGCGGCTTTACCGACTGTATGCTGCAAAATGGAGCAGTCAAGGTCTACGCAGTGGATGTGGGCTACGGTCAGCTGGCATGGAGTCTGCGCACCGATGAGCGGGTGGTCAATATGGAACGCACAAACATCCGCAACGTGACCCTTGACCAGCTGGCAGAGCCGATCGAGTTTTTCAGCGTAGATGTCTCTTTTATCTCGCTGCATCATATTTTCCCGGTGGCGCAGGCCATCACCACCCCGGACGCTATGGGTGTCTGCCTGGTCAAGCCCCAGTTTGAGGCTGGCCGCGAAAAGGTGGGCAAAAACGGCGTTGTCCGTGACCCTGCCACCCACCGCGAGGTGCTGCACAATGCCATGGGCTACGCTGCTGCCAACGGCTTCAAGGTCTGCGGACTGGATTTCAGCCCCGTCAAGGGCCCTGAGGGGAACATTGAGTATCTGATGTTCGTTCAGAAGAGTGATGAACCCGGTGCACTGGATGATTCGGTTGCTGAACAGGTGGTGGCATCCAGCCATTCTACGCTGGACCGCTGAACCATAATCCATAAAATCAGGGAGGGCGCGGACGATGACCGTCTACATTTCCCCAAACCCCGGCAAGGCTATGGCCTACGGCATTTCCCAGCGTGCGGCGCAGATCCTGCTGACCCATGGGGCACAGGTGCTGATGCAGGACGGCCTGCAGGCCGAGTGCATGACCATGGGCGTGGAGTATCTGACCCAGAAGGAATGCCTGGAACGGACGGATGTCATCCTGACCATCGGAGGAGATGGCACCATCCTGCATGAAGCCAACCTCTCACTGGAATACCGAAAGCCCATTCTTGGCATCAATCTGGGCCGGTGCGGCTTTCTGGCCACCTGTGAGGTCGATGAAATGGAAGCCAAGCTCTCCGCCGTAGCCCGGGGTGAATATTTTCTGGATAACCGGATGCTGCTCTATGTCCGTGTGCTGGGAGATGACAGCTGGGAGGGCCATGCCCTGAATGATGTGGTTATGACCAAGGGCCGCCTGCAGCAGGCAGTGGATTTCAGCATCTATTGTGACGATATCCTGGTGGAGCATTACCGGGGCGATGGTGTCATTGTGGCAACGCCCACCGGCTCCACCGCTTATTCTCTGGCGGCAGGCGGGCCGATCCTTGATTCTCAGACCAAGGGCATCGTTGTCACGCCCATCTGCCCCCACAGCCTTGCCAGCCCGGCCATGGTTTTTGCGCAGGAGCGCAAGATCAACCTCTGTGTGGGCCAGGTGGCAGATGAAGAAGTTTTTATCAGCTGTGATGGGGATGCGGGCTATTCCGTAAAAGCCGGAGCCACCGCGGAGGTGCGGCTGTCTGACCAGGTCGTGCAGCTCATCACCTTCAGCAAGGCTGACCAGTTCCAGGCCATTGACCAGAAACTGCGCGGCAGACGATGACACAAACACAACGAAGGGAGAAGATTACATGGGACGCACCAGCCGAGGGGATAACAAGAGCAAGCAGAAGCGGCAGCAGGCCATCCTGCGCCTGATCCAGGAGAATCCCATCAGCCGGCAGGAGACTCTGTTGGAGTACCTGAGCAAGGAGGGTTTTGATGCCACACAGGCGACCATTTCCCGCGATATCCGGGAGATGAACCTTGTCAAAGCTGCCACCACCACCGGCTACCGCTATGTTTCCGGCCACAGCGAGGTACTGAACCCCAAGATGCAGGCCCGGTTTGAGACCATCTTCCATGAATCTGTCCTGGGGGTGGACTTTGCGGGCCATGTGGTGCTGGTCAAGTGCTATTCCGGCATGGCCAATGCGGCCTGCGAGGTATTTGACGCACTCAAGTGGAAAAATGTGGTCGGCACCCTTTCTGGTGACGATACCTTCCTGATCGTGGCCCGCTCAGAGCGGGACGCAAAGACCATTTGCACCGAGCTTGGGCATTACATCGGGCAGAAATAAAGGCAGGAGAGAACGAACATGTTGAGCAGTCTGCAAATTGAAAATGTTGCAGTCATCCAGAAGGCCAACGTGCATTTTGAGAAGGGCCTGAATGTCCTTACCGGCGAGACCGGTGCGGGCAAATCTATCCTGATCGACTCCATCAATGCCATTCTGGGCAACCGCACCTCCAAGGATCTGGTGCGCACGGGGGCTGCAAAAGCAGTCATCCGGGCGGCATTTGATGATGTTCCGCCTGCAGTGCTGGACAGCCTGGAAAAGGCGGGGTATGAGCGCTCAGAAGCGCTGACCCTGAGCCGTGAGATCACTGCCGAGGGCAAGAGCACCTGCCGCATCAACGGAATGCCTGCCACAGCAGCCATTCTGCGGGAACTGTGCGGTGGGCTCATCAACATCAACGGCCAGCACGATTCCGTAGGCCTGTTGAACCCGGCCCGCCATGAGGGTATCCTGGATGCCTACGCCCAGAACGGGGCGGTATATCAGGAGTATTATGCTGTTTACCGGGAGCTTATCAAGGTCAAAAAGGAGCTGGATGCCATCATCACCGATGAGGGTGAAAAACAGCGAAAGATCGATCTGCTGAGTTATCAGGTACAGGAGATCGAGGATGCCAGCCTGACCGCAGGCGAAGAGGAGACGCTGGCGGCCCGCCGTAAGGTGCTGGCAAATGCCTCCACCATCCGGGAGCGCATCTCCCAGAGCTATGCGTTGCTTTCGGGCGGAGATGATGCCCCGGGTGCCGTTGATCTGCTGGGGGAAGCTTCCAATGCGATCGATGGTGCCGCCCAACTGGACAGCGGCCTTTCTTCTGCCGCCGGACAGCTGCTGGATCTTTATTACACCGCAAAAGACCTTTCTGCTGACCTGATCGGGCGGCTGGAGGGCTACGAGACGAATGATGCAGAGCTGGATGAAATTGAACAGCGGATGGATCTGATCTACAAGCTCAAGCGGAAATACGGTGATACTGTGGAAGATATCATCGCCTTTGGACAGCAGGCAAGGGAAGAGCTGGACCGCATCCAATTCTCACAGGAGCGGACAGAGCACCTGCAGGCTGAAAAGCATCGGCTCTATGTACTGGCCCGGGATAAGGCCGAGGTGCTGACCCAGACCCGCCTGAAAGCCTTTGAGGAGCTGAACAGGCGCATTTCCGGCACACTGGATTTTTTGAACATGCCAGGTGTCCGCATGACCCTGCGCCATACCCGCGGCCCGCTGGCCAGCCATGGCCAGGACAGCGTGGAGTTTTATATTTCCACAAACCCAACATTGCATCTCTAAACTTAAACTTATCAAACATAACTATACTCTCCTTAAAAAAATTCACATAAAATACTCTTCTCTAAAGTTTTCTATAAAGTCCCTTGTTTAAACACACTGGATACTTTTACCAGCGAACGTTTCTTACACAGAAGTTTAGCTAAAATAAAACTAGAAATAATTATCAGCCAAAAATGTGGTGTTATCAAAAACACTACTGGCGAAGTGGTTTCTCCTCTTGGGATAAAATAAATTGAAGACAATATCATAAATGAAATAGTCGTCAAAAACCATGAATTAGACCTTATCCACTTATAGAAGCATATCATAAGAAATCCTAACAAGAAACTTACAATAATTACACCTATCCATCCAAAATCAGCAAACGATTCTAATATATAAGATGAACCATATCCATGCCCCTCTAAATATTCTTGTTTTCGAACCGTATACGCTAAACTATTTGAAAAAGAATTTCCATATATGGCCTTAATCGCATTATTTCCAGAACCTAAACTTGTTGCCCCAAAAAACGTTTGAGAAACAGTTCCATGCATAATTTCATCTATAATTGGGCCAAAAGTATAATTTTTAAATACTACACTAGGCAATATTTTTAAAGCACCATAACCTATCGCTAATACATCAAAAGATACACCCTGCTTATACAAAAAATCAACTAATAAGAACACAATACTTTGATTTGAAACTACTGTGTTTTCTCTTGTATAATTGTATATCGACAAACATACAACTGCAATTGGCAATAATACTACAATGGAAATCTTCTCCAAACTACCAATCCACTTCTTTTCCTTATTACTACAACCTATAATATTATCTCTTGAAAAATAATACAGTAATATAAAAAGTGCCCTTAATACGATTGTTCCCCTTGCTCCTATAATAAGCATTGGAATTCCTAAGATAAAATACACAGCAAGAGGGATAAAAGCCTTTTTTTTCGAAGGTTTAGTTGAAAGAAAAATACAAAGAGAAGGTAAGACAAATCCTGAAACACCTCTTACTATAAGAGGCATATGAGTTTCAAATGACGTATAATACTCCACATAATTCCTAGAATACATAAATGAAATTTTTTCATAAGACAATAGTAATTCGGATACTGTAGAAAGAACATAAATCAACAATGATATCATTTGTAGATTTTTGTTAAAATCTTTCTCATCACTCACCATATTGCGTTGTACTATTCTCTTTTCACTAAATATCTTTTCAGCCAAAACTGCTCCAAAAAGTAAAAAATAGCAGGTTACAAACAAAGACGAGATCGCAAAAAAATTTTGATCCCTTTTAAAATACCACCAAAGTTCACCTCTAAACATAGATACAGTAGGCCTTGATAACAAAAACACAAATATCATTATATTAAAGGTCATGAAAAAAATTCTACTTTTAACATTTTCAAAACTAAAAATTAAATTTCCCATAAAAGCTAATAGTACTGACCAAAGCATAAAATTATAGTTAGTAAAAACACACCCATAAATAAATATTGGAATAGACAACACACACATACAATATCTTATATACTTACGCAATCTATCACCCTCCCGATTAAAAAGGTTACACATTTTAAGATACCCATATGTAACCTATATTTATTTTCTTTATCTGTACATAATTTTTCCATATAAACCACATTACACTATAAACATCATCCATAACCATGATCTCACATTAAATAAAAACAATATCAACTACATGCTATTTCGGCCATAAAGAACAAATGTCATCTAAATATGTCTACTATCACAAACAAATAATTCTAACACCATCAGCGATAAAAATGCCACTACATCCACAAAATCATAAGTACATATCGTCCATACTGACGTCTATTCGAATAAATAAAAATATCATAAAAGATACCAAGTACGTTAACTTTAGGCCATTATGCTTTAAATTGCCTTCACACATCAATTTAATTATTTTTTGACCACCGCTTCACCGCACTCCTTCAATCAATTCTACCCATTCATTAAGTATTTTTTCTTCATTGAACTTATCCATATTAGATAAACTATTATTTGAAAAACTCTTTCTAAGTACACTATCTTCGATCAATTTGCATATTTTATTTGCCAT
>ENA-ORPF01002701-ORPF01002701.1-human-gut-metagenome-genome-assembly--contig:-NODE-2701-length-11543-cov-3.615773_pt1 | contig 11543 bp, 6 predicted proteins | sample MGYA00242140_ERZ509070 | MGnify/ENA primary metagenome ERZ509070 (study PRJEB26280, sample SAMEA2338713) | human gut metagenome | biome: human gut; feature: human-associated habitat; material: faeces... | reverse complement strand
CCCGCCGCCAGCGGAATGCACAGGGCGTTATAAAAAAGCGCCCAGAAAAGGTTCTCAAGAATGTTCCGCTTGGTGGCCCGCCCCAGTTCAATGGCCGCCGCCGCGCCGAAAAGCGAATTGCCCGAAAGCACCACATCCGCCGAAGAGAGCGCTACCTCCGTCCCGGCGCCGATGGCCATTCCGACATCCGCTCCGGCCAGCGCCGGGGCGTCGTTAATTCCGTCTCCTACCATGGCGACCCTGCCTTCCCGGCGGTATTCGGCAATCAGTTTTTCCTTGTCGGCCGGCAACAGTCCCGCCCGGTATTCGGAGATACCGGCCTCTTTTGCCACGGCCGCCGCCGTTCCTTCGTTGTCTCCGGTCAGCATCACGGTGCGAACGCCCAACCGCGTCAGTTCCTTTACGGCCGCCTTCGAATCTTCCCGCAGGCTGTCCGCCACTGCGTAAAGCCCCAGAATCCGATCTCCCTTAGAGACAAAAACCAGGCTTTTCCCGTCCCGTTCCAACCGGTCGGCCGCTTCGCTTGCTTCTTTTGTCAGTGCGGGAGCCCCGTTTTCGCCCGAAAACAGCGCTCTGCCGCCCGCAAAGGCCCTTGCTCCGTCCGGAAGGCTTCCGCAAAGACCAAGCCCCGCAAGAGAGCGAAAATCGGCAACAGGGACGGTTCTCTTTGCAAGGTCGGACAGCGGCTGTGCCACCGGATGGGAAGAATGTTTTTCAAGCGAGGAAAGAACGCAGTCGGCTTCTTCTCCGTCTCCCTCAAAGATCACCCGGTCGGAAAGCGCCATTTTTCCTTTTGTCAGCGTGCCGGTCTTGTCTGTGAGCAGAATTTTCACCCCGGCCACCGTTTCCAGCGCCTCCGCGCTTTTATAAAGAATTCCATAGCGTGCGCCCCGGCCGCTTCCGACGGTAATGGCGGTGGGCGTGGCCAATCCGAGCGCACAGGGGCAGGAAATCACCAGCACCGACACGGCCGTGCGGAAAGCCAGCGGCGGATTTTTGAAGAAGATCAGCCAGACGGCGGCTGTCAACAGGGAAATCCCAAGCACCGCCGGGACAAAGACCGCGCTCACCTTATCGGCCAATCTGGCCGCCGGCGCTTTGGCAGAAGCGGTTTCCTCCAACAACGCGGCGATCCGGCGGAGCGTGCTTTCCTCGCCAACCCGCCGGACGCGTACGCAAAGCGCCCCTTCGCAAAGAATCGTGGCGCCCGAAACCGTTGCGCCGGCCGTCACCTCCCGCGGCAGGGATTCACCCGTCAGCATGGCCTCGTTCACACTGCCTTCTCCGCTCTCCACCACACCGTCCGCCGGGATCTTTTCTCCGGCAAAAACCTCGACCAGATCCGAGACGGCGAGATCTGCCAACGGCAGGATCTCTCTTTTTTCCCCGCGTATTACCCGCGCGGTCTGCGGCTCTTCCGAAAGCAGCGCCCGGACCGCCCCGGAAGCTTTGTTGCGGGCCCGGCCTTCCAGATATTTTCCGACCGAGACCAGCGTCAGAATCATTGCGGCCGATTCCAGATACAGTTCGTGCAGATACCGATGAACGATTTCGTGATTGCCTGTCCCGGCCCCGATAAAAATCATTACCCCGGCAAAAAGTCCGTAAAGAAGAGAAGCACCCGAACCCAATGCCACCAAGGAGTCCATATTGGGCGCGCCGTGGAAAAGCGCCAAAAAACCGGAACGGTAAAAATGACGCTCCAGAAAGACCACCGAAAGGGTCAAAACAAACTGAAGGAGAAAAAATGCGCACGGATACCGCGCGGCATCCAGAATAAACGGTGCCTTGATCGGGGTCATATGCCACATGGCGGCTATCATCAGCAGAGCCGTCAGCACAATGGAGAGAACGAGGCGGTTTCGCGCGCGCTTTTTTTCTTTTTTCTCCTCGGCTTCATCGGTTTCCCCGTTCCGGGCAAGACCGTATCCGGCCCGGCGCAGGGCCTGTTGCAGTTTTTTAAAAAGCGCTGTTTCCTCACAGTCATCCGGCGCCGTAATCGTCAGATTGCCCGAAAGCAGACTGACCGTAAAGGGCATGGAATCGGGAAGCGTACCGCGCACCGCGCGTTCCACGTGCGCCACGCAGGAAGCGCAGGACATTCCTTTCACCGCAAAAATGATTTTTTTCATCGGATTTCCTCCTTCAAGGCGCAAAAAACAAGGATTTTTTTCCTTGTTTTCCGGTCTTATCCGTGATTAGTATACCCCTCCCCTTAAAAAAAATCAAGATTCTCCGGGCAGTTAGCGATAGCTAAAAGTAAATTTTTTGTGAAATCCTACCTTTAAATTTATCGTGCGCGCGTTTTTATCTTGTAATTTATATTTTATTATGTTATAATAGAGAAAACTATTTTTTGTCTGACGAGAGGAGAACGGTGTATGCCCTGTCCAAAAGAGATCACCAATCTGTGGGAGTTGGTCAAGGAGAGTCTGCGGGGCGAAATGGCAACCACGGTTTTTGATCTTTGGTATGCCGGACTGAAACCGGAAGACTATAATCCCGACACCGGCGAATTGGTTTTTTTGGCCGATTCCGCTTTCAAAGCCGACATTCTCACCAAAAAACATAAAGAAAAAATCGAAGAGCGGTTCCTGTCGGTTACCGGTCTGGAAGTAAAGGTTTCCTTTTATTCCGACGCACCGGCCTCGCCGGCTGTAAAAAAAGAAAATCCTTTGTCCGCCCCCATTGAGGACGGCGCCGAAAAAGCACAGCGTTCCCGCTATACCTTTGATAATTTCATCATCGGAGAATCCAATAAATTTGCCCGCGCCGCCTGTTACAAAGTGGCGCAGAACCCTTCGCTGGAATGGAATCCGCTCTTTATTCACGGACCCAGCGGGGTGGGAAAAACGCATCTGATGTATGCGGTCATCAACGAAATGCTCCGCAAACAGCCCAATCTCAAGGTCATTTACACCAAGGGAGACGAATTTATCAATTATATGATTGACTGCCTGTCCCATCAGGCCATGTCGGATTTTCGGGACCGTTACCGTTCCTGTGATGTGCTTCTGGTGGATGATATTCAGTTCATTGCCGGCAAAGTGGCCACGCAGGAGGAATTTTTTCACACTTTCCAGTCCCTTTTTGAAGACGGAAAACAGATTATCCTCGCCTCCGACCGGCCGCCGCGGGATATCAACCCGCTGGAAGAACGGCTCCGTTCGCGTTTTGAACAGGGACTTCTGGCCGATATCAATCCGCCAGATCTGGAACTGCGCGTTGCGATCATCAAGAAAAAGGCCGAGGATATCGGCATTGACATTCCGGACGAGGTTCTTTCTTACCTGGCCGAAAATCTTCGCTCCAACATCCGGCAGATCGAGGGTTCCATCAAAAAGCTGGCCGCCAAAAGTCTGGTGGACGGGCGCCGCATTACCATGGAACTGGCAAGAGACTGCATTTCCGATCTTCTGGGAGATGCGGAACCGCTGAATGTGACCATTGACAAGATCTTTGCGGCCGTATACCGGAAATATAATGTCAGCAAAGAAGAACTGCTGGGTAAAAAACGCAACAAAGAGATCGCGCTGGCCCGCCATGTCACCATTTATCTTATCCGTGAAGTGACCGAAATGTCCTACCCCAATATTGGAAAACTCTTTGAGCGGGACCATGCAACGATCATGTCTTCGCTGGATGTAATTAAAAAACGAATCTCTTTTGATCCGGTCTTTGAATCGGATATGGAAAATCTCAAAAAAGAAATCCGCGGACATTGAAGCGGTTTTCCACAGCCCGCTGCGAACTGTGTAAAAACCCGTGAAAAAGTCTTTGAAAAATCAAAAAACGCCGCGCTCTCTCTTTTTATTGCTTCTTTTTTCCTGTGGATTGTTTTCTTTGCCTTTTGTGGAAAAGAAAGACAGCGTTTGCAGAAAATCAAAAAATTCCTCTTTTCGGGGAAAAGGTCCCTGTGTAAAAAAATGAAAGCTTTCGTTTTGGCTTTTGAAAGTGCCCTGAAAACGCAAAAAAGAAAAAGACATTTTGTTTTTTCACATTTTCTCCGGCACTTTTTCAGGCGTTTTTCCGCGACATTTCCGGCGTCGTATTCCTTCAAATCCGCATAATAAAGAGGCTTCCGGAGTTTTCCACAGTTTAAACAGGCTATACTCTTTTTACTACGACATTTTATCTAAAAAACAATTTATACTTTGCCGCCCTTGCGGGCGCATCACACTGATAAAGGAGATCGATCTATGAAACTTTTGCTCCACAGACAGGAAGTGCTCGGTGCCGTTACCCCCTTGCTTTGCGCCGCTGCCAATAAAACCACCGTGTCGGCTACCGACGGTATCCTGATCGAGGCCAAACTGCCCGACATCTGCACTTTTACCACCTATGACCTTGAAAAAGGGATGAGAACCACCATTCACACCACCGTGCTGGAAGAAGGTTCTTTTATTGTCAGCGCACAGAAATTTGTGCAGACACTGCGGGTAATGGATGGCGAGGAAGTGGATTTTTCCATTGATAAAAATCTTTGCGCGCTGTTCTCCTGTGGAAAGTCTTCCCACAAAATGAGCGCGTTGAAAGGGGAAGAATTCCCGGAGTTGCCGACTCTGGAAAGCGCCCGTGGTTTTGCGCTTCCCTCAAAAACGCTGAAAGATATGCTCAGCAAGACCATGTATGCCATGGGCGTGAACGACCAGCGCCCGGTTCTCAACGGCTGTTTCTTTGAGGTGACTTCCGGCAGTCTTCTGCTGGTTTCCTGCGACAGCTTCAAAATGGCAAAATGCCTTTATAAAACTGAGGTGGAAAACCGAAATGCGGACGGGAGCGCGCTGAACTTCCGCTTCATCGTCCCGGTCAAGACGGTCAACGAACTTTACAAGGTTTTGCCGGATGAAGAGGATGAAATCTCCATTCATATGACCCTTAAACACATCATTTTCCACATCGGAGATTTTCTCTTTTTCTCGCGCCTGGTAGATGGGGATTATATTGATTTTGACCGGATCATCATTACCCAGCACCGGATTCATCTCACGCTGGACCGCGAGGCCTTTTTAGCGGCGCTGGAGCGGGCCGCACTCATCACGGAGGAGCGCGTGGCCGGCAGCGTCCGTTCTCATGTCAAGCTGCAGATTGAAGAAAACCTGCTTAAAATTACGGCTGCTTCTTCCGCCGGCAGTACCTACGATGAAATTGAGGTGGAGCACGAGGGCGGCAATCTGGTCATTGCTTTCAACAACCGTTTCCTCATGGATTCGGTCCGTGCCTGTGACGGCGAAAAAATTCTCTTTTCACTCTCTTCTCCGCTTTCCAGTGTCAACCTTTCACCGGTTGGCGGTGAAGAAAACGGGCATGAGGATATCTTCATGCTGTTGCCGGTCCGCATGAAAGAATGATTGCCGAAAAAATAAAGGTCCGGAATTTTCGGAATATCAAAGAGGCCGAAGTGACCTTTTCACCGGGGATCAATCTGCTCTACGGCAATAATGCGCAGGGAAAGACCAATCTGCTGGAAGCGGTTTATTACGCTTCCATCGGAAAGAGTTTCAGGGCGCAGCATCCGCAGGAGATGATTGCTTTCGGAGAAGACGAGGCTTTTTTATCGCTGGATTTTTCCGGGCGGGGTCGCACGCAGAATATTTCGGTTCTTTTTTCCGGAAACCGGGAAAGACGGGTTGAAAAAAACCGGGTGAGAATCACCCGGATGTCGGAACTGGTGGGAGAATTCAGAGCGGTGCTGTTTTGTCCGGAGCATCTTTCGCTCATTAAAGACGGACCGGCCGAACGCCGCAATTTTCTGGATATTGCCATCAGCGCCCGGGATCCGCTTTATTTGGCTTCTCTTCAGCGTTATAACCGTGTTCTGAAACAGCGTAACGCGCTGATCAAAAAAGCGGAAGACGATCCGCGCTCTTTTAGGGAGACCGTGGAAGTGTGGTCCCGCCAACTGGCGCACGAGGGCGCCTATATTGCCCGGTCCCGGAAACGGTATATTGATCGCGCTTTTTATTATGTCGGAACTTGTTTTTTTGAAATGAGCAAAGAAAAAGAAGTGCCCGGCGTCAGTTATCTTGGCTTTTGCGGACGTGATTTTGACGGCTATGAAAATATTTATGAGACCGAAGAACTCTGTTTCCGGAAACTGAGTGAGAATCTGGAAAGAGAAAAAGGAGCCGGCGCCACGCTTTACGGAATTCACAAGGATGATTTTGAGGTCACACTCAACGGTCGTCCCGCCAGGCTTTACGGATCGCAGGGGCAGCAACGCTCGCTTTCTCTTTCTTTGAAACTGGCAGAAGGAGAGCTTTGCCGGGAGGATTGCGGCGAATATCCGGTGTTTTTATTTGACGATGTGCTTTCCGAACTGGACGCCGGCCGCAGACAGTATCTGTTGGAAAAAATCAAAGAAAAACAGGTGATCTTCACCACCTGTGAAGAGGCCGTTTCAAAAGAATCCCGGATTTTCCGGGTAGAAGACGGGACTTATTTACCGCTTTGAGAGGTTTTTATGTTTTTACATATCGGAAACAGTAAAAATATCCGGGAAAAAGAAATCATCGGTATTTTTGATGCGGACACTGCCACGGTTTCGGGGATCACCCGGAAATATCTTTCGGCGTGTGAAAAAAGAGGATCGCTGGATACGGCCGGAGAAGAAATTCCAAAGTCTTTTGTGCTTTACCGAAAAGACGGAGAAACAAAGGTCTGTTTTTCACAGCTTTCTACCTCCGCGTTGATCGGTCGCAGTGAAAAAACCCTCAAAAATGAGGATATCCGCCACTATGAATGAGAATCAAGAGAAAGGGATAAAGAAAGGACACAACATGGCAAACATGGAAGAACGGGGACAGGTTTACGACGACAGTCAGATTCAGGTTCTGGAGGGATTGGAAGCAGTGCGCCGCAGACCGGGCATGTATATCGGTTCGACTTCACTGCGCGGCCTTCATCATCTGGTCTATGAAATTGTGGATAACTCAATAGACGAAGCGCTGGCCGGCCGCTGTGACAAGATTGATGTTGTGCTGTTGCCGGACGGCTCGGTCTCTATTCAGGATGACGGACAGGGAATCCCCGGCGGAATCCATCCCAAAATGGGCATTCCGACGCTGGAAGTGATTTTCACGGTTCTGCACGCAGGCGGCAAGTTTGACGGCAACGGATATGAATTCTCCGGCGGTCTTCACGGCGTGGGTTCTTCGGTGGTGAATGCGCTGTCCGAATGGATTGAGATTGAAAGCTGCTATCAGGGTCATCGTTATACCGAGCGTTTTGAGCGCGGTGCGGTGGCGCGACCTTTTAAGGACGAAGGACCGACAGACAAACACGGCCTTTATGTGCGTTTCAAACCGGACGCTACCATATTTGACGAAGTGGTTTTTGATTACGAAACGCTGCTTAAAAGACTTCGTGAGCAGGCTTTCCTGAATGCCGGAGTCTATATTTCCATCACCGATCAGCGCGACGCCGAAAATATTCAGCACGAAGAACTGGAATATGAGGGCGGCATCCGCAGTTTTGTTTCTTATATCAATGAAAACAAGCACTGCCAGCTCATTCATCCGGATGTCATTTATATGAAGGCGGAAAAAACGGAGGATCTGAACGGCCGTCCGGCCCGTACCATTGCCGAGGTGGCTCTTCAGTATACCGATACATACAACGAGAGCCTTCTGACTTTTGCAAACGACATCAACACGCTGGAAGGCGGCACGCACGAGGTCGGCTTTAAAAACGCCATGACCAAAGTCATCAACGATTATGCCCGCAAATACGGTCAGCTGAAAGCCGACGATAAAAATCTGTCCGGCGATGATGTCAGAGAAGGTCTGACAGCCGTGGTCACGGTCAAACTCAAAGAGGCTCAGTTTGAAGGGCAGACCAAGACAAAGCTCGGTAACAGCGGCATCCGCTTTTTCGTGGAAAAACTGGTCACCGAAAAACTGAGTGAATATCTGGAGGAAAATCCGGCGGTCGGTCGGGCCATCGTCGATAAAGCGCTGACGGCCAACCGGGCCAGAGAAGCCGCCAGAAAAGCAAGGGAACTGACCCGGCGCAAAAACGGGCTTGAGAGTATGTCCTTGCCCGGAAAACTGTCCGACTGCACCGAGCGGCGCACCGAACTCACCGAACTTTATCTGGTGGAGGGAGATTCGGCAGGCGGTTCGGCCAAGCTCGGCCGGGATCCCCGTTTTCAGGCGATTCTGCCTTTGCGCGGCAAGATTCTCAATGTGGAAAAAAGCCGGTTGGATAAAGTCTATGCCAATCCGTCGGTCATTCCGATCATTCAGGCGCTCGGTTGCGGCATCGGAGAGGAATTTGACAGCACAAAACTCCGCTATGGCAAGATTATTCTCATGGCTGATGCCGATGTGGACGGCGCACATATTCAGATCCTGTTGCTCACTTTCTTCTTCCGCCACATGAAACAGCTCATTGAGGACGGCCACATTTATTTGGCCAAGCCCCCGCTTTACAAAGTTTACCGCCGGAGCGGGAAATCAGGCGGCGAGCGTTATGCCTACTCGGATGAGGAGCGCGATGCGATTATTGCCGAACTGGGCGGAAAGGGCATTGAGGCCGACCGTTACAAAGGTCTTGGTGAAATGGATCCCGACCAGCTTTGGGAGACCACAATGGATCCGGAAAACCGCATTCTGCTGAAAGTCAATATGGAAGACGCCATCCTTTGCGACCAGATTTTCTCTACCCTCATGGGTGACGAAGTAGATCCCCGTCGGGAATTTATTGAGCAAAATGCCCGGTTTGCCGAGAATCTTGATATTTAACCGAAGCAAGAGCGACAGAAAGGAAAAAATCTGTGGAACATCATTATAACAGCGCCGATCTGGAGTTTCCGGATCAGAAAATCGAACAAATAGATATGGGCAAGCGCGTCAAGCAGGCCTTCATCGAATATTCCATGTCGGTCATTATGTCACGCGCGCTTCCGGATGTCCGGGACGGGATGAAGCCCGGTCAACGCCGGATCATGTATGCCATGTATGAGGATCATCTGACCTCTGACAAGCCTTTCCGTAAATCGGCCACCACGGTCGGTAATGTGCTGGGCCGGTATCATCCGCACGGTGATGCCGCCGTATACGGCACCATGGTGCGCATGGCACAGGATTTTTCCATGCGCTATCCGTTGGTAGAAGGTCACGGTAATTTCGGTTCGGTGGACGGCGACAGTGCCGCCGCGTACCGTTATACCGAGGCAAGACTGGCCAAAATTTCGGACGAACTGATGGCCGATCTTGAAAAAGAGGTTGTCCCGTTTGTTCCGAACTTTGATAACCGCCTGCGTGAGCCTTCCGTGCTTCCTTCCAGATTTCCAAACCTGCTGGTAAACGGTTCCATCGGTATTGCGGTCGGTATGGCTACCAATATCCCGCCGCACAATCTGGGTGAAGTGATTGACGCCACGGTTTACCGGATGGAAAACCCGGACTGCACCGTGGAAGACCTTATGCAATATATCAAGGGGCCGGATTTTCCGACCGCCGCCACCTGCTATGGCGTAAACGGGATTATCGAAGCCTATAAGACCGGCCGCGGCCGCGTCATGGTGCGTTCCAAATGCGAAATCAAAGAGGATAAAAACTGCATTGTCGTCACCGAGTTGCCCTATCAGGTCAACAAAAGTATGCTGGTGCAGTCCATCGCCGCACTGGCAAAAGACAAAAAAATTGACGGTATCACCGATATCAAAGACCTTTCCAACGGCCGGAACGGTATCAATCTGGTCATTCATTACCGCCGCGATGCCAACGGGCAGGTCATTCTCAATCAGCTTTATAAAAACACTCAGTTGCAGGATACCTGCGCCATCAATATGCTGGCGCTGGTGGAAAACCAGCGGCAGCCGAAAATACTGTCCCTGCGGCACATCATCGACGAGTACCTGAAATTCCAGGAGGAGATCATCATCCGCCGGACCCGCTTCGACCTGAAAAAGGCCCAGGAGCGCGCCCACCTGCTGGAGGGCCTGCTGATTGCCCAGGACAACATCGACGAGGTCATCAAGATCATCCGCAGCAGCTACGACAACGCCAAGGAGAACCTGATGCAGCGCTTCGGGCTGGACGACGTGCAGGCCCAGGCCATTCTGGATATGCGCCTGAAGGCGCTGCAGGGTCTTGACCGGGAGAAGCTCCAGACCGAGTACAAGGAGCTGGAGGAGAAGATCGCCTACTTCCTGCGTATCCTCAGCGACGAGGGATTGGTGAAGTCCATCCTCAAGGAGGAGCTGACCGCCATTGCCGACAAGTTCGGCGACGACCGCAAGACCGAGATCCAGGACGTGGAGGACGAGCTGGACATCGAGGACCTGATCGAGGAGGAGCAGTGCGTCTTCACCCTGACGGAGAACGGCTACATCAAGCGTACGCCGGTCAGCGAATACGCCGCTCAGAGTAAGGGCGGCATGGGCAAGAAGGGCATCACCACCCGTGAGGAGGACACGGTGGTGGACGTGTTCACCGCGTCTACCCACGACTATATTCTGTTCTTTACCGACACCGGCAAGGTCTACCGCAAGAAGGGCTATCAGATCCCGGAAAGCGGCAAGGCCGCCAAGGGTGTGAACATCGTCAACATCATTCAGGTGGAGACGGGCGAGCGCGTACAGGCCATGCTCCACTTCCGCGAGACGGGCGACGAGGAGCTGTACCTGTTCATGACCACCCGGAACGGCACGGTGAAGCGTCTGGAGGTCAGTGCCCTGAAGAACCTGCGGAACAACGGTATCCGCGCCCTGACGCTGGACGAGGGCGACCAGCTGATCTCCGTGACGGAGACGCGTGGGCATGACCGTATGCTTATCGCCACCCACGACGGACAGGCGGTGTGCTTCGACGAGACGGATGTGCGCGCCATGGGCCGCACGGCCGTGGGCGTCCGGGGCATTCGCCTGCGGGAGGGCGACTATGTCATTGGCGCCGCCCGCGCCGACGCGGGCAAGACCGTGCTGTCCATCACCGAGAACGGCTACGGCAAGCGTACTCCTGTTGAGGAGTTTACCGTGCATCATCGCGGCGGCGGCGGCATGATGCTGCATAACCTGACCGAAAAGACCGGTCTGGTGGCAGGCATCGCTGTTGTAGACAGCGAAAACGACGTTATGATCATCACCGACGACGGCGTTATCATCCGCACCGGCGTTGAGGAGATCCGCGAATGCGGCCGCGGCTCGCAGGGCGTTATCGTCATGCGTATTGAGGAGGGCAACAAGCTGGTAAGCCTGGAGTGCGTGCCCAACGTGAACACCGATGACGTGGAGGAGTTCCCCGAGGAGCGGAACGCGGCGGACATTATTCCCGGAAATCTCAGCGAGGACGCGGGAGAATGAAAACCGTCACCCTCTATACCGACGGTGCCTGCTCCGGCAACCCCGGCCCCGGCGGCTGGGGCTGCATCCTGGAATATCAGGGGCATGAAAAGGAGCTGAGCGGCGGCGAAAAGAACACCACCAACAACCGCATGGAGCTGACGGGTGTGATTATGGGGCTTTCTGCATTGAAGGAGCCTTGCATTGTGGAGCTATACTCCGACAGCAAGTATGTTCTTGATGCCCTGCAAAAGGG
>ENA-ORPF01002700-ORPF01002700.1-human-gut-metagenome-genome-assembly--contig:-NODE-2700-length-11548-cov-11.610894_pt1 | contig 11548 bp, 4 predicted proteins | sample MGYA00242140_ERZ509070 | MGnify/ENA primary metagenome ERZ509070 (study PRJEB26280, sample SAMEA2338713) | human gut metagenome | biome: human gut; feature: human-associated habitat; material: faeces... | reverse complement strand
CGCGTCATGGTGATGCCATCTTTTCCGGGCATCATTACATCACTAATAATGATATCCGGAAGGAATTTCAAAGCTTTACTCCAACCTTGCATACCATCCACTGCTTCCACGATTCTGTACTCGGAAGCAAAGATGCTGCGCAGGAACAAACGGAGTTCCGAATTATCTTCCACAAGCAACATAGTCCCTTTGGCGTCCATACTCTCTTCCGATTCCTCCTCTATATTCTCTTCTTCAGAAGAATCCGGTATTTCACTAACAATATCGGTCACCTGTTCTGCGACTCCCATACCCACCGTAGCATCATCTTGCAAGAATTCCACCGATTCATCATAGTGTTCTTTACCTTTCAGGAAGTCCACCTTAAAGCAGCCTCTCCTAACTTACTATCAACGGTAATGGTCGCCTTATGCATTTCTACCAATTCCTTCACCAATGACAAACCGATACCGGTGCTGGACTGATTGAACAGATTGCGGTCTACCAGATTCTCAAAACGGACAAACAGCGACTTTTTCTTATTATCTGCAATACCTATTCCCTGATCTTCCACACTTACGGAAACTGATTTCTCATCTTCGCGCACAAGCACCGTAATCATCTTTCCATTCGGAGTGTATTTAAAAGCATTGGAAAGCAGATTGAACACAATCTTCTCAAATTTATCCGCATCTACCCAAAGATACAGTTCTTCCTTCTCCGTTTCAAACAGGAAGTCTATCTGATGTTCTTCGGCAACAGACTCGAAGTTCGCCATGATCTTGCGAGTAAAAGCCACCACATCCATACGTTGAACCTGCATCTTCATTTTCCGGTTCTGTATCTTCCGGAAGTCCAGTATCTGGTTGATAAGCCTCAACATGCGGTTCGTATTCCGTTCTACCACCTGTAACTGTTCACGGGCATCATCCGGAAGTTTGGTATTCCCCAGTATATATTCCACAGGCCCTGAAATCAAAGTCAGCGGAGTGCGCAGTTCATGAGAGATATCAGTAAAGAAACGCAGTTTTAAGTTGGAAATCTGTTGTTCAAAATCTATCCTTCTTTGCAGGTTAGTAATGCGTAACACAATGCAGATCACTACCAACATAATCACCACGGCCATGGTGATATAGAGCAATACCGCCCAAACAGTTTCACCGAACACAGGATCAATATGTATGGACAAAGATGCCACATTATCAACCCATACCCCATCGGCATTAGTGGATTTGACTTGAAACAGATAATCGCCGGCAGGTACATTCACCAAACTGGCAGAACGATTATTTCCAAGCTCTATCCATTGGTCATTCAGTCCCTTAATTCGATATACGTATTTTATAGCCGGAGAGTTAACATAGTCCAAGGCAGCAAAAGTTATAGTGAAATTACGTTCATCCGGCTGCAGGTACTGAGCCTCATCGTTACTATATATGTCCTGCCTGCGAGAAGTATTATTCTGATAAATGTCAAGATGGGAAAAAACGATAGGAGGAACGAAATCACTCTTATGCAACTCATCGGGAATTATACATAACGCACCATATAGTGACCCTAAAAGCAATTTACCAGAAGATAGCAAAACAGGCCTAGTCTCTGCCATCTGTATCTGATCTTTATACTCTTCGAGCAGATTCAGGCCAGCATCAAATTTGGAAATCTTGTTTTCTGAAACTATCCATATATTTCCTTCTTGATCCTCTATGCTGGACAGTGACAAATCCGGTAATCGGTCATTAGTGGCATTGTAATGTTTAAAGTTCAATCTTTCAGATAAACTGCTACCATCATCCAAAATATTAATACCACCACTCAAAGTAGTTACCAGCAGTTTACCACCCTTAGTTTGGGTTATATCCAATATATCATTATTGCTCAAACTGGAATAACGCTCATCACAAACATTATGAAAAAAACGAATCTCTTCCGGACGGGAAAAATCTGTAGAACAGGACAGCAATCCGCCAGTAGTACCTATCAAAATCACTCCATCAGCCACCTCATATAAACAACGCACTTTCTCACATACATGAATGGGGTAATTATTGAGAATATTACCGTAATGAACAAACTTCAAATCTCCTCCTGCGGAAGCAGACTCAACCAAATTGATACCTCCACCGAAAGTGCCAATCCATATTCTTCCAGACGAATCTTGCAAAATAGAGAATATAGACTTGGAAGAAATGCTGTAAGGATTATCTTTATCAGGCAGGTAACAAGTTACCTGATAGTTGTCCTCCCCTTGAAAACGGAATAAAAACAAACCGTCTTCTCTAGTCCCCATCCAGATGTTATGATCCTTATCTTCGTAAATACAGTACACGTCAGCATTAAATGAGACAGACTGATCCGCCACTATTTTTCCTTTTTGCGAAATATTTCCTATCCACTGTCCTAACGAATCATAAAGACAGATGTTTCCCGGTTGAGTTTTATGATTCCGTTTCCAACCAATCCATACACGTTTGCGATGATCTTCCATCAACGAACGAGCAGACTCTTTATGTCTGTTGATTATATAATCCAACCCACTTTGATGAAAAGAAAGATATCCTAATTCACTTCCTGGAGTGGTATACCACAGATTTTTATGATGATCAATAAAATAGCTGAAAGCCTGAAATGAGATTGGTACTCTCACTCCTTTTTCATAAACATAAGCCTGTTCCAAAGATCTAGTCATCGGATCATAAAAGTATAACTCACCTTCTACAGGATTCACCCAAATACAACCATACTCGTCCTCATGTATAAAAGTACAGGGCTTGGTAAAAGGAACTTCCTTTAACTTAGGATAACTTAATAAGATAATATCCTCAGTAGTACAATCTAAACGAATAACCCCGCCCGTGACCCCCAGCAACCAAAAAATACCTTTTCTATCTTGATATATATCAGGACTGATCTCTACAGGCATTTTATAAAGAGTAAACTTGCCTGTTTTCGGATTATAAAACCGAATCTCTTTTCTCTGTAAAATAGCGATTTTATGATCAGATAAAGATTTCAGTCCGATAATCTCAGACATAGGTTCATTGGGGACACATGGAACAACATTTTGACTCTGATAGTCATATCGGGCAAAAAAGCCTTTTGAAGTAGCAAGATAGATATCATCTGCATTCTCTACCATAAACTTAAAAGGCATAAGATTTGCCATACTCTTCTTTCCTACAATCGTAGCTCCTTTATTTGTCAGAATCCATTCATCTCCATCCTTGTCCTGCATCACAATATAGATACTGTCTCCTATGTTATTTTCTATTTTTCCAGTATATAATTGCACTGACTCCGTAGCAGGAAATCTATTTTCATCCAAACGGAATAACTCATTTTGTACACCTACGGCCCATGTTATCCCTTTACGCAATACATACAGTTTTTCAACTGAGTTTATCACCCCTTTGTTGAAAAGAAAGGGATCTTCATACTGACAAGTACGGGTATTAAACAGATAACAATGTTTATCATACGTCTGACACCAAATATTATTCAGAGAACTTTTTTCAATATTGGTAAAACGATGATTTGTTATACGTACATCACTTTCAGGATAAGTTTTATAATTAGTAAAAGAATATCCATCAAAACGCTCTAGTCCGTTCCACGTAGCCATCCATATATAACCATTATCATCTTGAATGAAATTCTGAATATTTTTCTGTGATAACCCATCCTGAACTGAATAATATTTAATATCAATCAAACTCTGACCAAACAAAGGCAAGGCAGAAAAATACAACCATATAAGAAGAATCTGTTTCAACATAGTATTTACCTTTTTCAACCACACAAATATCGGAAAAAGATGTCACAAACCAATAGCCTGAATAGTTATTACAATGATTAGACCTGTTTTTATAAGAAATTCTACCATAAGTAGCAATATCACACCATAACCTCCCCTTTCAAAAGAACTCTGCCGAAGTATAGCTTCGGCAGAGAAAAGAACAAGATGAACGTCTATCCAGACATTCACAATGCTAAACCATAAACTGATCTTTAAAAATTAACAATTCATTATTCTGTCCAGTCCTCCACTATAGCCGAAGGATCCGGATTCAATATAATAGCTTGGTTATTAATAGATTCAAACTTACTAAAAAATAAATTGAACCATGGACAGCAATATCCTTCTTTAGAGTTCATACGATACCCCACCGGACAATTGGTACCTAGATACCCCCGTGTAACAGGCAATTCTAAACGCTTATAATCCCAATAAATAATACCCTCTCCCCAAAATTCTATCCTTTTTTGCAAAATCAATTCCTTACGAAAATCCTCCATAGTAGATGCTGTACATTGATAGGAACTGTAACGATAAGTTTTCATAAAATTCTCTAAAGCAGAAATTCCAGCACTTACCCCCTGACTAGCGGCTATTGCCTCAGCCTCAATAAAATACATTTCTTCAACACGCATTAAAAGATTATCTATCGGTGCACCTACATTGGCGTCAATCATATTGCCTTCTTTCGGCTTGAATTTTAAATGAACATATGCAGGCACCTTTTTAAAATTCTCATCGGTGAACAATGTATGATATTTAGTACCTGGAGCCTTTCCAGCATCTTCAGGAGCAATCCAAGTTTCTTTGCGCCAATCATCATCCGAGATTTGCTCAAATAAAACCTTACTGATCATTCTGTGTGTCCCATAGGAAATTCCTCCTACCCCAAATGTCTGTTCTGTACACAAGTGCCCTGCCAAATTAAGCCATACACTGTGAATATTCTCTTTATTCATGATTCCTCCCCACATCCATGCACTTGTCTGAATAGAGTTAAAGGCCGTAAAATAGTCTTTTCCACCATACCATTCCAATTCTGTCAATGGAGCAGCACCACTTTTAACTATAGCCTGTCTTGCACAATCGGCAGCTTTAATATAACAATCCTTATCCGAATCTATATCTAAATCCACATTCTGGATCAGTGCTGCCAAATCATTAGAATACTTTTCAAATCGCGTACCCAATTCTAGCCAAAAACGAGCTTTTAATGCAAATATAATGGACAAATCAGGCATATTCTTAGTAGGCCTCAAGTAATCAGCTAATAGAACTTCTGCATTCTCCAAATCATCCAAGATATATCTGTAAATAGTATAAAAAGGAACCCGCGGATTATTACGTGCTTCTGCTTCCGTTATATTCTCACCAATGATAGGGACTGTTAATCCATATACCCCATTGGTAGCAGCCTCGTCATCCAGCTTAGAAAATCCAGTCTTCTTAAACTCAAACAGACGAGCCATATCCATGTAAATCATCGCACGAAAGGCTTTGGCTATTCCTACATATTGCCTATTTGTCTCTGTAGTATTATCAAGATCCACAATACGGATTAAATTATTGACATTATTCAAAAATTTATAGTAGTAATAATAAATAGAATTCACCTCTGAATTATCAGCCAAGCTACGGCACAATCCGAAAGAATTATAATAATCATAACCAGATTTATATATATAAAAATCCTCACACATAACTTCTCTTATAATACCGTATGAGGTATAGCCCAAGTCCCAAGTATAACCTTGTCCATAAGTATTATATGCATTAACAAAGCCTACCACGGCATTTAACATAGCATTCATAGCAGCTGGTGATTCTGCAATCTGCTCGGAAATAGCGGTAGAGCTTTTGGGAAAGGTCTGTTCGATACAACTGCTCATATTTATACCTGTACCGAAAAGCAGACAGGCAACTACCGCTGTTTGAAATAATATATTTTTCTTTTTCATCGTCTTAAAATTTTTGATTATAACTAAGTTAGAATTGAAGACTGATACCTCCGGAATAAGTACGGAACGGAGCTATCTTTCCTGATGTACCTACTCCTGAAATGGAACGGCGAGGATCCAAGCCTTTTCTTTTTGACCAATAGTATACATTATCGCAAACAAAATATAAACGTAAATTTTTAATTTTCAAATGAGAAGTCCAACTATCAGGTAATGTATACCCCACTTGAATATTTTGTAGATTCAAATAGCTTCCATCAATCAGAAAGCGGTCTGACGAACCAGTCGTATTCAGATCATTGAAATGCCAACGTGGAATGGTTGATGAGGGATTTTCTGGAGACCATGCCTTTAGCACATCTTTATGCCAACGGTTACCTACAGATGTTGCAGTTGGGTTACCCATCATACCTGCATAACCGTAATCATAAGTCAAACCACCAACCAAATAGGAAAATTGAGTAGAGAGATCAAAACCATGGAAAGTAATGGAAGTGCCAAAACCACCATACAAATCCGGATTAGGATCTCCACACAAATAAAAGTCGCCTGTAGAATAAGTGGTCGTTGTTTTTTCCTCATTGGTTTCTTTATCCGTATAATACCACAGTGAAAGTCCGTCCTCAGACAAACCGGCAAAACGTTTCATATACCATGTATTGATAGGCAGATCCTCACCATAATATCTGCTTCCATTCATATATCCTCCATGACCATCCATAACAGTAGTCTTTTTCTCATCTGGCAAATAAGTAATCTTATTCTTATAGTGTGTCAGATTCAGATTTATTTTCCATGTAAAATTCTTTTTATTAACAGGAATATAGTTCAGTTCCAGTTCAACACCCTTATTCGCCATATCGCCGATATTATCATAGTACCCAGGATAACCCAAAGAAAGAGGAACATTGAACCAATTTAACATATCAGTAGTCTTACGATAAAATAATTCAACACCACCATTCAGTTTTCCTTTAAGCAGTTCAAACTCAACTCCCAAATTCATGTTAGTATTCGTTTCCCAAGTTATATCTTTTTTCCCCTTACTATTAAAAGACAATGAAAGTTCATCATTACTATTCACTATATTATATCTGTCTGTATAATTATATGAACCTATATTATCATTACCTTGCTGTCCTATGGAGAACTTTATTTTGAGCATATCAATCCATTTCACATCAAACCAGTCCTCTTTAGACATTAGATAAGCACCGCCCACAGAATAAAAATTACCCCACCAATGATCAGGATGAAAACGCGAAGAAGCATCACGACGATAAGAAGCCGAAAAATAATATTTTGCATCGTAATCATATAAAGCACGGAAAAAATATCCCTCCGTATTATAATCATTCGAATAAGAAGCAGCACTTGAACCATCTATAACAGCCCCATTCAATTCATGGTTTCCCCAATATGAAAACATATTTTTCTTGGATGCGGATAATTCTGCATAATTATATTTATAACTCTCATGTCCCAACATTACCGAAATATTATGTTTACCAAAATTATGGCTATAATTCAATATCTGCTGTAAGTTTAATGTAGTAGTACGATAATGATACATTGTCACTGTGCCATTCTGTTCTGCACCAAAACCATAATATGGATTTGTTGTAGTATAATATCTGATTTCATTAACTGTGGTTCCCACATTAAATGTAAACTTAAAATCTTTCAAAAAAGTAATATCTACAAATGCATTACCATTAAATGTATTACCATTCCTATTTTCTTGGTTAAGCATAGATGACTGAATAGAAGAATTAGGATGGTTAGGACGTGCCAATCCCAGTTGTGCCGTCGCTGTTCCATAATCATATACTTTCCCATTTAAATCCGTCAGAATATTTCCATCAGCATTCCTCACATATACAGGATAGATTGGTGCCATGCCCTCTGTAAAGCTGGATAAATCCGTATCATACTTTTCTGTCAAGGAAGCACTATTACTATGTGTATAACTGATGTTAGCACCATATTTCATCCATTTTTTTGCTTGGTACAAGCCTTTAAAACGAGCGGAATATCGTTCATAATTTGAACTAGGAACAATTCCATCATCTTTTAAATAACCAAAAGAACCATATGATTGCATCTTATCGGTTCCTCCAGCAATATTCACATTATATTTTTGACGCAAGGCAGAACTATAAGCTTCATCAACCCAATCATCCGGATAAAGCATATATCCATTAACCACCCTGCCCAAAGTTGCATTGGGATTCAGCTTTCCGTTCATACCAATAAGATTTTCGTTTTCAGGATAACTATACACATTATAAGTCAAACCACCATTTTCCTTCGTATTACCCACCATATTTTTATTAGCTTGAGCATAAGCCTCTCCTTCTGAAAGCCCCTTTACATACCTCAATTGATTATATAATGCCTTATAATGTGCTTCATAATATTCACCCGGATCTTTGATATAGTCATAATCAATTGTACCACGAGTATTCACTCCCCATTTTGCACTAGCCGTAACAACAGCTTCACCAGCTTTTGCCTGCTTGGTAGTAATAATAATAACACCATTGGCACCACGTGCACCATATAACGCATTTGATGCTGCATCTTTTAAAACGGACACTGATTCAACATCAGATGGGTTGATATTGTTCCATCCTCCCTCATAGGGCATACCATCTACAATAATAAGTGGATCATTATCCGCATTGATAGAACCAATACCACGAATTATCAATGTTGGAGCATCTCCTCCCGGCTGCCCAGATCCACTTGTCATTTGTAAGCCTGCCACTTGTCCAGCAAGTGCCTGAACGACGTTCGTTGTCTGTCTTTTAGAAAGTTTCTCAGCATTTACAACTGAAGCCGATCCAGTAAATGCCGACCTTTTGGCTGTACCATAAGCAACAACCATCACTTCATCCATCATTTCAGACTCTGTAACCAATACTACCTTGACAAAAGATTTAACATCAACCACTTGGGTCTTCATACCAATAAATGAAACCATTACTTTCTTATCAGTTGGTTTAATATTATCCAACACAAATTTACCATCCACATCTGTTATCGTACCATGTGTAGTTCCCTGTATCAACACAGAAGCTCCTACTACCGGCAATCCATCATCCTTGGAAAGAACAATTCCCGACATTTTGGTTACTTGAGCCGATAAATGGCCTATTACAACTAATAAGCACATTAAAAACAGAACAATGCGTTTTCCCATACCATTTAGATTTTTTTTAATAGGTTTAATATGATGGAAACAAATATATTAAATACAATCGATGAATAAAAACTTTATTCACTTTTTTTCTTTATATTTTTTAAAACGATAAGTGTTTTGTGCAAAAATTACATAATAAAAGAAAATATCAAGCCTAAATTATTTAATAAAAGAAGTATCACTTTTTTAACTTCAAGAATAATTCTAGTATGTAGAAATCGAAGTTTCCAAACTGAACCGAGATGTGGGAAGCGTTGTAGAATTTTCAAACTGAGCCGCAAATATGGTGCAATTTACTAAAATAAAAATCACAAATATCTAATAACTAGATATTTGTGATTTTATTTCGTACTCGAAGCGGGACTTGAACCCGCACAGCCGCAATGGCCAAGGGATTTTAAGTCCCTCGTGTCTACCGATTCCACCATTCGAGCAGCCTTTCAGAGAAGAGCGGAAAACGAGACTCGAACTCGCGACCCTAACCTTGGCAAGGTTATGCTCTACCAACTGAGCTATTTCCGCCTTTTGTTTTAACGGATGCAAAGATAAGTCATTTTATAATACCAACCAAACTTTGCACCCATTTTTTTATTTACAATCGTAAAATTCCCTCTATTTCGGCCAATTCTTCATTAGTAAAGTTCAAATTATCCAATGCATGAAGATTATCTGCCAACTGTTTCACAGAACTTGTCCCCACAATAACAGAAGTCATTCGTTCGTCTTTCAAGACCCATGCCAATGCCATCTCAGCCAAAGTCTGGCCACGACGAGCGGCTATTTCATCCAACCGACGTGCTTTTCCTACTTTATCTTCTGTCACTTGATCTACTTTCAAAAATCCGGTAGAACGGGCCGCACGAGAATGTTCCGGAATACCATGCAGATATTTTTTAGTCAGCAAGCCTTGCGCCAAAGGCGAAAATGCAATAAAACCGGAGCCTTGTTCTGCAGCCAATGGCAATGATTTCTCCTCTACAGTACGGTCAAACATACTATAACGATATTGACTAATGAGACACGGTACACCGGCAGCCCTCAACATTTCATAAGCTATTTTAGCTTGTGCTGGAGGGTATTTTGAAATACCCACATACAATGCCTTTCCTTGCTTCACTATATCAATCAATGCCTGCATTGTTTCCTCAACAGGAGTCACCCCATCATAACGGTGACTATAGAATATATCAAAGTAATCCAAACCGGTACGACGCAAACTTTGATCAATGCTGGCCATTAAATTCTTACGCGAACTGTTTCCTCCATAAGGTCCATCCCACATTTCATGCCCTGCTTTTGAGGAAATAATCAATTCATCACGATAACCTTGAAAATTTTCCTTTAAGATTTTACCAAAATTAATCTCAGCACTTCCCGGAATGGGGCCATAATTATTAGCCAAGTCAAAATGCGTAACCCCATTATCGAAAGCGTATTTAATCATATCGGTTGCCACACCGAAATCGTCCACACTGCCAAAATTATGCCACAAGCCTAAAGAGATACGAGGCAAAAGTAATCCGCTATTCCCACAGTATTTATACTGCATCTTGTCATAGCGCTCTGCTGAAGGTTGATATTTCATGATCATGCGATTTATAATTGTTTCTATCTACCCAAAAGGGATTGTTCTGCCTGCTCCATGACTGAGAAGTTAAAACCATCTACTACCTGTTGCATCAGATTTTCAATTCTGTCATTACACAAATTACCTATACTACCCTCATGAGTATGATGTACCTTCTTGTTGTGAGTAAATTTTCCGGCTTCTATATCCAAGCCCACCTTCTTATAAGCATCACGGAATGGCATGCCCTCAGAAGCCAGACGGTTAACCTCTTCCACACTAAATATATAAAGGTAACGATCATCATCCAGAATATGCTCGTTGATTTTAATCTTGTCCATAATATAGGCAGCCATTTGCAAACACTCCTTCAGCTCCTGAAAAGCAGGCAGGAATACTTCTTTTATAATCTGCAAATCACGGAAGTAACCCGAAGGCAGATTGTTCATTATCATCATAATTTGTTGGGGGAGAACCTGTATCTTGTTACACTTAGCCCGTGTCAGTTCGAACACATCGGGATTCTTCTTATGGGGCATAATACTGGAACCAGTTGTACACTCGTCCGGAAGTTTCACGAAGCCAAAATTCTGACTACTAAACATACAAGCATCAAAAGCCATCTTAGAAACGGTTCCGGCAATAGAAGCCAAGGCAAAAGCTACATTACGTTCCATTTTGCCACGTCCCATCTGCGCATATACCACATTATAGTTCATCGAATCAAAACCCAGCAGACTAGTAGTCATCTCACGGTTTAGCGGGAAAGAAGAACCATAACCGGCAGCAGACCCCAACGGATTACGGTTGCACATTTTGAATGCGGCCTGCAGAAACATCATATCGTCCACCAAACTCTCTGCATATGCACCAAACCACAAGCCAAATGAAGAAGGCATCGCTATCTGCAAATGGGTATATCCCGGCATCAGCACATCTTTATATTGATTGCTTTGAGAAATCAGCACATGGAAAAGCCGCTCTACTGCTTCGGCCACTTCTTTTAATTCCGCACGAGTAAACAGCTTCAAATCCACCAGCAC
>ENA-ORPF01002697-ORPF01002697.1-human-gut-metagenome-genome-assembly--contig:-NODE-2697-length-11556-cov-3.885488_pt1 | contig 11556 bp, 8 predicted proteins | sample MGYA00242140_ERZ509070 | MGnify/ENA primary metagenome ERZ509070 (study PRJEB26280, sample SAMEA2338713) | human gut metagenome | biome: human gut; feature: human-associated habitat; material: faeces... | reverse complement strand
GCGGCAGTCGGGCTTTGAAAATGAAATTGGGCTGTATTGAGTGCGTTTTTGGCTGATTTGTTTGGTGTTTGAGGCGGGAATATCTAACTTTGTCCGAGCAAAATAATCGGTTCCCAGGAGTGGGGAAGAAGTGCAACGGGAGATGCGGAACCATTTTATTAATCTAACACACCCACAATGAAGAAAATTACCATCTTAATGCTGGCCTTCCTGGCTGCCTCCTGCATTGAGAAAAGCGATGTCCGTCCCGGCAGTCCCGTGGACGTCGACATCGACCATTACCAAATGGCCGGCACGTACGATGTCCCCGTGAAAGAAGGTTGCATCACCGTAGTGAAGGCATACGGGGTGACGCTGGCCGAAGCCGAAAGCCCCATGACGATCTGGGTGCCGCGGATGACCCTGACCCGTTCGGACGAGGGGTTGACGACGACGTTCGTCCCGCGCGATGAGTACCCCAATTTCGCAGGCAACAAATCGCAGTTGTTCCAGGTAGTATGTTTCGAGGACTCCAGGCGCGGGGATTACGATTACAACGACCTGGTCATCCATGTGCTGTACCAGACCCGGCAGAACATTTTCGGGTTCGGCGTACAGCCCGTGGCGTTGGGGTCGACGAAATCCATCAAACTGGGATGTGTCGTTTACAAGGGCGGCAAGCGTATCTTCAAGGGGTTGATCACCCCCGAAGGTGCCGATTGCCGGTCGCAGTATTTCAAGTCGATGGAAGGGACGCTCAACACCTACGACAAGGCCAATATCAAGGTCGGGGAGTACCTGGGATCGACGATCCGCAACTGGGATGTGTCGAAGATCGAAGGGAACGGCCCGATGCGCGTTGAGTGGTATATCGAGGTGGATAACGGCGTGGAACTCTATGCCTTGTCGACTGCCTACCTGAACGATTCGTTCGACAAGGACAAATTGCCCTACGGGCTGGTGATCACCGCCACGGGGACGGAGTATGTCGACGAGAACGGCGGCTACCTCTGCGGGTTCGACTGGTTCAACTATCCGCGCGAATCGGTGCATATCAAGGAGGTTTATCCCGAGCTGTGGAACTGGCTGACTACGGACAGCAGCTATGATTTTGCCGATATTTACGATGGCAGAAATGTCCCTGCGAATGCTTGCCCTGCCGCCGACCTGGGGCTGTTCGAAGCCCGGACGATCGACGTCACCAACAGGAAATACCGGGCTGACTGAGCCCGTGCCGATAGCGGCCGAGGCGGGTTGCGGTGCCGTCGCCGATTGAAAAAAGCAACCCTGCGGGGTTGCTTTTTTTATGTGCGGGCTTGTTGTCATGCGCTGCGTGCCCCGGGGATGCCGGATTGTGCGATGCACGGCGTTGAATGCCCGATACCGGCGGCGTGTGCTGCGCCATTGCCGCCCCTGTTCCCTGCTCCCGGTTCCGATCTTTTGGCAGGACAGGGCCGCATTTTTTGTCAGGGCATCCACTCCAGAATCCCCGTCACGGGGTGGGCGGCACGCCAGGCTTCGAATTCCGTGTAGGTGCCCACGCCGTCGCGCAGTACGGCCTGGTAATATTCGATACCCATGATCTTCTCCGCCTCCGGGGTTTCGTATTTGAGCCGGAGGATCGTTTCGCGCGTCCGGTCGGTCAGCACGGCGGCGATCCGGTCGGCCACCCGTTCGAAATAACCGTCGTAAGCCGAACCGCGGGGCATGTGGATCATGTCGATCTGCCATAACTGGTCGTCGGCATCGGCATACCAGGCATGCCATTCGAGGCATTGGTCGGGGGCGTCGAGCAGGTTGTTGAAGGTGATGCTGCGGATGCGGCTGTTTTCGGCCAGGCGCGCCATGGCTGCGAAGCTGTCCGCAAGGCGCAGCGGTGAGGAGTAGATGTGGAAGTCGATGTCGTGGTGCGTCATCAGCAGTCCCGTGCGGAGCGACCCGACCAGGTTGGGTTCGGCGCCGACGGAGCGCCATGCGGCTTCGAGCCCGGAGTCGCGGATAACCTCGCGGGCGCGCTGCTGGTTGGCGGCCGCAATCTTCGTCAATTCATTCATTGTGCGGTAAATGTCGGGGTCAATATACGGAGTTCATAAAGTGCGCCGGACAAAAGGTTCGTTCCGGCCGGCGGGTAGTTGCGTGTGCGGTTATTTGCCCAGCAGAATGCGTGCCTGGGCTATGGCGGCATCGGTGATGCGGCTGCCGGAGAGCATCTTGGCGATCTCGGTGATGCGCTCCTCGTCCGTCAGGCGCGTGATGTCGGTGCGCCCGTCGCGTTTGTAGACCACGAAATGGGCTGCGCCTTTCGACGCCACCTGCGGCAGGTGGGTGATGTCCACGACCTGCAACGTCGCGGAGAGTGATTCGATGATCTCGCCCATGGCGTCGGCGATGCGCCCGGAGACGCCCGTGTCGATCTCGTCGAAGATGACCGTCGGCAACTGCATGCGCCGGGCCAGCAGGGATTTGAGCGCCAGCATGACCCGCGAGAGCTCACCGCCCGAGGCGATACGTTCGACGCTCTGGGGCGTCGCGTTGCGGTTGGCCGAGAAGAGGAATGCCACGCCGTCGCCTCCCGTGCGCCCGAGGTCGGGGAGCGGGGTGAGCGCCACTCGGAATACGGTTTCGGGCATGCCCAGCTGTGCGAGCGTCGCCAGTATCTGTTTTTCGAAGGCCGGGGCGGCTTTTGCGCCGAAGATGCTCACCAGCGGGGCGGCCGGCAGATGACCGGCTTTGATCTCGTAATACTGGTGGATGAGGTACAGCAAATTCAGCTGCTGGCGCTTGTACTCGTGCAGACGTTTGGACTGGATGTCAAACACGGCGTCAGTGTTCACCTTCACATTCTGGGTGCGCAGGAGCCAGGCCGCCAAATCTTCCTTGTTGGCCTTTTTCACGGCGGTCAGCTCGCTGAGCACCGTCTCGTCATCGACAAAGGCCAGCAGCTTTTCCAGCTCGGCGGCGTCCTTGCGGAAGCCGGAGCCGATGTGCTTTTCCAGCGTGGCAGTCAGGCGCGGGTCGCACTCCAGCAGCCAGCGGCGGAAGGTGATGCCGTTGGTCTTGTTGTTGAACTTTTCCGGATACAGCTCGTAGAAGCCGTGCAGCTCGGAGTTTTTCAAAATCTCGGTATGCAGCGCCGCCACGCCGTTGGTGGAGTGGGTGAAGTGGATGTCCATGTGTGCCATGTGCACCCGGTCGTCCTTGTCAATGATGGCAAGGCTCTCGTCCTCGGTGCGGGTGCGTGCCAGCGCATCCAGCTTTTCGATGATGGGCATCAGCTGCGGCACCACGGCATCCAGATAGGAGCGGGGCCACTTTTCCAGCGCCTCGGCCAGAATGGTGTGGTTGGTGTAGGCGCAGGTCTTTGTGACGATCTTTACGGCTTCCTCAAATTCGATGCCCTTTTCGCCCAGCAGCCGGATCAGCTCCGGGATGACCATGCTGGGGTGGGTGTCGTTGATCTGGATGGCGGCGTAGTCGGCCAGATCGTGGTAATTGCAGCCCCGGGCGGCGCACTCTGCCAGAATGAGCTGGGCACCGGCAGAAACCATGAGGTACTGCTGATACACCCGCAGACGGCGGCCTGCCTCATCGGAGTCGTCCGGGTAGAGGAACAGGGTCAGGTTCTTGTCGATGGCGGTCTTGTCAAAGGCAATGCCGTCATGGACGATGCTCTCGTCGATGGTATCCAGATCGAACAGATTCAGGGTGTTGGTGCGGCCCTCGTAACCGGTGACAGCCAGCTTGTACAGCCGGGCAGTGTATTCCTTGCCTGCCAGCTCCACCGGGTAGGTCACATCGGTCTTTTCAGCCCAGCTGTGGGCGGTGAGCCAGGGGTCGGGCTTTTCGTTCTGCACACCATCCTCAAAGGACTGGTGGAACAGGCCAAAGTGATACCGCAGGCCCACGCCGTCGCCGGGCAGGTTCAGCGTTGCCAGCGAATCCAGGAAGCAGGCTGCCAGACGGCCCAGACCACCGTTGCCGAGAGAGGGCTCCGGTTCCACTTCCTCAATGTCCGAAAGGCGCTTTCCGGCAGCGGCCAGTGCATCCCGGGCTTCTTCGTACAACCCCAGATTGATGAGGTTGTTGGACAGCAGTTTGCCGATGAGAAATTCGGCGCTGATATAGTACAGCTTGCGGCCGGTAACGGGCTGCACGCGGTCGGCACTCTTCTGCCGCACCAGCTCCAGCAGTGCCAGATACAGCTCCTGATCGGTGCAGTCCGCCAGCAGCTTTCCGGTGAGGCTCTGTAATGTTTCGGTAAAGCTCATAATGAATCCTCCTTTGTTTTCAGATACACACCTTACGGAAAACAGGTTTGACATTTATAATGCAAGATATACCAGATAAAACAATCGAAATCTTGCCTTAAAGGAGCAAATTATGGTACAATCCTATCATCTGGAGGTGGGATGATGCATAATCAGGCTTCTTTGCAGGAAACCAAGCAGCACGGGGCCGTGCGGTTCCCCTTCAATCTGTATCCCTGCACCATTCCGGGAGATTTCCCGCAGGTGGCACTGCACTGGCAGGAGAGCATGGAGCTGGTCTTTGTCAAGCGGGGCGCGGGGCTGGTGCAGGTGGGCGCTGCGTCCTGCCCGGCCTATCAGGGGGATATCTTTATTTTTACGCCCGGCACCCTTCACGCCCTGCGGCAGGCAGAGGGGCAGCGCATGGAATACGAGAACATCATCTTTGAGCTGGAGCTTCTGGGCGGTGCGGAGGACCTTTGCGCCGAAAAATACCTGCTTCCGCTCCAGAGCGGGCGGCTGCTGCTGCCTGCGCGGCTGACTCCCAACGACCTGTGTTATCTCCAGGCCGCCGCCTGCCTGCGGGAGGTGGAGGAAGCCAACCGTGCCAAGCTTCCCGGCTATGAGCTGCTGGTCAAAGGAGCACTGCTGCGCTTTCTCTCCCTGCTCATTGCGCAGGGGAAACAGCAGCTCCCCGCGGAAACTGCCGATACCCAGCGGCTGAAAGCCGTTCTGCAATGGATCTCTGTCCATTATGCCGAGGGGCTTCGGGTCGCCGATGCCGCTGGGGTCTGCTCCTTCAGCTCCAGCCACTTCATGCGCTGGTTCCGGCAGATGACAGGGCAGAGCTTTGTTGCCTTTCTGAACGAATACCGGCTGAATGCCGCCGCCGAAGCGCTGCATGCTACGGACGAGACGGTGCTGACGATCGCTTCCCGGTGCGGGTTTGAAAACCTCTCCTATTTTAACCGGGCATTCAAGGCGCATTTTGGCATGACTCCGCGGGAGTACCGGAAAAAATAAACAAAATGAGGCCGTTCCGCTTCTCTGAGAAAGAGAGGTGCACTCCGTCAAGTAGACAGTAAAAATAATATAAGATTTCATTCGCCGTTTCGACAAAGGAACGGCGAATTTTTTGTGCAATTCGTTGGTCAAGCTGCCCGATTCATAGCACAGACATGAGCCTGCATCGGTGTCTGAATGAACAGACGGTGCTGGTAACGGCGGTTGTTGTAGTAGTCAATATAGCTTTCAATCGTGGAAATGAGCTGTTCTCGGCTTGTAAAAGTATGCCCATAATAGCACTCACGCTTCAGGATTCCCCAGAAGCCTTCCATCGGGCCGTTGTCAATGCAGCGGCCAACACGGGACATACTCTGTGTCATCCCGGCATCCAGCAGTTTCTTGTGGAAGGTTCTGCTGGTGTACTGGAATCCACGGTCGCTGTGGAACAGCGGGTGTGCATTCGGATTTTCCAGAACAGCTTTATCAAGCGTGTCAAAAACCAGCTTGTTGTCATTTCGGTCACGAATAACATAGCTGACGATTCTCCGGTCACACAAATCGAGAATCGCACTCAGATAGAGCTTGTGGATAATTGGACCTTCATACCACTTGAACTCCGTTACATCGGTCAGCCACTTTTCGTTGGGATGCCCCGCCCAGAATTCCCGGTGCAGACGATTCTGTGCTGTTACCTGCGGGTCAGAAGCATTTCTGGTACAACCCTGTTTTCTGAACTTCACGGTTAACTGGATATGAAGCACACGGCAGAGATTCAGAACACGTTTGTTGCTGGTTCGGATATCATAGTCCTTTTCCAGATCATCCCGGATGCGGCGGTGCCCTTTGTCTGGATGCTCTTTATAAATCTCTTGAATTGCCGTTGAAATCTTCTTGTTTTCGAGCTCGTGGCTGCTTTTAGGATGCTTTAGCCATTTGTAATAAGATGAACGAGCAATATGTACCAGTGGGCAGAGGTCACGGACTGTATAGCCTTTTTCCTCATGTAGTTCCTTTACCGTCCGATAACGAAGCCGCAGTCTGGTCAGGCTCAGCGATTCCCCCTCTCCAGCTCCTGTAATTTTTTTAGCACGTCAATCTCCATTTGTGACAGATAAAGCTGTCGCTTCAAAGTTGCTACTTCCAGCTTCAACCGTTCCTCTTCCGTCTGCGGCTTGTAATCTTTCTTGTGCCGTCCTCGCCGGTCTTTCAGGGCATCTTCGCCGTCTTTCTTATACTTCTGCACCCATGTGTAGATCTGCTGATAACCAACTTTGTACTTTTCAGAAATCTCGGTGTAGTTGTGTCCGTTCTCGATGCACTCTTTCACAAATGCGATTCGTTCCTCGTAAGTTGTATCTCTTCCTTTGGTCATACGGCTGCCTCCTGTGTAACATTTCAGTTCCTTATGACTATTATACAACTTTATCCAGTTTCGTAACTGACGAGTTGACCGGATTCCATATTTTCTGCAAATTTCCCGTAGCGCACCTCCTCCACTCAGATAATCGCCTACTGCTTGATATTTCAATTCTACCAGATAGCTTTTATTCTTCCTTGACATGAAAATACCCCCAGAGTATTCAGAGTTTTGTTTTTTCTCTGTCTACTCTAGAGGTAGCATATCAGTTTCGTCTGGGAGATTTACCACTGGTTAAAATGTACCCGGTCGTCCTCATAGCGGCTCTCACGCGGGGCAGTTAGGTCTGCTTCCGGGTAGCCAAGGGCGATGATGGAGTGGGGCACAATGGTCTCCGGCAGAGCGAACAGCTTTTGCTGGGCCTCCACCCGGTCCATCTGGGGCCAGGTGCCCAGCCAGACTGCGCCAAGCCCCAGCTCCTGTGCAGCCAGGCAGATGTTCTGGGCTGCAATGGCTCCGTCAATGACCCAGTAGTCCTTTGCAAAGCGGAACGCACGGTCAAGGTCGCCGCAAACGAGGATACCGGCGGCAGCTTTCCGCAGCGGCTCGGCAGGGCGGCCGTTGGCATCGGCCATCTGTGCCAGCTTTTCCGGGTCGGTCACCACCACGAAAGACCAGTCCCGTGCATTGACGCAGCTGGGGCCGCTCATGGCCGCTTCCAGCAGCTGGTGCAGTGTTTCGCTTTTGATGGGCTTGTCGGTGAATTCCCGGCAGCTGCGCCGGGTGAGAATGGCATCCAGAGTGTTCATAAATCAGTGCCTCCTGTTTTGATTTGCCCCAGTATAGCACAGTGATTATTCCTCGGCTTCGGCCTTTGCAGTTTCAAGGAAGGCCCGGATCTTATCCACCTGGATCTGTGCCACGGCCCGGCCGGTCTCGTAGACGCGGCGCAGCTGGTCGGGGTCACGCTCCATGGCACCGATCTCCAGCGGGATGGGCGGGCGGATGACGTAATCCTTGCCGGACTGCTCCAGCATGGAGATGTAGCTCAGGGTTTCGTTGTAGCGCTCGTGGCGGTCAGCCACAGCCTCCACAAAGGCAGGATAGCGCAGATACCGTGCCCGGATGGCGGGCAGCATGGGATTCTTCTTTTTCACAAACCCCTTGGGCTGGGTCAGGATGATGAGGTTCCGCTTGTAGCCGATGGACTCAAAGAAGCGGATGGGGATGGAATCGGCAACGCCGCCGTCCAGCAGGCCGTAATGGCCGATCTTGACGATCTTTGCGGCCAGTGGCATGGATGCCGAGGCTTCCATCCAGCGCACATCCTCCGCATCACCGGTGCGGCACTTATAATAGATGGGGTCGCCGGTGCGGACATCGGTGCAGACCACAAAGTAATCCATGGGGGATTCCCGGAAAGCCTTGTCGTCGAACGGGTCAAGCTTTTCGGGCACCTCGTGGTAGCAGAAATCCTCGCTGTACAGGTTGCCGGTGCGCAGCAGGTTGCGGAAGCTGGCATAGCGTTTGTCGTTGCAATAGGTGGTGTTGTAGCGGATGGTCCGCCCGATCTGGTGGGATTTGTAGTTGCAGCCGAACACTGCTCCCGCCGAAACGCCTACCATGCCGTCTACCGTGATGCCCTGCTCCATCAGAACATCCAGAACACCGGCAGTGAACATGCCCCGCATGGCACCGCCTTCCAGGATCAATCCGGTCTTCATACGCGTGATACTCCTTCTCCTCGCGATGCATCCCGCCCGAACAGGCGGCAGGATGCAGAAAACGGGCACCTTTCCCTGTGCCCGGAGCGCCCCGGAAATCCACCCGGAGCCGTTGCTTCCAGTATACTCAAATTTTGCTGAAAAACAAGAGAGAAAATGCCAAAAGACCTTGAAAACAGGGGGGCAAATCCGGTATACTAGGTAAAATCAAAATGCAGTACCAAAGCTTGGAGGAAGAGACGGATATGAAACTGCTGGAAGAACGCATTCAGAGAGACGGGATCGTGCGCGAGGGCAATGTGCTGAAGGTGGACAGCTTCATCAACCACCAGATGGACATCCCCCTGTTCCGCGAGATGGCAAAGGAGTGGAAGCGCCTGTTTGCAGGCAAGCCCGTCAACAAGGTGCTGACCATTGAGGCCAGCGGCATCGGCATTGCCGCCGTGGTTGCCAGCGAGTTCAATGTTCCTGTGGTGTTTGCCAAAAAGTCCATGAGCATCAACCTGGATTACGACAACTATGAGACCAAGATCCAGTCCTTTACCCACAAGAAGATCTACAACGTCATCGTCTCCAAAAAGTTCCTCACCGCAGAGGACCATGTTCTGATCATCGATGACTTCCTGGCAAACGGCTGTGCCCTGATGGGCCTGCTGGATCTGGCCAAGGAGGCCGGAGCCACGGTCGAGGGCATTGGCATTGCCGTGGAGAAGGGCTTCCAGCAGGGCGGCGAGCTCATCCGCAGCAAGGGCATCCAGCTGGAGAGCCTTGCCATTGTGGAATCCATGAACAGCGAGACCGGCGAGATCAAGTTCCGCGAGCAGCCGCACCAGAACTGAAAACAAGCACTTCAAGACCGCTTCGGCGGTCTTTTTTGCTGCCCGTTTTCAGGCCCCGTCAAAACTGTCGCCGTCAGCGGGGAGGTCGGCGGCGGTCTCTGCTGTGGAGGCAGCCGGGGCTTCCGTGGTGCGGGGCACGCCCCTGTACACCAGCGTCTGCTCCAGCACTTCGGCACAGACCGGGGCCGACAGGCTGCCGCCTGCGGTCGTCCAACTGTGGGGTTCGTCCAGGCAGACCAGGCAGAGAAACTGCGGATCGTCGATAGGAGCCACCGCCACAAAGCTGGCAATGCGGGCTTTTTCGTCGGCGCTGTCCAGCTTCTGGCTGGTGCCGCTTTTTCCGCCTACCCGGTAGCCCGGGATCTGGGCGTTCCGTCCACCGCCGTGGAGCACCACGGCCTCCATCATCTCCCGCATGGTCTGGCTGGTCTCTGTCTTGAGCACCTGCCGTTTGCAGACAGGGGAGAACTGCTCAATGGTACTGCCGTCCGGGGCCAGGATCTCTGAGACGACGTAAGGCTGCATCAGCTTTCCCCCGTTGACCACGGCGCAGACTGCCGCCGCCATTTCCAGATAGGAGATCTTGCTGCTCTGCCCAAAGGCACAGGAGGCCAGCTCCACCGGGCCCATCCGGTCGGCGGTATAGTACAGGCTCTTTTTCGGTTCGGCAGGCAGGTCGATGCCGGTGGGCTCCCGCAGGCCGAAGGCGGCAAAATAATCGCAGAAGGCCTCCCTGCCCAGCCGGGCCCCGATCTGGATGAAGCTCTGGTTGCAGGAATTTTCCAGCGCCTGGGTCACGCTCTGGGCCCCATGGCGTTTGTGGTTGGCACAGTGGAAGCGGGTGCCTGCCACCGAGATGGATTCCCCGCAGTAGAAGCTGGAATGCTTTGTGATGGCTCCGGCATCCAGCGCCGCCGCGCAGGTGATGAGCTTGAACACGCTGCCCGGCTCGTACAGGTCGCTGACGGCTTTGTTGCGCCACTGGGTCTGCTGGGCCAGCTGCAGCGCCGCTGCGCGCTCTTTGCCGGAGAGCGCGTCCACCCTCTGCCGGGCGGCGGCATCGTAAATGACGCGGGGCTGGTTGGGGTCGTAGGCAGGGGTGGTGGACATGGCCAGAACCGCCCCGGTGTTCACGTCCATCACGATGCCCACAGCCCGTGCCGCCACATGGTGCTCCCTGACGGCATAGGTCAGGGCGTTTTCGAGGTAGTGCTGGATGCTGGCATCGATGGTCAGCCGCAGGCCGCTGCCTTCCAGCGGCACCCGCTCGGTCTCGTAGCTCTGTTCCAGCGTATAGCCCCATGCGTTCACGGCGGTGAGCACCACACCGTTCTGCCCGGTGAGCACCTCGTTGTACTTGAGCTCCAGCCCGCTCACACCGGCGTTGTCTACGTTGGTAAAGCCCAGCACGCTTGCCAGAAACTCCCCCTGTGGATACCAGCGTTTGGAGTCCTGATTGATGCGGATGCCGGTGATGCCGTTTGCTTCGCAGAAGTTCCGCACCCGGTCGGCGGTGTCCCGCTCCACACGGTAGCGCAGCAGGCAGTCGTTGGAGCGGCGGTCGCTGAACTTTTCCAATAGTGCGGCTTTGTCCAGCTCCAGGATCTCTGCAAGGCCGTCTGCGGCAAGGTGAAGCTTTTCTTCCGGCATTTCACGCGGGGAGGCCCGCAGGGTCCAGCAGCTGCTGTTGGCGGCCAGCAAAACACCGTCCGCACTGTAGATGCGGCCCCGGTCGGCGGGCACCACGGTGTCCCGCAATTGCTGGCCCAGCGCACGGCTGGTGTACCAGCTGCCCGTAAATAATTGCAGATATGCCAGCCGCGCGGCCAGCCCTGCAAAGCAGACGCAGCACAACAGGGCGGCCACCAGCCGTGCCCGGGCACGGAATGCCCGTTCCGGCAGGGTGCGCAGGGGCCTTGGCTCCGGTTTTGGCATGGCGGGCACCTCTCTTTCAAATGGAATGTATGCGCCGGTGCGCCGGGCCTATGACTAACCGGCACCGCCGCCGCGTACAATAAGGGAATGGAGGTGATGCAGATGCCGAAAGCCGCAGCCCACGGGGTGCACACCCACACAGGGCGGGGTCTGCCGCTGCGCCGTCTGCCGGCCATGGACCTGCCCTTTCTGGTGCTGGTGCTCACGCTGGTGGGGTTCGGCCTTGTGATGCTGGGCAGTGCCAGCAGTGCCGTGGCGCTGTACCGGAGGAACGATGCCTTTGCCTACCTGCGGCCCCAGCTGCTGTATGCGGCGCTGGGCATCGGGGCCATGTGGGCGGCCAGCCGGGTGGATTACCACATCTATCATAAGCTGGCATGGCCGCTGCTGGGGCTTTCCATGGTGCTGCTGACAGCGGTGCTCTTTATGCCGGAGTACAACGGCTGCAAACGCTGGCTGGTGCTTCCGGG
>ENA-ORPF01002695-ORPF01002695.1-human-gut-metagenome-genome-assembly--contig:-NODE-2695-length-11567-cov-3.231237_pt1 | contig 11567 bp, 10 predicted proteins | sample MGYA00242140_ERZ509070 | MGnify/ENA primary metagenome ERZ509070 (study PRJEB26280, sample SAMEA2338713) | human gut metagenome | biome: human gut; feature: human-associated habitat; material: faeces... | reverse complement strand
AGCATATATTCCTATTGGTTTTATTAATATTAAATTTATTAGTATATTAATTATTCCAGACCAAAATGATGTCATTGCAACTTGTTTCGTCAGTTTTTTGGCAACATATATGCAGCCAATAAATGATACAATAATATTAAATATCATTCCTAATAGTAATATTGGAACATACATATAAGATTCATTATAGTTCTTATTAATTAACCAATTAAAAATGATTGGTAATAATGCAATTAGCATAAGACAAATAGAACTAAATAGTTTTAGTATTGTATTAAAAGTATCCGAAAAAAAGCTATCTCTATCTTTGTCATTTATGTGCAGTGAAGCAGATTCTGTCCATGATAAATTAAATACATTATATATTTGAATAAGGACAGATGAAAATTTATTTGAAATAGCATAAATTCCATTAGCAGCTGCTCCTAAAAAAATTGTTATAATTGTTCTGTCAGATACATTTATTACCCACCATATTAGTCCATTAGGAACTAAAGGTAACGAATAATTTATTATTTTTTTTATTATTTTTTTATTGATACATAAACGAGAAAGATATTTATATAGTTTTAATTTAAAGAACATAAATAAAGCAGTGATTAAATTGGCAAGTGCTGTTGAAAGTAGCATACCTTCAATATTCCATTTTAATATCACTATAAAGAAAATATTAAAAAGAATAGTTGCAACGCCTGCTATTGTGCTACCAATTGAATAACTCAAATTATCTCCGAATCCTCTAGCAATTTGTAACAATACATTGGAAAGCATAATTGCAAAAACATTAAATACAATATATAAAGAGAAAGGAATATTGATTAACAAGTTAATTACTATATATATTATTAAACACAATAAGAATTGAATAAAAATAGTAAAAATACCTGACGATATTATTTTTTTTGTATAATTTTCATTATTTCTACTATCAATTAATTCTCTAAATATTCCCATTTCTACTTGCAATGTGATAATTGGAACAATAAGAGAAACATATGTTGTGATAAGATCAACTGTTCCATATTCTTTCGAACTTAAATATGCAGTATAAAGTGGCAATAAAAAAAATGATAAAAATTGAGTACAAAATTTTCCCACCAAAATAATTATGGTGTTTTTTGCAAGCTCTTTTTTCTTACTCATACAACTATCCCCTTATTACATTAACAATTGATTGAAATTGTTGTTTTCTTACTTTATATTTTATTTGAGTTTTTATAGTTTCTTCAATAACCTCTTTTGTTATTTCATTTGGAGTGACAATTCTAACTGAACTGTTGTTTTTTAACCAACTATTATAAACACCGGATACTTTTCCATTACTATTATCTATTGCTAAACATGGGGTATCCGTTATTGCACATAAAATCATACCATGTAATCTGTCTGTAATAACTAATTTACTTTTACTAAACAATTTTATAATTTTGTATAATTCTTGTTTTCTGCTTTCTGTAGACATCCTATTACAAGCAATTTGAGTATCTGTAAAAGTAATTGAAATATTTTTTAAATTAGTACAAATATTTTCTAATTGTGTTGGAGATAAGGCTGATTCCTTGTCTTTTCTAATACAAAGAGTAATGGTGTTTTCTCTTTTCTCTTTATCTTGTAAAGGCAAACTTTTAGATAATACAATATCTGGTGCCATAAAAATCTTGTCTGATTTAAAATAAGTTTTAAAAAAATTAAATGTCTTTTCTTCCCTAGCAAATAGATATAATTTCTTGTGTTTTTTATAGATTTTTAGAGTCTTCTTCATACTATTTTTACCTTTTCTAGTAGGTGTAAAATATACCGTTTGCGGAAAAGACACTATGAGATTCTTTCTAAATTTTTTTATAATAAATCTTCTTTGCGTTTCTATATCTTCATATAGATTTGATATATTTCCTCCACCAATCAATGTGATAATATCATTAGTAGTTAAACATTTTTTTAACGCTTTGATATATGTGTAAGTTTGACTAATTGGAATTTCTTTAATTTCATAATCAGGAAACGCTTTCTTTAGAAAGATTATTTGTGATTCTGTTATTGCAACATCTCCTAAATTTCCATAATCTGCGCCTAAGAAAACTACTATTTTTTTACTATCTTTTTTTTCAAATAATTTATAATTTGAAGAAGATAGATAATATTTTATTATATCTTTCCAATGATTTGGAATTGTTTTCTTTATTTTTTTTAATGCTTTCTTTTCTTGTATAAATAATTTACTGAAAAAATAAAATAAAGATGATAAATTTTTTCTTGCAAACCAAATGATTATTTTATCTTTTTTATTTAAAGTTATCATTCGATAAAACACCTGATAATTATTTTTTAGGTATTTAAAATATTTTTTTATTAATAGCACTTTTGATTTTCTATTACTATAATTGTCAAAAATTATAATATTAATTGACCATTTTATTCGTTCAAACAATGTTTGATTAATTATCTTTTCCACTTTTTCTGGAGTATTGTTTAATGATAATAAAATCTCTTTTAGTAATTTAGAATATCTTAAATCTAGAGATAGCATGTCGTTATAACTTTTGCGACCTAGTGTTTCACGGTTTCTTTGAATATAATGATATAAAGAGGCATTAATCACTTTAATATCTTTTGATATTTTGAAAACTGAATTATTAAAAATTATATCCTCTATATATGAGGTGCCCTCCTCAAATACTAAATCATTATCTTTAATAAGCTTTCTTTTATAACATTTGTTCCAGGCATAACCTATCATTGATATATTTTTAAACTTTAAGCTTGTCTTTTTGATTCTGGAAAACGTAGATGATTCTTCTGTTATTTTTTTTATTTCAACTTTTTCTTCATTTGAATTTACTGTGTCAATATCATAACCATATATTAACATATCATATTTCTTAATGGAGATTTCTTCACTTAATTTTTTTAATAGTGTTGGTTCAATATAGTCATCACTATCAACAAAGCATATATATTCACCTGTTGCATATTTTAATCCATAGTTTCTTGCACTAGAGAGACCACCATTTTTTTTATTATATATTTTTACTCTATTGTCACGTTTTGCATAATTAGATGCAATTTTCATACTATCATCATTTGTCCCATCATTAATTATTAACAATTCAAAATTACTGTATGTTTGGTCTAAAACGCTTTGAATTGCTTTTTCTATATATTTTTCTACATTATATACAGGCATTATAATTGTAAATTTCATACATACCTCCTAAAAACTTTAATTGCATTTCTATTATATTATTAGGAATTATTGATAAACGTAAAAATTTTTAATTATATGTTGAAATATAATTTTTCTATTTCCTTTACTGTATTTTTTATATTATATTTACTGTCTTCCATTAATTTTCTATTGTCATTACGCTTTCCTATTCTTTGCTCGATCTCTTTTATCCAGTATTTATAATTTTCACTTAATGATAAAAAAGAGATAGTATCTGTAAAATTTACTTCTTTATCAATCACATCACTTGCTACAATTGGTACTCCATTAGCTTGTGCTTCAATTAAAACTACTGGTAATCCCTCATATAAAGACGGAAATAAAAATAAATCCATCACATTATATAATTCGTTGACATCTGATCTTTTTGAAAGTAATTTGACGTTATTTTCTATTTTATATTTCTTTATTTGTTGTTCTATTTCTTTATGTAAGCTACCATCCCCAATTAACAATAAAATTGTGTTTTTGTGCTCTTTTAGATAATTGTTAAAAAGTTCTATTAAAAATTTATGGTTTTTTGCTTCTTCAAATCTTCCTACATGTCCAATAATTTTATAATTATTAGGAACTTTTAATTCTTTCATCTTTTCTTTACGAAAAATATCATTATAATAAAAGCGACTTAAAATGATTCCATTATTTATTATTTTAAATTTTTTACTTTTAAAAAATAATGCTTTTCCCGCATCGCTTCCGCAGGCTAAAAAATCTGTTGAATAAAAGTTAATTATTAATTTTGATATTAAATAATAAATTTTTTTTATGATGTTTGCATGTTCTTCTGATTTGGTATTATGGGAGTGTGTTATTCTTTTCTTTATTCCACATTTTTTTGCAGCTATTAGGGCATACATTGAATTATAATAAGTATGACAATGAACAATATCTATATTGTTAGTTTCAATGACATTTTTTATTTGCTTAATATTTTGAAATATATTAAAAGATGGGATTGGTATTTTAATTATTATACCGCCTAGCTTTTTTAGCTCTTCTTCATAATCAAATTTTTTGTTTCCATAACATAAAAAATATAGTTGAAATTTATTTATATTAATATTTTTTAAGATATTCATTAGGAGGGTTTCTGCTCCACCCATATCCATACTACCAATTACTTCTAATACTTTTATTTTTTTCATTATATTACTCCTATTTATTTAAAACAAATTTCTTTCTATAATATCTTACAAACCAAATTGGCATTATTCCAGATATTATTGATTTTATGATATATAAATAATCTGTTAGAGATGCTCCCATTTTTGGATAATATGTTAATCGAGCTTTTATTTCACCGGCTCTGTATTTTAGTTTTCTCTTTTTATAGTCTTGAGGATTAGTTCTATATTTGTAAAGTGCTTCATCAATTGTATATAACCTATAACCTGCTAACAGTAATTCACACCATAAAACTAGGTCCTCTGCTCTTGTATATTCTTTATAGTATCCAATTTTACACAACGCTTCTTTTTTTATAATTGCACTGGCATGTATTATAATATTTCCTTTCATAATATCCTTTTTTGTTTTTTCTCCTGCTTTTCCTAATATCCCAAATTCTTGATTTTCTGAAAATTCAATTGCTTTAGTTCCTACTACTGCGTACTCTGGATGATTTTCTATATAGTTATAAAGCTTTTCAATTCTAGTTGAGTCTGAAATATCATCAGTGTCCATTCTAACAATATACTTTCCCTTTGCTTCTTTTATACCATGATTTAAGGAATATACAAACCCTCTATTTCTATCGTTTTTAACAATTTTAATTCGTTTATCATTGTATCTTTTTACAATTTCATCTAAATCGTTTTTTCCACAGTCATCTACAATAATAAATTCAAAGTTTTTAAATGTTTGCTGTAAGATACTTTTAATTGCAGCATCAAGATCTTTCTCTTTGGTATTATATTCAGCCATTACCACTGAAACATCTACTTTACTCATATGAATATTTTCCTCCTTTTAAAAAAATATGGTTTGATAAGGGAATACATCTGATTGTCCCAAATAATAATAAGCCAAGATAAAATAAGAAACAGAATATAAAATTACTAATATATTCAAAAAATTTCTGGACATTTTGTTTGCACCCAATTCTGGTAAAAGTGCCAATAATAAAAGTTGACCTAATGAAAAATATAAGGTTATACGTTTTACAAAAGGTGATATAAAACCTAGTAGTGTAAGTGTCACTTCTATTGAAAATAATAAATAAAAGAAAAAAGCATTTTTACTTTCGTTTACCATTCCTTTATAAAATAGGAAAAACACTAGCAAAATTATTAATTTTAGATAAAACGTATAGTTGTTTCCTTCGGCTAAAAGAGTTTCATATTTTGTATATTGTTGTAGGAATGGCAAATATGTTATTAGATTTGTGAAAATCGGAATACAGAGTAAAATAGCAAAAGAAATTATAATTATATTTTTTATATTTCTTTTTTTTAGCTTCTTTTGTAATAAATACATTATAAAGAATATGATAATTGTAATTAATCCTGATGTGTGAAATAATGGAGATAATATTGCCATAATTAGTGCTTTTTTAAAGTCCTTGTCAAAGAATAATGCTAGCATATAAAACGTTATTGCTACTGATATTCCTTGTCTAACTGCATTTAACATCATGGGAAAATATAAGAATAAGAATATAGCCCATACCAAATATTTGTTTTTTATCTTTAGTTTATCAATTGCTAAAAATGTAAATATTACAATAATAGCATTTGAAACAAAAAACATAAGGTAATAATTGTTGGCCAAAACAAATGATAGTCTTGAGATTATATAAAATAAGATTTCAAAAACACCCATTTGTGACAAATATTGTGTTATTGTCAGAGGACTATATACATTATAATAGTCAATATAATTTGTATAATCAGTTCCTACATAATACCTAAATCCACCGATTAAAATTGGTATTAAAATTGCAATTATCTTAAAAAATCTATTATTTTTTTTATTTCCTATATATAAAAATAAGACTGATAACAGAAAAAGTGTAATATAAAAAACTAAGCTTTCTATATTGCTAAGATTCATTTATATCACCTGCTTCTCTTTATATATAATTTCCATTCGAGTAATGATATTAGGTAACATATAATTTTGAATGTTTTTTTGGTTCTCTTCTTTCATCTTTTTTATAATATTCCTATTAAGATATATTTTACTTATTGCTTTTGAAAATGCTTGCTGATTATCAATTGGAATATTAAAACCATTCTGATTGTTTTTTATCAAATCTCTATTTCCTCTACAGTCGGTAACAACTGTTGGAAGTCCTACATACATTGCTTCCATAATATTTACAGGAAGCCCTTCTTGTTTAGATGAAGAAATCGACAAATTTGATATCATTAACAATTTAGGAATATCATTTCTGAAACCCAAAATGTGTATTTGTTTTTCTAAGTTATACTTTTTTATTAATTCTTGACATTTTCCATTAAGGCTATCTCGTCCTGGTAATAATAAATGAATATCCATGTTTTTTTGCAAAAGCTCCCTTACTGCATCGATTAGCCAAAGTTGTCGCTTTCTTTTTGATATTTCTGCTGGATAAATCATTACAAAATCCGTATCTTTTAACCCTAACTCTTTTCTTAATTTGTGCTTATCCGCTTTTGTCATCTTGATATCAAACTTTTTCTCGTCAATTCCTACTCCTGGCACATATTCAATATCTTTACATTTTTTAAATTTCTTTTTTGCAAGATTATAATCTTCTTTATTAATAAGAATTAAAGTATCTGTATATTTAGACAGATACTTTTCTACCGGGTAGAAAAGGCACCAATTTAAAAGAGGTGCTCCCTTGTAGAAATGAAAACCATGGGCAGTATAAATTATTCTTGTTCCGTTTTTTCTAGCTTTTATTGCAGCTAATCTTGTTACCACACTTCCCATCGGCGTATGTGTATGAATAATATCATATTTTTCTTTTTTCAACACTTTTTTTAATTGGAAAATTGCTTTTATGTTGTTTATTTTAAATGGGTTACGTTCAAAAGATATTTTTATTTTCTTGTCACAAAATGGAATTTGCTCATCGCCATTAGTAGCAACATGAACTTCATATCCTTGTTCTTTAAACCATTTTAAAAACGGTAGATGGAATGCTAAAATATGTGAATCTACCGTCGCTGTAAATAATACTTTTTTGCTTTTATTAGGCATGTTGCTCTGCCTCTTTCTGATCCAATTTCTTTTCCAATTCTTTAATATCTGATACTTTTAACTCTTGAGTTTTTAGTGTTTCTAGTTCGGTTTGGATTGTATTCTTTCCCGCATCTGCACCTTCTTTTGATAATACTGTTTTAATTGTTAAAAAAAACACTTTAATATCTTGTGCTAATGAAAAGTTTTTAACATACTCTAGGTCATAATTTATTTTTGAAATAATACTAATATTATTCCTTCCTTTTGCTTGTGCTAATCCTGTAATACCAGGTAACACATCGTTACGATGTCGTTGATTTTCATTCATATTCTCATAATAATCTGGAATCCAAGGTCTTGGGCCAATAAAAGACATCTCTCCCTTAAGTATATTTATAATTTGAGGAAGTTCATCCAAACTTAACTTTCTTAAAACATCTCCAACTCTTGTATGTTGATCTGCTTTACTAAAGTCGTGTACATCATTATCTACCGCCATACTTCTAAACTTGTATAATAAAAATGTTTTCCCATGCTTTCCCGTACGCTCTTGCTTAAAAAATACTGGTCCTTTACTATCTAATTTAATTAATATTCCAATAATTATCATTGGAATTATGAAAATAATCATAAGAACTATTGCCATGATTAAATCCAATGCTCTTTTTACATATTGATACATTTTTCATTACTCCTACCGCTTATATTTTTACTACTTCTTTACTACTACAAACTTATCTTCTAATACCTATATTTTCGTTTAAAATTACCTTGTTGAAGTTATTCTCTAATAAGTCCTCTACCATGGTATCACTTTTTACTAGTGATTTCAATTTCTTTTTTAATTTTTTTAGTTTGAAATCTGTTTCATGGTGACAGTCACTACCTAAAAATGTTATTTTGTTATTTTTTAAATAATATGTTAGTGTCTTTTTCGCATCTTTTCCGTATTTTCCATATAAACTTTTATAGTTTCCTTGTAGTAATACTCCCATTCTTAAATATTCTTCTATATGATCTGGATGATGTTGAAAGATTCTATATCTTTCTGGGTGGGCTAGTATTGGTACATATCCAGCTACTACAAGTTCATATAATATTTCTTTACTGTTATAAAACATGTTACCCATTGGAAATTCAAATAATAAATATTTTGTATTATTTATTGTTTGTATTTCTCCTTTTTGTAATAAATCTAAGAAGTTTTCTGTCATATATACTTCATTACCTAAGTATAAATTAATTTCTATACCTTCTTTTTTAGCTTCTGTTTTTAATTCTTCAAACCTTTTATTCTTTTCTTTGTTGTTACAGTTGTATCTAGTTTCTTCCATATAATGAGGAGTTAAAACTAAATCTGTAATTCCTTGTTCTTGGGCATTTTTTAATAAAGTTATACTCTCACCTATATCTTTACAACCATCATCTATCCCAAATAACAAGTGTGAATGTAAGTCTTTCATTATCTTCTCTTCTTTTTCTTACTTTTCTTAGATGAATCTCCATAATATTCATTAGAGTAATAACTATAATAACTATTATCTTTTACGGATGCTCTATTGATGATTACTCCTGTAATATTTGCTTTTGCTTGTTCAAAGACTTTTTTCGCTTTGTCTAAGCTTTCTACTTTTGTTTTTCTACTACTTACGACTATAAGGTTTGCATCACTATATTTTGTCATAATCATCGTATCACTTAATCCTAATACTGGAGGACAGTCTAATAATATGACATCATAATGTTCTCTTAAGTTTTTCATTAATTTTTGATTAGATTCTGAAGCTAATAATTCTACAGGGTTTGGTGGCGTTGGTCCTGTTGGCAATAAATCAATATTTTTATTACTTGTGGATACAATATATTTATCTAATTTCGTATCTTCTTTGTAATTTAAAATTAAGTTTGAATAACCGCCACTTGTTACATTCATTACTTCAAATATTTCATGTTGTCTTCCTTTACGAAGATCACAATCTACTACTAATACTTTTTTATCTTCTTGTGCATAAGCAACAGCAAGATTTGCTGTTATAAAACTTTTTCCATCTCCTGACTGTGGTGATGTTAAAAGAATTGTTTTCATTTCCTTATCTATCATAGAAAAAGCTAAGTTAGTACGAATTGTTTTAATTGCTTCACTAAAGATAGATTTAGGATTTACATTAATAATTAAATCTGTTGACATATTCTTACTCCCTTTCTTCTTTAGGAACGATACCAATTACCGTTAAACCTAACTTATCTTCTACTACATCACTTGATTTAATAGATGTATCAAAATAATACATTACAAATACTACTCCAAATGATAATACTAATCCAATTACTAAATAAATAATATTATCTTTTATGTAATTTACATTATATGGAGCTTTTGCAAGTTCTGCTTTATCAATAATCTCTACGTTTTCTAGATTATAGATATCTTTAATTTCTTTAGCAAAAACACTAGCAACTTCATTTGTAATTTTTCTTGCCTCTTTGGCATTTGGATTATCTACTGTAATCTTGATGATTTCTGTCTCTTCTACTGATGATGTTGTAATATATTGTGCTAATTCATCTGCTGTCATTTTTAAATCTAAGTTTTTAATTACTTGATTTAGTACTTTTCTACTTTTAATAATTTGACTATAAGTACCAATTAAGTTTTGGTTTAGTTGAGATTCTGTTTGACTATAACCAGATTTACTTTCTCCAACTAAGACGATTGTTGTGTTACTTTGATACAATGGTGTTCTTGTAACTAGAGTAAATACATTACCTAAAATAATAATTATTACAATCGCAAGAAGAATCCAAAGTATCTTAGTCTTGAAATAACTATACACTTCACTTAAATTAATTTCTTCCATAATACCCTCCCCTAAACGTGTATAAATCGGGGTTATTATACACCTTTTGTCGAATTTAGTCAATTATTATCGAGTAATTTATTGGTTTTTGTTACATAAAAAAACAACTAAATATGTAATTTAGTTGTTTACTTTTTTACCTGCGATAATTAAGTATGAATTTTGTGGGTTATAATAACAAGTTTGTAGTATGATAATATCTTCGTTATTAATAGATATTCCAGTGTCGTATAGAGATTGTTCTTTGATCCATTGTAAATGTCTTGTATATTCTGGGTTGGTTAAGTTTAAATTTACATGTGATACATTACTAGTTGCGATATATACAGAAAAGATTTTATAGTGATATCTTTGATTTGTTGTTTGTAGATAAATATCTTGATGTGTTTGATAGTAATCACTGTTTATATATTCCTCTAGTCCGTGAAAAATAGTATCTATATTAGGAGAGTTATGTCCATAGATAATTATTTTTCTATCGTCCGGGGTATTTCTATAGTCTAAAAAAATGCTTCCTAGATAGCTTTCTTGTTTATCTGGTAAGTGATTTAAATAAAAGTCATTATCTGTTCCTCTTGGTATAGGGGTTTTGATATCTGTATTTGGTATTTCTAATTCTGCTACAATGTCAGGGTTATTGTACTCTGTTTGATATTGGTTTATGATATCTGGTTGACCTAAATCTATTTGTGGTTCTTCTATTTCTTCTATTTCTTCTTGTTTGGCTATTTCTTCGGTTTGTGGTTTTTCTTTTTGTACTTCTTTTGTAGGTATTAATAATAAACCAATACAAATAATACAGATACCAATTAATATGATTATCGGCAGTTGTCTTTTGATTTTTTCTGGCATGTTAATCTCCCCTTTTTCATATTGTTCTTTGATTTTATTATATTGGTTATTTAGGTTTTGTCAATATTGAAAAAAGCATCCACTAGGATGCTTATTTTATTTCTTTTTTTCTATTTCTAGAATTTTATCTAGATTTATTCCGGTATAAGAAGAAATAGTTTCTGGGGACAATCCTTGGTTTAACATAGAATTAATTATTTTATCATTGGCTTTCTCTATTCCTTGCTGTATTCCTTGCTGTATTCCTTGTTCTATTCCTTGTTTTAGTCCTTTCTCTAGTCCTTCTTTTAATCCTTTTTCTGTCATCTCTTTTCTGATGGAATTTTCTATTTTTCTATTATCTTCTTCGGCACTCATGAATTCAAAAAAATCTGGGTTGCTATTTATCTTTTTTATTTCACTCATATATTTTTTCACCATCCTATCTTTTTGGGATAGAAGTTTTAATTCTTCTGGCTCTA
>ENA-ORPF01002684-ORPF01002684.1-human-gut-metagenome-genome-assembly--contig:-NODE-2684-length-11611-cov-8.366044_pt1 | contig 11611 bp, 9 predicted proteins | sample MGYA00242140_ERZ509070 | MGnify/ENA primary metagenome ERZ509070 (study PRJEB26280, sample SAMEA2338713) | human gut metagenome | biome: human gut; feature: human-associated habitat; material: faeces... | reverse complement strand
AGCCGCAGGCATTCATCAGGCCGACGTAGTAGCCCTCCTGCGGGTTCGAGGGGGTGCGGTTTCCCTTCCAGCCCATGCAGCCTTAGTACGCGGTGGTCATGGCGCCGTCGACGCAGATGACCTGACCGGAGATCGCGCTGTTTGCGGGCGAGCAGATGAACACCACGGAGCGGGCGTACTCGTCCGCCGTCTGGTAGCGCTTCTGCGGGAAGCTCGCGGCGTCGCGGGTGTTGTACTCCTCGAGCGTGATGCCCGCCTTCTCGGCGCGGATGGTGTTGAGGTACTTGATGCGGTCGGTGTAGATACGGCCGGGGCCCATCGTGTTGACCATGATGTTGTACGGACCGAACTCGCGCGCCATCGTCTTGCTCATGCCCACCACGCCCATGCGGAACGTGTTGGAGAGAATGAGGTTATCCAGCTCCTGCTTGATGGAAGAAGACGTGGAGTTGACGATGCGTCCGCCGCCGCCCTGCTTCATGTAGGGCAGCGCCGCGCGGATGGCGGTGGTGTAGCTGTACAGGCATTTCTGATAGCCGTCCGCCCAGTCGGCCTCGGTCAGCGCCTCGAAGGTGCCGGCCTTCGGGCCGGGGCAATGATTGACAAGGCCGTAGATGCCGCCGAGGTCCTCTGCGACCTTGTTGATCATCGCGGTGATGCTCTCGTTGTTGAGCACGTCGTACATATAGGGGTGGGGACGGTTGCCGGTCTCCTTCTCGATGTCGACGACCGCCTGATCCAGCTCCGCCTTGAACGCCTCGCTGGTGCAGATGACCACCTTCGCGCCCTCGCGGGCGAACTCCGTCGCGATGCCCTTGCCGAAGCCCTGAACAGCCAGGAGGACGGCTTTGGGCTGGATGCTGCCGGGGTGTGCATCAGCGATGCGCAGCGTGCCCTTGCCCGCCTGACCGGTGAGGACGCCACCGAAGCTACCATTGACGAAGTGTTTTCTACCTTCTGTGTGGGCAAATAACCCACCTGTTCTTCTGCGTTTCAAGAGCGCCTGTTTACCCGCTATTTTCTGCGGGGGCAGGCGCTCTTTTATTGTGTTCCGGGCGCGGCTGTGATACAATGAAGTGACGAAAATTTCTTCCATCAAAGAGTTTTGATTTGAGGCATAGAGATTATGGATTTTTTGGGAAATTATGATGTGGTCGTGGTGGGTGCCGGACACGCCGGAATTGAAGCCGCCCATGCGGCAGCCATGCTTGGCGCCAAGACGGCGATCTTTACGTTGACATTGGATTTTATCGGCAACATGCCCTGCAACCCGTCCATTGGCGGCACAGCCAAGGGGCATCTGGTGCGGGAGATCGATGCGCTGGGCGGTTTGATGGGCATTGCAGCGGATGCCACCTTTTTGCAGAGCCGGATGCTGAACCGCGGCAAAGGCCCCGCGGTACACAGCCTGCGCGTACAGACTGACCGCAAGCGCTACCACATGTGGATGAAGCACGCGCTGGAACTGACCCCCAACCTGGAGATTCACCAGGCGGAGATCGTGCGGCTGGATGTGCAGAACGGCCATGTGTGCGGGGTGGTAACGGCGCTGGGCGGCTATTACAGCTGCAAGTGCGTGGTGATTGCCACCGGCACAGCGCTGGGCGGGCGCATTTTTGTGGGCGAAGCCCACTATGACGGCGGCCCGGACGGCACCCATGCGGCCACCGCGCTGACCAAGGATCTGACGGCCCACGGTGTGCCGCTGCGCCGCTTCAAGACCGGCACCCCGGCCCGCGTACACCGCCGCAGCATTGACTTCAGCAAATTGGACTGCCAGCCCGGCGACCCGGACGAGCTGCTGCAGCCGTTCAGCTTTATGACCCACAAGCCGATGCACAACAAGGTGGACTGCTACATTGCTTACACCAACCCGGAGACCCACAAGGTCATCCTGGACAATCTGAGCCGCTCGCCGCTGTACGGCGGGGACATTCAGGGTGTCGGCCCGCGATACTGCCCTTCGATTGAAGATAAGGTGGTGCGCTTTAAGGGCAAGGAACGCCACCCGGTGTTTGTGGAGCCCTGCGGCGAGGACACCGAGGAGATGTACCTGCAGGGGATGAGCTCCTCCCTGCCGGAAGCCGTGCAGAATGCCATGTACCGCACCATCAAGGGGTTTGAGAACCTGGAGATCATGCGCCCGGCTTATGCCATCGAGTATGACTGTGTGGACCCCACCAGCATGCTGCCCACGCTGGAAAGCAAGGTGATCGGCGGCATGTACGGGGCAGGGCAGTTCAACGGAACTTCCGGCTATGAGGAAGCCGCCGCGCAGGGCCTGCTGGCCGGCCTGAACGCCGCCCGCCAGGCTCTGGGCAAGAGCGAGCTGGTGCTGGCACGGCATACTTCCTATCTTGGCACGCTGGTGGACGACCTAGTAACCAAGGGCGTGATGGACCCCTACCGCATGATGACCAGCCGCAGCGAGTACCGCCTGAGCCTGCGGCAGGACAACGCCGATGAGCGCCTAACCCCCATTGGCCGGGAATACGGCCTTGTGGACGACACCCGCTGGGCGGCGTTCACCCATGATATGGAAGTGAAAAAGGCCGAGCTGCACCGGCTGGAAACCACCAAAGTACCGCTGGCGGAGCTGCGCACCGTTGCCCCGCCGGAAGTGCTGGAAACGCTGGGTGAATCCGGCGGCACGGCGGCGGAGCTGCTCAAGCGGCCCGGCGTACACTATGAGCTGCTGGCCAAGGTGATTGGCCGCGGGCAGGATGTGAGTGCTGCCATGGCCTTGCGCATTGAAACCGAGATCCGCTATGCCGGTTATATTGCCCGTGAGCAGCGCGCTATCCACGAGGTACAGCGCCACGAAAATGTGGTGATCCCCGATGACTTTGATTACGCCCCGCTGGAAACCGTGACGCTGGAAGCCCGCGAAAAGCTGGCGAAGATTCGCCCCCGCACGCTGGCACAGGCCGGACGCATTCCTGGTGTAAGCCCCAGCGACCTGGCCCAGCTGAGCATTGCCCTGATGAAAGCAGGGAAGACTGCGGCAGAATAAGGGGCGGGATACTCATTTTAAATTAAAAAAGAATAGAGAATAATGAATAATTGTTGTGTGATGCCCACGGCATCACATTTTAATTAAGTCAGCTGTTCCGGAAAAAATCATGGTCGCTCCATCGCAGCCAACCTATTTTATTTGCGCCGCAGCGGGCGGCGCACCGACATTGTTCTTTATTCATTATTATTTATTATTTTTATAAAGGAGCTTATATGATCGATAAAGAACGCCTTGCACAAAAATGTTCCACGTGGAACATTGTGCTGAGCGGTGCCCAGCTGGACCTGCTGGACCGCTATGCGGAAATTCTGGTGGATTACAACCAGAAGGTGAACCTGACGGCCATCACCAGCCCGGAGGGCATTGAGGACCGCCACTTTGCGGACAGCCTGCTGTTTGCCGCCCAGCCGGAAGTAACCGGCAAACTGGTGGACGTTGGCACCGGGGCAGGGTTCCCCGGTGTGGTGGCAAAAATTTTCAAGCCGGATTTGCAGCTGACCCTGATGGAGCCCACCGGCAAGCGGGTGGACTTTTTGAAGTACCTGTGCGGGGAACTTGGCCTGACGGGGGTAGAGTTCGCCAAGGAGCGCGCAGAGGAAGCCGCCCGCAAAATCTGGCGTGAACAGTTTGATGTCGCCAGCGCCCGTGCGGTAGCCGCCCTGCCGGTGCTGTGCGAATACTGCCTGCCGCTTGTGCGGGTTGGCGGGGTGTTCATTGCAATGAAAGGCCCTGATGCGGATGCTGAGTTGGGCGGTTCCGCTGCCGCCCTGAAAAAGCTGGGCGGTGCCTACGGCGATACCCGCGCGTTCACCCTGCCGGACGGCAGCGAGCGGCGGCTGGTAGTTTGCAAAAAGATTTCGCAAACGCCGACAGCTTACCCCCGCAACGGCGGAAAAATTGCAAAAAAGCCTCTTTAATTTAACAAAACTCCGGGTTTTACCTCGAATTGCGGCGAACGAATTTTCTTTCTAACCGGTTTGGCCTGTGCTATGCTTTTGATAAAAGGCAAGCACAGGCTTTTTTATTGCCTGTGCGGGGGAGGGAGAAGCCATATGTCCAAACCGGATAAAAAAGCCGCCAATCAGAAACCCGGCAAAATTGTTTTACTGCCGGTGGAGCAGATCGAGCCATCGCCGTTCCAGGCGCGCACCGCCTTTGATGAAACCGAGATTGCGGCGCTGGCTGTCAGCATTTTACAGAACGGGCTGCTGCAGCCCATCAGCGTGCGCAAGACAGGCTACCACAAGTACCAGCTTGTGGCAGGGGAGCGGCGGCTGCGGGCCTGCCGCCTGGCGAAGCTGGAACGCATCCCGGCCATCATTCAGGACTTTGACGACAGCGAAACCGCTGCGCTGGGGCTGCTGGAAAATTTACAGCGCGCCCAACTGGATGCCTTTGATGCGGCAAGGGGCATCCGGGAGGTGATCCGGCTTTGGAACTGCACCCAGGCCGAAGCTGCACGCCGCCTGGGGTTAAGCCAGCCCGCGCTGGCCAACAAGCTGCGCTTACTTACCCTGACCACCGCCCAGCAGCAGCTCTGCACCGCTGCCGGTCTGACCGAGCGCCACGCCCGCGCTGTACTGCGCCTGCCGGAAAGCCGCCGCACCGCCGCGCTGGAAAAGATCGCACGGGACAAGCTGAGTGTGCGGGAAGCCGACCGTCTGGTGGACGCCATGCTGGCTGCCCCCAAAGACACCCCCGGCCCCTGCCGCAGCACGGTGCCGATGGTGGGGGATGTGCGGCTGTTTGTAAACACCTTACAGCACGCGGTTGACCTGATGACCCAGCGGGGCATTCCCGCCGTGACCAGCTGTGAGCAAGCGGATGGATTTTTGGAATACACGGTACGCATCCCCACCGCTACCCCTGCACCGCTGCCCGTGCCCAACACGCTGCCGGCGTGCCATGAGCCAGAGATGCCGAGCGGGGAAGGAAGCAGCCTTGGGGAAGTGGATGAGTTAGTTAGGAGTTAGGAGGGAGGAGTTTGGGCGAATGCGAAATTAGGAATTAGAAATGAGGAATTGGAGGTAGGGTGGGGGCACTTGACCCCGCCGGTACTATGGCTTACCTCGCCTGCAAATTTTGTGCCAACCTTTTCCCTGATTTTTGTAGTTGACGGCGTCCTCGACGTCCCGCGGACGGGCGTATATATCATTCGACGTTTGCGGACAATTACGCGGTAGGGCGGCCATCTCCGGCCTAAGAGCCGTGGCGTTGCCCCGGTTGGCCTCCGAAACGCGCCTGCGGGCGCAGAGCCCTCTGGCCGCCGGTGGGGGATTTGCACCATGAATTTTGGGGCACTACCTGTGGAACCACCCCTCAGGCCTCTCCGCGTCCAGCTCCCCTCTAGGGGAGCCATCATTTATTGAAACTTTGCGGCTAATTTAGTAATGGCATATATCGCAAGGCCTCGGAACGGTCGAGACCGTTCTCTACAGTGCATTTTATAATAGGCAATCAACATTTTACCATGCATCCCACCCGTAGGGGCGCACATTGTGCGCCCGCCGTCTCATACCATATAGCAGAATGAAATATTACACAAAGCCCGCCATGCGGGACGATGCAAGCATCGTCCCCTACAAACTGTTTTTATGCACAATCAATCTTACCGACAAAATAGATTTAGCTGAGGTTTGAGGTTCCCATACAAGAAGCGTTAAAATAGAAAAAGACTGGCTGTTCCGATGTGAACAGTCAGTCTTTTTTGGTATCTGGTATATATTCGATTACATCCCAAATTTCACAATCCAATATCCGGCACAAATCATCCAGTGTATTCGTTGTTACATTTCGTGTCTGTTTCAGTCTGTCTAATGTGCCCCGGCTGAACCCATACTGCGAAATTAAGGCATATGTTGAAACACCACGCTGCTTCATTGTCCGCCACAGCGGTGCGTAAGATATCATGGCTACATTTTCCTTTACTTGGTGCAATCCACTTTTATCTTTTATTATATTATGGAATTGATTCTTGACTATTCCCCATATACGGGGTATAATCCAGATATCAAGACGTTCAGCTTTTATAAAGGAGGTAATCATGAAAAAAGCAACTGCGATTCTTTTATCATCCGTAATTTTTGCATCCCTGTTGTGCAGCTGCGGCAAATCGGCGGATTCCTCTGCGGTTTCTTCTGCCGTCTCAACCAAAACTACTTCCCCCACAGCGGCACCGACCGAAGCACCCACGCCAGAACCCACCCAACAACCAGCCGGGCAGCCCGCCAGCCAGTTGTTCAGCAAAGTAACCGGTTTCAGCAGGGAATGGCAGGATGGAAAGCACGTTATCAACGGGCTTGATACTTCCGGTAACAAAATTTGCGGCATTATCGATGGCGGCGGCAACACCGTTTTAATGGATGGGTACACCGCGCTATATCCTTTGGCCGATGGGCACCTGATTGCTGCAACAGACGAAAATGTTTCCGGCGAATGCGTCTACACCGGGCGAACCATGGAGCTTTCCACCGCCGGTTTTGCCGGGGTTATTCTTGATGAAAACGGCAATGTGATTTATCAGCCGGATGAATCTCTGGGGTATGAACGGCTGTATCCGATCAATTCTCATCTCATTCTGTCCATCCGTGCCAAAACGGGTTTTGACGGGAAATCAGCATCCATGTGCGTATTGGACCAGGATGGTCAGTTTTTGTATGACTGCACCGATAGTTCCCACAATCTTGCTGATTTCATGGACTTTGATGACGATGGCATCGTATGGACTTTCTCCGGCGGTTTAATGTGGAAAATATCTTTTGGTCCTGATGATGATCTTGGTGAGAATCGTGTTCTCAAGATGGTCTTTAACTACGGTATTAACGGTATCACCTGCAACTTTTTTGAACATGATACTTACACTAGTAATTATATGTCCTTTTCTGAGTTTCCTTATCTACAAAACTATGGTACTTACTTTTCTTGTCTTGACCCCTATAATTCTTCCTGCTTTATTGTTGGAGGAAGAGCTTTTAATCCTGCAAGTGAGAGCACCTATCTTCTTCCTTGGAGTGCCTTTCCTTCTGACGCACTTGACTGTACCGCCATCAACACCTGGCAAGATACTCTCGCAAATGAAGTATCGAATAGTAAAATTTCATTTTTAGGTTCTGATTCTTCCGGTCTTGGCTACTTCTGCCGCACCATTTACCCTGATATGATGCTCCGCGATTCAACGAAAACTTACTTTACTGCGGCTGGAGATGAAATTGACATTCCTCAAAACTATATGGATGCTCTTGAATCTGTAAACCTTTTGGATAATAAATTTTTGCTTACCCTAAAGGGTGCCGATGGGAAAACTTATTTCACCCTGTTGGATCTTGCCGATGGCAGTACATTCGCTCCTGTCCTTATTCCGGATTCTCCACAAGTTGTCGCACAAAACGGTTCTGTACTTGCAATCTGTTCTCCCGGCAAATCTTTCCGGATTTACAGCGTTGAAAACGGAACGGAACTGGATACATTTGATATCTCTGAATCGGACGGCTACAGAGTTGATGACATTTTCTTTAGTGGTAACTATCTTATCATTTGCTGCTATGATGACAGCAATGAGGATTTTCTCTATCATGTATACTCTTTGAATGACGGCGCACTTATTATTTAAGCAACGCCACAAAAACAGGGTAACCATTTTTTCCTTTATCCATCCCATTCACATAAACCGCACAAAAATGAATCGTTCCCGGTAATTTTCCCCCGGGAATGTTCCACGTGGAACATTCCCGGGGGGATTTTTTGTGTTTTTGGGGGTTAGGACTTCCACAAAAGGGGCTGCTGTGTTATAATAAATAAGTTCTTAGCGGTTCCAAACGATACATGGAGGGTAAAATGGCAAAAGTAATTGCAATCGCAAACCAAAAGGGCGGCGTTGGCAAAACGACCACCTGCGTCAACCTTTCTTCCTGCGTGGCTGCGCTGGGCAAAAAGGTTCTCGTGGTTGACCTTGACCCGCAGGGCAATACCACCTCGGGTTACGGCGTTGCAAAAAAAGGCCAGCAATCCAACATTTACACCTGCCTGATCAACGATGATGACGTTCGGCAGGCCATCGTTCACACTAAGTTCAACGCAGACCTGATTGCTTCCAACACGCAGCTGGCCGGTGCTGTGGTGGAGCTGGTGGAGATGCCCCGGCGCGAAAACCGCCTGCGCAGCATCCTGGCACCGCTGATTCCTTTGTACGATTATGTGTTCATTGACTGCCCGCCCTCGCTGGATCTGCTGACCGTCAACGGTCTTTGCGCCTGCGATACGGTGCTGATCCCCATTCAGTGCGAGTATTATGCGCTGGAGGGGCTTTCGGAGCTGATGAATACCTTAAAGATCGTGCGCAAAAAATACAACCATTACCTGGACATTGAGGGCGTGGTGTTCACCATGTACTCCGGCCGGTTCAACCTGACCATGCAGGTGGTTGCACAGGTCAAAAAGTACTATGGCAACAAGGTTTACAAAACCGTTGTGCCACGCACCGTGCGCCTTTCGGAAGCGCCCAGTTTTGGTATGCCCATCAATTTTTACGAGCCGAACGGCAAGGGCAGCGAAGCCTATATGGCCATGGCGCGTGAATTTTTGGAAAATAACGAGCGGGAATGACCCTGGTTTTCCTGTTTGGGAAAGGGAAGTGTGTGAATGGCAAAACGCAAATTGGGCGGCCTTGGCAAAGGGCTGGACAGCCTGTTTGAAGACCTGCCCATGACCGAAGATGCTAGCCCGGATCTGACCCGCCTGCCTGTGCGGGAGATTGAGCCGGACCCCGACCAGCCGCGCAAGAACTTTGACGAGGACGCCATGGCGGCCCTGGCAGAGAGCATTGGCGAAAACGGCCTGCTGCAGCCCATTGCGGTGCGCGCCAAAAAGACCGGGCCGGGCTATGTGATCATTGCGGGTGAGCGCCGCTGGCGTGCCGCGCGCATGGCCGGGCTGGATGAAGTTCCGGTTTTGATCAAAGAAGTTACCGATGAACAGGCCGCTGCGCTGGCCCTGATCGAGAACTTACAGCGTGAGGATCTGGACCCCATTGAAGTGGCTGAGGGCTGCAAAAAGCTGATTGAGCGCTATGGTTTAACGCAGGAAGAAGCCGCCAAGCGGCTGGGCAAAAGCCGCAGCGCCATTACCAACGCCATGCGCCTGCTGAACCTGCCGGAGTATGTGCGGGATCAGGTGCGGACAGGGGACATCAGTGCGGGCCATGCCAAAGCGCTGTTAAGCCTTAACTCACCGGAGCAGATGTCCGCCGCGGCGGACCAAATCATTGCCAAGGACATGAGCGTGCGCCAGGCCGAAGCTTTGTGCCGCAAAATGTCCAAGCCGCCGAAGCCCGCCAAGGAAGAGGATGCCTTTACCCGCCCGGTGCTTGCCGTGGAGGTGGAGGGTGCCCTGAAAGAGACCACCGGCAGTGAAGTGCATGTGGACTACAAGGGCGGCAAGGGCGTGCTGCACATTGCATTTTATTCTGATGCGCAGCTGCAGCAGTTCGCCGGGCTGCTGGGACAGTATGACCCTGAGCAGGCCGCCGAGGCGGCTGATCCGTCCGGTGAGGACGAGGCATAACTCTTTCATTTTATCACTTTAGATTTCAGGCATTTGCAAAATTACAAATAGAGGAAAGGATTTTGAATCATGTTGGATATTCGTTTTGTGCGTGAGCACCCCGACGAGGTCAAGGAGAACATTAAAAAGAAGTTTCAGGATGCCAAGCTGCCGCTGGTAGACGAGGTCATCAATCTGGATGCTGAGTACCGCGCCGCCATTGGCGAGGGTGACACCCTGCGCGCCAACCGCAACAAGCTTTCCAAGCAGATTGGCATGCTGATGGGCCAGGCTAAAAAGGACCCCAGCAAGGCCGCCGAAGCCGAGGAAATCAAGAAGCAGGTGACCGCACAGGCTGACCGCCTGAAAGAGCTGGAAACCAAGGAAGCCGAGCTGCAGGACAAGATCCGCGACATCATGTACACCATCCCGCAGATGATCGACCCCAGTGTGCCCATCGGCCCGGACGACAGCTGCAATGTGGAAGTACAGCGCTTTGGCGATCCTGTTGTGCCGGATTATCCCATCCCGTACCATGTTGACATCATGGAAAGCTTTGACGGCATTGACCTGGATGCTGCAGGCCGCGTTTCCGGCAACGGCTTCTACTATCTGCTGGGCGACATTGCCCGCCTGCACGAAGCTGTTCTGGCTTACGCCCGCGATTTTATGATCGACAAGGGCTTCACCTATGTCATCCCCCCGTTCATGATGCACGGCGATGTGGTGAAGGGCGTTATGTCCTTCCCCGAAATGGATGCCATGATGTACAAGATCGAGGGTGAGGACCTGTACCTGATCGGCACTTCTGAGCACACCATGATCGGCCGTTTCATTGACCAGACCCTGGACGGCGCCAAGCTGCCCCTGACCCTGACCAGCTACAGCCCCTGCTTCCGCAAGGAGAAGGGTGCCCACGGCATTGAGGAGCGAGGCATTTACCGCATCCACCAGTTCGAGAAGCAGGAAATGATCGTCGTCTGCAAGCCGGAGGACAGCATGAGCTGGTACGACAAGCTGTGGCACAACTCTGTTGAGCTGTTCCGCTCTATGGAGATTCCCGTTCGCCAGCTGGAGTGCTGCTCCGGCGACCTGGCTGACCTTAAGGTGAAGAGCTGCGACATTGAGGCTTGGAGCCCGCGTCAGCAGAAGTACTTTGAGGTTTGCAGCTGCTCCAACCTGGGCGATGCCCAGGCACGCCGTCTGCGCATCCGCTACAAGGATGAGAATGGCAAGACCCAGCTGGCCCATACCCTGAACAACACCTGCGTTGCCCCGCCGCGCATGCTGATTGCTTTCCTGGAGAATCACCTGCAGGCTGACGGCACCGTGACCATTCCGGCTGTTCTGCAGCCGTACATGGGCGGCAAGACCGTGCTGGTACCGAAGAAGAAGTAATTTTCTTTTTAGAGTTATTTTCCAGCCTTTTTTGAAAAAAGGCTGGGCGAAAAACTTTAATCAGACCAAATATAAAAAGCCCCGTGTGAAGGGAAAGGGAACAGGCGCAGGTCTGTTGAGCTTTCCCCTGCACGGGGCTTTTGGGGGTCAGCCTTTTTCAAAAAGCTGGGCCGCCGAAACAAAACGAAAATTGCAAAACAAAAATCTCAGCCGTGCGGTATCCTACCTGCACAACTGAGATTTTGTTTTGTGTCTGTTTTTATTGCGGTTACTCTTCCTCTTTCCAGTGCTTCAGCCGGGAAAGGTAAGTATCAAACTGGGCGCGGCAAACGGCGGCGGGGGCGTTATCCGGGTTGGGCATATGTGCCATCAGATAATCCAGCAGGGAAGCTTTGGTGGGATAGGCGAACTGGCCATCGGCATAGCACCACTTACAATAATCCTCGTTAAAGGCACCATCCGGCCCTTTGCTCAAGGTGGAATCATCCAGCGGCATGCCGCAGCACTGGCAGACCATGGTGCGCGGGCTGCCCAACAGGGTGTTGATGGAGACATCAAACAGCTGGGACAGCAGTTTCAGAGTTTCGGTGTTGGGCACGGTTTCGCCCGTCTCCCTTAATTAAAGATATTGTTGGGTAAAAAAGAAAGGTCAGTCGATTT
>ENA-ORPF01002683-ORPF01002683.1-human-gut-metagenome-genome-assembly--contig:-NODE-2683-length-11612-cov-4.203600_pt1 | contig 11612 bp, 7 predicted proteins | sample MGYA00242140_ERZ509070 | MGnify/ENA primary metagenome ERZ509070 (study PRJEB26280, sample SAMEA2338713) | human gut metagenome | biome: human gut; feature: human-associated habitat; material: faeces... | reverse complement strand
CTTCCGCGTCCTGCAGCCTCTCTGCCTGCTTCTGCCCTTCATCGCGATCGCCGTCTGGATCGTGGTGGGCAGCGGCCTCGCACCACTCGAGAAGACGGCACGCTCCGTCGCACGCCGATCGCCCACGTCTCTCGAACCCATCTCGACGAAGGGGCTTCCGCTTGAGCTCGCAGGCCTCGTCAGCGCCATCAACCAACTGCTGGACCGACTGCGCGAAAGCCTCTCCGCACAGCAGCGCTTCGCCTCCGACGCCGCTCACGAACTCCGCACGCCGCTGACGGCCCTCAAGCTTCAGGTTCAGCTCGCACAGCGCGCCAAGACCGACGAGGCGCGCGAGAAGAGCCTCATGCGCCTCAACGAGGGCATCAACAGAGCCACCCGCCTCGTGCAGCAGCTCCTCACGCTTGCGCGTCTCGATCCCGATTCGACGAAGCATCCCGCAAGCACGATCAAGCTCGACAGCCTCGCCCACAGCGTGTGCGAGGACATGACGCCCATTGCCTCCCAGAAGAGCATCACGGTCACGGCCGTCACGAAACCCGCCTCAACGGAAGGGCTCGAGGACGCCGTGCGGCTGATGATGACGAACCTCACGGACAACGCCGTGCGCTACACGCCTGAGGGCGGGCGCATCGAAATCCGCACCCGAACCGATGCGGACACCGACGGCGCAGTCATCGAAATCTGCGACAACGGTCCGGGCATCGCCCCCGAGGAGCGCGAACGCGTCTTCGACCGCTTCTACCGCGCGCTCGGCACCAAGACCTCGGGCACAGGCCTCGGGCTCGCCATCGTCAAGCGCATCGTCGACATCCATCATGGTACGATCGCAATCGACGACGGCCTTGACGGGCGCGGCACGACCTTCCGCATCCGCCTTCCGAAGCTCGGCGCAGCCGCTGCGGCTGTCTGACAGGGACTTCCCTTCTGTTACAAATTTAACCCCTGTTGCACAACCATTACCTGTAGCTGATACCCCGTCCATCCGTTTTGCGATAAAGTTGTTGGATCAATTGGGAAACAATGCGGCCCAGCCGCATCGTTTCCGGGACTCACACTCAGGAAAAAAGCATGTTTGCATCGAAAATCGCCCGCTCCGCGACGCTCTCTCTGGCGGTCGCGGCCGTCATCAGCTCCATCGCCGTTCCGGCCACTGCCGGCGTCACCATCTTCGGCGGCTCTGAAGACAAGCAGCAGGTGCAACTCCCCGACTTCGTGAAGCTCGTCGAGGACAACGGCCCCGGCGTCGTGAACATCCAGATGATCCGCAACGCCCGCACAGTTGAAAACGCCGGCATTCCGGGCCTTGATCCGCGCGGCGCAGAGATCTTCCGCCGCTTCGGCATTCCCTTCGACTTCGGTCCGCAGGAAATTCCCGAGCAGCGCGGCACGGGCTCCGGCTTCATCGTCTCCTCCGACGGCATCATCATGACGAACGCCCACGTGGTCGAGGGCGCCGATGAACTCATCGTCCGCCTCACCGACAAGCGTGAATTCAAGGGCAAGGTGCTCGGCTCCGACAAGCAGACCGACATCGCCGTCATCAAGATCGATGCCGACGGCCTGACCCCCGCCATCGTGGGCGACAGCGACAAGCTGGCCGTGGGCGACAACGTGCTGGCCGTGGGCAACCCGCTGGGTGAGCTCGGCAGCCCGTTCGGCCTCGACAACACCGTGACGGCCGGCATCGTCTCCGCGCTCTCGCGCAACCTCCCGAGCGACCAGTATGTGCCGTTCATCCAGACCGACGTGGCCGTCAACCCCGGCAACTCCGGCGGTCCGCTCTTCAACATGCAGGGGGAAGTGGTCGGCATCAACTCCCAGATCTTCTCGACGTCGGGCGGCTTCATGGGCCTCTCCTTCGCCATCCCGATCGATCTGGCCATGCAGATCAAGGACCAGCTCGTCAAGGACGGCAGGGTCACCCGCGGCTATGTCGGCGTCTTCATCCAGGAAATCAATCAGGAGCTCGCCGACAGCCTCGGCCTCAAGACGCCTGAGGGCGCCCTCGTGACGAAGACCGAAAAGGACAGCCCCGCCGAAAAGGCAGGCCTGCGTGAGCGCGACGTCATTCTTGCGCTCAACGGCAAGAAGGTCACCTCCTCCGTCACACTGCCCTCTCTCGTGAGCACCATCCGTCCGGGCACCGAAGTCACGATGACGGTCTTCCGCGACGGCAAGGAGCAGGAAATCAAGGTGACGGTCGGCTCCAACAAGGCGACCGAGGAGAAGCAGGCCACGGCAGCCAATGAAACCCGCCTCGGCGTGACGACCCGCCCGCTTACGAAGGAGGAGGAGAAGAAGGCTGAAACCACCGGTCTTCTCGTCACCCAGGCTTCCGGTCCCGCCGCCAAGGCAGGCATCCGTGCGGGCGACATCCTCGTGAGCGCCGACGGCAAGCTCCTCAAGAGCCGAGACGACCTGCTCGAGCAGTGCAAGGACAACAAGGTTCTCCTTCTCGTGCAGCGCAACGGCGGACGCATCTTCATCCCCGTCAAGCTTCAGGCCAAGAAATAAGATCCGTCACAAACAGGGGCTCCCTCAGGGAGCCAATCGGATAGGGGTGAGGACTTTCGGTCCTCAGCCCCTTCCACACCACCCACCGTGCGGATCCGCAGTGGGCGATTATCAATAACCTCAGAGAACATCCTACTTGTAAACGTCCCCTAGGCACGTCCATCCCAAGTTTCGGAGTCGGTCATTTGTCAGCGAGGTCGAGAGTATCCAACTGTTTGCCGTATGCCAGTACGATTTGCGGGTATTGGCCCACTCCCAAGCCACCCTGTCGTCTGCGCCCAGTTTCCTGAGCGCCGCAAACTTAGTCCGAACCTTCTTCCACTGTTTCCAGTAGATCTGACGGATGCGTCTGCGCAACCATTCATCGGTGCGTCTGACGAATTTCGCCATCGTCGACGCCGCGAAATAGTTGACCCAGCCACGGACGAAAGCCTTCATGCTCCTTTCTGTACTCTTCAAGGCTTCTGCTGACTTCTCACGGCAAGCTTTACTCCATCGCCCTGTTGGGGCGGTGTCCGTGAGATCTCCTCGGGTAGAACACGCTCTTTCCCCTCATATAGCTGCCTCATTTACACCGACGGTTCCGTGCAGTTATTGGACTTCGTCTTGCCTTGCAGACTTATCCACCGTCATATGCCTGATGAGGTTCTTGTTCATCAGCTCAAGGGCTTGCCTCCAGCTTCTTTCAGCCTACGCCTCGCGACGCACACCTTGCTTTTGGCTATGAGGTTGCCACTGCCGGCCCCTCTCGGGACTTTCACCCGTTAGAACGTGCCCATGCCGAGCACACCGAAGCAAAAAGGCTGCCCCTTCGGGCAGCCTTTTTCATTACCGGTATTCAGGAACCGTCCCTTCAGGACGCGTCCTCGTTCTCGTGATACTTCTTCTTGCTGTGCATCATGACTTTGAGCTTGTCGTTATCGACCTCCCTGCACCAGTGGCCGACCACGACACAGGCGATGCCGTTGCCGATCATGTTGGTGAGGGCGCGGGCCTCGGACATGAAGCGGTCGATGCCGAGAATGAGTGCAAGACCGGCGACAGGCACATGGCCGACGGCGGAGAGCGTGGCGGCAAGCACAATGAAGCCCGAACCCGTCACGCCGGCGGCGCCCTTCGAGGTGAGGAGCAGCACGGCAAGCAGCGTGAGCTGCTGAGTGAGCGTCATGGAGACGTCGCAGGCCTGGGCGATGAAGACCGCAGCCATCGTCAGGTAGATGGCGGTGCCGTCAAGGTTGAAGGAGTAGCCCGTCGGAATGACGAGGCCCACGACGGAGCGGGACACGCCGGCGAGCTCCATCTTCGTCATCATGCGCGGCAGCACGGACTCGGACGAGGACGTGCCGAGCACGATCAGGAGCTCCTCCTTGATGTAGGAGATGTAGCGCATGATCGAGAAGCCGTGGATGCGGCAGATGGTGCCGAGCACGCCGAAGATGAAGAGAAGGCAGGTCAGATAGAACGTGCCCATCAGCTTCGCCAGCGGCAGCAGCGAAGCGGTGCCGTACTTGGCGATCGTGAAGGCCATGGCACCGAAGGCGCCGACGGGGGCCACGCGCATGATCATGCCGACGATCTGGAAGAGAACGTGTGCGGACTTCTCGATCACATCGAAGATCAGCGTGCCGCGACCGCCGAACTTGTGCAGCGCGAAGCCGAAGAGGATGGAGAAGAAGAGCACCTGCAGGATGTCGCCGTTGGCAAAGGCGCCCACGACGGTATTCGGGATGACGTTCATCAGGAATTCCGTCGTCGTCTGCATCTTGCCGGGACCCGTATAGGCGGAAACCGCAGCCTGGTCGAGCGTGTTCGGATCGACGTGCATGCCGACGCCGGGCTGGACCGTGTTGACGATGATGAGGCCGATGATGAGCGCGATGGTCGAGACGACCTCAAAGTAGAGAAGCGCAAGACCGCCGGTCTTGCCGACCTTCTTCATGTCCTCCATGCCCGCAATGCCTGTCACGACCGTGCAGAAGATCACGGGCGCGATGATCATTTTGATGAGGCGGATGAAGCCGTCGCCGAAGGGCTTCATCTGAGCACCGATCTCGGGTGCAAGAAAGCCCAGGAGAATGCCGATGACAATGGCGCAGATGACCTGAAAGTACAGCACCTTGTAGATCGGAGTTTTATGGTTTGCAGAAGCCGCGGACATTTATGAGGTCTCCGGGTTGGCCGACGGACGAATCCGTCTGCCGTGTAATTTTTTTCTGGATGGAGCCTCCGGGAAGGAGGCAGCGATCGTCATCAGAAACGCCCCCCGAAAAGGACGTTTTGAAGGACTCCCAATAATAAGGCACTTCTTGCATCCATAGCGGATTTTCTTAATGGTTATTCCTTATGTACCGCGAAATCCTTAGGGCGTTCACCTAATCCGACGTACAAAAACGCTCGTCTGCATACGACAAACCGCCCATGTCTTGCAAAACACCGCGCAATGTCTTAATGTGACGCATCCCTTTTTCGGCCCCCCTTTCCGACTAGGTGCCGGTCCTCAGCTCAATCATGTTGGAAGCCATCCATTTTCAGTATTTTCTCGGCGGTCTGGTGTCGCTGCTCGTGATCACCAATCCGCTCTCGAAGCTCCCGCTCTTCGTCAGCCTGACGCAGGGCATGTCCGAGGAGCGCCGCCGCCAGCAGGCGAACTGGGCCGGCATCTATGCCGGCATCATCATGGCCGTAAGCCTCGTGGGCGGCAACATGCTGCTCGCGTTCTTCGGCATCTCCTACGGCGCCATGCGAATCTCCGGCGGCCTCGTCGTCGCAGCCATCGGCTATCAGATGCTGTTCGGCGGAAGCTCGCCGAACAAGGCGCCCATCGTGCGACGCGACAAGGACGACTACGCCTTCTTCCCGATTGCCATGCCGGGCATCGCCGGCCCCGGTACGATCGCCGTCGTGATCGGCTTCTCCACCGAGATCGCCGAGCTTTCCAACTATGCGGACATCGCCATCGCCTTCGGCTGGACGGTCCTTGCGATCATCTTCACGGCCATGGCCTCCTGGGCCGTCATGCGCTACTCCGACATCCTGACCCGCAGGCTCGGCCCCTCCGGCACGCTCGTGCTGGGCAAGCTCATGGGCTTCCTGCTCATCTGCATCGGCGTGCAGTTCATCGGCTCGGGCATCCGCACGTTCATGGCGGGCGGCTAGTCCGTTTCACACCTCCGAATTGAAAAGGCCGCAGCCCCCGATGGGTTGCGGCCTTTGCTTCTTGCTTCGTCTGCAGGGCGCGGTCTTATTCGACCGTCACGCTCTTGGCGAGGTTGCGGGGCTTGTCCACATCCGTTCCGCGGGCAAGAGCCGTGTGGTACGCAAGGAGCTGCAGCGGCACCACGTGAAGGATCGGCGAAAGACGGCCGTAGTTTTCAGGCATGCGGATGACATGCATGCCCTCGGACGACTCGATGACGGAGTCGCCGTCGGCGCAGACATAGAGTTCGCCGCCACGGGCACGAACCTCCTGCATGTTGCTCTTGAGCTTTTCAAGCAGGCGGTCGTTGGGCGCAACCGTCACGACCGGCATTTCGCGGTCAACCAGTGCAAGCGGACCGTGCTTGAGCTCGCCGGCGGGATAGGCTTCGGCGTGGATGTAGCTGATCTCCTTGAGCTTCAGGGCCCCTTCGAGCGCGATCGGATAGTGCACGCCGCGACCGAGGAAGAGCGCATGCTGCTTGGCGGCAAATCTTTCCGCCCAGGCGATAATCTGAGGCTCGAGCGCGAGCACGGCGCTCATTGCGGCTGGCAGATGGCGCAGGCGCTTGAGCTCCGTCTCCTCATCCTCCTTCGTGAGGCGGCCGTTGAGCTTGGCAAGCGTGCAGGCAAGCAGATAGAGAGCGGTAAGCTGCGTCGTGAAGGCCTTCGTGGATGCAACGCCGATCTCGACGCCAGCGCGCGTGATGTAGGCCAAACGGCTCTCATTCACCATGGCCGACGTCGCCACGTTGCAGATGGTGAGCGTCTGGGACATGCCCAGCTCGTCGCGGGCATGGCGAAGGGCCGCCAACGTATCGGCCGTTTCACCCGACTGGGAGATCGTCACGACAAGCGTCCTCGGATCGGGCACGGAGACGCGGTAGCGGTATTCGCTCGCGATCTCGACGTCGCACGGAATGCCTGCGATCTCCTCGATCCAGTACTTGGCCGTGAGAGCGGAATAGTACGACGTGCCGCAGGCAAGGAAGAGCAGGCGCTGCGTGTTGCGGAAGATGCCTTCGGCTTCGGCGCCGAAGAGCGTGGGGGAGAAGGCCGCCACGCCTTCGAGCGTGTCGCCGACCGCTCGGGGCTGCTCGAAGATCTCCTTCTGCATGAAATGACGGTAGGGCCCGAGCTCGACGGCGCCCGCATAGGCGTGAACCACCTTGACCTCACGGTCGGCGGGAATGAATTCACCCGCCTCCGTGCGCTCGTAGACCTGCCAGGAATCCGGACGAACGTCGACGACGTCGCCCTCGTGAACATAGACGATGCGATCCGTCGTGCCGCCGACCGCCATGGCGTCGGAGGCAATGAAGTTCTCACCGTCGCCGACACCCACGACCATGGGCGAGCCCTGACGGGCGGCGATGACGCGGTCGGGCTCGTCGGCGGCGATCACGGCAATGGCATAGCTGCCGCGCAGGCGCGTGACGGCTGTCATGACGGCCTTGAGCAGATCGCCGTCATCGTTGTCGTTGATGAGATGTGCGACCACTTCCGTGTCGGTCTGGCTCGTGAACTCATAGCCCTTGGCCTGAAGCTCGCGGCGGATCTCCTCGTGATTCTCGATGATGCCGTTGTGCACCAGCGCAATGCGGTTGCGCGAGATATGCGGATGAGCGTTGCAGACCTCGGGAGCGCCGTGGGTGGCCCAGCGCGTGTGCGCAATGCCGACGGTGCCCTTGACGCCGTCTTCGGCCACGCGCTCGACAAGCTCGTGCACGCGGGACACGGTGCGGGCCCTCTTCAGGACGCCCTGATCAAGCGTGGCGACCCCGCAGGAGTCATAGCCACGGTATTCAAGGCGACGAAGGCCTTCCAAAAGCATGGGCACGACATCGCGATGACTCGCGGCGGCGACGATACCACACATTTCTTTCTCTCCAAACGTTCTTCGGGCGGCCCTGCGGCCGCCCGGTTTCTTTCTGTCTTACTGCTTCTTGACCGGACGCGTCCAGCCCTCGATCGTCATCTGACGGGCGCGGGAAAGCGTGAGCTTGCCCGCGGGCGCGTTCCTCGTAAGCGTCGTGCCCGCACCAATCGTGGCGCCTGCACCGACCTCGACGGGCGCGATGAGCTGGGTGTCGGACCCGATGAACGCATCGTCGCCAATGACCGTGCGGAACTTGTTCACGCCGTCATAGTTGCAGGTGATCGTGCCTGCGCCGACATTGACGCGCGCGCCCACGTCGGCGTCGCCGATGTAGGTGAGATGGTTGACCTTCGAATCCTGACCGATGACGGACTTCTTCACCTCGACGAAGTTGCCGATGTGGTTGTTGCCCGTGAGTTCGGCGCCCGGACGAAGCCTCGAGTACGGGCCGATGCAAGAGTCCCTGCCGACCGCGGCGCCTTCAAAGTGACAGAAGGGAAGGATTTCGACGTCATCCTCGACCGTCGTATTGCGAATCACGCTGTAGGCGCCCACGCGAACGCCGTTGCCGAGCACGACGCGGCCCTCGAACACGCAGCCGACGTCGATCTCGACGTCCTGTCCGCAGACAAGCTCGCCGCGAATGTCGATGCGGTCGGGATCAATGAGCGTCACGCCGGCTTCAAGCAGGCGGTCGGCCTGCACGCGCTGCCAGGTACGCTCAAGGGCGGCGAGCTGCACCTTGGAGTTGACACCCTCGACTTCATAGGCATGGTCAGGATGAACGGCGGAGATGCGCACGCCGTCGGCGGCCGCGAAGCCCACGAGATCCGTGAGGTAGTACTCCTTCTGGGCGTTGTCGTTCTTCAGGGCGTCGAGCCAGGCGTCAAGACGGGCCGTCGGGAGCACCATGATGCCGGTGTTGACCTCCCTGATCAGGCGCTGCTCGTCGGTCGCATCCTTTTCCTCGACGATGGCCGTTACGACGCCCTCGGCGTTTCGCACGATGCGGCCGTAGCCCTTCGGATTGTCCATTTCAATGGTGAGGAGAACGAACTCGCTCTTCTCCGCCTCCTCGAGCATGCGGCGGGCCGTTTCAGCGGACAGAAGCGGCACGTCTCCGAGGCAGACAAGCGTCTGGGGTTCGTTTCGGTCGAGCACGGGCCAGGCCTGCATCAGTGCATGCCCCGTTCCTTGCTGCGGCATCTGAAGCGCGAACTGCAGGTCGGTCCTGCCTTCGTAGTGCTTCTGCACCTCCTCCGCGCAATGACCGACGACAACCGTCTTGACGGCGGCAAAGCCCTCCACGGCATCAAGCACGTGATCGAGCATCGGTCGGCCTGCGAGAGGCTGGAGAACCTTGGGCAGTTTGGAATGCATGCGCTTGCCCATGCCGGCGGCAAGAATGACGATGTTCATGGATATGCGTGGTCCTGGAATGCGTGACTCTGAAACAAGAAGCGGGAGCCCTCATCGAGGGCTCCCGCCTGTGACTGGTAGATGAATTTTATCAGGCCGGCGAGCTGATCGGAACAACGGCCGGCTTGGGCATCAGAGGCTCGTTGACGACATTGTCACGATTCTTTTCGTGCCACCAGGCCAGATACTCGCGGTTGCCACGCGTCGGGGCGAGCGAGCCCGCCACCATGCCGAAGCCTGCAGCCAGGAAGCCGCCGAGGACGTTCGGGAACACGTCGCCGAACGCCGTCGTCGTCAGCACCGTCCAGACGCCGGCGCCGAGAAGCATCGACCACCAGACGCCCTGACGGGTCGTGCGCTTCCAGTAGAGCCCGCAGACGAGCGGCCAGAAGGCGCCGATCACGGGGAACTGGTAGGCCATGGCCACCATGTCGTAGATGGCGGTGCCTTCGACAAAGAGCGAGTACGACAGCACCATGATCGCAAAGCCGAACACCGTCCAGCGCATCGCACGGAGCATGTTCCGGTCGTTGAGGCGGACGAAGTGCGTGAGGATGTTGCTCACAAAGGCAGTCGACGGAGCGAGCATCGTGGCGGACGCAGTCGACATCACGGCCGAGAGCACGGCGCCAAAGAAAAGCACGCGGAGCCAGAGCGGCATGTGGTCACGAACGAGCGTCGGCAACAGGCGCTGCGGATCGGTGGCGAGCATGTCCTGCGCGCTGCCGGGCATTACCAGAATGGCGGCGATGACGATGAACATCGGCACAAACGCAAAGAGGATGTAGACGCAGCCGCCGATGACGGGGCCGGCCACGGCCGTCTGCACGTTTCTGGCGGACATGACGCGCTGGAAGACGTCCTGCTGCGGAATCGAGCCGATCATCATCGTGATGGCGGAGGATATCCAAAAGAGCCACCCGGTCGCCGTCGGCTCAGGAAGCGCATTGAAGAGATCGCGCTCATGAGCGTAGTCGATCACCTTGCCGAAACCGCCCGCGAGATCCGACGCAAAAAAGAGGATCGCAACGAGGCCGAGCACGATGATGATCATCTGCACGAAGTCGGTGACTGCGACGGACCACATGCCGCCGTACATCGTGTAGGCAAGCACAACGACGGTGCCGATCACCATGCCGCCAGACACGGAGATGTAGCCCTCGGTGATCAGGTTGATCACGAGACCGAGCGCAGCGACCTGAGCCCCCACCCACCCGAGGTAGGAGAGGACGATGAAAAGCGTGCAGAGAACCTCGACGCCGCGGCCGTAGCGCTCGCGGTAGTAGTCGCCGATCGTCAGGATGTTGAGCTTGTAGAGCTTCTGTGCGAAGAACATGCCCACAAGAATCAGAGCCATGCCGGAGCCGAACGGCTCTTCGATCACACCTACAATGCCGCTCTCGATGAAGCGGCCGGGAAGACCCAGAATGGTTTCGGAACCAAACCAGGTGGCAAACGTTGCCGTGATGACCATAGGCAGCGGAAGACTGCGCCCTGCAAGGGCAAAATCACTCGTACTGCTCACACGCGTTGCGGCATAGAGGCCGATGGCGATCGTCGCCAGCATGTAGAGCATTACAAAACCAATCAGCGCCATCTCACATATTTCCTCATAAAACGACGTTGAAGGGAAAACCTTGTTTATTCGCGCGAATTGTAGGGCGTATTGCCTCCCACCGTACCCTGCAGAATGTAAAAAATCCGACCTCGGGGACACCAATCGACCATTGTTTCATCGAGATCAAAAAAAACGTGTCCTTTCCCTCAGCCAGAGGGAAAGGACACGTTTTTTATATGACAAAACGATGACAGAAATCGACGGCCCGTCAAGCGTTCTGCTGAATGCCTCCGAGGAGCCAGCCCTCGTCGCCTTCGACGGGCTTTTCGAGGATCCAGGTCTCATCGAACTCCTCGACTTCACCATCGATTTCGATCCTGCCCGTAAAGCGGATGTTGGCGAGGTAGACGCCGTCGGACTCGGTGATGCCGAGCAGCTCGTTCTTGAGCTCCTTGATGTCGGACTTGTAGGCCTGAGCGCCGCGTTCGCGCAGCTGGTGCGTGATGGCAGTGAAGACCTCGGTGGTCGTGAAGTCGGAGATCTCGATCACGTTGCCCGTATCCCAGGCCTTCTGCAGCTTGCGGTACTGTTCGAGCGCCGTCTCGAGGAAGGCCTTGCGGTCAAAGTCGTCGGGCGTGATGTCGCGCACGCCGTCATCCTGAGCGGCACCGCCTGCGAACTGGTCCATCACGCTACCGGTGCGGGCGCCGGAAGCAGCCGCGGGCGCTTCGTACGTACGGGCGGCCTGCTGCGGCTCATCCTTGGGCACGTCGCTGTACTGAATCGGCTCGGCATAGCCGGAAGAGGTCTGGACACGCTTGCGCATCATCATGCCGAGCACCATGCGCAGCACGAAGAAGATCGCCACGGCAGCGAGAATGCCTGTGATGAGGCTCACCAGGCCTGCGCCCTCAATGCCGAGCAGCGATAGAAGCGCAGAAATGCCGAGTGCGGCGGCAAGGCCCGTCAGGACGCTACGCATCATGGACGGACGCTGGGCCTGCTGCGCGGGAGCGGCGTTGGGCTGCTGGCGCTGCTGGCCGG
>ENA-ORPF01002679-ORPF01002679.1-human-gut-metagenome-genome-assembly--contig:-NODE-2679-length-11617-cov-2.605605_pt1 | contig 11617 bp, 8 predicted proteins | sample MGYA00242140_ERZ509070 | MGnify/ENA primary metagenome ERZ509070 (study PRJEB26280, sample SAMEA2338713) | human gut metagenome | biome: human gut; feature: human-associated habitat; material: faeces... | reverse complement strand
GTACAATATTCAAGCGGGTAATTTACAGGCTGATCCCGAAATACTGGAAGGGGAAGGAAAAGTAGGTGCTCTGATTTATATCAAAGGAACAGGTAAAACAACACTTTATTAATTTATAACCATGAAAAATTATTTGTTTATATTGATCCTGTGCTTATCCCTGCCTGGCCATGCACAGGAATATTCGGCCATTAAAGGATTTGTAAAAGGAGCAAAACTAAAGGAAGTCACCCTATATAAAACGGTAGATGGTAGCATACAGGCGTGTGCGACCTCTCGAATCGGAGCGGACGGCAGTTTCGGGTTTCTGCTGAAACCCGAAACCGGTTTTTACTCCATCGGAGGGGAACGACTGAATTTTCCTGTTTATCTGAAGGGGGGTGAACAGGTCAATATCGATTTGTTAGAAACCCGGGCACAGTTGAACGGAAAAAATTCAAAGGAAAATAAAACCCTGTACAGCTGGGTGGATTATGCTGCTAATATTCGCCTGAAAGCCGTATTTTTTGAATTGACACGGAGCAATTACGAGGATTTCTTTCCGGAATTCGAAACTTATGTGAAAGGGTTGGAGCAACTGAAAAGTAAATTGAGAAGCGGGAATAAGGCTTTCGACGTGATATTGTCGGACTATGTGGATTATGCTACCGATTATTATGCGATTATTTTCCTGCATACTCCCCGGGAGAAGCATCCGGAAAAATCGATGCGGCCGGAATATTACAGTCATATTGTCTCTGCACGAAAATATACGGACGACAAGGTGCTGCAGTTCCCGGAAGGGATCAAAATGCTCATCAGTTATACCTCGTTCGCTTATAATGAAGACGGCAAAAAGTATGACGTGGAATCTTATACGGATGATTGCCTTTCTTATTTGGGAAACGACCGTTTGAAAGGAGAATATGTCGTTAATAATAGTTTCCGTAGTTTTAAATCCTATGACCAGTATTTGAACGCAATGGAGAAGTTCGGTAAATATTTGGTGACTCCTTCTTTGAAAATGCGGGCAGAAGCTGTCGGAACCAAACTGTATGATACGAAAGCCGGCGGACAGGCTGCCGATTTTACCTATCCGGATGTGGACGGGAAAATGGTGTCTTTGTCCGATTTTAAAGGGAAGGTTGTGTTGGTAGATGTCTGGGCCACTTGGTGCGGACCTTGCCGTCAGCAGATTCCTTACCTGAAAAAGTTAGAGGAGGAAATGCACGGGACAGATGTTGTGTTTGGGGGAGTGTCTGTTGATGAATCCAAGGATAAACAGAAATGGCTGGACTTCATTAAAACGGAGGGACTGAAAGGGGTGCAGTTATTGGCCGGCGGTTGGAGCAAGATTACCAAAGATTATAAGATTACGGGAATCCCGCGGTTTATGGTTTTTGACAAAAAAGGAAATATCGTGTCGGTGGATGTTCCCCGTCCTTCTTCCCCGGAATTGAAAAAGATGCTGGAAAATGAAGAATCGCGATTAAAACAGATAACGTAAAAAGTGCTTTATTGTTGATGGTATTCCTGACGGCCTGTACCGGTGTATGGGCCGACACAGGGACCATTCTGATAAAGGAGGGAAGCGGTCGTATATAACAGGCTGCGGGGACGCGGACGAACTTGTTTTCATGGGCCAACCGATTGTCAGGCGGAATGAAACGGTGCTTAGGAATTGTTCAGGCTGTTGTGGGGAAACTGATGGATGTCCGGGCGTGATAATTTGCAAATTTTGTATCACTTTTACTCTCTTTTACAGGTACTATTTAAGTGAATTTACACTATATTTGCTCCGGAATGGATTTGATCGCTGCTGTAAATAAGAAAGATTACAAATTATTCGGGGCATTTTTCAGAGAAAATTTCCCCTTTCTTGTCATGTTTGCAGATAAGTATGTCAATGATATGGATATGGCTGCGGATATCGCTCAGGAGGCTTTTATCCAATTATGGCGCTTTGAAGGGGAATTCGTATCGCCAGAGAAGGTAAAGGGGTTTTTGTATACGACGGCCCGGAATCTGGCACTGAATCACATTAAACACAATCAGATTGTAGACGAACATTTAAGACTACAGGAGAAAGATTCTGTACTCTTTTTTCGGAACCAGATTATTGAAGAAGAAACTTATCAGCTTGTCCATAAAGCAGTTGAACAGCTGCCCAAGCAATCTTGTAAAATAATACAATTAAGCCTGCAAGGGTATTCGAATCAGGAGATTGCAGATCAATTGAATATATCCATCAATTCTGTCCGTACCCTGAAACAAAGTGCTTATAAAAAGTTAAGAGGCATTCTGAAAGAGCATTTCTATTTGTTACCTCTAATGTTAAAAATGAATTTTTTTTAACCTCCATTCGTCTTTTTTTTCTTTTCAGTTGTTATTAGACTTGAAAAATGTTCGATTAAATTAGTTGAAAGTTTATAAAGTTCGTAAAGTTTAAAAAGCTATTGACCCCTGAGGGCACTTAGTTAATTGACAATTATCGCATGATAATTGACCACATATTTCCCAACCTGTGGTTTCTTCTTTATTTATTTGATAATCAATGATTCTCTTCTTCATTCTCTTTTTCATTTCTTTTCTTATTATTTTCTACTGGAAGCAAAGCTTCCAGACAATTGTCAATTATCATCCGGCAATTATTCTTTTTGCGGATTCCCGCAAAAAGAATCGAACCTTTTTATGGTGAATATCGCAGCATATCGGCGCATATATGAATTGATTGCCAGGCAGATCAGCTTCGGTTTAAATCCTGCTGAAGAAGAAGAATTGGAATGTTGGCTGAAAGAATCGGAAGAAAACAGGCTTTTGCATTCCCGGCTTACTGATCCTCATTACCTTATCCGGCAGGAAGAGAAGAGAAATTCGGTTGATGTGGAAAAACATTGGCGAATAGTTCGTAATCGTTTGACTGAGAGTAAAGGCGATAAAGGCTTATCCGGTCGGTATTGGAAATATGCAGCAATTATCATGTTGTTATTGGGAGGAGGAGTGTTGGGATGGTTTATGCAGCGGGAAGAAAATGTTCCTGTTGATGTGACGCAACAAATTCATCCCGGTATTTCAAAGGCCCGTCTGGTATTGGCCGATGGGAAAACTGTCGAGTTGGAGAAAAGAAATGGAGATACCCAATTGATCGATTGTGACGGTATGCTTATCAGTAACGATTCTTGCGGTTTGAAATACAACGGCCAAATAGAAATGCCGGTAGCAGACTGGCATACCCTGGAAGTTTCTAAAGGGGGAGAATATATAATGACTTTGCAGGACGGAACGGTTGTTTGGTTGAATTCAGAAACGAAAATGAGGTATCCGGTACAGTTTTCCGGACAGAACCGGGAAGTTTGGCTGGAGGGAGAAGCTTATTTTAAGGTAGCGAAAAATGAGAAACAGCCTTTTGTAGTAAAGACTGAAAATATGGATGTGAGGGTATTGGGTACCGAGTTTAATTTAAAGGCTTATGCCGATGAAAAATGGGTACAGGCTACTTTGGTACGGGGAGAAGTGGCTGTATTTACGGGGATGGATAAGTCTGTCCGGAATACGTTGAAGCCTGAACAACAGGCTGAGTGGGATATCGAAAAAGGAAAACTGGACGTGAAAACAGTAGAGCTCGATCTTTATATTGCGTGGAAAAACGGACAGTTTGTGTTTCGTGGACAACGTCTGACAGAGATCATGACTGTTTTAGAAAGATGGTATGATTTCGAGGTTTGTTATCAGGCGGATTGGATCAAAGAAGTTGAATTTGCGGGTAAATTGAATCGTAGTGCTTCTATCGAACCGATATTGGATGTCATTCGCTCGACTCATAAAATAAATGTAAATACAAGAGGTAAAACAATTGTATTTAGTGCAAAACAATAATTTTTAAACCAAACAAACGATGAACAAAATGCAAACAATCCACCCTTGGTTGGTGTGGAGAAGAAAAATTCTGATGACAATGAAATTAGGTGTGTGCTTTTTGTTGTGTACAGTGTTTCAGGTGTCGGCCCGTGTCACTGCACAAAATGAAAGAATGAATTTCAAGATGCATGATGCCTCCCTGAAAACTATTTTATGGGCACTTGAAAAGAAAAGCGAAATGTTTTTTTTCTATAGTGTTAAGGATATCGAACAGGTGACCGGAATCGATGTCGTGGCAGAGAATAAAACTTTGGACGAAATTCTGAGTGAGGTGTTGAAAAATACCGGTATCACTTATGAGGTTACTCATAATACGGTCGTGTTACGTAAAGGGAAGGTGAATGCTGCTTTGCCTCAGAGTAAAACATCGGAAGTGACAGGTAAGGTGACTGACCGTTCGGGTAGTCCGCTTCCCGGAGTAACTATTTTAATCAAGGGTACCTCCCTGGGAACGGTAACAGATACCGAAGGGATTTTTAAGATCGCTTTGCCGCAAAAGAAAGATGTGGTGCTGGTATTTTCATTTATCGGAATGAAAACACAGGAAATTGTGCTGAAAGATGACAAACCTTTAAAAGTGGTGATGCAGGAAGATGCAAAAGAAATAGATGAAGTGGTCGTTACCGGTATTTTTAACCGTAAAAAAGACAGTTTTACCGGAGCTTCTGCCACTTTCGACGGGGAACAGCTGAGATCGGTGGGTACCCAAAACGTTATCGCCAGTTTAAAAACACTGGATCCTTCATTTAATGTACTTGAGAATAATGAGTTCGGTTCCGACCCGAATAAATTACCGGATATTGAAATCCGGGGAAAATCAAGTCTGATCAGTACCCGGGATGAATTGAGCGAGGACCCGAATCAGCCCTTGTTTATTCTGGATGGTTTCGAGTCTTCGCTGGAAGCTATTTATAATTTGGATATGAGCCGGGTAGCTTCGATTACTATTTTGAAAGATGCTGCTTCAACGGCCATTTATGGTTCGAAGGCTTCAAATGGAGTGGTGGTAGTGGAAACCATCCGTCCCAAATCGGGTAAGTTAAATCTGGCTTACAACGGAAATGCCAATGTTTCATGGGCTGATCTGACCAGTTATAATTTGATGGATGCCAGTGAAAAATTGCGTTTTGAAAATTTGGTCGGCAGGTATGATGCATCGAATGATGTTGTGAAAGATGTTGAATTGAAAAAGTCTTATTATGATAAATTGGCCGATATTGCCCGCGGAGTAAATACTTATTGGCTGTCGGAACCTCTGCGGGTTGGCCTGAATCACCGGCATTCCCTCTATGTAGACGGCGGTGAAGGTGCATTTATGTTCGGTATCGGACTGGCATATAACGGGATTACCGGTGTAATGAAAGAATCCAAACGGGATAATATCAGCGGAAATATCGACCTGACTTACCGGCTGAAGAAATTTCAGTTTATGAATAAGTTTGATATGAACAATACGGACAGCAAGGATCCGATTGTCGCTTTTTCCCAATATGCCGACGCTAATCCTTATTATACGAAATACAATGAGAACGGTGAAGTGGAAAGGTGGCTGGAATATACGGATTATATTAAAGCTGCCAATCCGCTTTACAATGCTAAGCAGAACAGTTATAACAAGGGAAACAATTTGTCGTGGTCGGATAAATTTATTGTAGAATATACTCCTGTCCCGACCTTGAAATTACGGGCTCGGTTCGGTTTTACACACCAGAGTACTCAGGCGGAAGCTTTTTATTCTCCTCTGGATACCCGTTTTGCCGAAACGGATTTCTCAGAACGCGGTTCGTATGGCAATACGGAAACACAGAGCAATAAGTATGAAGGAGAATTTACGCTTACTTATGCCAAAGTATTGAAAGAAGTACACCAATTCAATATCGTATTGGGGGGGTACCTTTCTGCTTTAGAGGCGAAATCGCAAGGATATTCGGCTATCGGTTTTCCGGTAGGAGATTTCACACTTCCTTCTTTCGCCAACAGTTATCCGGACGGAGGTTCCCCGGCTTATAACGAAAGTACGACACGTTCGGTGAGCGGGTATGTGATTGGAAATTATGCTTATGATAACCGTTATTTGCTCGATTTCAGTTATCGTATCAACGGTTCGTCGGTATTCGGGACTAATAAGCATTATATCGGTACGTGGGCTGTCGGTCTGGGATGGAATTTGCACCATGAAAAATTTATTGCCGACCATTTTGACGGAATTTCCATGTTGAAGCTGAGGGCTTCCATCGGTAATCCGGGGAATCAGAATTTTTCTTCTTCGGCAACCATTACTACGTTCCGTTATAATTTCAATTCCTTTAATTATTTCGGAATGACCACTTCGCTGGCTCAGCTGGGAAATCCTGATCTGGAATGGCAGACAACCCTCGATAAAAATATCGGGTTCGATATTACGATTCTGAATAACCGTCTGACCCTGACCGGGGATTATTATTACAAGACAACCGATCCTTTGCTGATCGCTATCTCTATGCCGCCTTCTTCGGGAGCGACCGACAATATGACTTATAAAAATTTCGGCAAACAAACCTCCAAAGGTTTTACGGCATCGGCTACGTATTACATTATTCGCCGGATGAGTGAGCGGATCTGGTGGTCGGTTCGGGGTAATCTGCGGCATGGTTCCAATGAGCTGTCCGGCATCGGCAATCGTCTGGAAATGTATAATTCGCAGGAACGTGAAGGTGATAACAGGTCGACAAAACGGTACTATGACGGCGCAGACCCCGATGATATCTGGGCTGTACGTTCGGCAGGAATCGATCCCTCCACCGGACGGGAACTGTTTATTAAGAAAAACGGGGAATTGACTTATGATTTTTCATATGACGATGAAGTGGTGGTGGCCAACAGTCGTCCGAAGGTGGAAGGGGTACTGGGTACCAATTTTTCCTGGAAAGGTTTTTCCTGTAACCTGGATTTCCGCTATCGGGTGGGCGGTCATTCGTTTAATTCCGTTTTATTTAATAAAGTAGAAAACATCAGTACGAATTCGCTGATATATAATCAGGATAAGCGTGCTCTTTATGACCGTTGGCAAAAGCCGGGCGATAAGGCTCAGTTCAAGAATATCGCCAATTCGACATCCACTCCGATGTCTTCCCGTTTTGTACAGAAAGACAATTCATTGAGCCTGGAGGCTTTGAGGATAGGATATGAATTTTCTCCTGAGTTGGTTCATAAATGGGGGCTTGGCTCGTTACGTTTGAATGCCTATATGAACGATATATTCCGCCTGTCGACCATCAAGATGGAACGGGGTACTTCCTATCCTTTCGCACGCAGTGTGTCTTTTGCCATTTCATTAACTTTATAAATCCGATATCATGAAAAAATATAGAATCGTTTTTCCGCTTCTGTTGAGCTGTATTTTATGGTACAGCTGCACCGACTGGCTGGATTATAAACCGAGTGATAAACAGAGTGAGGAACAGCAATTTTCTTCCAAAGATGGATTTTATGCTGCTGTTAACGGGGTTTACAACCGAATGTCCGGGAACTCGCTTTACGGGAAATATCTGAGTTATGACATGATCGATATTCTGGGGCAATATTACGCTGTGGAGCAGTCGGATGAAAACGATTATTATAAATACTTGCGGGCCCTGACCGAGTGGGATTATTCGAACGAGTCGGTTACAGGCGTACTGAGCAGTATATGGAACGAAGCCTATTCGACGATTATGAATACCAATGTGGTATTGAAGAACATCGAGGATGATGCTGTAAAGGACAAGGTATTACCGGAGCGGGAATATAAAATGCTCAAGGGCGAGATGCTGGCTGTCCGTGCAATGCTGCATTTGGATATGTTGCGTTTGTTCGGGCCGATTATGGCGAAAAATCCGGATGGACGCGGTATCCCTTACAATGAAAGCACCGATCCGCAAATCCTGTCCATTATGCCGGCCGGTACGGTACTGAAGGACTATATTATCCGCGATCTTACAGAAGCCGAAGCTTTACTGCTGGCCTCCGATCCGGTACTTACCGAGGGACCCCGTGCAGAATACGATGAGGTGAGTCAGGATAACTCCATGCGCTATCGGCAATTGCGTCTGAATTACTATGCGACGGTCTTGTTGACGGCCCGGGCTTATCTGTGGGGGGGAGATTACGGTAATGCCTTGACCGAAGCCCGCAAACTGACCGACGATCCCCAGGTCAGGGAGTTCTTCCCGGTGGTTGAATCGGGTAAGTTGTTAGGGAACAGTTCCGACCCCGACCGGATGTTTTCGACCGAGTGTTTATTCGGGTATTATAATAAAAACAGAGGATTGATTTATGACTATTCTTTTGGAGGAGGCAATACCGGAAAAGCTTTGCTGATACCCCGTACCGGATATGTAGATGGTATTTTGTTTTACAAATACGGGGGATATTGGGTCGGAGACTGGCGTTTCCAGTCGCAATGGGCCAGCGGAACCACTTTGGAAGGAAATGCCAGCTACCAAATGGTAAAATTCAAAGAAATTGCGGATCAAAAACGGGATGAGGTGACCAATAATAAAGATGAAAACCAGTTATTGCAGGCTCAGAAATTTTACGGAACCTTTTGTTCGCTGATCAAGCTTAGCGAAGCGTATTATATTGCAGCGGAATGTCTCGGTACGACCGGTTCCGAGGTGTACGATCTGCCGACTGCATGGACCTATTTGAACCGGATGTTCGTTGACCGGGGTACCAATAACTGGGGAACAGGAAACGGAGAGAGCTTTTTACAGGATTGGCTGACCTTGGAGTATATCCGTGAATTTGTCGGAGAAGGTCAGAAGTTCTTCTATTTCAAGCGTCGGAATATGGGATTCGATAATGATTACAACGGACGAAAAGAAGTAAAGGTGATGACTAATCCCGGCATACCAATGTTTGGAATACCTCCGACATACGATTATAAAGATAAAGCAACTGATGAAGAAAAGGAAGAACGCTTTGTACTTCCGTTGCCGAAAAGTGAATTGGATAACCGTTAAATACAGACATATGAATAGAATAAACAAATGGATATGGGTTGCCGCCATGGCAGGAATAAGTATCGCCTGCCAAAAAGAAAACGTCGGTTTGTACAACCGTGGTGACAGTATGGTATATTTTCAGGTACAGAATTTTTCAGGAAGTAACGGTGCCGAAGGATATACCACGAGGACTAATTTTTCGTTTGTCGATTATGCGGCGGCTTATACCTCAGTAGTATTCAATGCCAAAGTGAAGTTGCTGGGCGAGGTAAAAGATTACGACCGGGCCCTGAAAGTCGTTGTCGACGAAGAGCGAACTACGATGACTTCTTATGATGCTGTAACGAATCCCGATGGAGGATATATGATGGATTTCGATACGCTGAAAATCAAGGCCGGAAGCAACGAGGGAACTGTCGGAGTCCGTTTCATGCGGAATGCTTCCATCAAAAAACAGGTGGATACATTGGTCTTGAAATTAAAGGCCAACCAATATTTTGAGGTACTCAATGCTTATAAATCCAGCAATGTGTGGAGTAATACGACGGCAGATACGATAGACGGAACCCGCTATACATTTCTGATCAGTGAAATTTATACGCAGCCGAATCGGTGGGGGGATGTTGCTGCCGATCAGTATTTCGGAAAGTGGAATCCGATCCGATATGCCTATATCAATGGCTTCTTTGGCTTTACGACAACGGATTGGACTTGGGTCACCGGCAAAGTCAGCAAAGGACGGATGCCTTTTTACGCCCGGGAATTGCAGTCGGAATTGCAACGGAGAGCAGATGAAGGCGATCCGGTATACGATGAAGACGGCTCTTATATGCAATTGCCGGATGCTTATCGTGTGGATTACTCGAATGTCGTGTTAAAACCTTAAAATATAGAAAAAATGAATATATTGAAAATTTCGCGTCTGAGTATCTTGTGGTTTTGCCTGTTGGCAATAGCCTGTGCGGAAGACAAAGGAAATTATACGTATGAAGATAAAGCGGTCATTACGATAGATAGCATTTCATCAATGCTGTCGGTATTGGCCAATGCGGAATATATCGATTTAAAACCGGTGGTTACTTCCAATTTGGAAGGAATTATTGATGAGCGGAATACGAACTTCGAATTTGCTTACCAAAGGAAAAATTCGGAAGGTGAATGGGAAGAAGTTGCCAATACGAAAGACCTTCATATGTTAGCTGCATTGGAGTCCGGCAGGCATGCATTTTTGTTCTCGGTAACCGATAAACGGACGGAAGTAAAGACCCTGAAATTGTTTTATGTCAATGCAACGACCATTACCTCGGAGGGATGGATGTTGCTTTGCGATGAAGGATCGGAAGCGTTTAGATATGCTGGCGCAGATTTCTGTGGACCGGATTGTTCCGGCTTATGATGTAATCCGGCGAAAGGATGGAGTACCGGAACAGTACCACGTTGCGAATATAGGATTCTATGCCACTGGAAGTGCTACCGGTAATCGGATTATTGCAATGTCCGAAGATGCGGCTTACTGGTTGGAGACAACAGATTCTAAAGGTGGCGGAGAATTTCTTGATGTAGAAAGTTATCACGAATTGAAATCGGCAATGTTTCTGGCCGCTACTGACGATCATATTGTAAATTTTGTGTCAGTGCCTTATAAAGAACTCTATAAACCGGAGCACGATGCTGTTATCTGCGTATCCCGGGAAGGAAATGTCTATGCCTGGAATACGGTGGAAGTAGAAACGGGATTCGAGTATCCGATTAATACTTCCGTCCGGGGAGGAACGCCTGAATACAAGGTGGCGCCTTATGTCGGGACTACGCTGAAAAGACCGTTGTCATCCGACTTTGGTATCGCCTTGTTGTTTGATACGGATAATCATCGTTTTGTTTACTGGAGTGGTGAAGGCGCTACAGGTAGCGATGTCGCTGGAAAAAAGCAGGTGTTGCATCCGTTGGAAGATCCGGAGAATAAAAATTTTAGTTACAATACGGGGAATATGGATTTGGTGTGTATGCTTAATACCTCTTTTTCCGAAGGAATGGTGTATAGCATTATGCAGGAAGATGGCAAGCGGCATATTTATGAGGTGAATTTGGGAAGCGGGGAATTTAAACAAGGTGCTTGCCATTTGGATGTTATGGCGGAAAATTTTGCCAATGCCACTTGTTTTGAAGCCAGTTCCCAGTATTATGTGATTTATTACGCTTATGGAAATAAAGTCTATGCTTACAATGTGGGATCAGGGGTTTCCGAACCGGTGATTACTTTAGAAGACGAAGAGATTACCTGTTTGAAGTTCAACCGCTATGATTATCCGTGGGGAGTCGATTACTTGTGTTCAAAATACGACGAAGATATCCGAAATATATACCGAGACCGTGAAAACCAATTGATTGTCGGGTCTTATAAGAATGACGCTACGGATAATAACGGAGGAATGTTGCGTTTCTATGATGTGAGCGGATCGGGTATGAAGTTGACCCTGAAACCGGGCTGGGAATATTCCGGATTCGCTAAAATTAAAGATGTGCGTTATAAAGAGGCTCGTTGAGAAACAGGGAAACAGTGTGTGGTTTTATTTTTCTCTCATCACCGCATATTTACGGTGATGAGAGATTTTGGGGGAGGGCAACAGGAAAAGGAGGCTATCTGGCTTTTGGGTTATCAGACAGGCCCTTGAAAGTCAGATACGGTTGAGCCGAAGGTAAATGGGGATATTCAGTAAATAGTATAAAATTAGCCAACTAATTCATACACAAAATGT